>Ga0209454_1000242_pt1 | contig 30769 bp, 2 predicted proteins | sample WorMetHERISLAND1_2_FD_187400 | JGI IMG/M metagenome (GOLD analysis project Ga0209454, IMG submission 187400) | Marine gutless worms symbiont microbial communities from Max Planck institute for Marine Microbiology, Germany - Olavius geniculatus... | ecosystem: Host-associated > Annelida >... | reverse complement strand
CTCCAGCGATCCCCTGTCCGACCCGGCGGCGGCCGTTGATCTCGAAGATGATGACGGAACCGATCCGCTGCTGCTGATCGACAGCGCCGGCCAATCGACAATGCTCGATGGCGCCCTTGACCCAAAGCGTGCCGTCGATCTTGCGGCCGGGGCGATGTCGGCGGCGGATGTCTCTGCATCGGACGATGCCGTGATCGCGTCCCAGCCGTCGGCGTCGCTGAGTCCCGGGCGGCAGATTGCCTTCGTGGAGCGCGGCGCGGCGGACCCCCGGGCCCTGATCGACGCCGCTGGGCCGGCGGACGGCGCTGAGTCGGTTTCAAACCTGGAAGTGGTGACCATCGATTCCGACGGTGACGGCATTGCACAGATCACCGACTACCTGCTCGATGCCCGGGATATCGCCGCCATCCATGTTTTCTCCCACGGCGCGATCGGCAGCCTGCAGCTGGGCGGCGCGCGTCTGGACAGCGACGCGCTCGACGCCTACGCCACCCAATTGGCCGTTTGGGGTGCGGCCCTGGCCGAAGATGCCGACATCCTGCTGTACGGCTGCAGCGTGGCCGGCGGCCGGCAGGGCGCTGCCTATGTCGAGGACCTGGCCGCGCGGACCGGGGCCGACATCGCGGCCTCCACGGACCTCAGCGGGGCGGCGGATCTGGGCGGCGATTGGGATCTCGAGTTTAAGACGGGCTCGATCGAGGCCACGGTCGTGCCTTTGGCGCAAGGAGATTTGTTGTTGGCCGCGCCGACCGACATTCAGCTTGACAATTCCAGTATCGACGAGAACCAGGCCGCGGGCACAGCAGTGGGAAGCCTGAGCGCTACCGATGCCGACACCGGCGACACACACATTTTTTCCCTGGTAGCGGGAACAGGTGATACCGATAATGCCTCGTTCCAAATATCGGGTGCCGAACTGCAGACAACCGCGGCGTTTGATTATGAATCACAGAACAGCTACAGTATTCGCGTTCAGGCCGATGACGGTACAAATACCTTTAGCAAAGAGTTATCCGTAACAGTCAGTGATGTCAACGAGGCACCGCAATTCTCAGCTGTTTCACCAGTCAACATAGGGGAGAATCTGACTACCGCTTTTACCGCCTTGGCCAGCGATCCTGACACGGGCGATACATTAGCTTATAGCATAAGCGGCGGCGCGGATGGGACCTTGTTCGAAATAGGGGAGTCCACCGGTGTTGTGACTTTCAAGAATAATCCGGATTACGAGGATCCCCTGGACGATGGCAAAGATAATACTTTTGTGCTGGAAGTTACGGCCACCGATTCCGGTGGATTAACCGGCCAGTTTACGCAAACAGTCAACGTTATCAATAATTCCACTGAACCGACGATCACCTCTGCCGGCCTTGTCACCATCGACGAGAACACCACCGCGGTCCAAACGGTAACGTATACCCATCCGGATGGGGCTCAAAACATGTCCTACGCCCTTTCCGGACCGGACAGCGATTTATTCACAATCGATGACAGCGGCAATTTGAGTTTTTTGACGGCCCCGGATTATGAAACACCCCTGGATACCACTCTGGATAATGACTATGAAGTCACGGTCACCGTGATCAATGAGGACGACCTGGGCCGGGACTCCAACGAGATCACGGTCACCGTAGCCGACATCACCCTCCTCCTGAAGCAGAGCTACATCGACAATGCCGCCTCATGGATAGCGTCAGAAAACGTCCAGGTAGTGGATGCGCTGACCTTCGACCACGATTTTACCATCGAAGTGGACGGCAAGTTTGAAATGATGCCTGGGGCTCGTCTAAGCGACAGCGATGCTCAAACAGCCGACAATCTGACAATCGTGGCCAGTGAGATTATGGTCACCGGCGCATCCATCGACTTAGAGGGTGCACTTGTTCTGCAGGTTGTCAAAGACGACGAAAGTCCATTCGAGGCCGTAATGGATTTTATCACTCAAAGTGATACTACGACGAAACGTATTGAGATTGACGGGGCGACCATTGACGCGGGCGAAGTAACGATAGGCGCCTTGATTGCGGCCAACAAAGAGGTTCAAGAAGCTGCCGCGACGAACGTAAACCCACTCGTAGACAATTTTGTGGGAGATAAAATCAGTGATTTAATAGATATCGCCCGTAGTTTCGTCTTGCCGGCCAGCGTGAGTATTCGTGTAGCCGGCGCCGGCATCAGCATTAACGATTCGTCGATTTCCTCTGCTGGTGACATTTTGGTGGACGCGTATGCCGAGACCCTTTCCGATGCCAGTGTGATTAGTCTTTACTCAATCTCTCCCATAGCGTTTAGTGTGACTTACGCCGAGGCTGTAACAACAGCAATTATAGATATTACGGGTTCCACGACCCTCACTTCCACCGCAGGCGGCGTGCATATCAAATCCCATGCTCAGACCGAAGCTTCTGCAAGTACCGACTTGTACGTTGACGCTAAATTTGCCGTAGGGGCGGCAGCGGCATTGTTTGCTACGGAATCGACAACGACCATCGGACAAAACGTATACATCGAGGCCTATGAAGATGTGAGTATCAAATCCCAGGGAGACGTCTCAGGCAGTGCGAGGTCCGGAGTTCGGACCCCGCCCACCAGCAACGGCGCTTTCAGTATTTCCTTTTCTCTGAGCGATGCTGAAGTTACGACCGAGGTCGGGGGCACAATTATTGCCCAAGGCAGTACAAGCGTGATTGAAGTGGATATGTCCAGCTTTACCGGCGGCCAGGAGCTAACACTGATATCTGATGGCGATGGGCATGGATTGGAAACCGGCCATCGAGTTATATATGAGAACACTACAGGCGAACCCATTGGGCAGCTGGGGGATGGACTAACATACTATGCGGTAGTAGATGCAGCGAAACCAAGCGAGGTCCAGCTGGCCCTTTCTTTGGATGATGCCTATAGCGGGGAGGTGCTTGACCTTTCGTTGGATGACGCTCTTGGTGATACACACAGCCTTACTCCGGTTGCGGACCAACAGGATTTCGACGCCGCGACTATTATCAGCGACCAGATCGTATTCAGCGCCAGTCATGGATTGAGCACTGGCGATGAAGTGGTCTATACTGCCGGCGGCAACGATAGTATTGACGGGCTTACGAATTTGTCTGTTTACTACGTAATAAAAATTGATGATCTCACCATTTCTCTGGCCGCCACGCCCGGTCGGGCAACAGACGCAAAAGCCATCGCGTTAACGCCGGCAGACGAAGCGCAGACCCATGGGTTAATAGTAGAACTGGGCTCGTCAACCCCGTTTGTGTTTGATCCTTTCGATTCCACCGTGTTGTACGATCAAGAAAATATCATCGATTATGGCCAGGCCCATGGCTTAAGCACCGGTGACGCGCTGCTTTATGGAAGCGGAAGTATTGGCGGTTTGCGGGACGGCGAAACCTTGTTGGTTGTCTCCACCGGGAGCGACACGGTAGAGCTTCGCCGCGCCGAGCAGATTGATCTGGATAATTCATTGACTTCATCTGCCAGCAAACATACTTTAACGCCGATTGAATATGTCGAGTTTGATCCCATTGACGATGTCGACACAAATTCCAATGTCATCACCATCCCATCCCACGGGTTCTCCGACGGCGATATCGTGACTTTCGTGGATATAGGAGGCGAGGGAACCAGCCTGGAAGACGGCCCGCAGACAGCAACGGATTATGCCGTCCATAGCCTCTCCACTGATACTTTCAGGCTCTATCAGGACTCCACATTCACAACCCAGATAAATTTTGAGGACGAGGGGGCCGATGTTTATCTATTATTTTTCGACGCGGACTTATCAGATCCAAATTACGACCCTTTTTCCTTCGATCCAACCGCGGTTGTAGATAGCGATAGCGACACCATAACTATTAGCAGCCATGGCTTAAGCACAGGTGATTTGCTGCGGTATGATACCGACCCTGACAATGAACAGCTGCAAAACGGCATCGAGCACTTCTCCCTTGATCCGGACTACCAATGGGACTTTCTCTTTCACCCGGACGCGCGGGTAGACGTTGATTATGACACGGATGAGATCACCATAGGGCCCCATTGTCTGCAGACAGGCGATTTACTCATCTATTCATCACAGAGCGACGTGGAAAGTGATGTGGGAGGGCTCACCGACGGGGTCAGTTACTATGCCATTGTCGTCGATACCGAAACTATTCGTCTGACGGACACGGCCGGGAATGCCATCGACTTGACTGACAATGGGCTGAGTACCTACCACCGTTTACAATCGACACGCACCACGGTGGACTTGGACCGCGACACCATCTTCCAGCCAAATCATGGCTTGAGCGATGACGATGAGCTGAACTATATAGTCCTGGACGAGAACGGAACGGCCATTGGAGGCCTTCAAGACGGTCAATCCTATTACGTGAAAGTAGTCGATGAACATAACTTCGCTTTAGCGGAAGCTGCCGGCGCCGAAACCATCGACTTGACAGAGGGGGCGAGCGGCATACTGCACGATTTTCAGTTTGCAGCTACCATTGTGGCGGGAGACCCCCCTATTAGAGGTTTACAGGCGGGACATGTATATTATGCGGTCATAAACGACGCGAACTCCATTTGGCTGGCTGAGAGCCCGGAAGACGCGCTGCAGGCCGAATCCATAGACCTGGATCATACGGTAGCGGCGGCGTCCGGGCATGAGCTGACACCATACCACGGCTCAGGGTCGGGAATAGACATATCCGCGCGGCTCGAAGTCGAACAAACCACAGCAAATGTCGGAATTGCCACTCCAAGTTACGGCGATTGGAGAATGTTGAATTATACTATGGTGTCAAAACAGCTATCCAATTTACTCAGCCAGACGGGCAATCAAAAGGCCAAAGCCGGGTCTGAGAAGTCTCCCACGTTCCAGGCCGGGATATCAGGAGCGGCGGCGATTGCGGATCACGATGTGGTGACAAGGGTGAATGGCGCTACTTTAAAGTCGGGTACCGACATTCGGGTTGATGGCCAGATCGTCCAGAATTCCAAGAAAGAAGCCTGGGGCATTCCGGTTACGGCTAATTCAAAAGATACAAAACTAGGTTTGGCAGTTGGCTTTGCGTTGGGGTATTACCATAATGACGTTAATGTGGAAGTCGCGACCGGCTCTCAACTGGATGCTGCGGGCGATATCGAGGTTGACTCACGGGTAAAGATTCGTCCGGAGGCGGTGGACGTATTTTACGATGCGATCATGAGCTTTAAAGAAACCGAAGCCGAACCCAGCTCCACCAGCCCCTACGGCGTATCAGTGACCAGGGTACCCTGGGAGGGCTTGCAATGGTGGTTCAACCAGGGCTCTTATGCCATATACGCGCCGTTCGATACCGCAGCAGTCGCCGAGCAGGGCGCCGCGCAGGGGGGGGAGCGGATGTGAGTATTGCCGGATCACTTACCGCAGTAATGTTTGTAAATAAATCCGAAGCGACGGTTGGCGATGGAGTTCTTATCAACCAGGATCTCAATTACCGGACCTCGCAGCAAAATGTTAGCGTTCACTCTTCCATAGATACATTTCAATTCACCACAAAGGCCATTATTGGCGAAGGGGCGCAAGTTTATACCGGAAGCGCCGGCGGCCTGGCCGTTGAGGCATATGAGGATATAACCACAATCAACCTGGTATATGCCGGCACCAAGGCAGGCAAAGAAGGGGCCACATTTACCGGCGGGGTTCTTGTGCATAACAGCACAACCCTGGCGCAGATTGACAGTGGCGCGATTATAGAATGCGGAATCCCTCTGGATAAAAAGGGAAATCCAAAGGATTCAATACTGTTACAGGCCGAATCGAACATGCTGCATGTCAACACCCTCGGAGCTTTGCAGAAAAGTAAAAATCTAAGTGTGGGCGTGACCTTCGGCGTGAATGTGATCGATCGGGACACGGCGGCCTTCATCGGAAGAAATATAGATGATGCAAATCAAATACCGGCCGGGACCGATATTACCGCTGATGGAAAGGTAAGTATCAAAGCAGTTAACAAAGGCACTGTTGCGACGGGGGCCATTGCCGGGGCCATTAGCTCGGAAACACCGGCGGCGGCGGAGAAAAAATCCGCTGAAGGAAACGGGGATACTGAGTATGAATCGGGAATCGGCTTTGCGGGTGACGCTGAAGTACATGATGTAAATGAAGTAACCCGGGCCTATGTTAACGATTCCGGAGCAAGTATCCAGGCCGGCGGAGATATGGATGTTGTTGCCGCAAGCAAAACCAGTGCCTGGGCCATAGGAGGAGCTGTCGCCTTAAGCTCATTAAGCGGTAAATCACAGAACGGGAACACTCATGTAGGCTTGGCGGGTTCATTCGCATACAATGAGATTACGCTGACAACCAAGGCTTTTGTTGATGGCGCGAACCTTTTGATAGGGGGCGACCTGAACGTAGAGGCAACGCTTCCGGCCGAATCCGCTTTCGTTACCCTATCGGCCGGCCTCGCGGGCACATTTAATCAACCATCAGATGTAACCGGTGTTAACGTTGCCGGCTCTTTCTCTTACAACCTGCTGGACCTGACGACCACGGCGAAAATTGACTCCTCAACCCTGGATGTCACGGGCAGCGTGACCGTCAAGGCCACGGACCAGTCTCACATCGTCGCCATCGGCGGCGCCGCCGCGGTGGGCGCTACCTCCGGGTTCGGCCTGGGGGTCGGCATCAACGAGATCACCGGCACGACGAGCGCCACGGTCGTGGATTCCGATGTGTTTGCCGACGGTGGGTTGGAAATATCGGCTACCACCGGCCACTACATCACCGGCGTCGGTGTTTCTGTCGGCCATGGAAATGCTACGAAACAAGGTGATACATCGATTGCCTTCGGCGGCATGGTGTCGATCAACATCATCGACACGACAACCCAGGCCCGCCTGATGGGATCGAATGTCGTAACCACCGATTCAGGCGCGGACGTTCGCGTAACGGCGGTAAATTCGAATCTGATCATTGGCGTCGGTGGAGCCTTTGCGGTTGCTGGAGACTATGGGCTAGGGGCCGGTGTCATTTACAACGAAATCCGGGCCGATGTATTTGCCTTTATTGACGACTCGGATAACAACCTGTCCTCAACGGTGGATGCCGCCAGCGATGTGCTGGTCCAGGCAGATAACACGTCCCGGCTCTACGGGATCAGCCTGAGTGCGTCCGTTGCCGAGAATTCTCTGACCGGATCGTTTGTGCTCAACAAGGCCATGGGCACGATCGACGCGCATATCGCCGACAGTGACGTCACGGCCGGCGGATTGGTCGAGGTGTGGGCCGAGGACAGTACCACTTCTGTGAGCGCGGCCGGTGGCGCGGCCTGGAGCCGGGAGCAGCGTGGCAATTCAAAGAATATTGGCGGTGTCGGCGTTGCCATGGGACTCAACCTTGTTGCCACCCGGGTCACCGCCTTTATCGAGCGCTCAATGGTGAAAGCTGCTACCGATGTGCTTGTGACTGCCGGCGCCAAGGGAACAGTCGTTGGTGTGGCGGCGGGAATTAGTTCTTCTGAGGATTCGGCGCTCACCGTCTTCGGCTCCCTGGTTCTCAACTGGGACCTGCAGCATGTGGATGCCCATATCAGTGATTCCGACATCGAGGCGGGAGGCGACGTGCAGGTCGAGGCGGTGAATCAAAGCACGATGGTGGGTTTTGCCGGCTCGGTCACGGTTAGCGGTAGCGGTAGTGTCGCTTTCGGCGCCTCGCTGGTGTACAACTATGTAGGCGGTTCGCTGGATGACGTGGACCAGGACGTGAAAAACGGCCTGTTCCTGTTGATGGACGAGAATACCTGGAACGAATTCACAAGCGCCTCCACCGCCGAAACAGCGGCCTATATCGATAGCTCGACAGTGGACGCGTTAAACGTCTATGTCCTGGCCGGTCTGAAACAACCTGCCGACTTGTCGATTACTTCAATAGACGTCGAGGATGAAAGTGTCGACCTGCCCGACGAATTGATCAACGAGGGCGCCACGGGGATATACAGCGTAGCCCTCAGCGGTTCCGGCGGCGCGAATTTTTCCCTGGGGGCCGCCATCAGCGTTAATTTTATCCATCGCGACCTTGCGGCCTATATCACCAACTCCTCGGTACAGGCCACAGGCGCCGTGCAGGTCTCCGCTTCGCATTCGCCCTATATCGGCTCACTGGCCTTCGGCCTTGGCGTGGCCACGGCGAGCGGCAAGACCGCGGGCGGCGGCGCGGCCTTTTCCACCAACGATATTCAGGGCATGGTGGAAGCCTATGTGGACGGCTCCACCATCGAAGGCACGACCGCCGACGAGCTTGACAGTCTAACCGTGTCCTCTACGGCGGACAGCGAAATCCGCAGTGGGGCCCTCGGGGGCTCGGGAGCGGAAGACTTTAGTATAGCCGGGGCCATCTCGCTCAATTGGATCCGCTTAGACCTGGACGCTCATATTAATCAATCAATCGTCACAGCCGACGCCGCCGCTGGCACTGTCGACGTCCTGGCCAGTGATCAGGCGAAGCTTTATGGCGGCGTGCTTTCCGTGGCCTTAAGTAGGTCGGTGGCATTCGGCCTGAGTGTCACTTACAACTATATCGGCGGTGATCCCGACGACGCGGCTTCCACGGATATCTCCATTATCAAAGCAAACATCTGGAATTCGACGGTAGACGCGGGCGGGACGGTGAATGTCCTTGCCTTGAGTGACAATCGTATCATCAATGTCTCGGCCGGCGGCGCTTATTCCGAGGACAGCCTTTCGGGCCTCAGCGGCTCAATTTCCATCAACTTCATCCGCAACAATGTGCGTGCCAAGATCGCTGACAGGTCCAAAGTCACGGTCGTAGGGGACATCAACATCCTGGCCCGCAACACCTCGGCCATGTATATCCTGGCCGGCAACTTCGGCTCGGCCGCCGCCACCAATGATATCCAAACCGATATCGACGCCACCATCATAATAGATAGCGAGGTCACGTCCACGACGGGCGACATAACCGTGTTGGCGGAGTTCGCCGAGCCCGACGATTTGAGCTTTCTGCCCGACGGCCTCACCGCCCAGATCAACGCAATATCGATCGGTGTCGTTGCGGCCGACCAGGCCGCGACCGTCGCGGGCAGCCTGTCGCTGAATTGGATTCGCAGTGACGTGGACGCCCATATTGCGGGATCGACGGTGCTCGCCGGCCAGGGCGATGTCCGTGTTCTGGCAACAGATACGGCCACGATCAACTCCGTTGCGGGTGCGGTGTCGTGGAACACCGGCGAAAATGCGGTGGCGGCGGTGGGGGCGTCGCTTTCCTACAACTACCTGGGCGGCGACCCGGCCGACCCGGCCAGCAGTAACGTCAATACGATCCAGGCCTACATCGACGATTCGACGGTCAGCGCGGAAACGGTCACCGTCGAGGCCTCGTCCGACGGCGGGATCAACTCCGCGGCGGTCGCGGGCAACATCTCCAGCGAGTATTCCCTGGGCGGCGCCGTATCGCTCAACTGGTCAAAGAAGGAGATTGACGCGGACATTCACGGCAATTCCAGCGTCACCTCGACCGTTGACACCGGCGGCAAAAATTTGGACAGCACCTACGGGATCGACGTGCGGGCCGCCAACGACACGCTGATCGTCTCGATCGCCGGGCAGCTCACTCTCAGCGGTGGCAGCAGTCTGGGTGTGGCCCTGGCCTACAACGAGATCCACGACACGGCCGAGGCCTCCATCGACGGCTCGGCAAACACTGATCGGGCCGAGCTGAGCGTCCAGACTCAGCACGAGAGCATCCGTGTGCGGGCCGGCAACGAGGCCGAGATCTTCACCATCGCCGCCGGCCTTAGCGGCGGTCAGGGACAGGCCACTCTGGCCGGCTCGGCCGCGGTGGCGATCGTCAAGAACACGACCAAGGCCTTTATCGATAAGGCCGAGGTGAGCTCGGACAGCAACATCCATGTCCTGGCCGATAACGACTACGCGATCGGCTCCTACGGCGGCGTGGTCAATGTGAACATTACGATTATCCCATCCACCGGCGCCACTCCCACAGTCACCGGCTCCCAGTCGGTGGGCGTGGGTGGCGGCATCGTGGTCAACATGGTCGAGAATACCACCGAAGCGTATATCAAAGATGCGCTGGTGGAGGCGTTCGCCACCGGCGCTGACCGGATTACGGTGAAAGACTGGGACGACCATGGCGATGAATCGGACGAAAGGATGCGCGGCCTGGCGGTGATCGCCAGCAGCACCGATACGTTGCAAACGATCAACGCCGCGGCGGTCGTCAATCAAGGCTACGCACTCAGCTTTGACGTGGTCAATTCCTTCGTCGACAACCAGACTTACGCCTACATCGACAACTCCGGCATCAACAGCTCGGCCGGGCCGGGCAACGACGTCCGTGTCAAGGCGCATCAGGACGTCGCCGTGCTGACGGGGATCGGCGCGGGCGCATACTCCGGCGCACAATCCAGCGCGGCGGCGGCGGTCGCCAACACGGAAATCACCAACGATACGCAGGCCTACATCAGCGACTCGAGCCCGGACGATTCGACCGGCATCGACGTCTACGACGACATTTACGCGGGGGGGGACGTAGAGGTCTCCGCGATGACACGTGAGGATGTGCTCAGCGTTCCGGTCGGTGTGGCCATCGCTATGAACGCCGCTCTGGGAGGATCGGCGTCGCGGGTGCTGCTGGAGAGCACGGCCAAAGCCGAAATCAGCGAAGTCAACGTCTTTGCCGGCGGCGACCTCGAGGTGCGGGCCGTCACCCGCATCCCCGCCGTCACCACCACACCCGGCTCGGCCCTCGTCGGCGGCAACAGCGCCGCAATCGGCGCCAGTGTCTCGGTCCTGGAGATGAAGAACACGACCAAGGCCCTGATCACAGGGGCCCACACCAACGCCGTGGGCGATACGCTGGTCGAGGCGATCCACTCGGCCGAGGTGCTGGTGATCGTTGTTAACGGGGCGGGCAGCGCCGGTTTTACGGTCAACGGCGCGGTGTCGTATATGTTCTCCGGCGCCGAGACGCTGGCCGCCATCGCGGGCGGATCGCGCGGGGCGATCATTAACGGCGACGACAGCAACTACCCGGGCAATAACGTCACCGTGCACGCCAAAGATACGCTCGATATCACAAACGGCCTGGGCGGCGGCGCGTTGGCGGGCAGCGTGTCGATCGGCGGCGCTTTCGACATCATCAACATCCAGAACTCGGTCGACGCCCACCTCGGCGCGGCCAGTGAGGTCTACGCCTCAGGCGACGTCAACGTCGAGGCGGAAAGCGGCCGCACGATCCTTTCGGTGCCTGTTGCGCTGAGCATCGCCGGCAATGCCGCGGTCAACGGCTCCCTGTCGCTAATCAGCATAGGCTCCGGGATTCCCACCGCCGGGGCATCGGAGATCTCCGGTGCCAATGATCAGACAAATACCTGGCTGGTGAACAGTTATTTCACCACCGAGGGGTTGTCCGATGATTCCACGGCCACCAAGGTTAAGGATAAGCTAAACAGCCAAAGTGCGCCGACAGTCGACAGTATTGCCAGTGACACCGATTTGAGTGTGGAGGATGTGGCGGCCTATGTGGGGGCAAGCGCCATAGTGGCGGCCGGCGGCGATGTGCAAATAAAGGCCGGTGAATGGATTGACATCGAAGCCTACCCGGCCCGGGCAGCCTTAAGCTTAGGGGGGGCGGTTGGCGGTTCTGTAGCCATTACCCGCATTAACACTGTTAGCGAAGCCTTCGTCGACGATAGCGCCCTTATCGCCCTGGATGGCAAGCTGGAAGTGAGCGCCTGGGCAGACGAGACCGTTTATCAGCAGGTAATAGGCGGCAGTGGTTCGGTGTACTTCTCTCTGGGAGTCCAGTATGCCGAAATTGACGACGATAGCAAGCAGCTGGCCTATCTGGACGACAATGTGAGTGTTTTGGGAGCCTCCAGCATCTCTGTATCGGCCGACCATGTGCGTAGTCTGCTTGCCGTAACAGGCGGCGGGACATTGGCAACTGCAGCAGTTGGTGTCTCGTTTGCCCAGAGTTTGGCGGGCGGCCAAGCCAAAGCCTGGATAGGCAATAACGTACAGCTGGAGCTGGCCGGCGACGCGGGTGTCCAGGCTTTCACCATTTCCGAATCCGCCGGCACGGGCGCTGTGGTAGGCGCCGTAGCGCCCACAACCACCGCCGGCAGTGGCGTGACCCGCACCTTCGCCATTGCGGGCGGCAACTATGGCCTGGCCTTTACCATCGACTCCAACGGCAACTTGTCGGTGGCAGCCGGGGCAATACTCGACTTTGAAAGCCTGCCTATCTACGCCCTGTCCGTGGATGTGATAGATGACGGCGTTGTCGTTGAGACTATCACTGTGCGCATAGACCTTATTGACACAGCGGCCAACGACACCATTTATTGGACGCTACTGGACAACGCCATCAACGGCATGCCCGTGGGCATGGTGCCGGAGACCGGCGAGGATAGCCTCTTCTACATCACCGGCGGGACCGGGAGCGGTGTATTCGCTTTGGATGAATATAGCGGCCGTCTCTCGGTTGAAGACAACTCGACGCTCGATGCCGCGGTGACCGGCAGCTATACCATCGCAGTCGAGGAGATCGACAGCGAGACGCAGGGCCTGCTGTCCAGTTTTTCGATAATTATCACTATGGTGACGCCCGGCAATACGGCACCGGTCTTTGACGATCCCGGCTACAGTTGTGCCATAAGCGAGGTTGCCAGCCTCGACGATGGCGTGGTGGCAGGTCGCGCCACTGACGCCGATCCCGGCGATGAGATTAGCTATTCAACCATCTCGGGCAACGACAACGGCGCCTTTGGTATAGACGCCCGCTCCGGTCTGATAGTAGTGGCCGATCCCGCGGCGCTGGATTATGAAACGGCTACGCAGCAGGTAATTACCGTTCAGGCGTCCGATCTCAGCGGGCGGGTGGACACCGTGGATGTGACCGTTTCGCTTAGGGACAATCCTCTGACCAATGTCCTGGTCCTTGCCGACAGCTATATCCTTGCTTCTACAGAAGCATATGCGGTGGGGGGAGGTCTTGTGACAGGCGTCAACGGTTCCATTGGCAACGCCATTATCGATCCAACCATCGAGGCCACGGTAGGCGACTTTGTGGAGTTTTATGTTGACGGCGATGTAGCCGTTCGAGCCAATGCCAATCACACAGCGGAAGTCCTGACACTTGGCGTGTCGGTCGCCCCGGGAGTTTCAGTCGGAGGCTCGATAGGAGAGGCATCGGCTGCCCCTGTCATGACGGCCTCATTGGGCAGTAACGCTTTTATCCGTGCGGAGAATATCTATGTCGAGGTAAGCCTGGCCCCGCTAGGCGGAGTAGAATACACCGCCTGGATAGAAGGCTACGGCAGCAGCGGGGGCCTGGCAGCTAGTGTCATGGGAACCATGGTAGAAGCCAACAGTGAAGCGACTGTCCGGGCTTCGTTGGGTGACAATGTCGATCTTCAGGCCGATAGAGGAATCACTATCAAAACCGATGTGACCACAAAACAGGGCGCTTGGGGAGGTGTTTTCGGCGGCGCCTTGTTTGCAAGCCTAGGAGCAAACAAAGCTACCGCCAAAAGCAAAAATACGGTTGAGTCCGGCATCGGCGCGGGTGCGGCCATTGAGGCCGGCGTTTTGGAACTTAGCGCGAACGGCAGTGAACTTATGACTGCCGAAGCTTATACCGCCAGCGGTGCGATGTTAAATATTGCGGGCGGACCGGTAGCCCCTCCGGCAGCCCATTCGATTGTCAAATCGATCAGCTCCACGGAAGCTTCTATCGTGGACAGCACATCCGCTGCTCCTACGGAGATAAATGCCGGCGAGTTGATACTGGAAGCGGACCATATCAATTACCTAAATGGTGACGCCCATAACGCCGCCGCTTCGATTGTCGGCATCACCGGGCCATTGCTCGAGGAGTATGTGGAGGCGACGACCCTGGCCTATGTTGGAAATAACACCCAAATCAAAGCAGGCCGCGTCTACGTGACAGCTCGGGGAGATACCCAAGTCCCGAATCACTTGCTGGTTTCCAGTGTGACGGTTGGGGGGGTAGATATAGCCACGGCTGAAAATGAGGGAGCCTATCAGCACGACACCGGGGCGGAGATCGGTGATAATGCTCAAATCATCGTCAGCGGTGAGGGGGCCGACGATTTTATCGTCAATGCCAACAACAATGTCGAACTCTACGAAAAGATTCATCACGAAAGCTACGGTCTTGCCTCATCGATTACTACCAAGTCGAAACAGAAACTGGAAAATGTTGACGCCCGTGTCGATGTAGGTCAAGGCGCCCGGCTTTATGGCGCCGGCGATATCACCCTTTCGACCTATACCACTGTGGATGTGGACTCCATCATTAGAGCCCAGGGAGGCGGCGCGGGCAGCGGCGGGACAGTGAAAGGCAATGTGAACGCCGTCAGCGCCAACGAGGTGCTCGTGGGTGCGGGCGCCCTGATACTCTCCAAAGACGACGTCAATCTGTTGGCGGGCCGCGCCAGGAAAGTTGACGATCTGGACCAACTGGACGACAGCTCATTCAAGATGAACGACTTCTCTCTGGACACAGATGTGAATGCTTTCTTCGGCAGCGCTGTTACGGCAGTCGATCCCGATGTTGGGGCAACATCAAAAGTCACCCAGAACAGCCTGGTGAGAATCGAGGCCGGGGCCCGGGTCCTCAGTGTCAGTCATGTCAACCTCTTTGCAGACAAGGGCACGACCCGCACCGATGCCAGTGCCCATTGCCAGGACCAATATCGAATTTACTACACCGACACCGTAGAGAACAGCGATAGCGAGACGGCTATCGTGAAAGTCAACGGCGAGGTGCGCACCGGCATCTACAATCAGCAAAAGCTGGAAATCGGCGAAGGCGGCGGCATTTCAACCCAAACCGACGGCATCAGTGTAAGCGGTCCCGTCAACCAGAGTATCGGCCAGGAGATTCTGGACCGCATTAGCGACCTACAAGCCGAGCAACAATCCTATATAGGGACCAGTACTTATACCACTTTACAAAATGAGATCGATGAACTCGAATCAATACTCAATGTCCTTGGCGGCTCGTCGGGGGATGATGTTGGTGTCCTGGTTAAGTTCTGGGTCATCGGCGACATTACGGCTGAATCGGGTGATATCAACGTGACAGCCGACGCCCTGGTCGGCTCCGGCACGCTCCAGGCCCCGGCCGACACCAAAATAGAGATCATCAATAACAGCCACCTGTCGTTGGAATTTGGCAATATGACCATCCCCGAAGAGTCGGGCGGACATCTGTTCTTCAACTACGTATCCCTCGACGGCGGGACGCTTAATGATAAGCTCAATAATAAGCTCAACGCAGGCACCATAGATACGGCCAGCTTCACTGTTTCCCTGGCCTCCGACAGTGACGAGCCGACTATTTCCATAGTGAATGTACCGCAAATCAGCCACACGGAAACCGCCAACCTCTTCCTTGACGGGAACATTGAGAACATTGCGGGAGCGCTAGAGCTGGACGGAGGCAATGGCAGCGTTTATGTAAGCGGGTCTATCAGGGCCGGAACTATAAGCATTACTGCGGGCGGGTCTTTTGTGCAGTTGAACTCAGGCGGTGAGACGAATATCAGCGGACTGCCGCGGACCTTCTACGCGACCGAGGCCAGCGCCAATGAGAACGCGTGGGATTACTGGTATCAGTTGGATAGCGATGGTGATCCCGGTACCAACGCCTCCATACCCACTCTCGTCGAACCTGACCAGGTGCGCAGCGGCACGGAGTCCACCATCGTGGGTGACAATGTGTTTATCAGCGCCCTGCATCTAAACATCAATGGCCTGATTCAAAGCGGCTTTCCGGAACACAGCATTACCATAGACGACAATGACGGCGAGATAGAAGCCTTTTTCGCAGGGGGCCAATTCGTATACGGTTTTTTTGGCGAGGAAGCCCGATACTTTGATGTGCCTGACACCTTCTTTAACTACCAATCTAACATCGGCACCATTTTCCTGAGATACGACGCCAAGGAAGATATACTCGAGTTGAACACCGACATTGAGGTTAAGGGCGGTTATATGGAACTGGTCGGCCGTATCTACAATACGGGCGGCGGACGACTAGCCGTGATGGACGGTTACGGAAAAATAGAGGTCGACAACCAGTCGTCACGAACGCTGGTGGTGAGGAACCTGGATGCCGGCAAAGGGAACGATGACAGTGAAGGGATTGCCGGGAAAATAGTCATTCGCGACAAGAACAGGGGCGGCGCCGCCACTACGATTACGCGCGAGAACGGTGTAATTCAGAGTGACACGACATATGCTGCAGCAGTGAACGATTCCCGGAACCGCCTGGCTTCCTATCAGCCCAAAACCGGTTCGCGTTATGAATGGACCACGGGAAAGGGATATTACGGGCAAAGATACTGGGAAAGCCCCAAATACGAAAACTCGAAGACTTATTCTGAGGCAAAAGCCGAATACCTAAACGCCGAGGATGTCGATGTATCAATTACACCGACAAGCAATTATATACTGCTGCAGGCTGATAAATTCATAAGAAACAGCGCTGAGACAGAAATTTACACCTATGATTTCCAAGTCTATGATACCCTTAGCGAAATCGAAATTCGTGAAACGAGATACTACACTTACATCGATTATCTGGTTTACAAGGAGCTGGACGACATTGACTATCAATATAAAGTTACCGAGCAATTCGGCCAAAAGCAGTTGCATAAGCACAGTGTCACCGCCAGTGAGCCTATTGATATCGAATTTATCGGTTACGACGAGGGAAGCGTCACCATCGATTCAATAGGTTCGGTCATCATCGACGGCACTATAGCGGCCAGAGGCGGCCTGGTAGATATTACGAGTACGCAGGGCGAAATCGACCAAGTGGATTCCGGCAGCCTGGTCACCGGCAAGACTATCGAGCTTCGTGCTTCGACGGGAATCGGCGATGATGAGCCTATTCGAACCGATTACACCGATGTTGCCGGCGGTGGTGTGTATTTCAGTTCTTCCGCCGGAGACATTGTTATCAACGAGATTGACGGTTCCCTGCCGGTTTTGGGGAATTCGAGCGGAGGTAGTTGGAGTGACATATCCTTGACGGCAAACCTCGATATCTACGGCGGTTCCTCCGCTAATAATACAATTTTAGGAAAGGGGATTTCGCTGAGTGCCGGCGGCAAGATCGGCAATGGCATGGGCGACCCGCTGAATACCTTATTAGTGAGAAGGGGCGTAATCAACGCCTCGGCGACGGGAGATATCCACCTAAAACAGCTTAACGTAGACTTGCGAATCGGCCAGGTGATTTCCGCTGCGGGTGATGTCTGGATAGAGGTGCCTAACGGAACACTTAAAGATTTTCTGACAGACGCTGAGGATACAAAGACCTTGGCAGAGCTCGCCCTGGTGTGGGACGAGATGGGATTGCGGGGCGATGCAGCTCAGGAGCGCGCGGATGCTTTTGTCGAGGCCTACCGGGAGGTGAACGAGCAGCTGTACTATACCTACTGGGGCCTGATGCGTCAACTGGCCGAGGTCCTGGACGATAGCGGCAATGTGGCGGGCTATACCTGGGAAGACTACGACAGCGGCTTCACGTTCCAGTACAGCGACCAGAACCGCGCCACCATGAAATCAGAATATGGTTTGACCGATGAGGAGATTAATACCATCGAAGAAATCCGCACTGAAGAGCTCCACGCGCTGCACGCTGTTTACGGTGATCCGGTCAGCAGTACCTACATGATAGATAACGATCCCAATTACGATCCGGCCACTTTCTATCCCGAATTTGAGTATAAAACCAGCCTCGACGAAGAAGCTGACCTGACCGAGGGAATCCAGTGGAGCGATGATGATCTGCTGTACGCGCTGCCGGCCGGCGTGCTCGACCGTACCAGCGTCACCGAGGGCAGCGAAACAGCGAACATCAGTGGTCGCAATGTTACCATCATCGTGGGCGCGGGCATAGGTGTTGATGAGGGTTCGACCCTGGTGAGCGTACCGAATGGCGACATCACAGCCATCGTCAGCGACGATACCAAGGCCGCGCTGGTGGCGGCCGAGAGGGACGATCTGGAGTTTCTGGTCTGGGACGACAGTGACGGTGACGGCGTCATCGACAACATCGAGCTGTCCGCCTCCCTTGACACCAACACCAACGGCCTGATGGACCAGGATGAATTCAATGCCATCCGGTACACTCCCAAAGAAGACGTCGATGTGGATGCCACCGGGACTATCTTGGTCAGCGCTGTAGATAATGTCTTCCTGGGTTCGTCCCAGGACCTTAATATTGTCCAGATTACGGGTGGCAATGATATCCGTATAAAAGGCGAGGGCAGCATATTCAACTTCAGGGGCCTGACCGACGCGGAGATCGAAGCCGGAGGCGATACAGCCAACATCAGGGGCAGCGATCTGATTTTGGAGGCCTCCGGTGGCGATATCGGCTTAGAGGTCCACCCGCTGGTTATTGACTTGGACGAGGACGCTGCGGTCACCGCCCGGGCCGATGGTGATATCTATTTGCGGGATTTCGCAGGCGACATGGAGGTGGAGTCTATTTACTCGACCGGGCATGTTTCTCTGAAGGCCCGGGGCGCCTTGATAAACGATGCCAACGACATCGAGGACGCGGCCGGCAATACCGTCATGACGGTGGCCAACGTGGTTTCCGGCAGCCTGGATCTCAGGGCCGGGGCAGTGGGAACCGCCGACAATCCTTTTGAGGTTGAGACCAATGTGATCAGCGGCGCGGTGGACGGGGATCTTTACATCAGCTATCCCGACGTCCTGGTTTCAGTGCCTACGCTGCGAGTCGACGATCTGGTCTCAGAGGGCGGCACGCTGTCAGTCACCAACTTTTACGATGTGCACCTGGGCTATGTCGAATCGGTAGGCGGGGACATCGCCATTACTTCCAACAGCGGTTCTATCTATGACGTGCATTCCCATTCGATAAATCTCAATGCACCAACGATAAGTTTGAACGCGCCGCTGGGCAGCGTGGGCACCGATACCGAGCCGCTGGAAGCGGCCGATGGCGCCACGCTAACGTATAATACCTTGTCGGGTGTAGCCTACGTGCTCAGCATGCCGCTGCCCATAGTGGAGTTTATTCGCTACGACGAGTCTACCGGCCTCGGAAATTCAGGGCATGTTGAGCTCATCGACTTAAACGACGACGGCTATCTGGATGCTATCAGGCGCAAAAGCTTCTCCCGCAGCCAAGATTATAATTATGACACAACGATGTGGTTCAATAACGGCGACGGTACGTTTAGTGACTCCGGCGCCGGCGTCTTTGAAACGTCCGCTGTGGGCGACCTGGACGGCGATGGCGACATAGATGTGTTTGAGGTCAACGCGACCTATGATCAGAATCGCATTTACTTAAATCAGGGCGGGTTACAGGGTGGTGTGTCCGGTGAGTTCGTGCTTGGTTTTAGCGCGGATTTTGCGCGTGATACCATGGACAGGTCCGTTACCCTGGGTGATGTGGATGGAGATGGTGATCTGGACGCTGTTGTCGTTTGCAGATCAGATGGCGGCTTCCGAAGGATGAATGTCTGGTTCAACAATGGGTCGGGCAATTTTCAGGAGAGGCTTTATCATTCCTATTGGCGACCCGATAAATACAGTGAATTCGTAACGGTTATGGATGATTTCGATGACGACAATGACCTTGATTGGCTGGTGTTGGACAAAAACACACAACAAGGGAATAAGGCCCACCTCTGGCTCGGTGACGGCAGGGGCGGGTTTACCAGACAGGACGAAATTGAAAATTCCGCCACCTGGCTGGGGTTCACGGCCGGCGACATTGACGGGGACCACGATACGGATCTGATTACAGCAGCGTTCGGAGAAAATCGGGTGCTGCTCAATCAAACCTCCGAGGGACAGCCCGGCGTTTTTTTGGACAGCCTCCGGAACGTGGGCTACGCTGATAGCAACGGCATTGCTTTGGGAGACCTGGATCTCGACGGTGATTTGGACGCGTGGGTCACCAATTATTCAGCCGCAGCCGCGGATATGATCTTCCTGAACGACGGGGCCGGCTTCTTTACCCAGAGCCTTGGGGACCTCTCCGATGGAGGTGTGAGCAATCAGTCGGTAGCGCTGGGAGACCTGGACAATGACGGTGATGTGGATGCTTATGTGGGCACAGTTTTTCTCGGAGACACCACAATAGACAGGGTTTGGCTTAATACCACCATCGTGCGCATTCGTAGCGGCCAGTCCTTCGAGGTTTACGAGAGTGCCCCAGACGGCGCCGAGGTCGGCACGGTGGAGCTAGTGACCAATGTAAACGATGTGGTCGCAGCCAGCATCACGGCCGGCAATGATAACGGGGCCTCTGCCATCGAGGCCAACTCCGCGCCTGTGCTCACGGTCCTCGACGGTGACCAGCTCGATTACGAAAGCAATACCAGCCATGAGCTGACTATCGAAGTGCAAAACGGCTTAGGTCATACTGACACTACGACGGTTACTATCAACCTGCTCGATCTCAATACCCCGCCGGTAGTCAACTTTACCGTTTTGGCTATCGATGAGAACTCGGCGGCAACGGACCTCGGGCCGGTGGTCGCATCTGACCCGGACGAAGCGCAGGGTGACGGGCTGGCCCTGTTTGAAATCATCTCGGGCAACCAGGGGCTCTTCGAAATCGATGCGGCTACGGGCGTGGTCTCCTACAACGGCTCCGGGCCCTTGAATTACGAAGATGTGGCTCAATACAACCTGACGGTGAAGGTAACCGATTATGAGGGGTATACAGACACGAACATAGTTTCCATCGATATCAACGACGTCAACGAAGCGCCGACCATCCTGCCGGCCCAGACCTTGACCTTCTACGAGAACCGCCAGACCGGTGACTATTTGGGAACCTTTACGGTTAGCGATCCTGAGGAAGGTGATACTTTTACCATCGACGTAGGGCTCTCGGGTACAATAACCGTCAGTGCCACCGCCGATCCGGCTGTCTTCGAGGTGTATGCCGGCGCCGACCCCAGCCTCCTGGCTTTGGACGGTCCCTTGGTCCATGCCCTGGGAGTTACGGATGCGGGCGGGCTTGGGCCTTCATTCAGCAGCGGTCTGGAGACAATTCTGCTCGATATCCTGCCCACACGGACACCCCGCAAATAGCTCCGGTATTTGAGGTCGGCACCGTCGTAGAGCAGGGCTCGGCCGACACCCCGATGTTCGATTTGGCGGCGACAGATGCCGATCTGGTCAACGGCGATTCGCTCACCTTTACGATTGCCGGCGTTACCCGTTACCTGCGAGGCGGCGGCACGGCCAACGATTCGGACGGATTGTTTGAGATCGTCCCGGGCGCGGATGGGGCCACGGCGGTCTTGACCATCGATGCCGATCAGGTGTTTTTCACCGATACATCCTACTACGAGATTGTGGTGGACGTCATTGACGAGGAGGGCTTTTCTTCCTCGGCGAACTTCACCGTGATGGTGACAGATTTGGGGCAAGGACCGACCCTGCTCGACACCGGTTTTACCATTTACGAGAACCGTGAGACCGGATATTATGTGGGCACGCTGGTGGCCACCGATCCCGATCCCGGCGAGGTGTTGAGATACACGATTATCGGGTCGAACACGGCAGGACAGGCTTACTCTCTGGAAAAACTAACCGGCCGGATAAACGTTGCCAACGGGTCTCAGACGGACTACGAAAATGTGGATAACAGAAACGCCGTTTTATCCGTCCTGGTCAAAGATCACGACGGCCTCACCGACACGGCTACCGTAACAATCGACCTTTTAGACCTCTATCAAAGCCCGAGCCAGCAGGGGTGGGACGGGAATGTCACGGACAGCCTGACACTGAGCGAGGACACCACGGCCCATACGGTGATAGCAACCTATGACGTTTCCGATATTGATCCGGAGTTTGCCATAGGCGACAAGGCGACCTTGGAGGGCGTGGCCGGCAATGATAACGGGGCCTTCTCAGTTCAGTACGTCCACGCAGCCGGACCCGACCTGTCAAACGCGGACGCCTCGTTTATCGGCGAGAGTATTGAGTCCCTGGCAGGCTGGTCCGTATCCGATGTGGGAGACGTCAACAACGACGGCTTTGATGATTTTGTTATCGGTGCTTATGGCGCTGCAGACTATGCCGGAAAGAGCTATTTGATTTTGGGGAGTGCCACCTTGTCCATGGATATGGACTTGTCCACGGCCGATGCCACGTTTGTCGGAGAGTTATGGGAAGAATCAGGCACTGCCGTATCCGGGGTAGGGGATGTCAACAACGATGGGTATGATGATTTTGTTATCGGCGCTTATGGAAACTCTGAAGGCGGAAGTATGGCCGGTCAGACCTATCTGATATTAGGGCGTTCCAGCGCTGACTGGGCACTGGTCGGGAGCATGTTCTTGTCAAGCGCCGATGCCTCGTTTATCGGCGAGGATGCGGATGATCATTCAGGCCGAGCCGTATCAGGGGTGGGGGACGTCAACAACGACGGGTATGATGATTTTATCATCGGCGCTCAGGGCGACGATGACGGCGGTTCTTCGGCCGGTCAGACCTACCTTATCCTGGGACGTGCCAGTTGGTCCATGGACATGGACCTCTCCACAGCGGATGCCTCGTTTATCGGCGAGGATACCTATGATAATTCAGGCTATGCCGTATCAGGGGTGGGGGATGTGAACAACGACGGGTATGATGATTTTATCATCGGCGCGTATGGTGACGAAGAGGGTGGCGCAAATGCCGGTCAGACCTACCTTATCCTGGGACGTGCCAGCTGGTCTATGGACATGGACCTCTCCACAGCGGATGCCTCTTTTATCGGCGAGGATGGATCTGATCGCTCAGGCTATGCCGTATCCGGTGCAGGGGATGTCAACGGCGACGGGTATGACGATATTATCATCGGCGCTTATGGTGACGACGACGGCGGAGACGATGCCGGTCAGACCTACCTTGTCCTGGGGCGTGCCACCGGTTGGTCCATGGACACGGACCTATCCACGGCAGACGCCTCTTTTATCGGCGAGGATGGGTCTGATCGCTCAGGCTATGCCGTATCCGGGGCCGGAGATGTCAACAACGACGGGTATGACGATTTTATCATCGGCGCTTATGGTAACGATGACGGCGGAACAAGCGCCGGCCAAACCTATTTGATATTAGGGCGCGCCACCGGTTGGGCCATGGACACAGACCTGTCCACGGCGGACTCCTCGTATGTTGGCGAAGACGGAAATGATTATTCAGGCCGTACCCTATCCGGCGCGGGGGACGCTAATAATGACGGCTATGGCGATTTTATTATCGGCGCCTGGGGTGATGATGACGGCGGCTCAGGAGCCGGACAGACCTACCTGATTTTGGGCCGTCCCGGAGCCCAGTCGGTTACCGTTACCCTGGTGGACAACACGGTTTTGGATTATGAAACCACGCCGCTGTGGGGCGGCGGCCCCGAACATTATGTAGCTACGCTGACGCTTGAAGTTGCAGACAGCGAGGGACTCACCGGAACCCGAGAATTGGAGGTCCTGGTTTCAGACGTTCCGGAGATTCTGGAGATCGTCAGTGTAAACTTGGGCGCAGTTTACGAGTCATCGCCGGACGGCACTCTGGCGGCTAGCCTTGACATAACCGGGATTGATTTGGGCGACACCTTCTCCATAGTATCGGGCAACGATGACGGCGCCTTTGCCATCGACCCCGCTACCGGTACGGTTACCGTCGCAGACCGTGATGCCCTGGACCATGAACTTGCATCCGTTCGTTCCCTGACGGTGCGCGGCGCCAGCGCCACCAACACCGACGAGGTGGTTATTCCCATCAACATTTTGGATGTTTACGAGGCTGACTTGACAGTGACCAAGTCGGACGGCGGCGTCACAGTACGCGAAGGCGATACGGTGACTTATACGATTACGGTGACCAACACGGGTGATACCGACGCCGTGGGGGCGGTGGTGCAAGATCCCTTTAACGGCTTGATGAATGTTCAGTTGCTGAGCGTTAATACAACAGCGGGCAGCGGCTACGCGCCGGGTGCTCAGGACAGGCCGGTACATTTTCTCAATCTGGACGGAGAATTCCACACCAACCCGGATGGGAGCCCATTCGAACTGCATGCGGACCAGGACGCGCTCGACGTTGGGGTGAATCTGGGTGAAATTCTGGGCGAAAGATATACCACCCTTTCCTTCTGGATAAATACCACGCAGGTCCCCGACATCGGCGGCGCTGACGGGCAATATGTAGACGGTGGCATCGCCTGGCTGCCGGCCATCACCGGTTACAATTCAGGCAACGCGCGGACCGTGGAAAATACCGACATGTTCTGGGGCGTGCTGCAGCCTGACGGGCAAATAAGCCTGTCAGTTGGCGGCGTGATCGCGACCAGCACGACGGCAATCAATGACGGACAGTGGCACCATGTGGCCCTTAGCCGCTCCAGGGACAATATTTCCGTCTATGTAGACGGTGTCCGTGAGGCAACAAGCAGCGGAGCGGGTGACGACGTTATTTCTGTTGTCTTCTCGACTTTGGGACGGGCCGAAGCGGAAAATCCCGAGGACTACCGCAGTGACGATTTGACTTCCTTTAACGCGGTACGCTCTTTCGAAGGGCTGCTTGACGATGTGCGCGTGTTTAACGGTGTTATGGCTGACGCGGATGTGGTAAATGTGATGAACGACGATGCCGCTGCCCCTGCTTCAGTGCATGCTTGGGACTTTGACGCTGTAACCGGCGGGCTGACGGTCGGCACAACAGCTGCCCCAGGAGTTCTGACGAACGGACTGACCGATACCGTCGATCTGCCGGTGGGCGCTTCCATTACCTACGTGGTACAGGGCACAGTGGCGCCGGTAAGCGCGGGTGTAACCTCGACAATGGGCCTTTACAGCAGCGCCACCACCGTGACCGCGCCCTTTGTCTCCCGTACCATTGGCTCCGGCAGCACCTCGGACGGTGCGGTGGTAGAGCTTAGCGCCGTCAGCGGAGGCGGGGCATTTATCGATACTATCCTGGGCGACGCTTCCTATGCCAATGACGTGGCCCTAGGGGATGTGGACGGCGACGGCGACCTTGACGCCTGGGTAGTCTACGGCAATACGGCAGACGGCAGCGGAACCGCCGGCGTGCTCTGGATGAACGACGGCGACGGCAACTTCACCGACAGCGGCCAGAGCCTGGGCACCAGCCTCAGCGGCGCCGTGACTATGGGCGACCTCGACGGTGATGGTGACCTGGATGCTGTGGTGGCCGATTACGCCGTGGACAGCTCCTCTGAGACCTTCATACATATTTGGCTGAACCAGGGTGGCGCGCAGGGCGGCGTACAAGGGCAGTTCACTGAAAGCAGTCAGGCATTCCGGTCTGCAGACACATTCGTGGAAACGGACCTGTCAGATGCCGACGCCTCGTTTATCGGCCAGGATGATGGCGATTTGTCGGGCAGGTCAGTGTCCGGTGTGGGGGATGTGAACAACGACGGGTATGATGATTTTGTAATAGGCGCCGTGGGTGACGAAGAGGGCGGTTCCTATGCCGGCCAGACCTATTTGATTCTGGGGGGGGCTACCTGGTCCATGGACACTAGCCTGTCCACGGCTAGTGCCTCGTTTATCGGTGAAGCCATGGATGATTTCTCAGGCTTTTCCGTATCCGGTGTGGGGGATGTAAACAACGACGGTTATGACGATTTTGCTATCGGAGCCAGCTATAACGACGATGGCGGAGAAGATACCGGGCAGACCTATTTGATATTAGGGCGTGCTACCGGTTCCTGGTCCATGGACATGGACCTGTCATTGGCCGATGCCTCGTTTATCGGCGAGGAGGTTGAGGATTTTGCAGGCCATTGTGTATCCGGTGTAGGGGATGTCAATAATGACGGTTATGACGATTTTATAATCGGCGCTAATAGCAATGACGAAGGCGGTGAAGATGCCGGTCAGACCTATTTGATATTAGGGCGTGCTACCGGGCTCTGGTCCATGGACATGGACCTGTCATTGGCCGATGCCTCGTTTATAGGTGAGGATGCGCGAGATAATTCCGGTATGGCCGTATCCGGAGTGGGGGACGTCAATAACGACGGGTATGACGATTTTGTCATCGGCGCTACTGGTGACGACGACGGTGGATCCCTGGCCGGTCAGTCATATTTGATTTTAGGGCGTGCTGCCTGGTCCATGGACATGGACCTTTCCAATGCCAACGCCTCGTTTATCGGTGAGGACGCTTATGATAAATCAGGCAGTTCCGTATCCGGTGTGGGGGATGTGAACAACGACGGTTATGACGATTTTGTCATCGGCGCTACTGGTGACGACGACGGCGGTTCATCCGCCGGCCAGACCTATTTGCTATTAGGACGCGCCACCGGGCTCTGGTCCATGGGCACGGACCTTTCCATGGCGAACGCCTCGTTTATTGGCGAGAACGCCAATGATAATTCAGGTTATGCCGTATCCGGTGTGGGGGATGTCAACGGTGACGGTTATGATGATTTTGTCATCGGCGCTATGGGTGACGACGATGGCGGCAACGCAGCCGGCCAGACCTATTTACTATTAGGGCGTGCCACCGGGGCCTGGTCCGAGGGCACGGACCTCGCCACGGTTGAAGTCTCGTTTATCGGCGAGGATGCAGGTGATAATTCAGGCAGGGCCGTATCCGGTGTGGGGGACGTCAACAACGACGGCTTTGACGATTTTGCTATCAGCGCTACTGGTGACGACGATGGCGGAATAAGCGCCGGTCAAACCTATTTGATATTAGGGAGCGCCACCGGTTGGGGTTCACAACTTGACTCGCTCTACCGGTCCAGTGATCTTATCCTGGCCGATGTGGATAATGACGGTGATGTGGATCTCTTCCATGCCGGCAGCGAGATGACCGGTGACGGCAACGTCATCTGGTTAAATGACGGCAGCGGCGTTTTCACCAGCCTGCCGCAGTTGTCGCTGGAGAACGGCCTGGGTATAGGCAATGAGAGTGTCGCGGGAGCTGTTGCCGGGGACCTTGATGGCGATGATGATCCCGACCTCCTGCTGGACGCGGCTAACGGCAATACGGTTTATCTAAATGACGGAACCGGCCAGTTCTTCCTTGCGGCAAGCGCACTGGCAAGTCTGGACCGGGCGGTTTTGGGCGATGTCGATGGCGACGGCGATCTGGATCTCCTTGATAACGGCGGTCTTTACCTCAACGACGGTAGCGGCCAGTGGACGGCAGCCGGCGTGGTGCTTACCGTGGCCGGACGCGACAACCGCTTTGGCGACCTTGACGGCGATGGGGATATCGACCTCTTAAGCCTGGGCCCGCAGGACGTGACGGTCTACTTTAACGACGGGGCGGGCAGCTTTGCACAGGGCTCCACCTGGTCCGGCGGTCTGACAGAGAACCGGGAACTCGAAGTGGCTGATCTCGACGGAGACGGCGACCTGGATATCTGGTCGGTGGGTGATAATGGCAGTCAGCTCTGGTTTAATGTCGAAGACCTGAATCTCACTGTGCCGGACTCGTTGACCGGCTATGAAGATACGCGCGTCGGATTGGATGCGGTCTCTGTCTACAGCCCCCATGACAACAACAGCTATCAAGCTGCCTTAACCCTCAACGCCGGCGAAGGCGCCTTCCTCTATGACGGCCAACAACTGGCGACAGTTTCCGTCACTGACACCATTGCCGCGCTGAACACCCTGTTAACCGGCACCATCACCTTGCTCCCGCCCGGCCAATACAGCGGCGATGTGACAGTGACCGTTACCGTCGATGACGGCAGCATGAGTATCACCGATGACTTGGTGGTGACGGTCCTGCCGGTCAACGACGCCCCCACGCTGACTCCCGCGACAGTAGATTTGACAACTGCGGAGGACAGCTTAATAATAGATATACCGGACATAACAGCCGGTGACGTCGATGGAGATCCGTTAGCCCAGCAGCGGGTTCTCACCATCAGCCTGCCTGATTCACAGGGGACGTTCAGTACGCTTTCGAGCTCTAATATCAACTTCCTGTCTACAACACTTAACATTAGCGAAATCAACACCACGCTTGGTAACTTGCAGTTCACGCCGGCTGAAAACTACAACGGCGAGGCAGTGCTCTCGGTAGCGGTCGCCGATCAAGCGGGAGCGCAAGCCCTCGGCACTGTAACGATTGATGTGACCGCAGTCAATGACCTGCCGTTATTAACCGGAGATTCCGCCTTTTCAATGGATGAAAATACGTCTGTTGTTTTGGGGAGCCCCACAGCCAGCGATGCTGACGGTGAAGAGTTGACCCTCACCGTCACGCTTGGAGATACCAATTTTGGTTTGCTGTATATGGGCGATGAACAGGGAAGAGAGATGGAATTGACCGGCGCCCCCGACGAACTGAATGACATGCTAACCAGCCTTGTTTTTGAGCCGCAAAATGATTTCTATGGCGTGGTCGATATAGTCTATTTGCTGTCTGACAGTGAAGCATTTGACAGTTTCACTCTCAACGTCAGCATCGTAAGTGACGGCCTTGAGGCGGTGAACGATCCGCCCAGCCTGTCGCTGGAGAATGTAACGGCTACCATCGTTGAGAATGTCACCGGCGGTATGGTTATCGCGGATATCGTGATTGACGACGACACGCTGGGAACCAACATTTTACAGCTATCGGGCGGCGATGCCGGCCTGTTTGAGATCGGCTATGATATAGACTCTTTGAAGCTGAAGCTGCGTTCTGACGCGGTGCTCGATTTCGAGACGCAGCCGTCGCTGAACGTGACCGTGGAGGTAAATGATGCCGAGGTAGGCAGTAATCCGGACGACTTCCATAACCTGACAATTTTTGTAACCGACGCTAACGAGGCCCCGCAGGTTGAGGATACTGCATTCATATTAAATGAGAATCTTGCAGACGGCTCTTTTGTGGACGTTCTGATAGCGGTTGATCACGATACCGGTGATACCATAACCTACGCCATTGTGGACGGCAGCGGCCAGGTTGTCTTTGAGATCGAACAGACGACCGGTGTCATCCGTGTATTGGATGGCACGCTGCTCGATTACGAGACAACTACTCAATTCGAATTGACGGTGGAAGTAACCGATAGCAGCGGACTCAGCGACCAGGCAACGGTCACCCTCCAGTTGGCCGACGTGAATGAAGCGCCCGTGATCGACGTTTCACTCCTGGGCGTGGTGGAGAACGCGGCGGCCGGCACAGTCGTAGGGACGGCCACCGTCAGCGATCCCGATGCCGCGGATGCCGGCCTGCACAGCTTTGAAATCCTTCCGGGCACGGGCAGCGCCGCTTTTGCCATCGATGCGTCGACCGGGGAGATCACCGTGGCCGACCCGTCCCTGCTGAACTTTGAAGCCAGTGCGTTCTTGAATATTACCGTTCGCGCCACGGACCCGGGCGGGCTTTCAGACGAAGCTGCGTTAGAGATTGAGCTGATTGATGTAAATGAGGTGCCAAGTATATCGTATGTCAGCTACATCGTAGACGAGAATTCAGTTGTCGGCACAACCGTTGGCACGCCGGTTACGGTCGATCCTGATATTTCCGCCGGCGACATCCTGAGCTACGCTATAACGGGCGGCAGCGGACAGGGCATCTTCGCCATCGATCCTGATACCGGTGAAATTTCCGTAACGGATTCGGCAGCGCTCGACTACGAGACCACGATGTCCTTTGACTTGAACGTGCGCGTGACAGACTCCGGTGGCCTTACTGACGATGCTACGATTGATATCTTCCTGGCCGATGTCGACGACATCACACCTGTGGTTGCGGCCGGTCAAATTCTGAGCGTGGACGAGAACAGCGCCAACACCACAGTGGTCGGCACTCTGGCGGCGACCGACGGCGATGTCACCCCGGCCATCTTCTCAGGCTGGACCATCACCGGGGGCAGCGGCGCTACCGCATTCGCCCTGGATTCCGGCACGGGCGTGATTAGCGTGGCTGACAGCAGCCAGCTGGATAGAGAGACCACCGAGAGCTTCACTCTGGACGTAACAGTATCCGACGGTGTCCATACCAGCGCTGCTGAGACGGTGACCATCACACTCGACGATGTCAACGAATTCGCCCCCGTGGCGGCCGACGCCGCCTTCACCCTGGAGGAGAATTCGCCTGACGGCACGTTGGTCGGAACGCTGACGGCCACCGATGCCGATGTCACTGACGGTGATATCAGCTACCAGATTACCGCTGGTAATAATTCAGGCGGCTTTGCCATCGACGACAATGGCTCTATCACCGTGGCCGACAGCAGTCCGCTGAACTTCGAGTCGAATCCCGGCTTCCTCCTGGAGGTTAGCGTCAGTGACGGCGAACTCAGCAGCACAACCGGCGTTACAGTTACGCTGATCAATGTGGATGACCCGGGCGTCTTTGGCGGGGATACCAGCGGCAGCGCAGATATGGACGCCGGTCCGATCACCGGCACGCTGACCTTTTTCGATGCGGTGGATGGCGCCAGTGTCCCGAACTTCCGTATCGAAGCGGGTGACGAGGCAACCAACGGATCGGCGGTCATCGATAGTGTGACCGGTGGCTGGACATACACCCCAACGGCCGGCTGTTGAGCCGCGAGAATCGCAGGCATGGGAAGAAAATGTTTTTTATTTTCTTTTCATGCCGAGAATCGCAGTCGGCTCTAACGAATAAGGATAGATTGTGAGAGCGAAGCGAACGACAATCTTATCCTGTGGTTGGACAAGCCCGACAAGGAAGCACGGTTTATATATAGGCAAATATATTTTTTGAACAGTGATGCGATTAAGAC
>Ga0209454_1000239_pt1 | contig 31048 bp, 15 predicted proteins | sample WorMetHERISLAND1_2_FD_187400 | JGI IMG/M metagenome (GOLD analysis project Ga0209454, IMG submission 187400) | Marine gutless worms symbiont microbial communities from Max Planck institute for Marine Microbiology, Germany - Olavius geniculatus... | ecosystem: Host-associated > Annelida >... | reverse complement strand
GCTTTAAAGGAACGATAATTTAGTAATAATTTATAAACAATATAAATTACTGTTTATTAAAACGTCACTGTGACGTCATCGGCAGTAACGTGTAACCCGTTTTTGAAAAGTAAATAGCATTTTTAGCTTGAACATTTTTGAATGCTGAAAAATCGGTAGGCGGTCATGTTAAAAAGTCTATAACTTCGTCGTTTTTCAACAGAATCACATTTTCCTTAACGATTAAATGCAGACGGTTTCTCTAAATAAAGTAAAAGTTGATATTAAAATCCCAAACGGTTCCTGAGAAAACGGCGAAAAACTTTAGGGGTTTACTTTTTTTGCCACACCCTGTAGGCTCGAGCACGCCCGAGACTGCAGCAGACGACAAGTCAGGTCATATCTATTTTAGCTGCAGGCCGGCCGAGGCAAAGTGCGTTTAGCCAGGAGAGTCAAACTACCCGACGTCAACTACGTCGGTAGTAGTTAGTCGTCCGCTACGATAGTGTTTTGCATGCTGTCGGACGTAACTTGCTAGTTTAGAAGTACACTAAGTCTCAAAAAAACATCCCCGACATTTTCGACTGTAACTTGAAAACCAATTGTCAGATTTTAATAATTTTTGGTACGAATATTCCTAACACATTTTGCCGTCAAATGACCATTCAGTTCCCCACCTCACTTAACTTTTGTTTCTGCACTACTTGGGGAAATCACAACCAACGAAATATCATTTTTTTATCCAATGCGATATGATTGCTTAATTAACGTAACGCGTAAAAACACATTTTGGCACACTTTGGCTGACATTTCATCCAGTTGGCCATTTTAACTGCCTGCAGTAAAATAGCTTGAAGTGTTGGCCCACTATGCGAACACAGGCAAGGATATGCTTTCTCCATTCATTGACAGCAGTGTCGATAATGTTCTGCTCCAGACCAGTTCAGGCTGTACCAGTCGCTTCTTGTCTTTACAAACATTCCTGAACTTCATCTGGTAGACACGGTGTTGAATGACAGTCAAATTTTGTAATAGACTGGCTCTCGGGGCCCCTGCAGATTAGGATAGAGGAAATTTTCGCCGTTTTTTTCAATCACTTTAACACTTATTATGTTGGTTTGGTTTTCTCAGGTAGTGCAAAAGCAGACAATGGTTGAGGTGGAAACTAAAACACGTATTTAATAGTTAGTGGTGTCAGAAATATTTCTGGCGCAACACTAGCCCTTATTAGGCCTATGTTCCCACATTACGGACCTTGCCCGTCCGTTCGCCTGTTTCGTACAAACTTTTAATTTAACAACAAACAGGGTGTATAAAAACCACACTTTGCGTAAACTTTCTCCGGCTTGCAGTGCAAAAAGTCAAAGATTAGGGTTCTGCTTAGAGTTATCTTTAGATCTGAATGGACGACCGCGTAACATGTCGTCACTGTGCCGTTACAGACTCGCGCAGATGGCGTAGCCTAATCTTAACCACACCGTGCGTCTGAAGACTCGGAGACTTTTCTCCTGGTGCTGTAAGAGCGTTTTAACCAACAAATAAGATTAGATCTAATAATGCAGCACAATGAACGCTGATTAAAAACAAGAAATTTGAGCTAATGCTCACGGGACGCGCGAAAGCTTATAGCAGTTTTTGCCCGCAGGCAGTCACCCATCGCACTACTAACCGGACCCGGCGTAGAGTAACTTCGTTTCAGTCGAAACGCGTTACCAACTACGCCACGCCACGCCATCAACGCCAGTACCATGGCGCCACCTTGTGAATGATATAGACTTGTGTCGCAGCGCTTAATCGGCAAAAAATTCATTAAACCCTTTATTTTGGCGTTCAAGGTTATTCAAGGTCATTGAATTCGGCGCCAATCGAGGGCCAGTATACGATTTCCTATTAGCGATTAATAGTAACCTAGGCCTTATCTCGCACCGTTATCGAGATACAGTGAGTTATTGGCCAACAATCGCAAATTTTGACTACCACTCTCTCATTTAGGGCCCTCGTTCGGGGTGACCCCCTTCGAATTTATGGAAAAACTTTACGGTTCCTAAAACTAGAGTCTTCCAGGCAGCGACGGTGAAAATTTGGTGATCCTAGCTTGCACCGTTTTTTACTGATCCACCCGTGTGACGGACAGACAGACGGACGGACGAACGGACAGACAGAATTGCGATGGCTAAGACGCGCTGAAAACAGTAGCTGCTTTCGCGCGTAAAAACCGCAGTTACCTCTTTATCTCCGTCCCCGAAATGACCTATACCGAGTCCGTGTCGGGTGGTACGTTAAACCCTACTCACTCACTCACCTTTTTACCCACTCACTCATTTAGTAGGCCTGGTCTACAGCACTGACTCTCTACACGGCTAGGCATAAAAAACTATTATGCTTCCAATTGCCGCCCGTCTCTAAAATACTCCGTCCATAAACCCCTAAAATATCAGTACCGCTTTTGTTCGTTTTCAAAGTTTCACTGAAACATACCGGTTTGCATCTGTTATGCTGCAGTGTTTTCGCTTTAGTTATCACAGCGTTGTGGTATGACACAGTGTGCTCTGAAATAAAAATGACGCTCAATAAAAATATTCCCGTTTCTCCTACTTTTTTGCCAGAAAAGGAATTTTTGTAGGCAGAGAGCCGATCCAGTTGACGTCAAACGCTGTCGCCGGTATGGCATCGTGACGAGTTTGTCTGTCAGTTAATGAAGCTGTACGTCGCGCCCTGTTAGTGGTGTCTAATGTTTAATGTCCAGTCGTAGTATTTAATGTCCCGGATATACAGACCGGACCGGCCAGGCATTACTTGGATGCGACCGCGAGGCAGGTAAGTAAGTAAACTATCTAGGTACGCACCTAACCACCCAGGTCGATCGGCATCGCCTTTTGCCTTCTGTAGGGTGGTGGTAGATAAAATTAATGGAATTATCAATGTTCTGCAGGCTGAACGGTCTGATAAATAGCGATCGTAAATTCACTCTGGCTTGTCGCTTGGTTTATAGTGGTTGGCGGCCGCCTGGCGCCTTTCCACATTTATCAGATGAACCGCACGAACTTCAAAGCACTATAATGACAGCATCGTAAGAATCGTCGTGGCTAATTTCGCCTATTATACCTCCGTTTACTACCGGTAGGCGGAGCAGGAAGAAATTACGTTTTATGATCGTAGGTCGCGCGTGCATTCCTTCCCAAAAAAACCGTTCTGGTTTTGTTCTTTTTTTTGAAAAAAAACTCCGTGAAAATGGCTTTTTCTGATAATTTTTGCACGCAACATCGCAAACAAGCTTGTCGACCGTAGTTTTGCTCACTTAGCTTGAATACTGTTGTTACATTATTTTCACATATAAGTCGTATCTTATCCGTTTACAACAATGAATTCATACACGAGGGTCGTTCCATAAATAAGTTACAAAATGGCGCCATTCCATTAATTCTTAAACTAGGAAAAATTCGAAATATACTTTTTGTAGGGAATTTAATTCTTAGTACTACATGTGGGTTTTGTTAAAATGACGTCACTGCGACGTCATTTATAAACATTAAAGAAGATGACGTTGCCACTGAAATTGTCCGGTAACGAACAAAATGCCATTTTGTTTTTTTTTCTGGGCAAAATACTTAATACAACTCAGATTTATTTTGAAATGCAACCAGTGTATGGCGGCAAGTGTTTTACAACGCAAACAGTATACTTTTGATGTAAAAAATGGTTGGTGGGCAGAAAGTTGCATAAAATGTGAAAGTGCAATCAGTCGTTCGTCAGTGCATGTGACAGCCATAGTTCGAGAAAACGTTTTTTTCGTTTTTTTTGAAAATTTAAAAAACGTGACTTTTTACGTTTTTTTAAATGACCTGTAAAAAAACAAAAAAACGTAATAATATCAATACAGCATAATCTTACCTGAATGTGCACAATTTTCCATATACGGTACACGTACTATTTAATACAATTACGGTATGCAGGCCTACAATTTTTAACGTCGATCCGTACTTTTCAGTCGATAGTCACTGCATAATAGGCCTATGTAATGCTTTTTGCAACCTGACTTTTTGGAAGACTTTTCGCTATTTTATATATAGGCAAGTTTTTTAATTTTTTTTTTTACATTTTTAACGTTTTTTGAAAATTAAAAAAACGTGACTTTTACGTTTTTTGAACGGCTTCACACGTTTTCTCGAACTATGGTGACAGCAGCTAGCATCGTTCTTTGCATCGGGCACGAAAATCCTTGTTGACAGATATGGGGCATTGCTTGAACAAACCCGGATGATATTAAATGTTTAAAAAAACGAAGCATTAATGTTTAGCGTTTAAAGAGGCGACATTAACTTGTTGAGTTTGTTTAGTTTTTATCTCGCTCTTATCCTTTTTGTCACTTGTGAGTTCGATTCATTACTGGTGGGGAAAATAATACACAAACACACTGCGTTCTATTAGCTAATGACGTCACAATAATGACGTTATCATTCAAAAATTTCCGCGTATGTTTAGAGTTATTTTTTCTACAAAACGTATATTTCGAATTTTTCTATTTTAAAAATTGATGAAATAGCACAATTTTGTAACTTATTTATGGAACGACCCTCGTGTAAGACAGAAAAATGCATTTTCCCGACAAACTGCTGGAAAGTTTTAGGAAAGACTATGAGTGCTAAAAATTTAAATTTTGCCTACATGTTTTACGCGATACCGTCTTGGCAGATTGTTATCATACTTTGAACGGGATAAGTCGAAAAAAGGAAAGCTTGATAAGTTTTTGGATCAGAAGTTTAAAGCTTTTGTTGCTACATTTTAGTGTTGGTTAATAAGTCGGCTTTTTTGTTAACTATTAGAGCTGACAATATTTATCAAAACAGTTGTTTTGAAATATTGTATAAATGGTACAAATAATAACAACACTTATAACGACAATAATGGTTGTGTGTATAATTGTTTACTACAGCAATACACAAGCTGACACCCTCGCGGTGAGCTGACGGAGACAATCTGTAAGAAAACATCATTTGGAAGCATGTCGGTCAAACGTGGGCCTACGAAAAAAAGATGATGGATACAGGGCCTCAATCACTGGATTAGTCACAATGTGGACTTGACAAGTACCAAACTGATTCTTCGTTTAAATGAAGTGCGTGTACATTCTTTTACAAATACAGCCTAACACATATCACCAAATTGTGTATCATGAGATTGATTGACATTTTTTGTTGACGAAATAATTTATGATGCCACGTTTTGCTTTATTTTTGTACTCCTGGTCAAAAGATGTTGCTCTGTCGTGGCGAGCTTAACGCCGCACGCGAAAGACACCGTATTCCAAACACAGCATGCGACAATGTTCCTGCGCAAAAGTCATCGAAATTGAATTCATACTTTGGCGACTATAAGCTACTAATAGTGAAACAACAACCTAATGGCTTTCGATCAGGTATTCTAGAACAACGAATTTGCGCAATAAAGGACAAGGAGCAGAGGAAAAAAACTGCCCAACGTGTCGAGAACGATCCTTTGAAGGATTGCACCCAATGACCTGAACTGACCTGTTCGTGACGAGGGCGGATAAAATAAGCCCATTACGAGTACTAAGAAGCATGAATACAAAAGCGATTAGGCCTATCACGAACATTAGCCTATATAATACAGAGTGCATGCATACGTATATTTACGACGGCATGATAGGCGTAGCGTTATAATAGGCTTAGCACTGCTACTGTGTGCATGCTAATATGCTGTTAGCATCAGCCACGGCATGTATTCTGTATGAGGAGCTGCTAACAGTCAAGAGGACATTAGTCAAAAGTCACATAACCCGCCATAGCTTCTCCGGTCACGGTTACTGGACCGTGTGATCACACATCTCGGTATTTTCTAGTGCAAATCGTTCAGTAGATCGGCTGCCGACTTCCGTTACTCTACGGTGATAGCCTAAGCTGCGAGCTGAAGAGATGTATTAATTACTCTTCAGATGTTTCATTTTAAGAAAACAATGTCGAGTTGTAGGCTAATTTGTTGCTTATTGGTAACAGGTACGTTCATACTCAAAGTGCAGTTTTATTAGCAAACTGCTGACAACCAGAGACCGTAACTCTTACGACTATTTTTGGCAATTTTAGAGCTGCATATATTGACAATAATTGATTGTTAAGGTGTAAGACATTAGTAACCGTTTTAATCTTTTAACTTTTAGACGAAGTCACGTCAATAAAAGCATCGCATCATGAATTGTATATTCAATGCCATTGTCATGATCATCTTAATCAGCTGTTTTTTTAGGAAAAAAGTCAATATTTTGGCGTGTTCACAAAAAGGGGTAAAACATTCAAAGTGTCTTAATGCATCTGTGCGCAATAACAAAAAATGCTAAACAATAATGCATTTAATCTTGGCCTTAGCTTTTGTAATAACAACTATTAAAGTTATTTGGCAATAAACGACTAGTTATTTAAACGAAAGTTGTCTGGGATCGGCGAAGGATTACCGCTGCATGGGGCTTTGAAAGGTTTTTTGTTATGTTACGTTCAAGCTTTTTACAAAATTACTTTGACACGAAAAATCATTAAAATTTATCCACATCGTTTAAAAACGACGAAAGGAAATGCCACATTTTAGCATACGTTATAAAATGTTTAGTTGTCCGCATGTGTAGTTTATGCATCTACTACTTTCGTGGACGCAGTCGAGTTGTCAAAGTGTTACCAAGTGCACAGTGAAAACTATTGTTTCTACAGCGATAGTTCAACGTTGATGAGTTGGGATAAAGCAAGGAATTTTTGTGCGAGAAGAAACTCTACGCTGCCGATCATTACTGATAAGGATGTTGACCACGCGTTTCAACAGTTCATAGTTAGTGACTCGTACCGCCTCATAGAAAACCGATCTGTCTGGATTGCTGCTCACGCTCGTCCCGTCAACAGCAGCGTCAGTTGGCACTGGATCGACGGTCAGCCGTCAGGTATTTTGATCTTAATGCGATCGTTTTGTAGGTACGTTTGAGTTTTTATGTAAGTTTAATAGGTCTGTTTTCGTTACTGATACAATGCTATATCGCATCAAATTGATTACGCATATGCGCTCGGACTTGACGAAAAAGCACCGGCCGCGATTTTTTTACAAAGTCTTTAGTAGCTTGTCTGAACATTGCAAACATCATGAAGTTTTTTGTAATAACTGATTTTTTGTCCACTCTAGTGATATGTTATGTTTGTTTGATACGCTATAATACGCTGTAACTAGAGATGACCGGAAATGGCTTTTTGCATTCCCATTCCCTTCCATTCCTATAAAGCCAATTTCCACTCTTTCCCATTTCCATTCTCGAACAATCGTTTTATCGTTGCGGCATAAAAACTTTTTGGCCTATCAAAGACTTAAGCCTAACACACAATGTCATACTGTGCTGAGTGTGCTTGTCGTTGAACCTAAAAACTTGTCACGACAGTCATCATCACTGAACATCACAAACTACAACAATATTATGCTGAATGATATTGGACTTTGACAAAAAACAGTATTTTTTCTAGCAATAACATAAGCCAAACACGGCATCCGCCAGTGGGAATTTATTTCCATGGGAATAAGGGCCATTCCCATTTCCATACAAACTGTTTCCCATTTCTTTCCATTCCAATACCAAATTTTGTCATTAATTCCCATTCCCATGGTCATCTCTAGCTGTAGCGTTACGGATACATACGAGTATGTTTATATGATTGCGTTTAGCTTTCAATTCTTCTGACTTTCTAGACCACACAGAAAACAGCTGGGGTGCCAGTGTTGGTGTGTACGATGACGAGGTTACTCTGTATGCAAACGACTGGACTGATGACCAGCACTACATCTGCCAGTACGACTGTGAGTAAACTACACTGTCATAATGCAAAAGTTGGTCCCAACGTTTATACGCTCATTTATTACAGAATTCGTAATAATTCGTTAAAACACGTTAACCAGTTTGTCATCTAACGTCATCACGCGTACAGTGCACAGCTATGTACAATACGCCTGTTTGTTGGGTAAACCATATCGTCTAATTGCATGCTTAGTTCTGTTGCCGTTTGTGCGAAGTTCTCATACAGTAGTAGGCTACTTAAGTTTGTTGACTACAATGCGTGCGGCAATTGCTAGTATTTTACGCTGTAAGCTGAGTATCTTCATGAGTGTAACGTTGCGACAGTTTAAAAGTTTTTCCGCTAATGCAAAATTTGTTCGACAAATAAAAATGCAATTTAGCAGGTATTTTGTGCGGTCCAGTGACATGTTGCGTTACATGATAGTTTGTGACTTTAACGAAAAGAAAAATTAGGTTTAAAACGTCAGTCAAAAATAAAAATAAAAGGCAAAGTACATTCAATAGCGTCAGTTGCATTAGTCGCGAACAGAAATGCTTTGCAATCGTAAGAGTGGCAGCTGATTTGCATGAGCTAGTGATACCGCAGCACACTATGCGACCATCCATTGCCCGCGTCAGCAAACAGTTAAACCCGCGGCTTGCATTTAGCAAAGTTACTTGCAAACGAGCCGCAGTTTAAATTAAATCATACATAACCTGAACGTTTCGAGTCGAAATCAACTACCAGACCACGACACATCATCATCATCATCATCATCATTTATTTGGTAAAAAGCAGAAGACACGCAATAGTAGTTGCAACAGACACACAGGAAACACAAGGCTAGGTAGCTGGCACTTACAGTGACCCTTAATAATTAGGGCCTACTTACAGTGCACTTGCATGAAATTGCTTCTAATTTAAGAAAAAAAAGATAATGTATAATTCACTAAGTGGTAGCATCAATCAACAATTTCGCCTTGACCAAATTGCTTTGGTTGTTGCGTGTTTGGTTTAGATGACAATGGTACGGAATCGAGTGCCAGCTGTTCAGCGCGCTGGATCGTCCATCCCAACACTCACTCGGTCGGCGCCGATCGTGATTGGTCAGCTTCATCGCCACAGCTATGTCTCGAGGCATGTATTTCTAACACCAGCTGTGTGGCTGTGGACTGGGATGACAACAAAGGTTGGGCTCGTGGATGCTGGATACACGACACGCAGAAGCAGCGTCGGCAGTTCGCTGGTGCTACCGAGTTCGAAATCGTCAGAGACTGTTATGCGAAATCAAGTACGTTAGGACGTTGTCGCTTGTGTTCCAATTTTCTCGACGCAACAATGCTTTATTTGTACAGCGCGTCAGTTATCGTCTCTGTTCATATTTTGAGTTTTATGGGGCTATACTAATCTGTTTTTGACGTTAACTTCAACCTCATCTATGCAAAATCAATGCCCTGCCTTAGATATCAAAAACGTTTATTAAATTGGAATTTGGCGCTTTACAAAGCTACCCGTCTCTCCGCGTGTCTGTGAAGCTGTGCAATTGTATAAAAACAACGCTTCGTAAAAGACTCTATTTATTTACTGGTGTTTAATCATAATGTTAGTTGCATTTTGACAGACTCCAGCGTACAATACCACACTGTCGTTAGCCGTATAGTGCTATTTTTGTATAAACAGTATCTTACGTCACTACGTCATCACTGTATCATGACTGTGTGTATATAATCTGCACGTCTGCTAAATTTTTGCTTTATTGTACACAAATGTCTTACACAGATGCAAGCTGTGACGACGCCTTTATAATCAACTCGACATGTTACAAGATTCACAAAGAGAGCGTTCGTTGGTTCACAGCAGTCAACAGATGTCTGTCTAACAACGCCACTCTGGCCGTCTTTGCTGACAACGTTCGACGAAACATACCCAGCTCTCTTCTATCGAGGAGCGCTTGGATTGGCTTGCTGAAGTCATGGTGGACCTGGCCAAATTTGGGTCAGTGAACATTTAACTGCTTTACCCTTTTGCTCGTATTTTGGATGTTCCTGTACTTTTGCACAGAAGCAAGTCAAAGCATGGTCCGCATGTGCTACTGAATAGCAGCTCCGACACAACGATGGCCCACACGCAATAAAATTTTGAACAGCAGCGCAATTGTTTCTGGCCTGTAAAAGCGTGTTGCAAGATTTAACAGTTTACCTTTTCTGGTATGGGGGAGAAGTCTGTAGATCGTGTTGCAAAATTTGAACTTATGCGACGCTATAGGCCTACTTATCTATTGATTTCCGGAGCAGAAAATTTATATAAAATGTTTACGTTTTCACCAAATGAGGTTTACCGGTAATCAGGCTTACATTGGAACCTTAACTTGCACATGGGCTTATATTACATCATTTATGGGCGTCTATTATTTTATAATTATTCTGCATTAATTAGTTGATTAATATGCATTGTTGCATCTGGTAGACGGTGCTGACGTGTTGTACAATAAGTTCAACGTTAGTTTCTTATCTTCGTTCAACAATCCTCCACAACATCCAAATTCCGACTACAACTGTGTCGTTGCTACAAATGGTCAATGGAGAGTATCTCGCTGTACCGAGCTACACCGTGTTGTCTGCCAGTCAGACACGCTGCCAGGTATTACCACAACTTAACTGTTTTTGTACTTTGCAAAGTTTTTGAGTTTGTTTTGTATTTTTTGTTCTTAGTTAGCGGACAGCAATTCGTCCTAAAATGCGTTATAACAACGTGGTTATTAGCTGCCGCGTGGGATACTGACCCTGTAGGATACACGATTGCAAAAGTTGCAGTAAGTTGCTTGCGAGCATCATCATCATCATCATTTTAATTCGAAGCACGTACAAACAACAGCAAGTTGACGCAGCAATACAGCTAAAAGGAAGAAGACAGAAACTGCACTTACAATCGCCCCGATAATAAATCCGAAATTTACGGGGGAAATCATAATTTACTTACATAACAACATGTACGATCGTCGATATCATGTTATCCACTATTATTTTAATTGGCTGTTTATTCGGCGTACTGCAGAAATATCGACATCACAAACATCAACGACAGAAACTACTACAACAACTGAAGTTGCAAAGTCATTTACTGTCAGCACTACTAGCAGTACGGCGAAGTCAACGTCGACTCAATTATTGTCTGCTGCACCACTTCGGCGACCAAGTCCCGGTTTCCTTTTTTCTTTCTCATCTTACTCAGTTTTTGTTAACTATTCATATTTTGTGCTTTAACACTTTTGTTTTTAGACAAAATCTCGCGCTCAAAATCGCTGAAGCGCAAACGATTTCGCCTAAGCTATAGCTACTCATCTTTTCGTAGTTGTGGTCTGTCGTCTGTCTGTCGTCTGTCACATTAACGCGTTCTGCTTAAACCGTTTAACGTGTTTGCGTGCCATTTAGCAAGTAGAGTTGTGGGGTTAAACGACACATTGCGTCAAATGGAAGTTTTTGTTTTCCTACAAAAAGAAGAAAAAATGGTTATTGAATGTTTCGGCCCAAAACTGCACTTACCTACTTATGATTTAGCAGTGGGAGCACAGATAAACAATGTCGCTTTTTACCAAATAATTTTCGACTTGTATATTTCTTTACCTTCTGGCATCTATTTTAATTTTTTTAATTGTAGTTTAGCCAAGACAGTTGTTTTTATTTTTGTGAGTTAAACTTGGGCTATTTAGGCTATGTGCCAGATTAAACTTGCAGCTTGTCAGCCAGTTTTTCAGTGTGAAGTGTATTGTTATTCGTACTCGTAATAACAAATTTAACAGAACTCAGGCTTCAACCACACAGCACCATTAACTTAGGCCTACTGAATTATTATGTAATAATTTTTGCAAGGTTTGTTTTAATTTTTGTATTTTGTGATGAGTCATAATGTTTGTGTATTGTACGTAGACCATCCTCTACCTGTTAATATGATTGTGGTTGGTGTTGTCGTCGTAATCATCATCATTGTCGTCGTTCTTGTCATCGTTACAGTAAGATGTCGTCGTTCTCGCATATCCAGGTAAAATAAACAGCGGTGCCTTTTTACTGCTTATACCTTGCGTTTTTTTATACTTTTATAAAATACATAAAATGTTTTTACATCTATGATTAATAACTACACTGTGTCTCAAAAACTTTTTCCTATCTTCACCAAATAGAAACCTATTTTCAAAATTTTTCACTGGCACACTTTGTGGACAATTTGCGATAAAGTATTTATTTAATATCGCACTGCACCTTAATGTTTTTTTCAACTTTTTGCCATTTTAAGTGTCTGCTTTCACATTAGCATTTCAGATTTAACAAGTTTCTTGCGGACGTATTGTGCACTTTCTAAACTTATTTATTTATTTACTTACTTATGTCTAGCCTAAACGTGCCTGGCGTAAACACTAACCAACATCCGAGAACTTCACGGATATAGGTCCTCTAATTTCTGTAGTTTAATAAAATAAGCGAGTAATTTAATCGCAACTAGTAATACATATTTAATAATAAAGTTACTAAAGATAGCTATATATAGTGAACTGCTAGCAATCTTTGTGAAGCAGCGATCAACGCAAGCGTAATCATCATCATCAACATCAGCAGCAGCAGCAGCAGCCTGAAAACAACGTTTGCGTCAACGTCAATGTAGTGGCTAACGATGGTGCAAAGCCTGAACTCATCTACGCTCAGATTGAACCCGACCCCCAGTCCAGCAGTCAAAGTCAAGCCAAGGCCACTGCACCGAGCATGAAGGAGAACGGCACAGTTATTTACTCTGAGCTACAGAAGAATGTGGAGCCATCTACCAACTTGCACGATAACGTTTCGTGATAATTTTACGAAAAACTGTATTAAGTGTGTGCTAGACCGTTGCCTGGAGTAGGAGAAGCGAGTGTTAAACGAACTTGTGCACTCCAGGTAGTGGTTCAATGCCCTTATTTCGCGGTCGCCGACGGTCGATGGCGCTGCTTTGTGTCGATGATGATAAAAACAAAAACGATAAAAATGAATCACAACAAACGATTACACAGCTATTAGCTTTGGAGAGAAAAATTGATACCCCCACTTTTTAGACAGTATAGTTACGCTTACGTCTCTGTTGAGTTTTTACTTCAGTGACGATTACAAGAAAATATTTATATTTGGGCAAAATGTTTCAGAATCTATTCATGTACTCTGCTTCAGAAATTTCTGTCGAACGTAAACTGGAATCGAGTTTCTCACCAGCATATTAAGTTTAAGCTTATTTTTATAAGTAATAAAATCAGATAATTACAGGCTTGCTTCAAAATGATTATTTGAATAATTGAATAATGAATAATTTGAATAATTAAATAAATCATTATTTCAATAATTTTAGAACATTGCCTAACGAGTAGGTTTACAACGTCGTCATTAACAAGCAGCCCAGCTGTCGCTAGGATAGTCGACCATACTGGTTGTCATTGACCTTCAAGGTTATCCAAGGTTAATGATTTTCATCTTATCTGAAAGAGCATATGCGATTTTTAATAGTGATCAATAGCAACCTTGGCTCTATTTCTCGCCGTTTCCGAGATATGGCCACTTATAGCTTGAAACTTTTCATTGAAAATTGCGTACAAACCGCTGCAAATAAAGACATAGTAACTATTGACAGTTTGTAACAAGTCGCAATTGCTCTATCCGATGGTACCATTGCCGACTTTTTATGATTTACCGTTTAACCACAACACATCACGATTGGCATACCGTTGTGCGTTATGACCGTCTAAGGTCATCCAAGGTCATCAATTTTTATGTCATCGAAAGCCATTATGCGACTTCCTATTATTGATCATTAACAACTAAGGCCTTATCCCGCACCGTTTAGACAGAAAACATCCGTGACTGACAGACGACGACGACAGACGACAATCGTACCATAAGCTCAACCATTACTCAAGTACGGTAGGTAAAAAGCGTTGCATAATATTATTGTCAATCTGCCTATGATAATTTATGCATATCTGTAAAGCAGTGTTGTTTATTTTTTAACGTTAATTAGTATCGCCTATTTTTCTGTTCGTTGACGATATTTATTGTGTTGATTTTTTGTGCCAGTCTGCGACTTTGCGTTTATTTTCTGTTTGCTATGATTCTGTCAATTCTAAATGCACTTGTTAGGTATCACAATCAGACAAAAACAAGACACTTTACGTTTGCGTGTATGTTGAAAAAAACTAAATTACTAATTATTTTATTGTTGCTTTAATAGGAAACTTTCTCACTTTCAGCTATTCTGAATCTCCTAAATCTGTTAATTAGTAAGGCAACTCCACCACATCTGATACAGCAATATTAAAATAAAAGTAACGACGTAAAAATTCAAAGCTTATGCTAACGCATTGTAGTTTAAAATAAATGATACCTTACACTGTTTAATGTAATTGTGATTTTTGAGCCCATATACGTCTATGTCGATATGCGATATTAAACGATACAAAAATAGCATTAGGCAAAATGACATCGTTAGTTACATGCATTAGTCATTACTAATGCTTCGGCTACGTTTTACTTGTGACGACTTGACAAGGGAGCTGCATAAACGCAGAAACCATTTAACCCATTCTACAATTTATTACAACATAGCCTATGTAATAGCCCAAGCACGTTCGCAGCGCCAGTGTTGTAGACATAGGCCTGTAGGTCAAGCTTTGTCAAGCAAATGGCAGGCCTATAGTTGGCGTCCATCGCGTTTTGAATGGGTAGGCTGTAGTATGAGTAGCTGTGGCCAAGATGGCAATAGCCAGAATCACAGGTCTAATTTATTAGCCTGCGTTTGCTTTAATGGCCATGGTCGGTGGAGCGTACACGTACAGTCAATACCATTCTGCGTTAACAGTTTCCTGTACGTCACGAGTGATAGTGACATTTTAAGTATAGAACTATGTAAAAGTTATACTTTATAATAGATTTCATTTAAGGCAGCAATGTTAATGTCAACGTATAGGTTAATTGGCTGTCTTATCTTAGCAGGTACGTCAATATTTTATAAGTGGTGTCATCTACTGTGTGAACTGTACGAAGTATTTCATGACATCAGCCTACATAACAGGATTGGTTTCCTTAAAGTAACACCAGGAAGTAGCCTAAAAACTATAGTTCTGTTCACGTGAACTCTGTGAGTCAGCAATGGTACTGTTGTATATAGTGCTGCATAGTTCCTGTTGGCTGCTTATAACTTTATACCTACGATTCCGCCATGTGTGGACCTATTCCAAAAGACGCTGACTGCAATTTGCAATGCACATTTTGACTAAAAAATTTCTAGTTTTTTTTATTTTTGTCGAGAATGCTTCTCTATCTAGCACAAGTTTGCTGTGGTCACTCAAGTTTTAAGTGCCCCTGTCGAATGGCGTCAATTTTCGTCGAACGACTTCAGCAGGATGTAGGAGTGCGACAGATGGACAGACAGACGGATAGACTACGCTGTCATAACATTAGTCACAATACTTGCCTAAGGCTATCAATCGGTTTCGTCTTTGCACAGTTTGCCTTTAATTTACTCTTAATGATATTGTGTAAAATTTGCCTATAAACTGGCTTTTGGGTAAAGATTAGCTGTTTGGTGTTTTAGTTTTACACTATAAAAGTCGAATAAAAAGTGTTAGTACTATCCAAATAAGTTATGGCTGTATTTATTATGTAACATAGCAATGCACGTTTTGAAAAATATTTTCTACACAACATTGTGTAGGTTATGTAAGTTTAACCGGCACCTTTGTCAACGCCTTTGAAGTGTCAAAGTGTCACCAGTTGAACAATGAGAACTACTGTTTCTACAGCAATAGTTCAGTGTTGATGAGTTTGGATGAAGCAAGAAAGTTTTGTGCGAGAAGAAACTCAACGCTGCCGATCATTACTGATGAGTATGTTGACAACGTGTTTCAGCAGTTCATAGTTAGTGACTCGTACAGCCTGATACAGAACCGATCTGTCTGGATTGCTGCTCACGCTCGTCCCGTCAACAACAGCGTCAGTTGGCACTGGATCGACGGCCGAAAGTCAAGTGATTATAGCACTTCAGTGAAGTCAAATTTTCCGTTTACACGATGAAGCTGGATCGAAGACTCAGCTTCATCGTGTAAACGTTGTATAATTTTTGTGATGTCGCTTACAGAGTTAATTTTAAACTTGTTGATAACATTTCTAATAACTGTGAAACTTGTCGAGTGGACTTGCTGTTTTGCGAAATTTTTGGTGACGTCATGTAAGACTTATAATGTAAGTAATATGCGGTTATATTTCAGATACAGTACGATAGACCTAAAATGCATATTGCATAATAACATATTGTGCTTTGTCTCAAAAAAGAGCTTATCAGACAATATCCTCAGTGTCAGTATCGTATTATGTCGTCGCACGGTTTTTCTACAACAAGTTTAATTTCGGGCTCAGTTCAGCGATAAAAATGTATTAGTTTTGCGACATAATTTAGATTTTGCTTTAAACGCACATCAAGATCTTTTTATGACTGTGTTTAGCTATCAAGTCACTAGACTCAGATGACCACGAAGACAAAAAATGGTGTGTTACGGTTGGGACACAAAAAAACCAGGAACGTTTGCCTAAGGTTGTTCTCCACGCAAACCACTGGACAGATTACAAACACTACATCTGCCAGCACGTCAGTGAGTAGTGTACACGTTTTTATTTTACAGTTCACAGCACGGTACGGCTTCAGACAATATTGTAACATGTGTACGAAAATGTGCGTTTTACTAATGTTTAAACTGTGAAAAATGTTTGTGTTTAATATGTCAAGGCCGAAAACTTTTGGAATTGCTCTCGTATGTTTGCATTTATCACATTTTTGATTATGGTAAACATGATTTTTAAACTTAAGTAATTTTGGTTTTACCAAGATAATGTTCATACGAACGTGAAGTCTATTCAATGCATTTTGATAGTTTACACTATATGTCCTATAAATATAATCAGTGAGCTGTTTAGACCGGAGGAAAAAATCAAACAGTTTAATTTCAAATTGTACAGCAACAACGATCCTTTAATCCTTCTCTATTATTTTAACTGAACAATAGACATTGTCAGTCACGAGACCATCTTATTCGTCACCAGCGTTTTACTAGAAAAGATCCATGGTTACCATGCGTCCATCTTGCACCGTAATGGAGATATGGCGCCTCAATGATAATGGGGTCACGAGGTTGACCTTTTGGAGTCACGTGACGTCATCGATCACGTGGCCATTCGACTCCAGGGGGTCGACTTTCTATGGGTAGTCCAAGGTGACCATACGTCTATCTGGCACCGTTACGCCTCAAACATAATGGGATCACGAGTTTTACCTTTTGGGGTCACGTGACGTCATCGATCATGTGGCCATTCGACTCCAGAGGGTCGACTTTCTATGGGTGGTCTATTGTGACCATGCATCTATCTAGCACAGTTATGGAGATAAGGCCGTTTGTAGTTGTTTTAGGAAGGCTCTTCCAGGAACAGAGGTCGGTCGTTGGTCAGTCGTCGTTGGTCCGTCGGTCGGCTCTCAATATTACACTGATCTTATATACTCCTCTTTGCTACGTTAGGAACGTAGCGCGCGAGGAGTAAAAATACGTTTTTCTTTGACAAACAATTTGTTGTGTCGGTAACAAAAAAAATTCGACTACGCCTATATTATGATATTTTTGTAAGAAGTTAACACGTGAGACAGTCAGTTTTCCAGTTCATCCGAGACAAACCGACATTGACTTCAAAGAATTCAATTGACCGCCAATAACATTATTTCTGTTTGAGTATTGAGATTGTAGCACGTTTAATATAGATTAGCGCCTGTCAAGTTTTTTAAGCTACGTACTTACCTGTTTACTAATTAACTAAATATCTTTAGCTGTCATCGCAGAATACGAATAACGCTAGTAAATGAGAACGATATTCTTTGCTAGCACAGTCAGAGGCAATTTGCAGGCAAATGACACGGTACTTGTGACTGTGTGTGTATGTTGATCTGGTTTAGATGACAGTGAGAGAACAACATCGAGACTCACTGTTAACAACTGTACACATGTCTGGATCAGATTTAATGACACGAGTGTAGAGGACAGTACGCAAAACAAAAAGACAACACAGGACGAATGTCTTAATGCATGTGTTGCCAACTCACAATGTGTTGCTGTTGATTGGAGTGGAAGTAAATGTTATATACATGTAAAGCGCAACGGCAAATCTAATTCGGTAACTGGTACCACACACTTTGATCTCATCAGACGATGTAATACGAAATCAAGTACGTAGCACCGTCACATTTTTTTGCTATTTTTTGATTGTTGCTGCCAAAATAATCGTTATTTGCATTTCTAGTCAGTGGAATTGCATTGCAATAATCTAGTAAAATGTTTAGTTTAACTTATTCGCTCACTGCTTTGCAGTTCGGGGAAAACGTAGTTCTAGGTAATCTTTAAAAACGTATTTGGTCAAAATTTACCGTTTCAGGTTTTTCGCTTAAACTTAAACAAACCCTAGTTCGAAAATAGGCTATGCAATCTAATCGGTGTTAGTTATCAAGGAAATGCCGCTGTCGGTCGCTACACATGGTTGCTGAAAATGATGCGTGGTAGACATCTTGACTGTCAGAATGAAATTGTAATTAAATATAACCTACTAAACAATGAAAAAGTCAGTTGCCAGCTGGAGTCATTAGCTGTAGATAAAGACCAGACAAAATGACAATTTAGACGCAATGCCGCCTCAATGAAGTCATGTCAATGCTCCATTGACAGACAAACCAGACATTTGGACCAGTGACACTCAAACAGTAATTTGCCTGTAGGCCTATAGCTGTAGAATTTGCTTTAATGTGCACAATCATGGTTTACAGATGCAAGCTGCGAAGACTCATTTCAGATCAACTCGACATGTTACAAGATCCACAAAGAAAACGTTCGTTGGTTTACAGCAGTCAACAGATGTCTGTCTAACAACTCCACTCTGGCCGTCTTTGATGACCACCTACCCGATTACGTTCCAAGGCAGTCTCTGCTGTCGGAAAGCGCCTGGATTGGCTTGTTAAAGTCATGGTGGATCTGGCCAGGTTTGAAAGTGTTGCTATGTAATAAAAACGTTGTCAAAACATAAACGAATTTAAGCAAAATCACACCTTAAACGATAGTGTGAGTGTTGTAAGGACGACCTCCAAAGTCTATGTGAAAAGACAAACTTTGACCCTCAGCCAACCAAAAATCCCTGAACCGATTGTCAACAAATTTGAACGGCCTGATTACGTCGTGGACCTTTACCAAAAATAATTTGAACTCAATCCATCCAGGGGTTTTTGCTCCCGATATAGGTGAAATATACACCGCTTCTGTTCGAAATTTACTACACTTTTTTGGTGCTTGAACTCCTCTACAGGCGAGTCCGTTAGACCGATTTTTACGCTTAATACGTCAAATGACGCGGTTCTACGCAAGGAAATGCCTTTTTAATGTTACAAAATAAAAATTCAATTTTTGACTAATTTATTCGAAAAATTCGAATAAAATAAAATGGCGCCTATGGGAAAAATTTAAAAATTATTTAAACTTTTATAAATTTGGTTGCGTGCAAGATAGAGTCGTAATTTTTGGTTCTAGGATATGGTTTTCGGGGTCGGCCTAATTAACGGTGACATTTACATTTATTCCCGGTTGACCCCCCCGTTGCCATGGCAACGTAATTTGGGACACAATGGCTATAACTCGGCTTGTGTAAGGGAATTTTGCGAGATTTTTGCACTTACAGCGGGTTTTTCTGGGATGGGCTATCGAATGCTGCCAATCGCAATTACCGACCGACACAAATATGGGACAAAATTGGCTATAGCTTGGCTTGTGTAAAATATTTCTGCAAGATTTTTTCCTTATAGGGGTTATGGGGATGAGCCTTCAAATGCTGCCAATTGCATTTTCCTCCGACCGACCCCCGTTTTCATGACAACGAAATTTGGGACAAAATTGGCTATAATTCAGCTTGTTTAAGAGATATCTGCAAGATTTTTTTTTGCATTTGTGGGGAAGTTTTCGGAAATAGACCATCAAATGCAGCTAACTGAATTTTACCCGGACTGACTTGTCATGGCAACAAAATTCAAGACAAAATGGGCTATACCTCGGCTTGTATAACAAATATCACCAAGATCCTTGCACAGACAGAGGTGCGGGTTGAGGGTTTGGCAATTAGATGACGTCAGTCGAAGTCTACCACACCCAACCTTGATTTCCAGGTATAATGAGCAGCAGCATAGTAGGAGCAGCAGCAGTAGTAGACACATCCAACGTTCTGTTTCTGACCGGAGGTATACTGCTTTGCCTTAAAAAAATAAAAAGTAAAGATACGGATCCTGCTATAGCGCTTTTTACACGCGTCAGGCTCATTTTCCGACTTTTGGCAAAAGTCATTATGCATTAGCTTAGACATCTATATCTGGCTACTGAAAACAGATTGGATATCTAAGCTAATACATTAGTTTGTGTTTATACTTTTTAATTTTTGCCGTTTTACATCAGCGCTAATACAACATTAAATAAATTGTTTGCAGTTTTTAAATATAATTTTAAATTTAAAACAATATAGTGTCATCGGCTACATCTTTTGTTGTTCACACGTTGCTGTAATTTGCTCTGCTATGTATTAGACGGTGCTGGCGTGTTGTACAATAATTTCGACGTTGGTTCGTCAACTCCGTCCAACAACCCTCCACAACATCCAAACTCCGACTACAACTGTGTCGTTGCTACAACTGGTCAATGGAGAGTATCTCGTTGTAACGAGCTACATGGCGTTGTCTGCCAGTCAGACAGGTTTACAGGTATTTTAAAAGCCTGTTCATATCAGGTTGTTTTATGTATTTTTAAAGTTGTGTTTGTACTGTGGTTCTGGTTTGTTATATGCGTTGGGAATTTTGTTTTCGTAAACTGAAATAAAATATTACAGTAAAAAGCATTATCATAATAAGGTTAATAACCGCAGCATTTTAAAACGAAAAACAATTTTTAAAAACGGTAAAAATAGGGTGAGAAAGAGAGCCGGTCAAAAAGTGCAAAAGGAAAAAGCCAAAAAAGAGAAAAATGTCAGCGTGTAATAGAAAAAGACGAAAAGTCAGAATTTGATGTTTTTAAACACGCTTCTGGTACGAATGCTATTAACAACCCGCTGAATGAGACGAGCTGTTTCTACTAATCAACTGAGAAACATTGTTGCAGAAGTGTTATACAGTTGCAAACACGCTTCGTATAAGGCCCAAACGTGACAAGTCCATTATCAAATCGAAGCCTTGTAACAAATTCTGGCATGTCCACTTTCTGCACAACTTGTGCTATACGTCGATTCAGAACGTTGCGATTGCCGCAACGATCGTTCAAGGCTACAAGATTTGCTATGACCAAATGAGAACAAATTAAAACTAGAAATATGGGACAGAGCCCAATGTGAGGCCGTCCGGCGCCGTAAGTCCGATTTGGGACAGTTAAGGGATTGAAATTCAATTTTGTTCGCAACAGTCACGTGGCCCTAGCGCAATTGCATTATCCTATATAGCAAGCTTAATGTTTAACTCGGGTGGTTCGAAATGAGACAACAGCACTTTGTTACTTGCAAACTCATGTTTACCATTTTTGTTGCATTCGAGTGAAATTAAGCGTTGTTGAAATCGCCTTATTCCTTTTATCGATATTTCGATACGTTTGCGAGATATGTGCGTTTAAAGTTCGAAAACGCGCGCACTGTCGATTTTGGGTAGGTCAAAATAAGCCCACCAAATTTTAGACGTTTTTTGTTTTCCCAACTTTTAAGAGAACGGTGCTCCCCAAAAATTGTTCCCGGTTTAACACTTCCACTTAGCGGCACGTCACGTGGTAAAGTTTCATTAGGCTACTTTACTTAGCTCCAAAGCTATAGAGGCTCACACGCTACATTTTAAGCGAATTTTTGACCCCCCATTAAAAAATGTTGGAGGAACTTTTATTTTTTTTGGAATGTGGGCTAGCACGACTTGGCCATTCTGTCACGTCTGTAAAAATTTCGGGGCGCTGCAACCCCTAGGAACCGAAATATGGTTTTTCGAAAAAGATGATTTTGTGGGTATAATTGCACATCTAAATCTCGGTGGTTAATGGAGCAAAGTTCACCAGATTTTTTTCGCCAAACGCGGGAAAAAATGCTGCTTTTAAAATGTATTTCCGATTTTGGATATTTTTGTCCGTTCCGGAAATATTCGCGCTTAAATTGGGAAAAGGTCCGAAATCGGGCCAAGTTTAGGCTCATAGGCTATATTTTAAGCCAATTATTGACCCTCTTTTAAAAAATTGTTGGAAGAGCCCCCATCCCCGGTGTGGTATACGCTATCAAGATTTAGTCATTTTGTAGCCCGTGTAAAAATTTCGGGGCGCAGTGCCCCCTAGGGGCCGAGATATGGTATTCCGAAAAAAACCCGATTTTATGGGTACAATTGCACCTCTAAATCTTCGTTAATAGTGCACTAAAGTTCACCTAACTTTTTTCGCCCAAGGCGAAAGGAAACGATGTCGGTCAAATAGTTTTCCAATTTTGAATATCTCTATCCGTTCCGGAGATATTCGCGCTCAAAGTGAAAAGGGGTCCGAAATCGGTCCAAAATTAGCGTGATTTTCGCCCACAAATTTTTTTGAGGGCAATCCCCCTAATATTCGCCCGACGTTATAAAACTGAACATGACGCAAAATTTCGCGGCGATCGGCCAGGGGACCTCGAAGATTTCGCGTTGAAAAAAATAAAGAACTGCAGTAAAACATAAGGCCTTCCGGGAACTACCGTTCTGGGTGGCCTAATAAACAGCAGTAAAACACAAGGCCTAATGAATTTACGCAGCGTGATGCATTAACTTAGACAACACTGTTATTAATTTTGTATTTGCTGGCACAAACAAATACAACAAGAAGCTTAGCTGTCGTCAGGATAGCCGACTTCAATGGTTGTCAGTGACCTTGAAGGTCTTTTAAGGTCGATGATTTTCATCTCGTCTGAAAGAGCGTATGTGATTTTCTAATAGTGATTAATATCAACATTGGCTATGTCTTGCACCGTTTAGCCACTCTACATCCGTAACTCGGTGACAGACAGACGGACGGCGGACGACGATCGTAACATAACCTCGACCGTCACTTAAGTACGGTCGGCTTATGACACGTGCAAAGTAATCGTTAATGGCAGCACACCATGGCAACGAACTTTATAGTAACATTATCAGTTAATCTAACATAAGAATTGTCGTTGTATAAAATTGTTGCATTGCAGAGGGAATATCAACGACACAAGCAACAACGACACGAGCATCTACAAAAACAACTACAACAACGAGTACGACTTCTACTGTCTCTACTGTCAGTGTATCAGCGCCGGTTCTCGCAGGTTCATACAGTATAACATGGCATACATGCTAGACCTAAAGACTAACACCAACCAAAAACTAACACCCAGCTTAACCGTCTTCGGTATAATTTGAAATTTTCTTCCTGGGGTTGTAATAATAATTGCACGTCTTTCCTCGTGCATCAACTTAGTTGTAGAATAATCTTCTCAATTTCCTCCATATTCCATATTAATGAGTTGCATCATACATCTCGTTTCAATCCTTATCCTCTGACACTAGATTTTGCTGTCAACTTTTTCACGACCCGTCTTCATTAACAGACTAAAAACTCGTTTGTTTAGGCAATAACTGCGGCGTTTGTGATTTGGAATAGACGCTTTTTTTGAATTTGCCAACTAACTTCATGTAACAAACTAATAAACTAACTAACTAACTAACGGTAAATATTTTTTTTTATTTTTGGCTAAAAAAGTATTTCTTCTCAGGTTTTTTCTCCTCAATTTCTTTTCGTCTTTAAACGAAAATTCACTGATTACTTAATAGCTTCTGTCCTGAAAGTCTGTGGCGATTGTTAACTTTGTTAAAAAGTGCCAGATAAAGTCAACTCAGCGAACTTTAAGACGCACTAGAAATGTTTACATACTTATTTGTTTACTTACTTATTGATTCACTTATTTAACGACTGGTACCACATCAGCCTGTTAATGACTTTCTTCTATTGTGATCTGTAGCTATCGTTTTGTTGTTACGAGCACAAGCGGCTCAAGCCAACACCACGGAAAACCTGTGCCGGCCAATTTCCTACAATTACACAATAATTAACAAAGTGGCACAAACCCTAATTACTGACCTTATTTAAAGTCATAACTTAAACCAAAATTGACCGTAAATGTTGGAAAAAATAATTATTTATTTCGCGGTAATAAATGTTTGACATACGGTTGAATGTTGTCAAAAAGTTTTGCTACATTTAACCCCAAATCAGACGTTTATTACGGCGAAAAAGTAGTTACGCCAAAAAGGAAAAAAATGTTGCAAAAAGTTTGACTGCAAGGGGATCAGAACCGACGGCCATTTTGTCTGCGGGTGCCGTCGCTACCCGTTGCGCCCCATCGGCAGCTGTTTCGATTTTCATATTTATGTCAGCGCTGTATATCCGTGCTATTATAGTATAATTATTGGGTACCAGCCTACGGTTAGCGTAGGTTTTGCGTGGTGTTAGCTTGAGACGCTTTCTTACGAGGAATCGGCCGTTTTTGCAAACAAAAAGAGTATTTATTCAACTTAAAAAGCAGTAAATTTAACTACTTATTTAAGGTAGAAAAAAGCCATTACATTAATCTTCCACAAAATTTGTTCCATGTATTTGCGCCTTGCTGAGAAATTGGTGGTTAGGAGATGGTTGTTCCCTGGTTAGGAGATGGTTGTTCCCTGCCTTAGATCCTACAACTGTTTCTGATCAGTTTGCTTTTAAACCGACTGGCAGTAATACGTGTGCCTTGATCTTTTTCATGCACCATGTCACTAGACTCCTTGAGGAAAACTCCTATGTGCGTTGCTTAATGATTGATTTTGGTAAAGCTTTTGACGTTGTTCGTCATGACGTGTTGGGTGCTAAACTTGCCCAGCTTAAGCTACCTCCTTCTGATTTGCGGTGGATTATTTCTTTTTTAATGGTAGGACACAGCAGGTAAAACATACATCATTTTTTTCTTTTTTTTAAGCCAATCAACATGGACCCCACTTTTTACATTGTTACATTGTTTACATTGTAGTGATTTAAAACCCTTGTCAGTAATAAATATATTGTTTAAGTTTGCCGATGACACGACATTCGTTGTACCAGAAAATACGGACACAGACATTTCTGTAGAGTTTGAACACTTTCGTTGCTGGGCTAAAGATAACCACATAATTATTAATCTTTTAAAGACTAAGTAAATAGTTTTTTGTACACCATCTGCTCGCTCATTCTTACCACCATGTTTGACAGTAATTAAACGTGTGGTGTCTCCTAAGCTTCTTGGTGTCACATTTTGTAATAACTTAAAATTTGATAAACATGTTAAAACATTTTAAGTATCTGTTCTCAGCGTTGTTATTTGTTGAAGTGTTTAAAAGCGCAAGGTCTTCCTGCCAAGCAATTAAATCTTGTTTTTTCTGCTATTGTCGTGTTTTGTATTATTTATGCCTTGCCTGCCTGGGGTGGATTTCTTAGTAATGATTTAATAGCTGTGGCTACAGCTGTGATTTGAGACTTTTTTTCTGTTTTACTGCATGACGCAGATGAGCACCTATTTCATAAAGTGATTTATAACAAAGATCACTGTATTAACCAGTTATTACCCCGGAAAAAAATTTTACCCATTAAACTCCGGGCCACCAATTGTATTTTTGCTTTGCCACAGTGTCATTTTAACTTGTACAAACGTTCGTTTGTATGGCGATATTTTTTGGTAATGCATGTTAGATTTTGCATGTAGATCTGTTGTAGCTATACCGTATTTTATTTTATTTTATTTCATTTTTTACTTATTGATATTGTACCGATTCTGCTATATTATGTTTTGTTTTGCAATGGCGTTTGACCGTTGTTTAATAAAAAAATACTTATTTACTTACTTAGATAGGCTTAGCTGACCAGAAATAAGCAAATCGACAATTAGTTTGCAGGCACGTCTTATTTACCGTTCGTTTATAATTTGTCGGAGACAGTCAGCTGACCAGGTGGTCCACGATGTCGCCCATAGAATGGATTTAATAAAATTTTGGCCTATATAAGCGCTTAACTTTGCATCGCCAGTATGCTATTAAAGTAATAATAATAATTAATCAATTATTAAAGTTGGTGTTGTTGCTTGAAATGCTATTTTTAATATTTTAACTTGTGATGTTGCTATTGTTTCTTGTCTTCAGGCAATTCGGGCGATACTTTACAACTTGGTCTGATTGTCGGTGTTGTCGTTGCCGTTATCGTTGTAATCATCATTGTTGTTCTTGTTGTCATCGTCGTCGTACTAAGACGTCGTCGTTCCGGTGCATCTAGGTTAATTACGACTCTCTCTGCTTTCTGCGACTTTTACATCGCTTATCTAACTCTGACTTGGTCACGTACGGTAACGGTAAGATGTTTGACGTAAGGCTAAGTCATTGATTTTACTACCGGTCGTGACGCAATCAAGTATTTACTACCTAGATGAGCGACTGTCCGCGAACAGATAAACTACCTAGGTATATAAGCAACACTAAGGTCAACTCAGCTTTTTATTTATCCGGTGTAGGTAAATTAAGTACTTGTTTTTTGTGGCAGGGGCTCACGCAGGGCGCATTCAACACTGTTGTGTGTCGGGTGATACAGTATGGCAGTTGACACTCTGTAGCATTGCAGTAAATAATTTTTCAACCTTTATTTCTTTCATGTTTCTTACATGTAATTATGACAGTATGGCGTTTGAGTAAGATGATGCGCTCCACACTTTTACTGGCATAACTTTCTGGAAATGCCACAGAAGCGTCAAAATATATTTTCAAGACTTTCTCGAGCCTGCTAACGTGTCTAATGACAAGCAGCAGAATATAAGTTTACGTGCTGCACATATTACACACCGTAGTTCAGTGCACGAAGTTTTTTTGTCAGTATCTTATCACTGTGTTTCAGTCAGTAAGTGTTGTGCTAGTGCTACACGTTGTTTATTTTTTAACTTTCGGCAAACTTGTCAACTATCCTTATTTTTATATTTCACGACTTTCCAGGACCTTAAGCTTTAGTTTACATGACCTCCTGAAATTAGGCTTAAACCTATCTTCCAAGGCTATCTAGGGGGTGAATAATTGTATAGACTGTCAATATTGTATGTGAAGCAATGGTCAACGTAATCAGCCGCAGCAGCCGCAGCCTGATGTTACTGAAGACAACCCCTACGACGACGCCACTGCAGTGCCTGTTGGGTCAAAACCCGACATCATCTACGCGCACATCGACCCTGACTCTCAATCTGGCGACGACAACGTAGTCATTCCACCAGCGCCGCCAAAAGTGATGCCAAATGAAGATGCAGTTATCTACTCTGAACTGCTAAACGCTGACAACTTGTATGATAACTAGAGCGGTTGAATTGCGGGCGCTGAAAATGACGGACCATCGAAATGGCGGGGCATGAAATAGCCGGGCACGAAATAGACGGACTAAATGTTTAGGCATAAAATTGACGGACATGAAAATGCAGGACAAATTTAGACAGATTTGCAAAACACGAAATAACCGAACACGAAATTGACAAACATAAAATGCAAGACACGTTTCAAGCAGCTGCATAGACCTAATAGATTAAGTAAACTTCGATTTAGCATTGCTTCTTGTAGCCGTTTATTTCTCCGATTCGAAGAGCGTCTAAGATCAAAGCTCAATTGACATACGTCTAATCAACCGGCTTGAGTAAACTCAAAACGATTCGACTCTATAACGACGATTTAATTTATTTCCAAGCGTTATATTTTTCTTCCTTAAATTTTATGACTTTTAATTATATGTCCATTATTTTTATATCCGTCAATTTATGTCTGTCAGCTTTATACCTGGACACGTCTTGGTCTGTCTATTTCACGTCCGAATATTTCATATCCGTGGCATTTTTAGTCAACCCGTTAAATTAGGCAGTTAACTTAACGCGTTATTCTCGTTAAAAAATTAATGACCATTAAAATACTAACGCCGTTAAGAAATTAACGCACATACTAAAATTGAGACATGAGTTTTAATGAGCTACGTATTGCAAATTATGTTCGTTCAATTCCTAAATCTAGCAGTTATTACATATTGTTGCCACGGCATTATTCAACAACAGCTAAGTTAAATGCCTGACAAAATAATTATCGGGTTTACGAGTTTGTCAAACATATTCAGCAATATTGCGACAGACTAGATTAGGGATATTATTCGAATAGCTCACTACAGTGAATGTCAGTGCTATGCAAATTTGGTGACGCCAAAAGTGAAATCAACATCGCACGCTTATGTTAAAGCAATCATTTAAAATGATGACTCTAGAACGTTGTGTGTTTGGTACAGCATTGTGCGATCATTGCATAATATTCAGTGTGTTCGTGATACGTCTACGCATGCACATTTGTAATTCTGTCCGTTACTTGTTAATTTTGATTCGTACAATTTTTAGTGTGTGTTTGGTACAATGTTTTGTCCGTTTCTTTTTGTTTCTCGTTAGTTTTGCACATTTGACAAATGTGACAGTGACATAAAATGTGTGTCCTATGTGCATAGTACATCGCGCATTAACACCCAGTCTTTCAGTATCTCCGAAAAGCTAAATAATTTGCAGTATAAGTTTAGACTCAACTCATCTAGCTTTGCCTGAAGCCTGAGGCCTGGACATTTAATGAATACTTTTAATTACAGATAAACTGCATATTGACGGGGCATTTGCCGTTTTTGCTATTTTGACATTCGCTGAGCTTTTTATTAATACGTTTGTTTCTCGTGGTCTATGTAGCAATTTAACCCAACAGTATAACTTGTGGATTTACTAACAGTATATATCACTCAGGAACTTAAAAAAAATCTTGAATTGATTGACTGAATAATTATGCCAAGCTGTAAACCGGAACTATGCCTAATCACTTGTAATGCTGAAATGCTGATTATCAATAAGTTATTAGTATTAATTTTTACCAGACGACATCACTGTATAAAACTTGAAAAATATGTCGGCTCAGTAGGGGCCTACCCAGGTATTTTTGCGGCCGTCCGCCTAAAGCTGCGCAACCCTCACACTAACTCAAATTTTAAACCATGACCTATTAAACCAAAAATTGGCACACCGGTTACTTCTGTTCTAATAAACGATCGAGTTAGAGTTTTTTACGTTCTCCCGTTTTTTTGAGCGCCTGTATCGGACAGACGGACAGCAAGGAAAAACAGACGGAGGGACGGACGTGACCCGTAATGCGGCCATTAGGACGGCCGCATAATAAATTAATGAATGCCGTGTTAATAGACATGTCAAATATACAGTTTTGTTGATGTGTGCGAAATAATGTAATATTTATCTTTTTTTAGTTGTTTACACGGTGGCGCACACTAGTTGATGGTCGTTTGCGGTCTTTTAGCTGGAGTGGCTGCAGCGCACATTTTAAAATTTGCGACGAATTGGATGGAGATAGAACAAGCCAACCTGCGAAGAAAAATTGCTATAAGCTGTCGCGCGTCTCATGAGCACTAGCTCAGATTTCTTGTTTTTGTTCATCATCGAAGAGCATTTACTGCGTACTTGATAGCATTATATTTTATGATGTCAAGTAAGTGAATTTTTAGAATATGTTTTTCTAGTATCGTTGGTTATTAGACCTATCACAAAAAAATAACGCGAAACACCCAAAACGCCCGCGAGTTTTGTTGAGGTCGAAACGCTCAGGGAAGAAGCAAAACGTCCAGACCAAAGGCGAAACGTCCTGAGTGCGAAACGTCTCGAGAGCGAAACGTCCAGGCTAGGGGCGAAACGTCTTGGGGGCAAAACGTCATAGTGGCTAAACGTTCGTAATTCTCATCGACACGGGTCGCCACCGCACTGTTTATTACTACGGCAGTGCCGTCAGATGACCACAACCCTTAAAAAATTGTTACCCCATTCTTTCTAGACGAACGTTACGCCCCGGCCAGATTTGTGTTTACAAGAAAAATATTTGGGCAATGTTTCCTAATCTGTAAACTTAATCCGGCCACATAGGGCCTTTTGTCGTAAACTGTAATTTCGCATCTTACCCAAGTAAATTTGAGTTTATTTTTGTGGTAAATACAATTTTGTTTTAAAATAGTTAATTAGCATCTGACCAATAGCCATTCCAGCTTTGTTTTTAACTTTTGTTTTTAACTCGTCGGAACCTCTACTAACGGGGTTTAAAAAATAAAAAATAGCCTAATAATTCTAGAACATTGCGTAACGAGTAGAACGCCGTGATAGATAAAACAGTACCCGACTATCAGGCTGCTTGTGATGAGTTTATGCTCATTTTTGCATTCCCAAATACTTGCATTGCAAATTGCAGCCAAACCGCTTCGATTATTAGCACGGTTAGCATGGACAATCTATAAAAACGACCAACGCCCTACAGAACGGTACTATCACCTGCACTTTACGGACACCTGTTCTCGCATAATATGGGTTCCTGCCTCCAAAATTTGCATGTGCACTACGGCCAAACTGTATCAGCGAAATGGTTATTATTAACAGGCAACATACATCCACTGGCGCTTTATGTAGGCCTAATGTCACCATTTCCGACTATCCGTTTTCTCCAAACTATTATGCTGTAGCCCAATCACTTTTGTCTTCTCACAATCCCTCTTCCGAATAAATGTGTTGCCGAGTCATAAAAAACAAGACGCCTTGCTCTTGTTTACATTTTTAACAAAATAAGATAGTGTTCATACGAACACGGAGTCTGTCCAATGCATGTCGATAGTTTACAGTAGGGTCTATAAGTCCGCATGAATATAATCAGTAAGCTGTTTCGACTGGTAAAAAAATCAAACAATTTAATTTCAAATTGTATAGCTGCAATGATCCTTTCATCCTTCTCTATTATTTTGACTAAACAATAAACATTGTCAGTCACGAGATATTTCAATTCGTTACCAGGGCTTTATTATAAATGGTCCATCGTCACCATGCGTCTGTCATGCACCGTTGTGAAGATGTGGCGCCTAAGATAATGAAGATAATGAGATCACAAACTTAACCTTTTGGGATCACGTAACGTCATCGGTTACGTGATCATTCGACTCCCGAGGGTCAACTTCCTATCCGTGGTCCATGGTGACCATGCGTCTATCTTGCACCGTTATGGAGATATGGCGCCTCAAATGT
>Ga0209454_1000234_pt1 | contig 31382 bp, 23 predicted proteins | sample WorMetHERISLAND1_2_FD_187400 | JGI IMG/M metagenome (GOLD analysis project Ga0209454, IMG submission 187400) | Marine gutless worms symbiont microbial communities from Max Planck institute for Marine Microbiology, Germany - Olavius geniculatus... | ecosystem: Host-associated > Annelida >... | reverse complement strand
TCTTTGCTGCCTATATGATATCAAGAGGTTATTTTTTTCCTATGATGCAGGTCATTCTCCTATAACTTTTTTTATCGTAACTAGCGGAAGTATATCTACTAGTTATTTCAATATATAACGTCCGTTCCATTTATATATTTAGATTAAAAATATAAGTATAGAACGGACGTCCCCCTTTTTCTCGTCCCCCTTTTTCTGATGCCGGAAATCGCTTGGGCAGCACAATCGTGAAGCATGACTTGACGCCGGGTTTGGACTCAACCGTTATCCGGCCGCCATTCTGCTCTAAATAGTTTTGAAGTACTATCAGCGGGAATTGCTGGTATAGGATTGTGTTCAATAGGGGGGAAAAGTAATATTTAGGAATTTCATTTATGAACCGATCCGGTAATGCTTTTTATCTTATCTGATATTTTTACATTGGATATCTGCTGATTATGTTCTCTATTGAAGAAAAAGTAAAAGGTCCAAAGTTAATTGTCGATCGGGAAATAATGCATGATGAATACAACATATGAACTGAGCCTTTGTACTTCGGCAGCAACAGTGAATGAAGCTACCGCTTTTATGCAGTATGCACGCGTAATATTTCACCAGGCCCTTTCAGTTCTTCGGGTCCAGAAGGTCCAGCCATCTTCATTCTGACCAACATAAACACCCCCCCTTTTTTTGTTAATGGGTAAGGTTATAAAAAAAGGACCCAGCCCGTCAACAAATCCATCCAGGGTAATTCCAAAGATATGTACTGTTGACTCACCTGTCGGTTCTTCTCCTTTAAAATAGTATTTGGCTGAGAAAGAACGACGCATTTTGTCTGATGCCAGTGTGGCATGACCATATACATCTTGTGTTCCCTCTCGCAAGGAGAACTCCAGCAAAAGATTGTTTCCGTTCGGGACTTTTATCTGAGATTCCCACTTACCAGTAAATACGGGCGTTGCTGCTCTCATTTTTAAGGGAGATTTTACCTGAGGATTTTCACTCACAAGTCGTTTAATTTGTTCTGCGAGATTATTTATATCAACATTGAAGTTTGATTTACGAAGACAAAAAGCCTGAATCCTGTATAATTGTTGAATGGATGGAGGTATTTCCTGCAATGAAGGCATGGTGGCACCGGATACAAGTACAGGTAAAACCTTTTTTCCATTGTCAAAAGCCCATTCTATTTCACGTAACATAATATCTGTTGAGGAAGTTTTATACTGAAAAGAATTTGTCCAACGGCGTCCTATCAGTGCAAGCACGGCGTTTGAGTTCATAAGTTCAGTTAAGATTTGGCTTGACCAATCCGTTGCTGTTTCTATTCCTTTTTGATCCAGGAAAAACTCTACGTCAGGCAGTTTTCTGTGCAAAGTTTTTGCCACCTTTTTTGCAACCTTACTACTATCTTCTTTCCTGTAGGATATGAATATTTTATCGGGTTGAACCATATATCCTCCCCGTAATCTTTGCAAGGTCAATCCTTTTGAATATCTCAAAACACTCCAGCAACATTCTTCTCAATTATTCCAAGATCATGATAAATGGCTGGCATGGAAATAAAAAAAATCAATCGACCCAGCAGCTGATTGAACAACCAAATGTAAAAACCTATTTGGACCAGCGGGAGCATTTGAGCAGAAGGTTACGGTTATGATCTAACTATCTATAATAATGTTAAATGTAGGATATGGTTTGTCCGAAAGCTAGCCTAACTCTTCAAATTTAAAGACTTTGATTTAAAGAAGGGTTTATAGGCATAGTTACTGTGTTTTTTGTTCAATTTCAGGTTGTAATCGTAAGTCCGTAAATCAAAGATTTTATGGGCCAAAAGTTGAAACTGTAACCTTCTGTTCAAATGCTCCCGCTGGTCCAATAGGTAGGTTGCTTCCTGTTCTGGAGGAGTTTCTGCTTCGTTAGGAGATCTATAGTTTGGATAAGAATTAGCGTTGCACTTCCGGAAAGCAATTAATTTAGAGATCTATTTAGATTCCTTTTATATAAAAGGAAGAAGGTTGTCAAGAAAATATTGGGTAAAGTCAAATACCTCCGCCAGAGGCGGTGGCTTGACAATGAGTACCTGGAAGGTACGCTTTTACTGGTTTCCGATCAGTTTTAGTTGTCCCACAAACTCATTTGTTCAGCTACTTTATCCTTTTGTTCTTGCCAACTAACATACTTTCGAATTTGGTCTTCGTATATTATATCCAAAATCCACTATTTCCAGCCGATTTTAGCCAATTGCAGCGTTGACATTACGATCTTCATTCCATATATGGGACTTTATTGGATGGAGCCGGTTGGGGCTTGGTGCCGCATCAGCAGCGGCACAATATGTTGCGACTCATCCCCAAACCTCACACAACCCTATCAACCTTTGATTTTTTGCCCGATCCGCTCTCAAAAAGCGAATTCTTATCCTTTTTAAAATGCGAAGACAATTATTTTGCGAACATTGGCGTTACACTATTCGCTAGTGTTTACGCGATTCCATTTTTTCCAATTTCAGTCAAACTGATATTCGAGCCGTAATAACTATATAAAACTTAGATGGCGTTGCCGGCAAAGCATATTTGCCAAAATGGTAAATATGTTCTTCTTGACTAGAAAATAGCAAACATTATAGTCACTAGTTAGTCAACTTCTGAAATAACGTCCCCAGAGTTTCCTGATTTCTATCTTGAATTGATTACTGATTACCAGATTCAGTGATGGTTGATGCTGGCGGGTGGATATATCCAGCAAGGACGGGAAAATAGGGGACATTCTATATTCCTTATGTCAAAAAAAATATATATAAAATCATATAGATAGGGAAGTCCCCATAAAAAGGGCGCACGTATGCTATAAGTGTTCAAGGATCGACGTTTCTCTTCCTTCGACGAACTTAAAGATAAAGATAAAAGATAAGAAGTTGCTTTTCCGGAGCGGATGAATCTAAAATTTCGAATTGTGTGTCGGCATTAGCTTTGGCCCAACATATTGAGGCATCAAATAATCGGAACCAATAGCTATCCAGATAGCGGAAGCGGGCTTTGTTGTGAATATCGATTTTGGAAGGTGGAAATGAGCATTTAGGCAAATTTGGGCATACTTCACCATTTTGCCCGCAGCTGGATTTTTTTAAAGATAGGCTTCCGTCTTCGTTCTACGAACTACGCCGCGACAGGTCAACCGGATAGTCGGTATCAATGAGGTAATCCTCCGCGCTGGGCAGCGAGGATTGATCATAGATAGTAAGGGATTCCGGCGGCGGGTCATTGGCTCGCGGAGGCGGTTTGGGCCTGACTTCCCATAAATCGAGGTGTTTGAGGATCTTCTTTATAACTTCCGAATCCTCGATAAAGGATAATGGAGTTTTAACACCGAAGAGCAGATGAGGACCCAACGGCGGCTATTGAACCTGGGTGTAAGTATTTTGACCGGCAAGACGGTCACTGCCATTGACGGTGATGCGGCAGAGATCAATTGCGTTTACAGCGGAAAAACTTTTTGCCAGCCCGCCACATCCCTGGTAACCGTAACGGCACGCAGTCCGCGTGATGAGCTTTACCGGCAGCTTGCAGCCGATCCTGATATCTTGAAGCAAAACGGCATTAAGTCAATTGCACGCATTGGCGACTGTCGGGCCCCTGGCATCATCGCCGCTGCCGTATATGCCGGCCACCGGGTGGCCCGCGAAATGGATGCTCCTGATCCGGGTGAAGTTACATTTCGCCGGGAAAGGGTGACGGTTTAAGGATTGGAATCAATTTTTAATTTTTGGTTTAGACAGGATCTACAGGATTGACTGGATGACGTTGTCGAACAGGTCGGTCTGGGCGCTCATTTTCTGGATCAGTCCACCACGACCCGCGCGGTGCGCAGCAGGGAATGTTATATCAACCAGCTGGGAATCAAAGCTTCTCAGGAAAACTGGGAGGCTACCGGAAGGCCGGACGTCCTATCCGAAGATTCCAGCAAAATCGTTTATTAAAAGCGAGGTAGAAAAATGAAATCATTTGCCGAAAAAGCCTACGATCTTTTGCGGCAAGTACCTGCCGGCCGGGTGACAACGTATAAGGAGCTCGCCCATGCCCTGGAAACAAAGGCCTACCGGGGGATTGGTCAGGCCATGAAAAGCAATCCCTATGCTCCTGAGGTTCCCTGACATCGGGTGGTCGCCACATCCGGTCGGATTGGGGGATTTGCAGGAGGTATATCGGGCAGTTCTATCCAGCGAAAAATCAACATGCTCAAAGCGGAAGGGGTCGAAATCAACGACGGCAAAATTAACAATTTTGAAAAGATTCTGTTCCGGTTTTAGCGATCAGCCTGTTCAGCGACCATCAATTGTAAAGAACCTGGCGCTGGTTCGCAGCCCAGCACCAGGTCTTTATTTTAGCAGCTAAAACTCCTTGAAATCATCGTTATCCATGGGAGTCAGCTGTTCCGGACGGCTACTCTTTATCTGGAGATTCTTTATTGGATAGCTTTTGGACGTTCCAACCGGAGCTGCTGCTACCGGAGCTTTCATCCTTGCAGTACTGCGAGTTTCACGTGACTTTCTGATTGAACGTGCGGCAGAATTGCCACTGCCGCCGACCAGGGTCACTAGATCGCCGACCATGCTTTTCATCTGCTCGGCCTGGGCACTCAATTCTTCGGAAGCGGAGGCCGACTCTTCGGCATTGGCTGCATTGGACTGGGTTAACTTGTCCATTTCAGACACGGCCGTGTTGACCTGCTCGATCCCCTGGGCCTGTTTGTTGGAGGCCGCCGCAATTTCAGCCACAAGATCACCGACCTTTGAAGAACTTTCGGTCACCTGATCGAAAGATTCATTGGTGCGCGTCACCAATTCGGAGCCGTCACTGACTTTCTTGACGGTTCCTTCGATCAAATCCGCCGTATTTTTAGCTGCATCCGCCGCCCGCATGGCCAGGTTTCTGACTTCATCGGCCACTACCGCAAATCCGGCCCCGGCCTCTCCGGCCCGGGCGGCCTCCACGGCGGCATTCAATGCCAGCAGATTGGTCTGAAAAGCGATCTCGTCGATGGTTTTGATGATTTTTGAAGTTTCTTCGCTGGCCTGAGAGATTTCCTGCATGGAGCCAGTTAAATTATCCATGGTTTCGTTGGCCTGCGCTACTACCTGATTGGTTTCCTGCATGAGACCGTCGGCCTGGCAAGCGTTGTTGGCATTCTGGCGGGTCATTGAGGACATCTCCTCGAGTGATGATGAGGTTTCCTCGATGGAGGCCGCCTGCTCGGATGAGCCTTCAGCCAGCGACTGGCTGGCGGAGGAAACTTGACCAGCGGCCGAGGCGACCTGTTCGGAACCTTCGTTGAGTCCTTCGATGATGCGCTTTATTGGTCTGGTAATAGAACGAATAACGAAAAAGCTCAGAAACCCGGCTAAAATAAAGGCAATTGCTGTCACCAAAATTGCCGACCACCTTGATTTGGCACCGGTTGATATCATTCGCGCTTCGGTTGCGGTTTCTTTTTCTTTTAATTTATCTGACAGGACCTTCATTTTGGACTGGGTCTGCTTTAATGCCGAAAGCGTATTTGCCTGAAATACTTCCAACGCTTTTTCGTGACCGGCGTCTTGCACGGTTTTGTTTATCAGGCCCGCGGATTGATGCAGATCGATATGCGACTTTTTAAGGTCTTCCAAAAGGCCGGCAAACTCGGGATCAATCGACGCCATTTCCTTGGCTTTTTCACCATATATGAATTTACCGAGGCCGCATTTTGTATAGTCCAGTTGGACATCGGTCCTATCGAGCTTATGCACGAACAGATCCTGGACGCGATTCACCCATTTTAGATGATCGACCTCCTTATGAACCAAAAAAACACTATAATCGGCCACCTCTGCGTATTTGTGATTATCGTGCAGAATACCGCTTATTGACCAGATCGAATTCACCGCTACGCCTAAGACTGCCAATAAAAGCAGTCCGGTTAGGCCCCACAGCTTAGTGCTTAGTTTGAATTTTATGGTCATGTTAATTCCCCCCTGAGCCTAAAGATTACTTTTTTCACGCCGCTTTACTTAAATAGACCAGATCTTCACTGCCGATGACCTTGTCGATATCCAGCAGTATTTTGACGTCGCCTTCGATTTTTGCCATGCCAAGAATGTAATCCGTCTTCAACATTGTACCGAAAGTGGGCGAGTCTTCAATTTCTTCTTTCTTGATGTTCAATACTTCCGACACCGCATCCACCACGATGCCTATCGTAATAACCGCTTGATAATTTAGAGCATTCTGATAGAAATTGCACTTGCGGCAGGCCTCTATCTTTTCATGGAACGACCCCTGGATTTCGTCGCGACAAAATGTACCGGAGATCATCCAGCACCGCAGATCGCTGCTTTCGAAGGCCGGACAGTCCCTTTTCCCGCAGCTTTTAACTTTCCAACACCGCTCCATTTGCGAAGTCAAAGCCTCAACCACAATGATACAAGTGCGTTCTGTATAGTCAGTTTCTTCAAGACCGAACCGCATCCTCAAGTCGACCACCGGAATCACCTTGCCTCGCAAGTTGATGACCCCTTTGACATAATCCGGGGTCTGGGGAAGTGCCGTGATCGGCATCATTCCGATAATCTCTTTGATCTTTAGAATACCGATTCCGTATTCTTCGTCGGCTAGCCTGAAAGTAAGATACTTTCCGACCCTGCTAGATTCAGTTACCGTTTCTGATGTTTGATTCATTTTTTATTCACCATCTTTCTTAGAAGAAATTGATTTTAAAATTGAATTTAAATATGACGTTTCAAATTGTTTTATCAGATATTAGAGTACACTTTGTCGCCCGTTATTCATTTCCAGATGATAGCCAGGGCTTCTAATATTTTTGAAAATTCGGTTTGATATAAACCGATCGCTATCATCAAATAGGATCTTCATCATTTTCTCCGACAGTGTCTGGCGTAATACTGCATTTGCCATGCCAAAAACACGAAAAAATTCTAACACGTTGATATAATATTATTTATTTGAAATGATGCCGATCGAAGAGTTCTAAGAGATGTGCCACCAATGGCACTCTAAATGGGTGGTCTTGGTGATTACTTACTGAAATTAAATATAATACTTCTTCGTGCCGAAATTGGCACGGTTCATGCCGGAAGAGACTCAAAATTCTTTTTCGCCATTTTGAAAGTGTGAAATCTTCAAAAAGATAAGAAGTTGCTTTTCCGGAGCTGATGAATCGAAAACGGTCAATTGTGTATCGGCATCAGATACAGCGCAACACATTGAGGCATCAAATAATCGGAACCAATAGCTATCCAGACAGCGGAAGCGGGCTTTGTTGTGAATATCGATTTTGGAAGGTGGAAATGAGCATTTAGGCAAATTTGGGCATACTTCACCATTTTGCCCGCAGCTGGATTTTTTTAAAGATAGGCTTCCGTCTTCGTTCTACGAACTACGCCGCGACAGGTCAACCGGATAGTCGGTATCAATGAGGTAATCCTCCGCGCTGGGCAGCGAGGATTGATCATAGATAGTAAGGGATTCCGGCGGCGGGTCATTGGCTCGCGGAGGCGGTTTGGGCCTGACTTCCCATAAATCGAGGTGTTTGAGGATCTTCTTTATAACTTCCGAATCCTCGATAAAGGATATTATTTTCATAGATCCAGAACACTTAGGACACAATAGGGGACCGACATGATATATTTTCTGAATCAACCGCGCCCAACTTTTTCGAAATGCCTTGTGCGACATATCCGAATCAATCAAGGCCGGAACTTGATCATCGGTGCCGGCCTTTTTGCGTAAGCCTCGCGACTTATTCGAGTAAAAACCGTAATATCTGATCCCGCCGTCGGCGGGATTCGCCCTTATTGGGGATGTGGGTCACCAGTTGGGGCGAGTGCTAGCATCCCGCCGTCCTTTGGCGGGGCCAATCCAAGGCATCGAATGTTTTCGTGGATGTTCCATCCTTACTTTGATAAACGACTTTTGACACGCCATCTGATGAATCACTAACGGCAATATAGGTCATGCGCTCTTGAGAAAAAGAGGCCCGGATGATATAGCGCGCTAGATTTTCCAGCCCTTCTTCATTGTGCGGCCAGATGGCTTTGCCGTAATACACATTGAATCCGCTGTGGCGCCAATTCATCATATTCTCGATGATGACATTTGTAATTTTGCCCTCGGATTTTAGCATTTTGAACACTTCATAATGAATGCTGGGCACCAGCATTCATCAGTCTTCACATTTAACGCGTGCAAAGCCGAAATGTAAATCCCCGCAATCCGAATAGCGCCGGATAACATCGGTCACATAAGCCCGCCAAAAGCCAAAGCGTCTCTGATAACACTCATCCCAGAGAGTTTCCAGCTGTTCAAAATGATCCTCGACGCAGCGGTAATAGGCGCTTGCCTCAGGATTGCGCGGTTGATAAACATCAAAATCAATTTCAGTAGGGCACGCGTTTAACATATTGACCGATCCAATACAGGAAAATGCGATTACCCTACACAATTAAAATGTAAGTATCAATGTAAATTTTTATGTATATATTTCCGACTTGTGCTGGCAGTTCATGAGGTGGGAGGCCTGGAAGGACAAGTAGAAAATCCACATCCAATCCTGCGACAAGACCCGCGCCCGCTGGCAGAAGATTTTGATCGACACCACAAGGGGCGGGAGAAGGTCCCTCTCTGGGGTCTCTGCGGTAATCAGGAAATCCTCATCGACTCCACCGCCGGGGCCGAGATGATCCGCCTCACGGACAAAGCCGGCCAGGTCATCGTCATGAACGCCGCAGCCGTTCAGGAACGCATCCAGGCCACGGACAAGTCGGGCAGCGTCATTCTCATGGACGGGGTCATGGGCAACATCATCGTCCACTCAAGCAATTAGGTGCTGATCAACACATGAAGGAAACGCAAACATATCCAACCGTGTCGGTGATCATCAGGGGATACAACCGGGAGCGATATATCGGTCCGGCCATCGAAAAGGTTGATGATTTGGTTGATAAGATCGTCGTGGGACTGCAAAAAGCGGGACTGGGCGACCTCGAATAATTAAAGCGACGTGGAGACAACTCACCAGATATTTAATAAGTATGCTGGACCATTTTCGTTAACCTTCAGATAAAATCGTTTTGACACTTTTCAAAATCTTTTCTTTTGCCGCAATGCCGTATTCAAGATTGGCGTCCTTGGCGCTGCGCGTATACCATTTATCATCCTGATGCCTATCCAGATCGACCCCCTCCGGGCAGAAGGCCATCATCAGAGACATCTCCTGCTTGCCCGCGTGATCTATGGGAAACTCCTGTTGAATTTCCTCATCCAGCAACGGATGCAGACGGATCCAGTTGAACGGATCGGTTTGGGCTTCATGGTCGGCGTAGTAATTTTGCATGTCATCGCGGCCCCACCAGTCTTCACCGCGCTCTTTTTCTAAATAGTCGAATATTGCCTGCCGGGCGGCCAGCTTGAAGGCCAGATCCGTCGGCATACCGGCCATGAAATTTTCACTTTGATGGTGAATAAAGCCGTGGATATTCCGAAAACCCGTGCGCAACAGGCCGGCGAACAGATGACGGCCAAAAGCATTCAAGACTTCCGAAGGCACGTGGATCGAACCTTTGCCGCCTTCCGGCGATTCGACGACATAACTGGCAGCCCCATAATAAAACGGCGGTAAAATCACCATGTCAATTTCGTTTTCCAGGATCTCCATCGTTTTGACTACCAGGAGTGTGTCGACGCCCATCACCGAATGCTCGCCATGGTATTCCAATACGCCCAGCGGCAACACCACCGGCCAGTCTTCCTTGATCGCCTGGCGGATCTGATCGGGAAACATGAGTTCAAAGCGCATTATACCTCCTACATTGATCTATGTTGAAATTCTAGACTTCAAGGCATTATGATAAATAAACAGGAGGCGGAGTGATGGAGTACTGGAGTATTGGAGTGATGGGTCAGAATAGGTCTACGGAGTATAACCCATTTTTTGGAGTATATCGTATGGCAGTCCTTTGCCATTGAAAGCTATTGGTTACAAACAAAAAATGGTGGCACATGCAACTAAATTGGATAAACCTCATATGACATGGTATTTGTCGAGGAAGACCAGACCGAGAAAATCGCGGTTAAAAACCGCTCCCACAATCAATAATGGTATCTACCATCTTTAAATCTCCATTTTTAAATAGACTGGACGCTCAGGGTGATAGGCAGTGCTTGCATCCCTTTAGATGCAGCTTCCATTACCCCAACACTCCGTTACTCCAACACTCCAGTATTTCATTACTCCAATACTCCAACACTCCAGCACTCCAGTACTCCAATACTCCTTCCGAGCCCAAACCCGACTCCCTCTATGAAAAGACCATATCCGATGCGACTCGGTCAGTACACGTTAATCGATCTCGATCAGCTCCGTCCTGTATTTGGACAGCATCTCACTGCCGTCTTCGGTGACATGGATGCCGTTTTCCCAGCGCAGGCCGAAATCAGCAGCGGCTAAAAACGTGTCCACCTGAAAGGTCATGTTGGGAACAAAGCGATATTCCGAGTTTGACTCGCCCCACGGTTCTTCGACTTCCATCATGCCCAAGCCGTGGGCGGGCCCATAGAGATAGTTGTCACCGCAGCCTTGGGCGACCACGAAATCATGAAATTTCTCGACAACCTCTTTGGCGACGGCACCGTTTGTGAGCCATTCGCAGGTTTTAAAATGCGCTTCCAGCCCCACTTCGAGCAGTTTGCGCATTTCATTGGTGGCCTTGCCCATCACAATCGGGCGGCCGATGCTGGGCGAGTACCCGTCGATGCGGGCCCCCAGGTTGATCTGCACCAGGTCGCCGGGTTGGATAACCCGGTCGGTGGCCCGCCCGATGGCGTTGTTGCTGTTGGGGCCCGAAAGCACATAAACCGGATGCGCTTCATATTCGCCGCCGAATTCATAGATATACTTTTGAATGTGGCCCACCACCTGGGTCTCGGTCATACCGGGTTTGATAAATGGGATGACCTGCTCAAAAACCCTTTCCGATATTTCAAATGCTTCTTTCAGAATCTCGATTTCGGCCGCGCTTTTGATTTGCCTCAACTCGGAAACCAGCTTGGAGCTAAAAATATCGGCCTGGGGAAATGCCCTGACGATCGCCTGATAAATCGGGACCGGCAGGATGGAGAAGCCGCAGATCCCGATGTTTCTGAATTTTGCCAGGCCGCCGGATTTTTCGGCAATGCTTTCAAAGGTATCCAGTTCGATACCCGGGTAGGCGGGTTCGGCCGACTCCCGGTACTCAAGAATTTTGGCTATGTTTGAAATCTTGCTGCGGCCCGCGGCAAATGTTTCGGACTCGGGCCCGATAATCAGCGTCGGCTCCCCTTGCTGGGGGATAAATATCCCACCGGTCTCAAACAGCGGCCAGTAATTGCTGAAATAGCGGACGTTGGCAAAATCGGCTTCGTGACTGTGGGCGATAATGGCATCAATTCCGTCAGCCGCCATTTTCGCCTGGGCCGCGCCGAGTCTTGTTTGGTATTCGGCGTCTGAAATCTTTTTCATGATCATCCTCCCTCGTCAAGGTTTCAGGTGCCTGTGTTCAGCTTAACCGCTGGTCACAAGCGGCCAGTCTGATCAAAGAAAAGAAACTAGTGAACATCGAACATCGAACGCCCAACATCGAACATCGAATAATGTATTCTATCTATTTTAAACGACTGAGCGACGTGTGGGGTCGTAGCTCGAAGAGCGAAGCCCCAAGCGATTCCTTAATTGGACGTTCGATGTTGGATGTTCAATGTTCGACGTTCAATCTTTTTTCGGGACCGAAAACAGGAACGATCATCTCTGAATCTTCAAAGCTTCTGACCCGGGTCTAGCCAAGCAGGTGCCGGGTTGATTCATAGAGTTCCCGGTACGTCTGATACCCTTCATCATAAATTGCTTGGAATGACGTATTCGGCACGATCTCTTCTTCCATGTCAACCCAGCGGCCGACCTCATCGACGCTGTTGAAAAAGTTGCTGCCGACCGCCGCCAGGAAAGCATCCCCATAGCAGGCGCCCAACTTCTGCCGGGGCAGGTTTTGGGGACATCCCGTGATATCCGTGATGATCTGCATGAGCTGCCGGCTTTCACTGGCGCCGCCGATGGCCATGATCCGATCGGCCAAGGCGCCTGCTTTTGCCATTTCCTCGATATTGTGCCGGATACCGAAACCCACGGCCTCTTGAAGCGAGCGGAAAATATCGCCGGGAGTGCTGGAGAGTGACATGCCGAAAAACACCCCTTTGGCAGCGGGATTTTGCAACGGCGTTCTCTCCCCGGCAAAATAGGGCAGGCAGGTGATGCCGCCGGCACCGGGTGATGACTCCAGTGCAAGCTCTTCCCACTGCGCCAAACTCCGGCCGGGAAAGGTCTCGCCGAACCACTTGAACATACTGCCGACCGTCGACATGCCGCCGGTCAGTGCGAAAGCGCCGGGCTGCATAAAATTTGTGGCCCAAAAAGAGCGGACCGGAAAGAGAATGTCTGTCCTCAAGATAAAGAAGTTGCTGCTGCCGTACATCATCATCATGTCGCCGGTTCTTTCCACGCCGGCGCCCAATGCCTCCGAAGCCGCGTCGATGGTGCCAGTAATGACCGGCACACCCGGCGGCAGCCCCGTCGATTCAGCGGCTGCGGGCGTCAACTCCCCGGCTACCTTGGTGCTCCACAAAAGCTCGGGCAGCTTTTCCATTTCCGTAATGAAACTTGCCATCGACGAGTCCCACTTTTTGGCTGCGATATCGAAGATCGGAGCAAATCCGATGGCGCTGTAAATATCCAGAGTGTAGCGGCCCGTTAGTTTGTAGACCAGATAGCCGGTGGCCGTGAGAACTTTTGAGGTTTTTTCCCAAACCCGGGGTTCGTTCTTCTGTATCCAGCGCATCTTCGGGCAACAAGATTGGGAGGAGAGATCCTGTCCGGTCTTGGCAAAGATGACCTCGCGGCCGACCTGTTCTTCAATCTCCCGGATTTCTTCCCCGGCCCTGGTATCGATTCCGTAAAGGATTCCGGGCCTCAGCGGCCGTCCCGCCTGATCGACCGGCAGTACGCAGGGACCGATGGTGCTTAGCGCCACCGCTTTGATGGTATCTTTGGGTTGCGGCAGGTCGTCTACCAGTTTGCGACAAATGAACCGCAAATCCCCCCACCAGATCCGGTCGGCATCCTGCTCATACCAGCCCGGCTCCGGCATCGACATCTCGTGGGGCACCGACGCCTGGCAGAGCACATTCCCCTCGATGTCGACAATGGCCCCTTTAGACGAACCGGTCCCGATATCCACCCCTAAAAAGCATTCGTTCATGATGTACCCCCATATCTCAGACCTCGTTATTCAGTTTGAAAAAACGGCTGTAAACCTTTGTAATTCGCGGAATTGCTTGAAAGTTGGACATGGGTCTAATTCAGGAATTCAGGAATTTAGGAATGCGCATATCCAGAAAGATCAAGTTGAAAGCATGCTATCTATTTTATCCCCCTCCCTCAATCCCTCCCACGAGGGGAGGGAAGTGAAGTGCCGGTTATTGGAGCTTTGTAGATATCTATGTTTAGGACTTGAAGAAATGATATCTCATTTAATTTATTGATTCTATCCTTTAATCCCTTAATTCCCCAATCCCTCAATCTCCAAATTTAGTTATTACAGCAGGATCTTACCATTCTCAAGAATCGGCGACCCGTCGAGATACACACAGCCGTGGTTCCGGATATCCTTGACAATGTCCCAGTGGATCGGCGACTGGTTGGTTCCGCCGCACTCCGGGTAGGCTCGTCCCAGGGCAATGTGAATGGTTCCCGCGATTTTCTCGTCGATGAGGATGTCGTTGCAGAAACGATCCAGCATAAAATTAGTGCCAAAGGCAAATTCACCGGGCAGGGACGATCCCTTGTCCTGCCGGACGATCGACTGAAAAAAATCTTCTTCCGTGGATGAAACGGCCTCCTTTAGTTCGCCCTTTTTCCAGGTCAGCCGAATGTCCCGGATCAGCCGGCCCCCCAGCACGCCCGGTCTTTCAAAAGTGATGGTCCCATCGACCGTTTCCGTGACAGGGGCGGTGGCGATCTCCCCGTCCGGCATATTTAAGGTTCCGTCGAATGAAACCCACTTGCGACCTTCGACCGAAAAAGAGAGATCGGTGTTTTCGCCGGTAATCCGCACATGCCGGCTGCTATTCAACCGCTCACACCAGGTCTGCCATTTTTTGCCTTCCTGTTCCCAGTCCAGAAAACAGGCATCAAAGAACATGTCCGTGATGGTTTCCTCATCGGTTTGCGCCTGCTGGGCGAAAGCGCTGTTGGGGACCCTGACCAGGCACCAGCGGGTTTTTTCCCACCTGGCGGTCGATACGACTCCCATGGCGGCCTGGTTGGCGGCCAGTATGTGTCCGGGAATATCCTGCAGTTCGAACAGATTGTGGGCCCCCCTCAGACCGATGTAAACATCGGCCCACTCCATCCCCCACATTTCCAATTCCGGGACCCACTCCACCTGTTCCCGGTTGCCGTATTTCAGAACGCAGCGGCGCAGGGTTTCAGAAAGAAACTGGATCTGGGGTAACGCCCCGGCCTTGACGGCTGCCAGATAGACGCCTCTGGCCAGCGGATAGGTTTCAGGCTCGATCATGGCGATCATCACCCGCTCCCCGGCGGCCACCCGGGTGGAGTAGTTCACCAGGATTTCGCCCAGCTTTTCCCAGCGTTTATCCATTTTCCTTCCTCACGCGCCGGACCACATCCATAAAGGCCGTTACCCGGGCTTGATCGGTTTCGTTCTCGAAAACGCCATCCCGTTTAAAGGTTGTGGCGGTCACGGTTCCGTCGGCAATGGCCAGCTGTTCGGCCACGTTGGCCAGATTGACGCCCGTATTGGCAAACACAGGGGTATCCGGCACGGCATTTTTTACTTTCTTCAAAGTCGACGAGTCCGTTTCCGATCCTGCGGTAAGACCTGAAACACAAAGGGCATCCGGTTTGGTGTTGAATACCGTGGAGCGGGCAATATCGGCGACATCCCGTTGCCCCAGATAGACAGCCGCCTCCGGAACAATATTGAACATCAGCTTGACATCTTCGCCGCCAATGCGATTGCGATGCCGGACAACTTCACCGCAGTTAGTATTCCACAGACCGAAATCACTGCCGTAAACCCCGGTAAAAATCTCCCGCACGAATTGAGCGTCGGTTGCCACCGCCAGGTCAATGGAGGCTTTGGGATCCCAGAGCACGTTGACGCCATAGGGGATGCTGATATCGCGTTTAAGTTCCCCGATGATCCGGGCCATGGTGGTATAGGTAATCGGTTCCACATCGGTCAGGTACGGTAGACTGAATTCGTTTGAAAACATGACACCGTCGACGCCCCCCTGCTGAAGGGCGATCAATTCCTGGCGGGCCATCTCCGTCACCCATCCAATCCCCTTATTTCTTTGATACCCCGGATCCCCCGGCAGGGCCTGCAGGTGGCACATGGCGATAATCGGTTTGTTGACCTGAAATACTTCTTGCAGCCAGCTCATTTTTTGCTCCTTCGTGTGATAGAAGATCATGTGATTATGGCAATATACTTGACCCTATCGAGATTGTCAAAAGCTATCAGGGGGGAGCAGGGATTCAGGGATTGAGGAATTTAGGAATTGAAGGAATTCAGTCTTTTTTTATCGGGCCTATCTACTAAAATAGGGAAGTCTCAGTTAAGCTGAATTTTGGCTTCAATAGGAGGTTGGGTTGAGATTCTGAAGAGTTTTGTTGGGTTTCGTTCCTCTACCCAACCTACTAAAAACTGTCTGATGTTGTTATATTGATAGTGAGATCGAAACCCAACGCCTTGATTTCGACCTGATCGAGTTCATCCTTAATTTTGTATATGAGTGCGTTTTTTTATATATTGAAATTGTCTCACAATCCTAAAGTTCCCTAATCCCTCAATTCCCCAATCCCTCAATTCCTCAATCCCTGAATCCCTCAATCCCGCCAATCTTTGGGGTTGACAAACGTATTGGGCTAAATTAATTGTTTTTAGGATCTACATCTGGTTTTTTAAGAATTTTCAACAGATATGGGGGAAACCAGAACCACATCAATTCATTTTTTCACGAAAGGTTTCATTCCAGGCAGAAGCGGTAAGATTATTATGCAATGTAATAATTGAAAGGAGGACTTCATGAAAAAAGAAAAAAAAATCACCCGCCGTAAATTTATCAAAGATTCAGCAATCGCCGCTGCCGGCGTCAGCGCCCTTGCCATGGGAACGACCAGTGGACTGAACCTGTTCACCCGGCCGGCTCACGCGATGGGACACCTAAGAAAAGAAATCCTGAAAATCCCCGGGGTCGGGATGGGTTCCCCGACCGACGCCGACTGGCAGAAAGTCGGTGAAATGTGCCTGGGTGGCACCAAAAGCATGGTGAAAGAAGGTGAATTCAAGGGCGTCAAACTCACCTTCATGGGGCTCAACAACCAGAACCTTCACAATTTCCTGTTTCGCGGTTTCCTCAAACCATGGGAGTCTTACACGGGTGCTAAGATAGACTGGATCGACCTGGCTCAAGCCGACTACAACGCCCGGCTGCAGCAGGCAATTGCCACGGGAACGGTCGACTTCGACATCCTTGAAATGGGCGCCCCATTCGAGGGCGATGTGTGCGGCAAGGGTTTGGCCTCTGAGATGCCGGAATGGGTCAAGGGCCTGATCGATATGGATGACTATGTTCATTATTTAAAAGCCCCGGTCGGAACCTGGGACGGCAAAACATATCGCATTTCGATTGACGGCGACTGCCACAACTTCAATTACCGGACCGACTATTTTTCCGATCCCGGATTGGCCAAAGCCTGGAAAGACGAAGGCCATAAGGGTCCATGGGAAGTCCCCAAAACCTGGCAGAAAGTGCAGGAAGTGACCAAGTTTTTGAAGGGTAAGAAGTTTCAGGGCATGGATGCCTATGGCTATCTCGATCCCGCCAAGGGCTGGGGAGGCTTCGGCTTCTACTTTTTGGAAAGCCGCGCCACGGCTTATGTGAAACACCCGGATGATAAAGCCTGGTTGTTCGATCCCGATACAATGAAACCCCGGGTTAACAATCCGGGTTGGGTGCGCGCGATCCAGGATGTCATCGATGCGCTACCCTATGAACCGCCCAATCAGCTGAATGCCGATCCCGGCACCACCGGATTTCAGCAGTTTATGGCCGGCACCGGTTCGATGCTGTCCTGGTGGGGCGATATCGGGTCCAATGTCAAGACCAGCGACTCGTCGGTGGTCGGAGACGTGACCGGGTTCTCCATATTGCCCGGCTCCGACGACGTTTACAACTCCAAAACCGGCCAATGGGACACCCTGCCGAGCGGCCCGAATTTCGCGCCGAACATGGCCTACATCGGTTGGGGCATCTACGTCATGGCGAGGGTTGACGGCGATGCCAAGAAGAAAAAAGCCGCTTGGAGTGCCGCCGCCCATGTCGGCGGCAAAGACATCTCGCTCTGGACGGCTGCCTATCCGTCAGGCTTCCAGCCTTACCGTCAGAGCCACTTCAACATCGATGAATGGGTCGCGGCCGGCTACGACCGGGCTTTTATCACTTCGTATCTGAAGTCTCAATCCGATTCGTACAATCACCCCAACGCGGCGATCGAACCTCGTATCCCGGGCATATTCCAGTACTACAGTACGGCCGAGGATGAACTGGCCAAGATTTTCGCCGGTCAGTATTCAGCCCAGGAAGGCGCCGATCGAATTGCGGCGGCCTGGGAAAAACTCACCGATCAAATCGGTCGAGATAAACAGATCAAACTGTATAAGGCCTCGCTTGGATTATAAATATAGCAATGTTATCCAAAATCGGCTGACGGGAAGTAACCGTCAGCCGATCTGTCTATCTTAACATTGAAAATCCGGACCTCTAAGCCAAATCTGAGAAAATTGAATATATCGTGAACCTGCAAAGCGGAATGATGGAATACTGGAAAATTGGAATACTGGGTTTAGCGGAATAAAGTCTGGATTTAAATGAGGTCTCGGGTCAGAAATTTAGAATCAGACCGACATCCGTTTCTGATACCCAATATTCCATTGTTCCATCATTCCATTACTCCAATATATCGCTATAGGATCGAGTTTTAATGGACAATTCTTCGGCGCTGGATGGTCAACAGCATTTTAAAGTCGGAATCGAACATATCTCCGTCAATCGGAAGCTGGTCGGCAAGGGGATAATTGGGCTGGCCTCCCTTATTCTGGCGGCGGTTGTTCTGATTCAAATTCTGCACCGGACCGAAACCATCACCTTCGGTTTCGAGACCTGGCGTCCGATTCTTTATACTTATATTCTGTGGGCGGTTGCCCTGGCTGCCGGACAAGTGTTTATTCGAGGCGAGCTTGGCCGGCGCGCCCTGTTTTTACTGCCTGCGCTTTTGTTCACCATATCGGTGGTGATCTTTCCGACTTTTTTCGGACTGTTTATCGCGTTTTCGGACTGGAATCTGAGCTCCTTTGAAGGCCGCCAGTTCAACGGGTTGGACAATGTCCGGGAAATGCTGCAGGATACCTATTACTGGAATGCGCTGAAGAACACCGTCTACTACATTGCGACGATCGCGGTGGAATTTGTTATTGCCTTCGGCCTGGCGCTGCTGGTCAATACCGCCATCAGGGCCCGCAAGTTTTTTCGGGTCGCTTTTTTGATGCCCTTCATGTTGAGCCCGGTTGCTGTCAGCTGGATGATCGGCAAATCCTTGATGGAGTATCGATTCGGCCCGGCTGCGACCTTCGCGAGGTTTTTGGGCTGGGACACCCCGGCTTTCTTCTCCTCGCCGTGGCTGGCCCGGTTCAGCATCGAAGTGATGGACGGCTGGATGTTCATTCCTTTTATGATGATCCTGCTGCTGGCCGGCCTGCAGGCCATCCCCAAGGATGTCCTGGAAGCCGCCACCATGGACGGTGCCAACGCCAGGCAGTCATTGTTCAAAATCGTATTCCCGCTGATGATTCCCGTCAGCATTACGACAATCATTTTGAGAATCATTTTCAAGCTGAAACTGGCCGATATTGTAATCAATGTGACCGCGGGCGGACCGGGCGGGGCGACGGACACCGTCACGAGCTATATATACCGCGTATACCGGGAACGATCCAATGTCGGGTACGGCACCATGCTGGCTGAAGTTTATTTGATTCTAATTATCATTTTCATGCTGACCCTTTTGAGCCTGGTGAATCGCTGGCGCAAGAGAGCTGGTTAGCGTTCGCTGGGGCGAAGGGCTGAGGGCAGAGAGCAGAGAGCAAAGCGCATGGAGTTGATAAACGATGTCCGAATCATCATAGCAAGTTCTTAACTCTATGCGCCATGCTCTACGCCCCATGCGCTATGCCCTGTGCGCTATGCCCTGTGCGCTATGCCCTGTGAGCTATGCCCCATGCGCCTTGAACCTTTGAACCTAAGAGGAACAAATAATTGGCCTTTTCTATTCTCGGCAGATACTTCGAAGACCGTCAGGCAATTCGGCGGTTCAATGTGATTTGGATCCGGGTTTTCATTTATGCCGGCTTGCTTTTCTGGGCCTTCATTTGCCTCTTTCCCATTTACTGGACGATAACGACGACTTTTAAGACGGCCGTCAACGTCACCCAGGGCCATTTGATCCCGTGGGTGGATTATCAACCCAAATGGATCGGGCTGCGTTCACTGGGTCTTTCGCCCAATACGATTTTTGAAATTTCAACCGTGCGGGATGAGTTCCTCAAACGGCTGTCGAACAGCGCCATTGCCTCGATCGGGGCCTCCACCCTGGCCGTGTTGATCGGCTCCCTGGCCGCTTACGGCCTAACGCGCTTTCAGTACAAATGGGGTTTTTTTAAAAATAAAGACATTTCCTTTTTCTTCCTGTCGCAGCTGATCCTGCCGCCGGTTGTGTTGGCGCTGCCCTTTTTGGTGCTTTACAAAGAGTTGGCCCTGCTGGACACCAAGTTGGGGCTGATCCTACTATATACCCTCATGGTGCTGCCAATCGTGATTTGGATCATGCAGGATCAATTCAGCACCATCCCCATCGAGCTGGAAGAGGCGGCCTTTATCGACGGCTTGTCGGTGTGGGGGGTCTTCCTGCGGATTGTCACACCGCTTTCTTTCCCCGGCATGGTAGCCGCCTTCATCCTGTGCTTCGTGCTCAGCTGGAACGAATACTTTTTTGCGGCGCTATTGACCAGTACCAGTGCCAAGACCTTGCCGGTAATGGTCGCCAGCCAGACCGGCTCCCAGGGGATCAGCTGGTGGTCCATGGCCGCGCTTTCCGGTATGGCCATTCTGCCGCTGGCCCTGATCGGACTTTTTTTGGAAAGCTATATCGTCAAGGGGCTGACCGCCGGGGCGGTGAAATAGGAAGGTTTCAGGTGTCAGGTTTCGGGTGTCAGGATATTAAGTGCCTAGTGGAATGAAGAAAGTGCCATTAATCGTTAATTGTTATTTGTTATCAGTTATTAGAACTTCAGTAAAGCGATTCCAATAATCCAGCGTCGGAAATAGCCTGTTGCGCAGGCGGAGATAAATTCCGCCCTTACCCTACAAGCAAGTTGATCAAATATACCATCGGGCGGGTACCATGCCCGCCCGCATTGGGTCATCAAGTCCCTCAAATTAGGTAGAAACAGGTATTCGCTGCCATCTATGGACCTACTCTCTATGGAGTATAGGATAAAGATATGAGTCCTCTTGTACAGACCAATAACTAATAACAAATAACTAATAACAAACGCCTACCAGCTATATTTAGCTTAGTAGCAATGATAGAATAACATCAATAGCAAACCGCCAAAGGAGAACCCCCCATGGGCAAGCTACCGGAGTGGATCGGAAACAATCCGTTTCCGCCTGATAAAAAGAAGCCGATTGTGATTACGCGGTCTCAGACCAAGCAATTCATTTATCCCGACAAGCCGGAGTATAGTGATTTTAATTGGAACTATGCCAGCACCGACAAATTTTTTATCGCCCAGTACCAGCTCTCGCCCGGCGTAAAATTCATGCCGGCCGATGTGCATACCGGCGACGAGGTCTATTATGTGGTTCAAGGGACCCTGACCATGCTCAACCCTGAAACGGGGGAAGTCCATCAGGTTGAAGAAAACGAATGCTTCTTTATCCCGATGGGAGGATGGCATCAGGGCTATAATTTCACGAATAAGCAGACCCGTATCTTCCTGATCATCGCCCCCAAGATCTGGCCGCCCAAGGGACTGCCCGAAGCGGGCTTTCCCGGGGAATCAAGGATTTTTTCTTTTAATAAACCGTTGAGCCCCGGTCCGAAAACACATCCCGTCCATTTTCACGAAAATCCACGTACACCCGATTTGATCGGCAGCTGGCCAGTGGCCGGCCCGCAAGCCCGCCAGGAGCCGGTCAACAGTATGCTGATTGCCGAAAAAGATAAACTGGCGGTGATCTGGGGAGAAGAATACCCGGTGCTGCTGAAATTTTTAGTCAGCAACGACCTGGTGCATATGGCGGAGTTTTTTATTCCCGCCGGCGGATTGAGCCCGCGCTGTTCGGAAGCGCACGCCCACCAGGGCGACGAGGCTGCCTATGTCTGTGAAGGTGATCTTGTCGTATTTTTCCCGGATACAAATGACGCTTTGGAAGTGCGGCCCCAGGAGGTGGTCTTTATTCCCGAAGGCGTCAGGCATCAGTATATCAACTATTCCGACCAGGTGGTTAAAGCAGTAAAAGCGGTGGCGCCGGGGTTGTGAAGATGCGAAGCATAAAATAATTAATCCGCCCACATTTCGTTCATAATCGTCCGTCTATTATCCAAGAGGCAAGTCTCGTTCTATATCTTCCGATTTAAGGGGCGGATTAATTCGGATAAATTATGGCGAATTAATCAGATTGTTTCGTATAAACTCCGACGTGGCGATGGGATCTCTTTTTTTGATCAACTCCTCAACTTCCGCCATACCGGCGGATTCAAGAATAGCTTCCAGCTTCTGCAGGTAGAGCACGCTGGATTTGATGGCTCCATAGCCATCTTCACGGTAGGGGTACTGATCCATCGAATGCCAGCCGGCGTAGTTGGTCTTCTTCAGCCAATAGAGAATTTCAAAAAACTCCGTCAACCGCAACGATCCCACGATCATGTCATCATCCCAGGCACTGTAGTTATCATTGTAGTGCATGTGAAACAATTTGTCGCCGGCCATTTTGAACGAGGCGATGGAGTCTGCAACATTTTCATAGGCGGCAAACGCGTGTCCCGTATCAATGCAGGCGCCGACGTTGTCCATATTCAGCTCCTGGAGCAGTACTATGGTATCCGCCGCCCGGGCCAGATAAGAATGGGTGCGCGGCTCTTTCAGTTTGTATTCCAAGGCAAAGCGGACTCCCTTTTTAGCGGCATATATCGCGCTTTCCCGGATACCTTCCGCAAACCATTGGCGTTCTTCCATGTAATCCGCGCATAAGGCATAGTCATAGCCGTCCTGACCCGGCCAGATGTTGAGCAGGTCGCAATTCATTTCGACGGCCATATCCGTGCAAATATTCACCTCGGCCACGGCGGCTCGGCGAATGTCGCGGTCCGCCGATGCGAAACTTCCGCTGCCCCATTTTTTTCGGCTGAACAGATCCGGAATTATCGATACACACTTCAATTCATGGTCATCCAACTTCTGCTTCATTTCCCTGACATTGGCTTCGTCGATGTCCCAGGTGCCCACAAGCTCAATCCCTTTAACCCGGTTAATTTGAGACGCCTGCTTCAACATGGTATCTTTGTCCAATTCCTCTTTGTAGCCGGATGACAGGAATCGATCACAGGTATTCCCAAGGTTTCCTAAGATTATCGAATAATTCATCAGCATTTTTTTTCTCCTTGTATTGGCGAATTCTTTCGACGGAATGGCTGTAGAACCTGTCAGATATCATTTGTTCAAGGTTCGCCGATCGAAAAAAAATATTTTTTTTCTCCGTGTCTCTGCGTCTAAATAGCAAACTCACTTTTTTAGACTGCAAATAACTAGCGAACTATCCCACATTCCCGTCGGGGGCGATAATTCCTTTCACCAGGATGAAGCAGCCATAGGGTCTTCTTTCCGACGTCGACACGACTGCGTAGGCTTTTTGGGCCCGGTCATAAAAGGCATGGCGTTCGATCGATCCCATGGGCCATTCGCGATCCGAAAAACGATCAACGCTTTTCTTCAAGTCATGGTGCACATCCAGGACTTCATCGGGTTGGCCGACGACCTGCATGTACAGAACAGGTGCTTCAACAAAACTATCCAACGGAAAGACGGAAAGGATGGCATCGGCGGCCTCCGGAATGGTATTACCGTCCAGGCGGATCAGGCTGCCGTAGGTTGTTTGCGCAGCAATCGAGTCCGATGGAAAATTGCAATCGGCCAGGACCAGTTCATCACCATGGCCCATGGCGCGCAGCACATACAAAAGTTCCGGGGTTAACAGTGGATTGAGATTCTTTAGCATACGGCCCTCCTTTCAAGTAGTGTCTATTTATTGAAACCACATCCTGATTGCGCAGGATCTATCAAGTGAAAGATTTTCGCCACCAAGACACCATGGCACGAAGTTTTTTTTGAATCTATTTTCTTTGTGTTTTAGTGCCTTCGTGGCCAATATTTCCGGTTTATCCGGGTTGGATTTATACCAATTCAACACATAGGATGCCTGCTAGCCCAGATAAGCAATCTTTAGCATAATTGGAATAAACAACACCAGTAAAAAGGTTTTCATTTAAAAAGAATGGGATGAGATTCCCTCAGATTCTGCATATCAATCACAGCACATGTGCTCGTTTAGGAATGCATTAAAATTACACCGGCTGCTATTCACTATTCAACGGTTTGACCCTGTTTTTCATTTTTCAGGAATCACTCTTGCCAAGACGTGGACTGAGTTTCCCATCAGTACCCCAAATACTAGAATAATCGCGTGGGTTCGTCCGGAAATTGCAGGCGCTCGCTCCATTCTGCAAAACCGAGGCTACCCAATGCAACGATCCCCTGAAACACCCAGCTTCGCCCAAAACCAAGAATTGTCAATGCCAGTCCGCTGCCACTCAGATGGGGCCATAATCTGCTCGTCAGTGCCGTCACATCGATTTTCCCGCTGGCGCTTATTTCCATAAGAATCAACACGATCGGCCAAAGCGGGATAAGGATACCGGCACTTTTCAACATCCTTCGAGCGAGGGTGTTAAACTCATCGATTTGAACCAGCACCTGGCTGACATGATCAAAGTGCGCTTTGATCATGTCATCGTTTTCCATCATTGCTTTGTTGAGGCTAGTAATGAGATCTCCGTCAAATTGTATGAGTGTGCGGGCGGCACACTCAGCCGCACCGTGGTCGTCTTGCGGCGTGGTGATCAGTAATCCGCCCCACTTCAGCATATCGCACAGGATGCGGCAGGTATCCAGGATTCGCATATTTATCTCTAAGTTGAAGCGGGCAGGCGCGGTCTATCCCTTAATCCCTTGGTTTGTCTCGGCCGCCCACACTTGCAGGTTGTGTTCCGGGCTCAAGCCGGGGGCGATCATCTCCCTTTTGACAATAGCCCGGCGAGCGTACCCAAAAAAGTGGCCACAGTGGTTGCGACCATATTCCAAAACTGGACCGAAACGTTGACATTGCTGCTATGGATGTCGTGAATATATTTATACTTCGGGTCGGCATAGGATTTCTGAATTCGGTTGATGACATCCCCATCTAGTTGAACAACCGTCTGCATGACGACCTGTTCGACCCCCACCTCCCAGATCTTTCTCAACAGCGTCGCATCATCCGGCTGGAGCCTCAGGATCGATCTGGATTTTTTTTGACTGCCCATGAACGCGATGACCTCGGAACGGTTCTTGCCTTCGATCCTCAAATAGGCCGGATCGGTCTTCAGACGGGTCAACATGTTTTTCAACTGGTCACAGTTCCGGCGGATACGCTCCAGGACGACCCGCTGCGAATCGGTGCGGCTGTGCTTCGCTTCCAGGGCCGCTACCGCCGCCCATCGCAGCCGGCTGAAGGTCAGAACGTCAATGGCGAGCTTGCTATGATCAAACCGGCCGGATGGCTCATCGTTCGGAGGACGCGTATCGCGCAGTTTTTCCTCTGTCTCCAGGGAAAAGAAGAAATCCAGATTTGCCCCCAGTTGGAGGAGTTTCTCTGCGTACACCCGACAGACATCCAGCAAAGCATGCGCGGCATCGGGCATTTTGCGAGCCGTCATGTTTTCTTTTAAGATGGTATTGATTTCCAGATTGAAGAGGTTGTTTGCCACCTCTTTGAGGCTTTCTCGATACTGTGTCATGTCTTCACCCAATATGCTGCGACGTCACCGATCCTTTTTGTTCAAGCCGTCGATTTCTCACTCACTGGAATCCAAATATTCTCCTATCTGACCGCCAATTTTTTCTCCCAGGTCCGTAAGCGCCTTGAAGTTGGTGGCGATGACCTCCCTGCCGTTCGTTACCTGCTGATTGTGAAAATCGCGCATGCCTGCCAAGGGGCCAGACAAGAAGTCGGGATCGATTTTCGTGGTGATATCGCCGGTCGCCAGATGGATGATCGACTCAATCGCCTTGCTTTTCTTTGGGTCTACGGTGATTTTAAGCTCATCACCGTCGGCGCTGCTGGCAGCCACCTTTGTGGTACCGACGACGGTCACCACTTTCAGTTGTTCTAAATCCTTTAATGATTTGATAATTTTATCAAAAATTGGATTTGCCATTGTTTCTTCCTCCTTTTCATAATATATGTTTTATAGACTTTCAGAAAACCCAAATGATTGACCCTTTCGATCAGAATGCCCTTTTTGGCTTCGAAAAAAGGCATTTAAGCAAAAAGGCAGCTTAATGCCGGTTCAGCTTTTGACTTTTTCTTAAACCGCCCTTATGGGTTTTAACAACAGGCTTTTACTGAGCGAGCTGCTGTGGATATTACTTTCGCGAAGAAGTGAGGAATTTTCCGCTTTATTCCGGTAAATTGCTTAAGACCCAAATTTTTAACATTACATCTTGGATCTGGTAGCGTTTATTTTTGGTGACAATATCCCGTTTGAGTAAGGAAGAAAGCGCTCTGGATAGGATGGAGCCTAGGTTGATACCATAGCGCTGCAGCGATTCAGCATAGAAAATGTCTTCACCGCCTATCATTGCTAAAATAAAAGGCGCAGGGCCTTTCGTTGATTGGGTGTTAGAGAATCCCAAAGGATTAGCGTTATGTGAAATCTATATGTTTAATAGTCCAAAAACTCAAGTAGAAAATATTAATGCCGTTTCTCATTCTTTTTCTTAATGGCGCAAATCTTTTCTATTGATAAATCCTTCGCAAACATGATGTAATTTCAACCAATAGGTGCGGACCCGGACTAGCCGGAGCCGAAAAGATCTCGCGCAAAGACGCCAAGTTCTACTGAAAGCTTTACCTTTGCACGCTTTGCGGCTTTGCGAGAATATTTTATATTAAAATGCGAAGAGTTCACAGGTAAGACGCTAACGGAGATGAAAAATGGCTGAACAAAATGCTTTAGCACCACTTGACGAGAACTGGCAACGGGCTCTGGCGGTCGTGGCCCACCCGGACGACTTGGAATACGGCGCTGCCAGCGCCGTGGCGCGCTGGACATCCCAGGCCAAATCCGTGGGCTATCTATTGGCGACGCGGGGTGAGGCCGGGATTGATTCCATGCCGCCGGCCGAGGTTGGACCGCTGCGTGAGCAGGAAGAAATTAACAGCGCCCGCATTGTGGGGGTGGACACCGTTGAATTTCTGGATTACCCCGATGGTGTCATCGAATACGGCTTGCCGTTGCGCCGGGACATTGCCCGCGCCGTTCGCAGGCACCGTCCGGAAGTGCTGATTACCCTCAACTTCGAGTTGACCTGGGGCGGCACGATTCTCAATATGGCGGATCACCGCTGGCTGGGCCTGGCGGTGCTGGATGCCGCCCGCGATGCAGGCAACCGTTGGATATTCCCGGAATTGCTCGACGAAGGTCTGCACCCTTGGAATGGTGTCAACAGGGTGTTAATCGCCGGATCGGCGAATCCGACCGCAGCGGTGGATGTAACTGATTTTATCGACCAGGGGGTTGCCTCCCTGCAGGCCCATCAGGCTTACATCGAAAACCTTGCAGGTGATTTTAATCCCGAAACATTTCTGCGAAACAATGCCGCTGCTACCGGGAAAGCGTTTGGCTGCAAATATGCGGTGGCTTTTGAAGTGATCAGCATTTAGAACTTTTCGAGGAAATGTGCCGCGTCTTGATTTATGATTGTACGAGGTCGAAAGACCGTTATCTAATAATCTGAAATTTGATTTTCTTGGTTTCCACTTCCGTCTGTGTCCGTTGCGCAAATATAAAATCGATTTTGACGAATCCGAAATAGGTTTATCCGTTTTCGTAATTTGTATCTTTTTTTTCTGAGTCGCTTTCACATTACGGGGAGAAAGGTATGATTGAGAAAATTTTAGGCAGGTTAAGGGTAAGGCCGTTTATGCTCAATGGATTAATTTGGGTCATCTTTATGCTTTGCAGTACAAACCTGCATGCCATTGATTCAGATGTGGAGATCCCTTTCGAGGAGATTGGAATCGACCTATACCTAAGCAATCCCCACTGCAAGGCCATGGGCGATATCAATGGTGACGGCTTTGTTGATTTGGTGGTTGGGGGTACTCTCGATGTCAACGGCATCGTCTGGTATGAATACGTGGATCGGGATAACTGGCAGCGCCACGTAATTGATGCAAGTGATAATTTTACCACCTCGGCAGCGACAGGGGACGTGGACGCAGACGGAGATTTGGATATTATTATTCCTTCAGGTCTATATAAAGGAGAACATGTATGGTGGTTTGAAAACCCGCGTCCGGCAGGAGATCCGGCGCTGGACCACTGGGTTCGCCATGATGTCGGTCCGGCCGGCAGTCATGATGTGCGCGCCGGCGACCTGGACCGGGATAATAAACTGGATATTGTAGCACATAACGGACCCCTCGTCCTATTTCATCAAAACGGCCCGGACAGCTGGAATAAGATCGTGATCGATCCATCGGCCAGGGAAGGCACGGCCATTGGCGACATCGACGGAGACCGCGACCTGGATATTGCCATCGGCGGGGTCTGGTACGAGACCCCCGTTGACCCGGTGAACGAGCCGTTTGTAGAACACACTTATGCCGGCGATATAAGCAGCACGGGCCAGTGGGCAGTGCATATAGATGACATTAATCAAGATGGGCGCAATGACATCATGGTCTGCCCCTCTGATCCCGCGGGTAATCGAGAGCTGCGCTTGTATCTGGCACCCGCTGATCCCAAGAATGACACCTGGACCGAAGTGACGGTATTTACAAACAGTGACGGCAAAATGCACAGTCTGGACTCGGGGGATATCGATGACGACGGCGACATTGATATTGTCACCGCAGAAATGGAGCAAACCTTCCAGAAGCGGATTGTGGTGCTGCGCAACAATGGGGATTCCTTATCTTGGGACATGCAGGTGGTGGCCGACATGGGTTCCCACTGGCTGCATACGGGGGATGTGGATGATGACAATGATATGGATCTATTCGGAGTCAACCACGGAAATGACGGCGGCGATGTAACGGTATATGTCTGGCGCAATCTGATAGCTGAAAATGGACTGAGAGAGTCTGCACTGGATAAATGGCAGCGCCATGAAGTTGATTCAAGCCGTCCCTGGAAGTCCATATTTATCACTTCAGCGGATATCGATAAAGACGGCTTTAATGACATCGTCAGCGGCGGGTGGTGGTACCGGAATCCTCACACACCGGATGGTATTTGGCAAAGAAATACAGTCAGCTCTTCCTTAAAAAACATGGCAGCCGTATATGATTTTGACGGGGACGGTGATATCGATATTTTAGGTACGGCCGGCCTGGGTTCTGCTCCCAATGATACCTTCTATTGGGGTGAAAATGACGGCCAGGGGACTTTTACAATTCATAACAATGTTGACTCCGCAGACGGTAATTTCCTTCAAGGAGCGGCATTGGGATATTTCCAGGGAGTTTTTGATGTGGCCTTGTCCTGGCACGATGCCGCCAAGGGGGTTCAGACATTAACCGTTCCCGACGATCCGAAACTTCAACAATGGCGGTGGGAGCAGATCTCCGCGTTTGCTCAGGGCGAAGATCTGTCTAAAGGGGATATAGACGGAGACGGTGATGAAGACCTTCTTTTGGGTACGCATTGGCTGCGAAATGAGATTGCCATTGAAAACAACTGGTGGAATAACGCATGGCGATACCGGGTGGGCTTGAAGATCGATACCCAAGATTACATTCATCATAATAAACCTGTTGAGGTAACGCTAAATTTTACTCAGTTACTCGACAGCCTGGGTGAAAGCAGGGCCTTTGATGTTAATTCACTGCTTGTTGTCGAAGTGAGCACGGATGGCGTCGTTGTCGATCCTTCCGTTCCTTTTCAATTTGATAAGGATAGCGATTTTGACACGCTGCTAAACGCCGCGGGTACCCTTATTTTTATCGCAACCGGGCTAACCCAAGATTTCACCGATCGCTATTATCACCTTTATTTTGATGTAGTGGGTAGAGGTCATACCCCGCCGGCAGTCTCCCCTCAAGTAACCTTGATCGATGGTGTGGATGACGAGGGCCTGGCCAGCTTTGAAATCGAGACACAGACTGCAATTTACCATTATCAAAAAGTAGCCGCGGGATTTTCCAGCTTGATGGATCAGGATGGCAACGATTGGATTAGTTATAACCAAAGTCCGGGGTCGGCCGGTAGCTATCGGGGCATCCCCAACCTGATCTTTCCGGAAGGTGAATTTCATCCCGGGGCCACAGGCGCTACCAGCACCTTACGCCATCAGGGACCTATTAAAGCAACCATTCACTCTCAAACCCATGACGGCAAATGGGAGTGTCTGTGGGAGATTTATCCTCGATACGCTAGGCTCACCGTACTAAAAACAGATCACGACTATTGGTTCCTGTATGAAGGCACCCCCGGAGGTTCTTTAGATTTTGCCAGCGATATTGTGATGCGTTCAGACGGCACCGAGATATTGGCTGGTGATTCCTGGACGGCTGACCTGGTTTCGGATGAGTGGGTATATTTTGGAGATCTTCAAGTAGGCAGGTCTCTTTTTATCGCACATCATGAAGATGACGAAATTGCGGATTCTTACTATGACATGGAAGGCAATATGACGGTTTTTGGTTTTGGCCGACAGGGCAGCGGCACAACCGGCTATTTAAGCCAAGTCCCTGCGCATTTTACCCTCGGGCTAATGGATGAGGTCAATTATATTTCCGCTCAGCCTTTGGTGGAGGGCTCATATAAGGATATCAGCGTTACCATAGGTGCCGCCGAACAGATGCAGATCGTTGCGGGCACGGATGTCTGGAAGAACTTTACGCTGTATTCTACCTCTGCCGCACCGGACCGCAATCGACTCGCAGACATCAATAGAGACGGCAGATTAGATGCCATCGTGGGATATGAGGCAATTAACATGGCGGGCAAGTTGGCATGGTATGAACAACCTCTTGACCCAACCCAACTCTGGACCGAGCACCTAATTGATTATGTCATTGGCCCTATGAGTCTGGATGTTGCGGATATGGACTATGACGGCGACATAGATGTAGTTGTAGGTGAACATAATTATAGCGCTCCTGAGACAGCAAGGGTTCTGGTGTATGAGAATCTGGATGGTTTTGGAACCCTTTGGAAAGGTCATCTGGTATACATGGGCGATGAACACCATGACGGCACCCAACTGGTGGATATCGATAATGACCTGGATCTGGATATTATTTCAATCGGGTGGACGAATGATCTGGTAGTTTTATATGAGAACCGGGGCCGTGTTACCGAAAATCCGCCTGATACCACTCCTGCGTATATTTTATCCATTGATGCGGATCTTTCTGAGGTAACCATCTCTTTTAGTGAGGCAATCAACCAATCTTCAGCCGAACAAATAGTGAATTATGTCATCACCGGTCAGTCCATAATCACCGTATTCTCGTCGTCATTACTGCCGGATCAGACGACAGTTGCACTGACTACCTCAGGACACGTCGATGGCATTTACTCACTGGAGGTCTCAGGCGTAGAAGACCTGGTAGGCAACACAATAGTGCCCATATCTATAACTTATGAATATCTATCGGTTGATGCCTCTTCCGGTCTCCTTGCCCACTGGTCCCTGAACGAGGCCGCCGGCCCGGTTGCTATTGACCAAAGCGCAAACGGAAATGACGCCGCCATAAACGGCGCCACCTGGACCAGCGGCCACCAGGGCGCCGCCCTTTTCTTTGACGGCTCCAATGATTATGTCGACGCCGGCAGTATGAACG
>Ga0209454_1000233_pt1 | contig 31507 bp, 23 predicted proteins | sample WorMetHERISLAND1_2_FD_187400 | JGI IMG/M metagenome (GOLD analysis project Ga0209454, IMG submission 187400) | Marine gutless worms symbiont microbial communities from Max Planck institute for Marine Microbiology, Germany - Olavius geniculatus... | ecosystem: Host-associated > Annelida >... | reverse complement strand
AAGAAATGGCCATCAGTGCGGTTACGGTAAGCAGAGCGGTCAGTCTGGGCAGCAGGTTGCCAGAGGTCGACAAAATTCAAAAGCGGGTTATTGATAACTAAATTCGGTTAAGCTCGTTTCATAGAATCAAATATAGAAATATAACGGTCCCTCTTTTCCCGGTTAAGCTCGTTTCATAGAATCAAATATAGAAATATAACGGTCCCTCTTTTCCCGCTTCTAATTTTGATTTTGGGGTGTTAGACCGATTAGAGAAAAAGGCAGAGCCGCAGCTGAGCCCCGCCTTTTCAAAATAGGTGTAAGGTTTGATCAGCTCTTTTTCAATTTCCTCTGAAATCCCATGAGACCGAATAGGCCTAAACCGAGAAGGAGTATTGTTCCAGGTTCGGGGATAGGAACATTTAGATTAAAGGTAGAGCTGATATCTTGGTTGCCTTGAAGAAAATATACCAAGCCTTCGTTTGGATCGCTTACGTCTGAAAAAATGCCGAGTGTTACTATCCCAGGAGCCAGAGCCGTAAAATTAAGGGTGGCGAGCGGAAAGCTGTTAATAGGTGGTGTTATTCCAGGGAAAGTCGACCCAGCCACATCTGTATCAGGAAAGAACCCTGAATCATCCATAAACGGTGGTTCAACAGTAGCCGGTGGATTAAAACCCACGATTGTAGAGTCGGAATTTACAATATCAAAGCCAAAGGCAAGTACTTCCTCGAATGGATCAAGTCCAACAAACACATTATTGGCAACCACTTCCACGTCAAAGCTCTCGCCAACCATGATATCTGGATCGGACAGATCAAAAATAATATCCAAGGCATAAGCTTGGCTATACAGAATAAATGCCGCTACCAAAAAACATAAAATGCAAGTTCCTTTTTTCATCATAAACCACCTCCTTCCATTATCCCAATATCTCAGTCAATCTATTGTGAAGTCATGTAATCTCTATAATACCCATACCACACCCGGTAATCTGCGTAAGAGATACAGCCGTCGCTATCATAATCACATTCTGCGTTGTACCCCGCATCTCCATCGCATTTACCCAAAGAGGCACGCAATATAGCCCGGTCATTTCCGTCACAGTCGCTGTCATGGTCAAGGTCGCCGGGGACTGTCACTATTTCCGGCTCCTCGATATCAATTGTCAAGGCACCAACCAGGGAAGAGATCAATACATCTGACTCCCACACTTCATTTACTTTGATTTCAAACTCTTTTAATACCGTGCTGATTATCTCACTACCCCGACGTCCATTGACTGTCAAATGAATGATTCCGTCTCCTGTGCCGTGAAATACAAGGCAATAATGACCAGACTCTAGTTCAAGTAAGGTAACAATTTGGCGACCAGTTGCATCAACTTCAAATGTTGCTCCCGGTATATTGCACATGTCTTTGCTGCACGATCTTCCTTGGGGATCGTAAACCACCAAGTCCGCTGGTGATGCAAGAATAACTTCCATCCACAAATCACCAGAAATTTCTTGAAAGGCTTGTAAAGCTAAAATAGCATAAGCCGTAGATAGTTCTGGCACACCTTCCCATTCCATAGTGTTTGAATTTACCCAATATCCATCCTCATGTTGAAGGTCTTCCAATTGCTCAGTTAATTCATCTTTCCATGGATGACCATTTATCTCAGATACGTCAATCATGGAAAGTGCCTTGGCCATGGTGATGAAGTTATAATATAGTGCAAAGTCTCCGAAGGGTGGGTTTGAATCGATATTATAGTTATTTTCAACCCACCCTAGGGCGGCCTCAATTTCATCACTATTCTTATCGAGTCCTAATAGTGCATAGGACCATATGCCGGCATAAGTCATGGAGGCATAAGATTCATTGGTCCATTGCGGGCCAACACCTGACGGGTTATATGTCAACCCGCCATCGGTTCTTCCCTGTGCAAACGGGAGATCGTTAATACTATCATTATTCTGGCAATGCCTTACCCACGTGAGGGCTTTGTCTACCCATGTCTCCCCTTCCTGGCTAAGTCCTAATTCCTCATAGGCGAAATGCAATCCCATCAAAGTCCATTGGGTATTAGAAAGATCTGCCCAATTATTCCGCGGATAACCCCATCCACCATAAGCTTCATCACTCGGGCTATAGCCATTGGTCTCGGTATTTTGAATGCTGAGCAGGTAGTTCTTTGCATTTCTAATCATATCATGATAGACGGAATTATGGGTAGCCACAAGAGGTAGGATACAAATAGAGGTCTCATAATTGGAATAACCCCATCCCGAATCAAATGATCCATTTAATTGAACAAATCCTGCTATGTAATCTATAGCATCCTTCACTACTTCATCTTCTTCTGTATAACCGGCATTAAGAAAAGCTAAAGTGGATAAAGCCGTTACGCCAGGGTTATCGTACCAGGAGCCATTAGCCTTTTGTTGTTTTCGAAGCCAATTAAGGCCATAACTGATTGGATTAGATGGCGCGATGAAAGGTTCGAGCACTTCCAGTATCCTGCGTGTACAAACGGGACAGAACGGTTCGAAGTTTCGCATCATGCAGTTAAACGCCGGGCGAAAGACGTCGCAGTGATAGTAGTGGGCACCCTCGTAAAGGCCGACCACCGTCTGCCCGAGGTAGGGATTGCCTTGGGTATCGCACTGGGTGCAATCGGCATTTTGGGTGGTCGGAACCGGTGTTGTGACGAGGATAAGATCACCCCACTTAACAAAGTCGAGGTCGGTCTCGATGGTTACGTTGGGCTCGGCCGGCTCCACGGCCGGGTGATTGTCACGATCGGTGTCGATGCCGCACCCTGCCCAGTATTCGTATTCGTCCGCTAGGCCAAAGGCCGCGTGGCCGAGTTCGTGAACTGCTACATCCCGCCAGCTACCCCCCACGGAGGTGAATGCAACGTTGCCTCCCGAACCTCCATAGACAGTGCTGTTGACGATAATCAGGGCGTGGTCCCACTCAGGCACATGGGCGTCGAGAGCGTTGATGGCGGTGGCAGTGTTACCCACCAAAAGCCGGCGGATGCCGCCGATGCAAAAAGACGCGTCAAAGTAGGTGTCCACCTCCGCCCCGGTTCCGCCGCAGCCCGTCGGATCGTCGGCACCTGATTGGTCGGATGCCACATTAATCCGCCAAACATTCAAAGCACTACTACTGGTGGAAAAGGGTGGTGTTGCAAAAAGAAAGTTAACGAAGGTCTGCACGTGGGCCTCAAAAAGGTTTTGTTCATCGTTCTGGTAACCTTCGCCTATAATCACCAAGTTGAAGCGATCGGAGGCAGGGCCGTTGTCAACGATCTTAGTGGCGCCGAGCACCTCACCGTCACCGGTTGTGGCAACGGCAGTCGTGGTGCCCAGGGCGATCGCCAGAAAAAAACATAAGACGCCTATGAGCGCTTGATTGAGTTTCATGATCAACCTCCTCTCACTCTATGGTCGAAGAAACCGGACTAAGTCGTGCCACCTCCTGAACGGCTCCGGTCTGCCTGACGGACCTCAAGAGACTTGCTTGTTGGGATGATGGAAGTAGACTGCTGAATAGAACCAGCCGGTCGCCGACGTTGGCTCGTGGGATAAGGATTGTAAAGACCCGCTGTCGGGGGATGATTTGCCTCTTTTCCATTTTGACGGAAGGTTGATCGTCGGCCGCGGCACCGAGGCGCTCTTGCGGCACTTCCACAGTGAGCGGGATCGGATTACTGATGATTCTCCGGTACAGAACGGTCCCTTCGGCGGACTGAAGCTCGTAATAAAATCCGCTAACAGGAAGTCCCTCTGCCGGGAGCTCGTCGGAGGGTACCAGGACCTTTCTTAACTGTTTGCGGCCTATAACCTCAAAAACCCAACCTTGAAGGTCATTCTGCTGGAATCTGATGATAAGGCGGTCCGCGGGTACGGCCCTTTCTTGCGCGAGGACCAGGTTTGCCACAATTATCCCTGTAACGAGCAGCATCGCCGCCAGGAGGCACGCCGCTTTTTTGTTAGTTGAAAACATAATGACACCTCCTCAAAATTTACGGATTAACAGGGGACGTCACTGGAGTCCTAAAACGACCCCCGGGTTTCCTTGTGGTGCCGGAAGCAAACGTTTATTTCAGGCCCTCATTTTCCCCAAAATTAAGGGACTTCGTAACCATGATTTGGCATTTCACTATCCTTTTTATTTCAGATTTCGTGATTATTCGTAGTTCCTGTAAAACAGAATTTGAATAGAGATCAAGAAGCTACAAGATAGTATGAGATCACTGGTAGTCGATCAGGAGCTGAAATTGAGCAAGAAGAGAATTATGGAGATGTCGGTCTGAGACTCTATCAAGTAGATGTATATGCAAAAATCGTACAAAAAAGGCAGCTATGGCAAAATACTATAAATATCAATTGGTTATATTAATCGATGGGAATGAGTAGATAAGTAAATTCAGCGAATAAAATATGTAATTATGAAGTATTTTTCACAAAATTATGAGTAATTATACATAGTTATGTTACAATGTGGTATTTAAAAGATAGGAAGCTGCTTTTTCGTGTGTTTTCGGTGGACGTGCGTAACTCCTTTTTTTTCGAGCAAGCTGGAAGCCGTTGCCATACCAACAGAACCGACGCTGGACCATCCCCGCCGGCTTCAGCCCAGTGGAATCAAGAAAATGAGTCAAATCGATTTAGTCGGCAATTAATCCTTGGATTCAGGCAAAGCAGCCCTATAGTTCCAGGGCACCCAATTCTGGGGATTTTTCCGGACAAGAGAGCAGTGTTCCTGAAGGGCAATGAGGTAATCGAATGGATTGGCTTTGACAAGGCTATAGGGGAAAATCTATATCTCTTAAGTCAACAAAAAAATAAAATAAATAAAATCGCGCATATAGGATCGTTCCTCGGTTTTACGGTTTATCAAATTTAATTTAATTGATACCTGGTTCTCCACCCGTTTCGCGACCCTTGCCGGCCTAAAATATTTGCAGTTAGCGTTTCCTTATGGTATCACGTTTCAGGACAGGTCTCTGAAGTTGAAGCGACCCGGTTATTTTCACAACTGATTCAATTTACAATACGATCGAAGGCTAGGGGCCAACAGGCCTGAGGTTCGGGGCTGCGCCTCGGAGAGAACGTCCGGTCATGCGAGCGGAATACCGTTGATGGCAAGCTCATTGCCGGGCCAACATTGTATTTTGATCGACCCATTTTCGCCGAACCAGCCAACCGAGAATACCCCATTGCACCGCACCGATTGGGACGAAGTCCACGAGTTCTTGACCGACGGCCAAGCCTAGACAGATTAGTATCCATTATCTCCAAAGGCTCATTCATGGTATCCAATACCGGTGATCGAGTATCTTTAATCGACGATCAAGAATAGCCGCTATTTTATTCAGAATGAAAGGAAAGAATATGGGAGACCGAATTCCATGGGTTCACCGGACTAATGTGCAACCCGCTTCGAATGCTAAAATGGGAATTCACCGGCGGATCAAACAAATGAACGGATCCGAAGGAAAAGGTGTATCCAAACGGCGCCACAGCCCGCTGCCGCTAGTCGCATTCGTGGCCGGTTTGATGATTTTCTGTTCCTGCGGCTTTTTCAATGACGACGGAAAACCGCTAATTAAGACCTATGACGGCCAGTGGCAGTCCATCCGGGTCAACAACGCCATCGTTGAGTTCATCATTGAGCAGGGATACGGATACCCGGTGGAATCCGTGGAGATGACCAGCCAGGAAATGCAGGCAGCCATGGAGACCGGTGAGATCAACCTGAATATGGAAATGTGGCAGCAAAGCCGACTCGACTGGTACACCGAGCAGCTTGTTAAGGGGAACATCATCAATCTGGGGATGAGCTATGAAGCGGGGCCTCAGTTTTTCATCATACCGAAGTGGGTCGCAGAGCAGCATCACATCGAGACGATTTTTGATATGGAGCAGCACTGGCGCTTGTTTAAAGATCCCCGTAATATCTCCAAAGGTATTTTCTACAATTGCATTATCGGATGGCGCTGTGACGAGATCAATCAGGTAAAACTGGAGGCCTACGGATTGACTCGATATTACAATATCTTCTCTCCCGGATCCCCGGCAGCTATGGAAGCTGCATTCGAAGGCGCCCGTATGAAACATCAGCCGGTATTTGGCTATTTCTGGGCGCCAACGGCCTTGATGGGTAAATACGACTGGTACGTTCTCAAAGAACCACCGTACACGGATCATTGCTGGCAGAAAATCACGGCAGCTATCAATGATCGCGACCTCCGACCGATTGATGAGGCCTGCGCTTACGATAATCTGCCGGTTGAAAAGGTGATTCATAAAAGTCTGCTGAAAAATGCCCGGGATGTTGTGGAGATGCTCAAGAAGATGGTTGTGGGACTGGAACCGCTCAACAAAACCCTGGCGTGGGCCAAGGAAAATGACCGCGGCTGGGATGACGCCTTCGTATACTATTTAAAAAACTATGAAAACCGCTGGAAGAGTTGGGTCACCCCGCAAGCCTCCAGACGGATTGACCGAGCTCTCAAACAGCATCTCAACGGCTCTGAGTCCGAAGACGGCAATTTAAGATCATAATCTCTCGCTCGGTTTAAGGGCTCGCGCAAAAATAACTTCACATTTTAAGCGCCGATGCATCCTGCCTGGCGGCGTTGTGAAAGTTCGGAATATGCTTGATATTCCTGCTCTTTCACGCCTTGCCAGCCAGGCGCCTCGACCCTTAAAATCAGTGAATTAATTTTAACGCGAACCCTGGGAGACATCAAAAAATGCTTCTTTTTAAAAGCTTGAGAACAAAATCGATCATATCCGCCCTTATACCGGTTGTCCTGGTGCTGATCGGCATAACCCTGATGGTTCACTATTCCTACGAGCGGATGGCTCAAGAAGGTGTCAAGCAGCGCGACGCCGAGTTGGCCAGAATATCTGCAATCCGACTCTCAGAGGGCTTGCATCATGCATGTCGGATTCTCCAGGCTATGGCGGTCTCCGACGACATTCAATCCATGCAGTCGGTCCGTCTGCTGTCGGCATTAGAAAAAGCGCGGCCCCATTTTGCCGCCTTTGATGCCGGGGTAGCTATTTATGACAAAACCGGTGCGAATCTATCACAGCGGCAGGGCTTGGATTTTCCGGTCAAATCCAAGCTCGAGGAAGCCCATGGTACGCTGCGGCCGGTATTTTCAGATATCTTCAAATATCCAGGCTCAGGTGAAGACGTGATACTGGTCGGGGTCCCAATTGTAGGACGTGACGGGGGCTTCAAAGGTCTGCTGGCCGGAGTGAGTACGATCAGGCTATCTTTGCTCGGGGGGTTGTATGCCAAGGTGCTCGAGCTGAAGGCGGGGCGAAGCGGCTATGCCTATTTGGTGGACAGAAATGGACGTGTGATTTACCATCGCTACAGCTCGACGATCGGGAAATCGTTTAATTCAGTCCTGCCGGTGATGCGGGTGACCGGAGGTGAAATCGGCGCGGTTATCACCGAGGATGCGGCCGGTGAAGCGGTCATTTCCGGATTTGCCCCGGTACCGGGCACGGGTTGGGGGATCGTCACCCAGGAGAAATGGGAAAATATTGTCGCCCCCATTCGAGAACACCGTCAGATGATTCTGATTCTATTGGCTGTGGGCGGAATTCTCTCCTGCCTGCTGATATTTTTCTCCATGGGCCGAATTTTAAAACCGGTCAGGAATTTGGCCTTGGGTGCCCAGCGGATCGCCAAAGGAGATTTCGGCTACATCGTCGATGTCAAAACCGGCGATGAAATCGAAGTTTTGGCCCGGCAATTCAACAATATGTCGGCTGCCTTGAAAACGACCTTCGGCGAGTTGGAAAAACGGGTGGATGCGTGTCGGCAAGGTGAAGCGGCGCTCCGGCAAAGCGAGGAAAAGTATCGCAGGATACTGGAAAGCATGGAGGAGGGCTATTATGAAGTTGACAAGCCCGGGAACATGACTTTCTTCAACGATTCGATGAGCCGAATATTGGGCTATTCGGCCGAGGAGCTGCTGGGCATGAACAACCGTGCTTTTATGGAAGAAGCGTTTCGCCGGAAGGTAAATGAAACGTTCAAGGCGGTGCATCGCAGCGGCAAACCCGTAAAGGCTTTTGACTGGAAAATTATCCGAAAAGACGGGGCCGAACGTTGGATCGAAGCCTCCGTACTTCTGCGGAAAGACGGCGCCGGACAAACCGTCGGGTTTCAGGGGATTTGCCGGGATGTCACCGAGCGCAAACTGGCGGAACAGGAACTGGCCGAGCACCGTGAGCATTTGGAACAAATGGTGGATGAGCGCACGCAGGCGCTCACTGAGTCCAACCACAAGCTCTCACAGCAGATCGCCGAGCGCAAACAGGCCGAGTACGCTCTGCGGTTTACACAATTTGCTGTCGATCACGCTGAAGTGGCCGCATTTTGGATGGATTCGAAAGCGCGATTTTTTTACGTTAACGAAGCGGCCTGTGCTGCTTTAGGTTATACCCGCGGGGAATTGTTATCCATGACCGTTCACGACATCGACCCGGATTTTTCCGCTGCCGTCTGGCCGGCGCACTGGAACGAAGTCAGGCAGCGCGGCTCATTTACCATCGAATCCCGTCACCGCGCCAAAGATGGCAGGATTTATCCGGTCGAAATCAGCATCAACTACATGGAATTCGAGGGGCAGGAGTTTTCCTGCGCTTTTGCCCGGGACATCACGGAGCGCAAGCGGGCCCGGGAAGAATTGCGCCGCCAAAATGAATACCTGTCGGCCCTGCACGACACCACGCTGGGCCTGATCAGCCGTCTCGATTTGGATGAATTGCTCGCAGCTCTCGTCACCCGGGCCGGTCAACTGCTGGGCACCGAGCACGGCTTTATCTACCTGGCCGAGCCCGGGGCCAAAGAGCTGGAGCTCAAAGTCGGTATTGGACCATTCGGCCGCAAATCCGCACTAGCCATGGCATCGGGCGAAGGCCTGGCAGGCAGAGTCTGGCAGACCGGCCAACCGCTGGTGATCAAGGATTACGATTCATGGACGGGCCGCTCGCCAAGTTTTGAATATAATCTTGTCAGCAGCGTGGTTGGGGTGCCGCTGACGCGGACCCGGCGCACATCCGATTCCGGACCTGAAGCCGCCGGCGTGATTGGCCTGGCCCATGAAGCGACGTCGGATCGATCGTTTGGTGATGCAGAGGTCGAACTGCTGAGTCGATTCGCGCAACTCGCTTCCATTGCTCTGGAGAACGCCCGCCTATACCAAGAGACCCAGCGTTGGGCTGTGGAGATGTCCGCCCTGTTTCGGATGGCCTCGGAACTGGCCTCCACACTCGACGAGGACGAGGTTTGTCGACGCGTCGTGCGCGGTCTGCACGATACCCTGGGATACGATGTCCTGGGTGTCTACATGTTGGACGACGCTACCGGCGAACGAGTGCATGTCGCCAGCATCGGTTACGATGCGCCCCACGACCGTCTTCTCTCTGATCAAGGCATCGGCGGACGTCCGCTTTTGAGCGGCAAACTCCATTATGTGCCGGACGTGACGCAGGATTCGGGCTATTTCTACGGTGCGTGGGGCTCCGAAGTGGATGTGCCGATTAGAATCGGTGAAAAAGTGGTTGGGGTGCTGGTTGCTGAAAACCGGCAGCCTTACGCCTTTAATCAGAATGATTTTGATGTGCTCACCGCTGCTGCCCAACAGGCCGGCCTTGCCATCGAGAACGCGAACTTGTTTGCGGAGGTTCAGGGCCAGAAGCAGTATTCCGAGTCTTTGGTTCAAAACAGCCCAGTCGCAATTGTGGCTGTCGATTTGAATTGCAATGTGTCGTTATGGAATCCAGCCGCCGAGAAGTTGTTCGGTTATACCCAGGCGGAGGCCCTTGGACGCGACCTGGATGCACTGGTCACGAGCACGCCGGAAATGCTGGCGGGCGCGCGCAACATCACGCAGAAAATGTTGGAAGGAATGAGTTATTTTCACACCATTACCCAGCGAGGCCGCCGGGATGGAACGCTGGTGGATGTGGAAATAAGAGCCGTGCTGGGTGATGGCCATGATATCGGCCATATCACCATCTACCACGATATCACCGAATTGAAACGAGCTGAGCAAGCCCTCCAGGAAAGCCGTGCCAAGTACCGCGATCTGGTAGAAAATGCAAACTGCATCATCCTGGAGATGGATCCCCGGGGTGACGTCACGTTCCTGAACCGATTTGCCCAGAATTTTTTTGGATACCGCGAGTCAGATATTATGGGCTGCAGCGTGGTGGGCACCATTGTCCCGGCAACCGACTCAAACGGGAGAGATCTGAAGCACATGATTCAGGATCTGGTCAGTCATCCTGAAAGATACATTGACAATGAAAATGAGAACATGCGCCGCAACGGCGAACGAGTGTGGGTGGCCTGGACCAACCGGGCCATCTATGACCGCAACGGTCATTTGTCTGAAGTCCTATGTATCGGCATTGACAGAACCGAGCAGAAGCGGACAGCCGAAGAGCTGCGGGAAGCCAAAATAGCCGCCGAAGCTGCCAATAAGGCCAAAAGTGCCTTTTTGGCCAATATGAGCCACGAACTGAGAACCCCGCTAAACGCCATTCTGGGCTACACTGAGCTGATTTTGGATAATATTTACGGTGAGATATCCGATAAAATTCAGGATGTCATGTCGCGTCTGGAAAAAAATGGCCGCCACCTCCTGCGTCTGATCAATGATGTCCTCGATCTTTCTAAAATTGAGGCCCAACGCCTTCCGCTCTCCATCAACGAGTATTCGATGAAGGAAGCTGTGCATTCGGCAGTGGCAGGGGTGGCGTCGTTGGCGGCCGATAAAAACCTTGCATTAAAAACCAGCGTCTCTCCGAACTTGCCTACCGCTATAGGTGATGAACAGCGGATTGTGCAAGTCATTTTAAACCTGGTCGGCAATGCAATTAAATTCACTGAAAAAGGCGAAGTGAAGATAGACGTTGATGGTTCCGACGGTGGCTTTTTAGTATCTATCTCCGATACCGGTCCGGGTCTATCGGAAATCGATCAGCAAAAAATATTTAAAGAATTTCATCAGATTGACAGCTCCAGTACACGGTCCAAAGGTGGTACCGGCCTCGGTCTTGCCATTGCCAAAAGATTCATAGAAATGCACGGGGGGCATATTTGGGTGGAGTCCAAACTCGGAAAAGGTTCCACGTTCCGGTTTACGTTGCCATTTCGCTTAGATCAACAAAAGGAGCAAACATGAGCAAGTCGATACTCGTTATCGAAGACCATGAAGACAATCGTCGTATTTTGCATGATCTCCTGACCAACGCGGGGTATCAGGTGATCGAAGCGATCACCGGTGAAGGTGGAGTGACTTCGGCGGAGACCCACTTGCCGGATCTGATCCTAATGGACTTGCGGCTGCCCGATATCGACGGCTATGAAGCGACGCGTCGAATCAAGGCAAAATCCAAGTTGGCAAATATCCCAGTAATTGCGGTAACCTCTTACGCCCTGAGTGGCGACGATGCCAAGGCCTTCGAAGTCGGCTGCGATGCATATATTGCCAAACCTTACAGTCCGCGTGCCCTGCTGGCAAAGGTTAGAGAATTGCTGGGCGAGGGAGAGGAATCATGCGAAAAAAGCCTCTGATCTTAATCGTTGATGATAATCCCGAGACGGTGGACATTTTCGAGGCCCGGCTCAAATCTCTGGATTACGAGATCATTACGGCAATCGATGGTGAATCCGGGCTTGCTCTGGCACGAGAGGCACTGCCGGATCTCATATTATTGGATATCATGATGCCTAAAATGGATGGATTGACGGTTTGCCGACAGCTTAAATCCGACGCTTCATTGCCGTTTATGCCGATTGTTCTGGTCACCGCCAAAGCGGATACCAAGGACGTTGTTGCGGGTTTGGAAGCGGGCGGTGATGAATACTTGACCAAACCGGTAGAACACGCGGCACTAGTCGCAAGGGTCAAGTCCATGCTCAGGATCAAGGGCCTGCATGACCAGGTTCTGGAGCAGTCGCTGCAGCTTGAAAAACAGCTCAAGGCGGCAACCGAGGTCCAGCGCCTCTTTTGGCCAGAGATCCCAAAGATGGAAGCCGGCAGCCATGTTTGGGCCATATCGGTTCCAGCGGCATACGTCGGCGGTGATTTGTATGATGTCATCAAACTCCAGGACGGTAGTTGGTTGGTTTACGTTGCCGATGTGGCCGGCAAGGGCGCCCCTGCGGCTCTGATTATGGCGGCTCTATCTACCAAGATTCGAAGTGAAGTTATTTTGCAGAGTGAGATCGACCACCTGATTAAAACCGTAAATAATGTCATGTACGACCTCATGACCGATGAAGATTATTTTGCCACCATAATTCTCGGTAGATATTGGCCGCAAAATGGAAAAATGCGCCTGGTACTTTGCGGTCATTTACAGCCGTTATGGATCGATGAAAAAGGTCTCAAAGAGTTTCCCCGGCTAAAAGGTATATCACTCGGTGTCGAGCCGAATGCCCGGTACGAAAAAATTGAAATTTTAATCTCGCCAGGAGAATCGGTATTGTTTTTTAGCGACGGAGTTGTTGAAGCCGAGAATGAGCAACAAGAGCATTTCGGCAATGAACGCTTGACGAACTATCTGACAAAAGCAAACGGCCCGCCCTGGGGGGAAGGAGTATTAGAGGAGATCAGGAATTGGCGCGGCAATGCCAAGGCGAACGATGATTTAACGATGCTTGAAATATGGCGGGATCCGTCATGAAATTCCCCCATATTTACCGTTTCATCGAAGATTATATAGAACAGTTGGTATAGGGGACATCCTCACACCCTTAGCTTTGCTGGTGGTCGCTGATTTCACTGGTGGCAGAATCATTAGATCGGTGTCTCAGCCAATTCCAATGGCAATATGATCTTTAGTTAGCAGAAAGTAGCGAGTCGGGCACGCTATTTGGCGAATGCGGGTGAAAAGTCCGCTCTTGAATTAACTCATTATGCGATGGTCTCGATCTTGCCGTCGAGGTCCATGAGCAGAAGCTCAACTTCCATCTCGGGGTATTGCAGTTCGTACTTGACCTGTTGGCCTTCTTCCATATATTCGATTAGCACTATATTTTAGCTAAAGATTCAATTCGCTTTGGATTGCGATTGCTTGCGTGCCGATACGAGCACGTACTCATGGAAGGAATTATTAATAATGCGCAGCCCCAATCGGCTTACCCTCTTCATCTTAATTTCCGTTGTCATCGCCGTCTTTTTTATTTACATCGACCGCTTCGGCGATCGCGGGCGCCGAATTGTCAGTCAACCGCGTGAAATCGTGCCCCGGGGAGATTTGGCGGACTATGAAAATTCCACTATCAGTATTTTTAACGCTGCAGCGCCTTCGGTCGTTTACATATTTACCGAAAATGCTCAATCCGGCTTTTTCGGTCGCCGTGAAATCCGGCAGGGGGCTGGTTCCGGGTTTTTGTGGGACGATTATGGTCATGTCGTGACCAATTTTCATGTTATTCAAGGCGCCCAAAGTATCCAGGTGCGTCTCGATACAGGCGAAGCCCTGCGGGCCACTTATGTCGGCGGTTCACCGGATCATGATTTAGCGGTTATTCGCCTGCGAAGCACGCCGGCGAGCATACGACCGATTCCAGTGGGCACTTCCACCGATCTTGCAGTCGGCCAGGCGGTTTTTGCCATTGGCAATCCCTTCGGATTGGCCCGGACGTTGACAACCGGCGTGATCAGCGCCCTGGACCGAAGGCTGCCGACTGCCGGCGGGCGCGAGGTGGTTGGCGTCATTCAAACTGATGCGGCCATAAATCCCGGCAATTCAGGTGGGCCCCTGATCGATTCGGCCGGACGCCTGATCGGGGTAAACACGGCCATCATTTCAAAATCGGGCAGCTTCGCCGGTATCGGATTTGCCGTGCCCGTGGATGTCGTCAACCGGGTCGTGCCCAAATTGATCACCAATGGCAAGGTGCCCCGGCCGGGCATCGGTATCATTGTTTTGGATGAGGAGGTGGCGGCTGGTCTAGGCGTGATGGGCGTCGTTATCGATCGCATCGTGCCGGGATCCGAGGCCGAGCGCGTCGGACTGCAAGGCATCGACTACCGCAATCGTATTTTGGGCGATATTATCGTGGCGGCCGGCAATCAGGAACTAAAGAATATCGATGACTTTGTTCGAGCCCTGGACAATTATGCCATCGGCCAATCGATTGTGCTCGATGTCCGGCGTGGCGACCAAATTCGTACGGTGGAAGTCAAAATTATGGACATCTCCTAAACACTGGATCATCGATCCGGAGCATTTTTATGAGCCTTATGATTTCCAACTCCCAACCCGGATAAACCGGAAATACGAAACTCGAAACTCGAAATACGAAACAAATCCGAAATTCCAAAATTCAAATGTCTCAAACAAGAATATCGTCGTGACAAAGTTGAATTCAATTCAAATTTTTGTAAATGCTTGTTTGTTAGTGCTTTACAAAGATGCCAACAAATGTTTTACACAATTTGCGCAAAACTGAGTTGGTAACTGTCTAACAATATCATTCAATTATTAAAATTAGCTGCTGCCGGTTGGTCGAAAAACCACTGTGACATGAACGTTGCCTATTCCAAATCGATCCAGGGGGATCATAACTGCATGGTCTTTTGCGAGTCCGGGTGGAAAGGAAACTGATACCGGCATCTCGCCGGATATTACTCCCTCCCCGGCACATCGCGAGCATTCATAAAATCCCACGCCTCCCTGACCGCGACAGGTTGGACAGAAAGCCCGGGCCGGCACCATTATCCTGGCATTTCCGCCTCGACGCGCCTGCTCCGCTGTCAGCGTCACCTCCAGCGTCAGGTTTTTCACACGACCTGATTTTGGCTGCTCCAAGTCGGAAAAATTACTCCACAGCCAATCGAAGATCTCATCAAATGAAGGGGTGAATGACTGAAAAGAGCGCACCGGTGATATGTCACCCAGGTTGGCAGGGCTATCATCAGGAATAAGTGGCTCGGGTTCCTGGTAGGGATTGCGTCATACCGCTTTGAACGGCGCCTTTTTGATGCTTTGCTCATATTCATGCCGTCTGTGCTTATTTCCAAGCACCGTATAGGCTTCTTGAATATCCTGGAATTTCCCGCTGCCGCCGGAATAGTGATCCGGATGATATTCTTTGGCAAGTCGACGATAGGCGCTTCTGACTTCATCCGCCGACGCCCCCGATGAAATACCGAGAATTGCAAAGTAGCTTTTCGCCATGATAAACCTCTTCAGTCCATAATCAGTTATCATACTGTTTTGTTTAAAAATCAGGCTGATGCTATGTTCTGTTCGATAATGTTTGGCCGGTCGGCTGGTGCAATGGGAGGGAGGGCGATACGTTACAGTTTTTCCACCTCCCATTATATTAGCCGGATTCAGCACTAAACAAACAAAAGGCGTATTTATGTATGTAATATTGAGTCTGTTTGGAGGAATTTTTAGGAGCCGGAGTTTGGAAATTTAATTTAAGAAGATCATCCGGCTCCCTAATTCCCGCTAACCCGACTTCACAGTAATCTTTTTTGGTGTCGCTTTTTCAACCTTTGGCAGCGCCAGGCGCAGTACACCATCGTTCAATTGGGCATCAATATTTTCCTGGTTGATTAACTCACCCAGGGTAAATTGTCGGTAATATCTGCCGGTCTCATACTCCACCAAAATGTCGTCTTCGTTCGCATTCTCAACCGGAGCGATGTCCGCTGACAGGGTCAGAATATTGTCACGAAGGTCGATCATCAAATCATCTGCTTTCACCCCTGGCATATCGGCCAACAGGGTAATTTCCTTTTCCGTCTCAAATATATCAACGGCAGGTGTGAAAACCAACCCCGGCGTAGTTTGCTCGGCAGGGCTGGCCATCTCCTGCTTTTCTCGAACTTTGAGCTCTTTGCTTTGTGTATCAGCCATTGCTATGTCCTCCTTTGTGTAAAATTATTTATGAACTCACCGAAATTTGTTTAGGCTTTGCAATTTCTGCTTTTGATATCGTAATTGATAATACGCCATTCTCCAGCGAGGCATCCACCTTGTCGGTATTCACCTCGCCAGGAAGACCGATCATCCTGGAAAATGTGCCGGCCTCGCGTTCCCGCCGGTGATACCTGGCACCCTCGTTCTCGGCTGCGATTTTCCTTTCGCCGGAAATCGCCAGATTGTTTCCGGTAACCTGGATGTCGAGTTCATCACCTTTCACTCCCGGTAACTCGGCACGAACATAGTAGTTGTCCTTGTCCTCAGTCAGATTGAGCAGCGGAAATACTCCGGCGCTCGTTCGTTGTTGCGGAGAGTCGTCGAACATCCGGTCAAGCCGCCGTCTCATCCGATGTAACTCGTCCCACGGGCTTCTAACTCGATAAGATGGAAAATTGAACAATCTGCGATAAATCATTTTGACACCTCCTTAAATTTTTTCGGTTAATAATTTAAAGGATTAAGTGATATCAGCCTGTTTCCATGACTTGTATCAAAATTTGAATATATGATAAAAACAAATCAAATTTTTTCAAGACTGATAATGAATAAAAATATTTCATTACTAAAAATTTCTTTTTATTGAAGTAATGAAAATAGCTGGACGTTAAAAAAAGGAGCTGAAATGTGAATGAAATAGAGAATAATCAAGTAGATATGGATGCTTCTGGGCCTAACTCATCGGCGCTGGATCTTAGAGGACGCCAGTCGGTGCGAGCCACTTTTCGACTTTCTGAAGATTGTATTGATTGGGATTCGAATTTTTCAAAGTCGGTATTCAGCGGCTAAAAAATTTGCGGATAAACATGCCATATGATATTTTTATTGATGTAATCTGATTTCATGGCAGTTCGAATGGCGTTGACATTGTTTCAGATTAAAATTTTAATCCTTTACTGAATCTTCAATTCCCCGGTATAGCGGGATCACCGCTGCGCGGCGACCGGCCTGCCCAGGGTTAGGATTTGCGATTATGGATCAAGCAGCATTGGAAACGCGGGATTTGGCCGGGATAGACATTTATCGGAGAATTCAGGCCAACATTCAAACGGTGATGAAAGGCCAGTCGGCAGCCATCCGAAAACTGCTGGCCGCTTTTGCCGGTGGGGGACACGTCCTGTTGCAGGACTATCCGGGCACCGGCAAAACCACCATGGCCAAAGCACTGGCGCTGTCGATCAACGCCGATTTTAAGCGCATCCAGTTTACGCCGGATCTTTTGCCGTCGGACATCATCGGTATTTCGGTTTTCAATCAACAAGATCAATCGTTTCATTTTCACCAGGGTCCCATATTTGCCAATATTGTGCTGGCCGATGAAATTAACCGTGCATCGCCTCGCACCCAATCTGCGCTGTTGGAGGCCATGGCCGAGTCTCAGGTCAGCATCGACGGCGACCTGAGGAAGTTGGAGGATCTTTTTTTTGTTATTGCCACCCAGAACCCGGTCGAATCGCGCGGGACCTACCCGTTGCCCGAAGCCCAGATGGATCGCTTCGCCCTTCAATTCAGCCTCGGATACATATCACCGGAAGAGGAGGTTGCGGTCCTTTCGGATCAGGCCCGCGCGCATCCCATCGATACGATCAAACCCTGCGTTACCATGCAGGAGGTGACCCGCCTGAAGCAGGAGGTCAGCCGGGTCAGGATCAGCTCCGAAATTAAGCGCTATCTGGTGGATATCGTCCACGCCACCCGGTCTGCACCCGGTGTTCAGCTGGGAGCCAGCCCAAGGGCTTCGCTCACGCTGATGAACATTGCCCGGGCGCTGGCGCTTTTCGACGGCAAGGATTTCGTCGTGCCGGAAAACATCCAGGAGGTGGCCGAAACGGTCATTGCGCATCGGATCGTGATGGATCCCCAGGCGCGATTTTCCGGCAAGACCGCCGGCAATGTCGTCGAAGAAATACTGGATTCCGTGGCCGTACCGGCCTAAAGCGAAATACATAATTTTTGGTTAAAAATAGTTATTAAAAAGCAGGTCTCGCAATCCACAGCTTTTTCAGCAATCTATATTTTGGATTTTAGATTTTGGATTTCGGATTGATGGTATCGCTTTGCTCTGTCCATTATAACAATCAGATAGAATACTTTAGATCCAAAATCCGCGATCCGAAATCCAAAATGTAGTAGTCGGTACACCATGAACTATATCCTCTATCATCTTTTCCGATTTAGTTATGGTTTTAAACTATGGCGCGCCAAACGGTTCACGCCGATGGGACAGGCGCTGCTAATTGGCCTGATCGCGTCGGCCATTGTCGGATTAGATACCAAACAGACCATGGCTTACCAGGCCTTTACCCTGCTTTTGTCGGTGTTGTTGATAGAACTGGCCGGCAGTCTGTTTTTCCGCTGCCGCCTGATCATCAAGCGGATGCTGCCGCGGTTTGGTACGGCCGGCGAGCCATTGGAATACCGACTCGAAATTCACAATCAGACCGGCAAAATTGAACGCGGCCTGCTGCTGTTCGAAGACTTGAAATTTACCTGGCCAAGTTATCAGGAATATAGAGAAGCATCCGAACCCGATGAACACAAGCGCAACCCGGTTGATCGAACTTTGGGTTATTTTCGGTGGCAGTGGCTATTATCCACAAAGCGCCAGGCAACCGCTGACGCGGTGCGACTGCCCTTATTGCAGCCCGGTAGCGACAGCCGCCTGACTATCAGAATTGTGCCGTCACGTCGCGGAATACTGCGGTTCAGCGGTCTTGTCATTGGACGTCCCGGTCCCCTGGGACTAATCAGTGCGTTGCAGACCGTCGCCCTGCCTGAATCCTTGGTGATATTGCCGAGACGTTACGATTTGCCGCCTGTTGAACTGCCCGGAAACAGGCGATACCAATCCGGTGGGGTGGCGTTGGCCTCTTCGGTGGGGGATTCCGAGGAATTTGTGTCTTTGCGCGATTACCGTCCCGGAGACCCGCTGCGCAAAATTCATTGGAAGAGCTGGGCTAAAATCGGCAAACCGGTCGTCAAGGAATTCCAGGATGAGTTTTTTGTCCGGCATGCGTTGATTTTGGATACTTTCCAGACCGGCGGCAACTACCGGATTTTAGAGGAAGCCGTATCCACCGCCGCATCGTTTGCCTGTCAGATACAAACCCAGGAATCTTTGCTGGATCTGATGTTTGTCGGGACCGAAGCCTATTGTTTTACCGCCGGAAGGGGACTGGCCGGTACCGATAAATTACTCGAAGTACTGGCCGGCGTTGACGCATGCCGGGACAAGAAATTTAAATACCTGATACCGGTGGTCGTCAATCGTGCCTCTGAACTGAGCAGCTGCATATGCATATTGCTTGCCTGGGATGAAGAAAGAAAAGCGATGGTCGAATATCTGAGGTCCTTGAATATCGCAACCCTCGTTCTGGTGATTACGGATATCGCGGAAAACCGTCGCGACCTTGATCCAGGGCCCATGTCGGACTTGCCGCATCGCTTTCACCTGCTTACGGTTCAGAACATCCAGCAGGAGTTGATGCAGATATGAAAACACCGGTATTGCTTCTCGGCGCCGCCTTGATGTTCTGGGGCTGGCAATCCGGCCAATGGGTATGGGCCGCGCTGATGGCCGGTATCCTGGAAGGCTCGCGCTTAGTCCAATATCGATTGGATCTATCCGGCGCCGATTTCAGGCGCATCTCGGATTTGTGCTTGATCCTGTTTTTAATTTTGCTGATTTATTTTTTAATGGCAGACAGACCGGTCACCTTAATTGTCGATCTAATTCAGTGGCTTCCGGTCGTTTTCATGCCGCTTGTAATCGCTCAGGAATATTCCACCAGTGATCGGGTTGATATTCGTGCGCTATTTATGCTCCTGCGACGCAAGCGGAAAATTGGGCATGCCCAATCATCGCTGATTAATTTAACCTATCCCTATTTTGCCGTTTGTATATTGGCGGCCAGTGCGGCGAATGTCCGGGGCAACTCATTTTATCCGGCCCTGTTGGTGTTGTGCGGGCTGGCGCTCTGGACCATGCGCTCCAAACGATTTTCCCCGCTCTGGTGGATTTGTCTGATGGTGCTGGGCGGCGGCCTTGGTCTGGTCGGCCATACCGGCCTGCATCATCTGCAGCTTGTTTTGGAAGAAAAGGGGCTGGAATGGACCAGTGATTTCAGCCGACCAGACTCAGACCCCTTCAGGAACCATACCGCAATTGGTGAAATCGGATCATTGAAACCCTCCGGCCGAATCGTCTGCCGGGTAAAACCTGACGGTCAGCAGGAGCTTTCCATGCTACTGAGAGAGAGCGCCTACGATCGATTCCTGTCACCGCTGTGGGTGGCGGTGAACCCCGGAACTGCGGCCGTGACGCCGGACAGCAATTCAACGTCCTGGCGATTAAAAAATGGACCGTCCATCAGCCGGGCCATTACTGTATTCACCCATCACGATCAGGGTCAGGGCCTGCTGAAATTGCCGGATGGCGCTTTTCGAATCAATTCCCGGGCGTTGGCAAGCATGGAGCAAAATCGGTTCGGTACCGTTAAAGCGGAAGGGGACACCGAATTTGTCGCCTACCAGGTAGCCTATGATGAAGGGGTTGCCGGTGAAGACCCGCCCGGGGAGTATGATCTTCAATTGCCGTCCAATGAAAGAGCAGTGCTCATCGATACTGTCGCCCGGCTAGGGCTCAGCGGTAAGCCGCCGCGCAAAATTCTAAAAGAGATTGAATCTTTTTTTCGGAATAACTTCCGATACTCTCTCAAGCTGACCGGCCCGAAAAATAGGAATACCGCGCTGTCCCATTTTCTGATGCAGAGCCGCGCGGGACACTGTGAATATTTTGCATCGGCGACCGTATTGCTGCTGCGCGCCGCCGGACTGCCGGCCCGCTATGCCAGGGGGTATTCGGTCCATGAATTCAGTAAACTGGAGCAACAGTATCTTGTGCGCGACCGCCATGCCCATGCCTGGGCGCTGGTATACCTTGACGGGGCCTGGACCGATGTCGACACGACCCCCGGCTCATGGGTTGAGACCGAAAACGCCGCTGCTTCCGGATGGCAGTACATCAGCGATCTATGGTCCTGGGGCGGATTCAATTTGTCACAAGCCATGCGTTGGGTCAGACAACGCATGGAATTAAAGCTTTGGTTGTGGATCTTTCTGCCGCTGGCAATTTTTTCGGCGAGACGTTTTTTCTTCAGGAAGCGGCTGCGGCGCCCGGGTTTTAAAAAAGTTGCGGCGGTGGGCGCCGTCCAAAAAACGGCCGGTTTGGAATCTGAATTCTATTTAATCGAGAAGGCGCTGGTCCAGGCGGGCTTTGCGCGCCGGCCTTCAGAATCGATGGCCAATTGGATCGCGAATCTGCCCCCGGATCAGCTTGCCGCCCCCCTAGCCGAGAACCTTAAATCTCTTTTGGATCTTCACTACCGCCAACGGTTTGATCCTGCTGGTATCAGCGCCGCTGATAAATCGCAACTAGCCTCCGGAGCCCGCTTGTGGCTGAGCGAGTATCGCAAATCTTCGATCGGGTTACAGAAGACAGATTTCAGATGACGGATGACAGATGCCAGTACTCGGATTTCGAAAGGCGGACGGAGAGGGTCGGAAGATAAAAGGTTTGTGGGTGTTTTCAAGTACGATCAAGCGTGTCTGCGGAAAATGAGCATTTTCGGCTCTTATGGCAGCGTCTATTTCGGGCAGGGGCAAGTCACCGTCCGGCTGATTGGGGATTGTGCGCGGATGGATGCCGCCCACCGCCGCCGATTCGCCCTGCTCGAAGAAAAAAGCATGGGAATGTCTTCCCAGGATAATCTCTACGCCTTGACTGCAATGGGCCGGCAAACTGACCAGATCTTCCTTGGTGTTCCGATTCGGTCTCAATGCGGCTGTTAGTCAGCTGTGCCTTATGTCGCTTTTCGCCCCGAACGACAATTAGCGCGCTATTATGTTCTCTGCTGTATAAGGATATTGCTGAAATTTATCGGTAGAAGAAGAGAAACTGACGATATGGTTGGCTAATGGTGCAAATTCATTGTCTCTGAAGGAAGTTCCCCGTAAAGCCTCCGGTAGTCTGCTGCAAATTTACCCATGTGCCAGAAACCCCAGTAGTTGGCAATGTCGGTTATCTTAGTGGACGCTGGATCAGTTCGCTTCAATTCCCTGCGTACCCCGTTAAGTCGGAAACGCTGAATGTAGGCTTTGGGGGGGATACCGTACCGCTCAAGAAAACCATAGCGCAGGGTTCGTTCGCTGGCCCCGGTGAGCAAACATAGCTCGCGTAGGGTAATAGGTTCTTGAGCATTTTCTTCAATATACTCAACCGCTCGGCAAACTGCATGATCCCTCATTCGGGAAGGAGGTGGAGACGCCGCAGGACTGGAGGCTGCCAGGACTGCAAGTAATTGTCGAGAGATTTCATACTCAATGCAATGTTCAATTCCGGAATTTGCCAGAATTGACGGTGTATCTTCAAGCTCTTTAATGGTTTGAAACGTGTTCAGGCAGAGTCCTCGCATTTTTTGACGATCACAAACCAGCGTCCTCCTGCCTTGAATCAAGGACTGAGGATCGCGAAAGCCGGCAATCTTGGCCGTATCTGAAAGGACTTTTTCCGTAAACGACAGGGTATAGACATCATATCCCGGATTAGACACCACATCTCCCTCTGATCCGGGAGGCAAAATCATCATCGCCTCATCGGAAATTTCGCGGTTGCGCCAGCGTGCCGGTGAAGATGCATTTGTCATGATAGCAAAGGTCCAGAGCCCATCGGGAGCGCCATCCCGCTGTTTGAACGCGAGGTTGAATCTGCCGCGCGTGAACAGAATATCACCAAAGCCCAATTGAAACAATTCCCCTCTGAACTTGCCCGACTTGAGCTGAGTCCAATTCAAATTCCATCCGCGTATGGTTGTCAGAAATTCGTCCAGATCATTGAATTGATTTTTTGAAATAAAAGATGTCGCTGGTTTTTTTGACATTTTTTTTCAATTTTTGCCGATTTGTGATGCGGCAGCCTCAAAAAAAGCTGTATTTTATCGGAAATAAAAAGCTAATAAATTACATTAAGGATCTTATTTTTAACCGTCAAATAGATTATTCATAAAAAACCGGTATTCTGAATGCTAACGTATCAACAAATTCAAAACAAACCCCGAACCTTCAGATCGTTAACCGGGTTCTCGCCGCAAGAGTTCCTTGAGGTGTTGCCAGCCTTTATTCAAAAATACAACAGCTATTTTGAGAATTACCAGCCGGAAAAAACGCGCCAGCGTCGTCGCGGCGGCGGCCGCAAATCACAGCTGAAAACAATCAATGATAAGCTATTGTTTATCCTGGTCTATTTCCACCTATACCCCAAACAGCAAGTCCTGGGATCTCTCTTCGGGATCGGCCAGGCTCAAACGAGCAACTGGATTAATAGTCTATCACCAGTTCTAAAAAATACATTGGGTTATCAAAAGCAGCTCCCGGCAAAGAAGCCCTGCGATGTGGAACGCGTCCTATCCGAATGTCCCGCTTTGGAGTTTTTAATATGCAGTACGGAAGAAAATGAACCCGAATAAGGGGAGCGCCCATTTCTAAATGAGTAATCCGAAACGAAGATCGCATCGAGCATAAAAGTTAATTCCGATAGAATAAAACAACCTGGTTATCTACAAAGCTCCAGTAACCGGCACTTCACTTCCCTCCCCTCGTGGGAGGGATTGAGGGAGGGGGATAAAATAGATGACATACCTTCAACTTGATCTTTCTGGATATGCGCATAAAACAATTTTCAATACGAAGCATCACAAATCGGCAAGTTAAAAAAAGCAAAGGAGGCAAATATGAAAGGTACGAAATCCACTTTATTGAGTATTGCCCTTGCCGGGGCGTTGTTTGCATTGGGTACCGGTTTGGCATTAGCGAAGGAAGGCGGCAAGATCGTTCACGACGCCGAATATTATGTCCTGGAAGCCCAGCACGGCAAAAAGTGGGCTGCCGAGGACAAAGAGTTGGATAAAAAATTAGCCGAACTGCGTAAAAAGCACGGCGGGCCGCCGAACATCATCCACATTATGTGGGACGACACCCCGGTCGGGGACATTGGCATTCCTGAGCTCCAGAAAGTACGTGGATTTGAAACCCCGAACATGAACCGGATGGCCGAGGAGGGCATGAATTTCATGCGCATGTACACAGAGCCTTCCTGCACGCCGAGTCGCGCAGCCGTCATCACGGGCCGCCATGCGGTTCGTAACGGCATGTACAATGTCGGTTTCCCTTACGAATACGGAGGGCTCGCAGCAGAAGAGGTAACGATGGGCGAGATACTCAGCACAGCCGGGTACGCCACGGCCTTCTTTGGAAAATCTCACCTCGGCGATGTCGAATCCAGCTATCTGAACAATCAGGGCTTTGATGAAGCCCTCTGGACCCCATACAACCAAGTCCCGAGTCTCTACGTGCCACGTGGTCAAATGGCAGCGCTGCAGCCTGCTGTTATGTTCCCGGAGATGTTTGGCGAGGATCCCTATGACATGGACAAGGGCTGGCGGCCAAAGGGCTATGTCTGGGCACTGGAAGGCCAAAAAGGCGATCCTGTTCGAGAATGGGGAAAGCCGCCTAAGGAAGAAGATTATTATAAATTTGACAAGGAATGTGAAAAGCGCACCATAGATTTCATACAACGCAATGTTAAAGCGCAGAAGCCGTTCTACGTTGCCTACTGGCCGCAGCTGGTCTCTTTCCTCGGAGAGCCAGAAAGACTAACTGCCTCAGGTGGTTTACTTCAGGAAGGACTTGTTCGTCTGGATCCTTTCATAGGCAAGCTCATGGATGAGCTGAAGAGACTTGGCATTGAGGAAAACACGCTGGTTGTCATCATGGCCGACAACGGACCGATGGTTCACAACGGACCTCCAGGCATGAATGAAACGCTCTACGCCGGTGGAAAGGGTGACTACAAAGAGGGCGGTGTGCGTGTTCCGGCCATAGCCTGGTGGCCCGGAGTGATTGCGCCCGGACAGGTCATTGGTGATATTATTCACGAAACCGATTTATTCACTACCTTTGCCAGATTGGCCGGTGCTTCAGGTCAAATCCCCACAGACCGAATCATCGATGGCGTTGACCAGACCTCTCTGATATTCAACGGTGACACCTTCAGCCGCCGGGACTACAACTTCATCTACACCGGAAATATCCTCGCCGCCCTGGTGAAAGGGCGCTATAAAAGACATCTGGTCGGCGCACTTCCTGGCCTGAGTGGCCCGGAGTTCTACGACCTTTACAATGACACGCGAGAGACCCAGGGTAAAATGTTACCCATGTTCCCCGCTAAAGGTATGTTTAATATGATGAAAGTGCGCCATCTCATGTGGAAGGAGAGATATCCTGACAAGGGGCAAAACCGCGACTTTCCGCTTAAAGGCATCGAAAATGCCCGCCCGGAAACCATCGAAGCCACAAAACCACGTATCTACCCAGAAAAGGTGCCTTTCGATCCGCGTGAAGCCATCAGACGTATCCCTGAATGGGACAATCTTGATCGTAACTGGGGCATTGGAGAATGAATTTCTAAACTTCCAGCTGTAAATCCGCCCTCCGGAAATTTGATAAGAGGGCGGGTTGGCGTGGATGACATTACGTTGGTGAAAATATCTGGACCCGTATAATCATTTGCAAGAGAAGTCTTAAGCCAGAATCCCTACCACCAATTACGATATAAGGAGAACAAGAATGAACCGAATGAAAAAGACGCTCCGCAACCTTCTTATCCTATGCGCGGGAGCCTTCATCGCTATCTTTGGCTCTGCGCAGGCCGCTGATATCATTCACGATGGAGAATATAATTTCCTCAAAGCCCAACACGGCGAAAATTGGGACAAAGAGGATAAGGAGATAGATGAAAAGCTGGCTGAAATCCACAAGCAGAACGGGGGTAAACGGCCCAACATCCTGTATGTCCTGATAGATGATGTGAGCTTCGGGCAGATGGGAAACCGGGCGCTGAACTACGTGACCGGTATCAGCACCCCGAGAATAAACAAGCTCGCGGAAGAAGGCGTATCTTTGATGCGCATGTACACCGAACCGTCCTGTACACCGACGCGTGCTGCCATGCTTACCGGTCGCCATCCCGTTCGCACCGGTCTCAAAGAGGTCAAAGTGGCGCTGGTCGGTGAAGGCCTGCCCGCAGAAGAAATCACGATCGCGGAAGTGCTCTCGAAGGCCGGCTACAAGACTTCGCATGTCGGCAAATGGCATCAGGGAGATATCGAGGAATCATACCCTCACAATCAAGGCTTCGACTATGCAGCCTTTCCTCTCCATCAGCAGGTACAGCTTTCGCTGATGACCAGGGAGGGCGCTCAGTCAAATAATCTGCTTGGCTGGCACCGCAAAACTCAATCTGGTGAGTTTGCAATCGACAAACGATTCAAACCCTATGGGTTGGTCACGGGCTTGGAAGCCAAAAAGGGTGGAAAGGCGCGAGAAGTTGACTTGAAGCCGGGAGAAGAGTGGACCCAGGCACACTACATCAAGATGAATGAACGCTACCAGCGTCAGACGCTGGAACAGCTCCGGAGTCTTGCAAAACAGGATGCCCCGTTTTACCTGCAATATTGGCCGCTGTGGCCGCTCAACTTCGTCCATGACGGGGAGCAAAACCAATCGTTAAACGGCGGATTTCATGCAGAGAAACTGCAGCTGATCGACGGCTGGCTGGGCGATATCTTCGACGAAGTCGACCGACTTGGTATCGCCGAGAACACGCTGATTGTGCTGATGGCGGACAACGGCCTGATGTTCCATTATGAAGGAACGTCCGGACTGTCTCAGCTGATCTATCGCGGCGGCAAGACGAATCATCTCGAAGGCGGCGTTCGGGTGGATGCCTTTGCCCGGTGGCCGGGAGTCATTGAGCCAGGCAGCGCCGCCGGTGACATCATCCACGTGACGGATTTGTTCACGACCTTTGCCCGCCTGGGGCAGGCAACGGATTATATCCCGCGGGACCGGGTCATTGACGGCATCGACCAGACCGCTCTGTTGCTGAAAGGTGAACACCATGGCCGTCGGGACTATGTCTACATCTATGAAAACGAGGTATTGCGGTCGATCGTCAAACAGGAATTCAAAATGCACATGCCGTTGCCGGGCGTTCCGGGAGCTGCCGCGCCGGCTTACAATCTCTACCGTGACCCGCGCGAGGAACATCCTCTGGTTGGGATCGCACTCTGGTCGGGTGCCAGTTTTCAAGATATGGCCAAGCGCCACATGATGACCATCGCCAAATACCCTCATTTCAAGTTAGGCAAGGGTCGTCCCTACGAAGGTATTGAGAACCTCAGACCAGAGAGCAAAGAGGTTGTTGAGACGTTCATGTCGTGGCAACCCAAAAAATAGATTGCCCATTTTAAGACAAGTCCCGGTTGTAAAAGGAGAGAACACATTGCCTTTAATGGGCGCATCATCGTAATCATCACCGGGTTGGTTCTAACCAATATGACGTTCGCAGTCGCAGAGGATCGGGAGGAGAAATGACATTAAGGTATAAGGAAAAAGATCACCAAGGATCAATATATATAGGCTGTCATTTGCTGGTGGCCTTAATCTCCACTTTATTTTTAGCTATACCCTGTGTCAGCATCGCCGGCGGCCTTTACCTCAATGAGTTCGGCACCCCCAGTATGGGAGTTGCCGGGGCGGGCGCCAATGCGGTTGCCAGCGATGCTTCCACGTCCTTCCACAACGCAGCCGGGATGACACGAATCAAAGGCAAGGAATTAATGGGCACGGGCGGGTTTCTCTTTTCAACCGTCAAGTTCGATCCGGATAACGACACACCAATCTCCGGAGGAGACGGCGGTGATGCCGGCGGTCCGGCCCCAATAATTGGCGGTTTTTACGTTCACAGCCTTTCGGATAAATGGAAGCTGGGCGCCAACCTTATCACCCTGACCGGGGCGGTGCTGGATTACGATGACGACTGGACCGGCCGCTACTTGAATACCGAGGTCACCCTGCTCACGGTGACGTTTTTCCCGTCGGTGGCTTATCGGGTCAACAAATGGCTTTCGCTGGGCGGGGGGCCTCAGGTCATGTATGCCGATCTTGAGATGAAAGCCAAAGTGCCGCTGCCCGGGCCGGGGGGCAACGAAGGAGAGGTAAAAATCGACGGCAATGACGTGGCCTTCGGCTTCGGCCTTGGGGCCTTGTTTGAATTGAACGAGCGGACCCGTTTCGGTCTGGTCTACCAGTCGGAGATCGAACCGGAATTCGATGGTGATGTCGATCTTTCACCGCCGGGGCTGTCGGTTGCGACCGATACCACCATCACACTGGCGCAGTTCATCCGGCTGTCCGCTTATCACGAGCTCAACAACCAGTGGGCATTGCTCGCAACCATTGGCTGGGAGGACTGGAGCGCGTTTGAAGATGTCAATATTTCAACTGACAGTGGGTCTAGGGATATCCCACGTAACTGGAAAGATACCTGGAAGTTTGCCGCCGGAGTGCACTACCGTCCGGTGGACAAATGGCTGCTGCAGCTCGGTTTTGCCTATGACACCAGCCCGGTCGACAAAGAGGATCGTACGCCGGATATGCCAATCGACCGTCAGATTCGGTACGCTACAGGGGCTCAGTATAAATGGAGCGATCGATTCTCAACCGGAGCGCAGTTTGTATACGCCGACTACGGCAAAGCCAAAATAGACAATGTCTTGCTCAAAGGCGAATACAAGCGCAACGACATCTTCTTTTTGGCCCTGAACGCGAACTGGAAATTTTAAGGGATCGATGTCAAGATCGAGATAGAATCCTGGCCGAAAATAATTGAAAAGGCTGTTGATTCAGATTTATTACATATATTTCTCAAAAATCACTACAATATATTGCATCTTATCAACATGACATTCCGATTGGTAATCCTGCTTCACGCAGGACCTCAAAACAGTGTTTTTTGACGGCTTGATTTTTTTGGGGGGTAGATGCTCTTTCAAAAAAAGACAGGTGTATAATCCCAGGGAGGACCTATGCCTTCGCAAGAAAAACAAATAGCTCTCGATTGGATCGAAGACAACCACCGGAATCTTTCCGACTGGAATCAGACTATTTGGAATTATGCCGAACCCGCTTGGCGCGAATACAAATCTGCCGAATGGTATGTGGAACGATTGCGCGCCGAGGGATTTGATGTTGAAAAAGGCACCGGTGGCATGCCCACCGCATTTATGGCGACCTTTGGCAGCGGTTCGCCGGTATTGGGTGCTTATGCTGAATATGATGCGGTACCCGGTAACTGTCAGGCCGCTGTGCCTTTTAAAAAACCGCGCCAGGGTCTCAGTCGATTTGCTGCTGGCCACACGGACCCCCATTCTGCTTTAGGTATAGGGTCATTGGGCGGCGTTTTAGGAGTAAAAGCCGCCATGGAAAAACACGGGTTGACGGGCACCATTAGATTCTTCGGAGAACCTGCGGAAAAAGTAGTGGGCTCCAAACCCATCCATGCAGCCAAAGGCTATTACGACGGCGTGGATGCGTTCATCAGTTTCCATCCGGCCTATATGCTGCCGTATTTCAACACTGCCCGATGGGATACACATTGCGGAGCAACATACGTACGAATATATGAATTTCACTTCCGATGACTACGTAGAATATACCTGGCATGCTCCCACCGCCCGTTTTTATATCGGACGACCGATGCTGATATCTCCAGAGGCCGGATATCAATATCCGGCTTGGGTGATGAATGCCCTTGGCGGTCATCGAGATTGCATTGATCCAATGATATTCTGCGCCAGCCGAACAATTGCGACAACCCTGGTCGATTTGCTGACAAAACCGGAAGAATTACAGAAAGCACAGGAAGAGTTCATCGAGCGTACCGGCGGTGGTATCGGAGGATCAAAATGGCGTGCACCGCTTTTGCCCCGGGATATAAGGCCGCCGATTCATTTTCCGTGGCCGGAGTACATCAATACCGCCAGGGGAGAGGAATGGTGGATTCCGACTTCCGAGGAAGATTAGAAATTTTTTAGACAAAGGTCACGGCACGACTGAGATTGCATTCAATAATCAAAAAACGAAAATACGAGTTAAAAGCGTATTAATTTTACACTCCAACAACTATTTTTTTTCAGATTAGCATCCCCTATTTTGCGATTGAGATATTTTAGATTGCCCGGCCTAATACACATCATCCTAGAATTTTCCCAGGATTTGATGGCACGATATGTCCATTTTCAATACTGGCAAATTATTATGGACTTGCGTATGCAATATGCAGGTATTCACTGACCGGACTATTGTGAAAGGTCCTCTTTTGTATAATGCTGATATTGACCGAGCACTATTGGCAATACTCTTTGTATTGCGCTCGATAGGATTGGTTATGGAATCAGTACCGTTGAACCAGTCGTTTTCCGAGCTTCAAGATTCTTATGCGCTTCCCCGGCATTGGTCAGTGGTAGGGCGCTTGCAATGTTGATATTCACCGAACTTCTACCAACAACATCAAACAAATCTTGCGCCGCATGTTCAAGCCAGTCACGATCTGCTGTGAAGTGAAATAGCATTGGACGCGTCAGGTGAAACGATCCTCGTGCCAAATGCGAAATACGAAACTGGTCTGGTACACCAGATGATTGGCCAAAATTGATAAGGGTTCCAAAAGTCTTTAAGCAATCAAGTGACCCCATAATTGTGTCTTTTCCGACACTATCGTATACGGCAGATACCCCTTGACCATTCGTAAGGTCCATAACGCGTTCAACAAAGTCTTCGGATTGGTAGTCGATAACCTCTTCAAAGCCATTGGCCTTGGCTATCCTGCATTTTTCAGATCCTCCGGCGGTGCCGATGGCGTGAACGCCTTTTGATTTTAGCCATTGTCCGGCAAGGGTCCCCACACCACCAGCTGCAGCATGAAATAACACGAATTCGCCGGGGGAAACCGGATAGCTATCATGAAGAAGGTAATAGGTGGTTAGCCCTTTCAGCATTACAGCCGCAGCTTCTTTGTCATCAATGTGCTCCGGAAGATGTACGAGACTCGTGGCGGGAACCAGCCTGTGTGTGGCGTATCCTCCATTTGGAACCGTATATGCTACTCGATCACCTATCGAAAAGTTTGAGACCCCGGAGCCAACTGCGTCGACAACGCCAGCGCCTTCGCTACCTAAAATAAGGTCTTTTTCTACTGGCCACGGATATAATCCTGAGCGAAAGTAAACATCAATGAAATTAACACCGACAGCGGTCTGACGGATAAGAACATCTGTTGCTGAGGGAACAGGCTTGTCAATGTCAATTTTGCGCAGAACCTCTGTCCCTCCTGGTTTTGAAGCAATGATTGCGTGTGCCATATTCGATCTCCTCTTTTGATCGGTTACAAGAGGTGGTAAGTTGAAGTCTATCTACTATTCACGGTTGCGTATCCTGGTTAAGGCCATTTCTTCGGCAATCACCACTGGTGGCTTACCTTCATCACGAGATTGTTCCAGGACATTGTTTATGGTGGTGAAAATTGTTTCGATTTTAGCCAGAGCTTTTTCTCGATCTGGCTTGGAGAAGATAACCGTTGACGCCCCCATCAT
>Ga0209454_1000232_pt1 | contig 31712 bp, 20 predicted proteins | sample WorMetHERISLAND1_2_FD_187400 | JGI IMG/M metagenome (GOLD analysis project Ga0209454, IMG submission 187400) | Marine gutless worms symbiont microbial communities from Max Planck institute for Marine Microbiology, Germany - Olavius geniculatus... | ecosystem: Host-associated > Annelida >... | reverse complement strand
AGCATTTCCGTGTGAATCATGGTCAGCATGAATTTGCCCGCGGTACTTGTCATCTCAATGGCATTGAATCATTCTGGTCGTAGGCCAAACGGAGGCTTGCAAAATTCAATGGTGTTCCCAGACATATGTTTCATCTACACCTCGAAGAATGTGAATTCAGATTCAATCATCGGGAGGAAAACTTATTGATATAATACTCATTTTACTGAGAGAAAATCCTCTCTAAAGTTATCTAGACCCTAACAATTATTGAATCCTGTTAATCCTGAAAATGCGGATGGGATCTCCCGTAATTGTTCAAATCCCCACTGTTTTTGCCATCCATGGCACCGGCAGATTCCGGCAATCCCTGCCGGAATGACGAGGTGGAGGCTGAATGATTACGGCCTCCCCCGCAGCTCCAAGTGGGCACTCACAGCACGTAGGATGTGGTGAGCTGGTGGGCAGGGATGCCCACAGCGAACCGCATCGAAGGACCACGAATAGACACGAATCGTAATTTGTGTTCATTCGTGTTTATTCGTGGTTCCAGTCATGCAGGATACGGTGACTGAAACGAACCGCATCAAGTGAACCGCATCATTCAGAGGGAAGGCAGCATGGCCTATTCGTTCACCGAGAAAAAGCGCATTCGCAAAGATTTCGGCAAACGTTCCGGTATCCTGGACGTGCCTTTCCTGCTGGCAACCCAGCTCGATTCTTATCGGGCCTTCCTGCAGGAGGCTACCCCGACGACCGAACGTGACGATATCGGTCTGCACGCCGCCTTCAAGACGGTCTTTCCCATCGAGAACTACTCCGGGAATGCGGTGTTGGAGTATGTGAGCTACCGCCTCGGTGAGCCGCCCTTCGACGTCCGCGAGTGCCACCTCCGCGGTGCGACCTTTGCCGCCCCGTTGCGGGTGCTGCTGCGCCTGGTGATCTACGACAAGGAGGCCCCCGCCGGCACCAAGGCGGTCAAGGACATCAGGGAGCAGGAGGTCTACATGGGCGAGCTGCCGCTCATGACGGAGACCGGCACCTTCGTCATCAATGGTACCGAGCGGGTCATCGTCTCCCAGCTCCACCGCTCTCCGGGTGTGTTCTTCGACCACGACAAGGGCAAGACCCATTCCTCGGGTAAGCTGTTGTTCTCCACCCGGGTGATTCCCTACCGGGGCTCCTGGCTCGATTTCGAGTTCGACCCCAAGGACAATGTCTTCGTCCGTATCGACCGCCGTCGCAAGCTGCCGGCGACCATTCTGCTACGGGCCCTGGGCTACTCCACGGAACAGATCCTGGAGCACTTTTTCGATACCGACAGCCTCCGGCTGAGCGAGAATGGCATTGAGCTCGAGGTCGTGCCCGAGCGTCTGCGCGGTGAGACCCTGGGCTTCGATGTCGCTATCGGCGATCAGGTTCTGGTGGAGACCGGACGGCGGGTGACCGCGCGCCATATCCAGGAGCTGGAGAAGGTGGGGGTAAAGCGCCTCTCGGTGCCCCCCGAATTTTTACTGGGGCGCACGCTCGCGCGCACGGTAGTCGATTCCGAGACCGGAGAGGTGCTGGCGGAGGCCAATGCGGAGATGACCGAAGGCCTGCTCGAAAGCCTACGGGAAAAGCAGGTCGAACGTATCGAAACCCTGTTCGTGAACGATCTCGACCATGGGCCCTACCTCTCCGAGACCCTGCGTATCGACTCTACCACCAACGAATTGGAGGCCCAGGTCGAGATTTACCGCATGATGCGCCCGGGCGAGCCGCCCACCAAGGATGCGGCCCAGAACCTGTTCCACAATCTGTTCTTCGCCGCGGATCGCTACGACCTCTCCGCGGTAGGGCGGATGAAGTTCAATCGGCGCCTGCAGCGGGATTCCGAGGAAGGGCCCGGTATCCTTTACGACGGCTGCTACTTCGCCCAGCGTGGAGACGAGCCGTCCAAGCAGCTGTATGAGAGGTTCGGTGACATCTCCGACATCATCGACGCCTTGAAGGTGCTGGTCGATCTCCGCAACGGTCACGGTAGCGTGGACGACATCGACCACCTGGGTAATCGCCGTATCCGCTGCGTGGGCGAGATGGCGGAGAACCAGTTCCGCATCGGCCTGGTGCGGGTGGAACGGGCCGTGAAGGAACGCCTGTCCCTGGCGGAGTCCGAGGGGCTCATGCCGCAGGAGCTGATCAACGCCAAGCCGATTTCGGCGGCGATCAAGGAGTTCTTCGGCTCCAGCCAGCTCTCCCAGTTCATGGACCAGAACAACCCGCTCTCCGAGGTCACCCACAAGCGCCGTGTCTCGGCCCTGGGTCCGGGTGGCCTGGCCCGGGAACGGGCCGGCTTCGAGGTCCGCGACGTGCATCCGACCCACTATGGGCGGGTGTGTCCCATCGAGACCCCGGAAGGGCCGAACATCGGTCTGATCAATTCCCTGGCGGTGTACGCGCGAACCAACAAGTACGGCTTCCTGGAGACGCCTTATCGCCGGGTAAACGGCGGCCGGATCACCGATGAGATCGATTATCTGTCCGCCATCGAGGAAGGTAACTATGTCATCGCGCAGGCCAATGCCTCCCTCGACGACAAAGGGCAGCTCACGGATGCGCTAGTCTCCTGCCGGCACCTGAACGAATTTACCCTCAAGGCCCCGGAAGAAGTCCAGTACATGGACGTCTCTCCGCGCCAGATCGTATCGGTGGCCGCCTCGCTGATCCCTTTTTTGGAGCACGACGACGCCAACCGCGCCCTGATGGGCTCCAATATGCAGCGCCAGGCGGTGCCCACGCTGCGCGCCGAGAAGCCTTTAGTAGGTACGGGCATAGAGCGGGTCGTGGCCAAGGACTCGGGGGTCACCGTCGTGGCCCGCCGCGGCGGCGTGGTGGAGTCCGTGGACGCGGCGCGCATCGTGGTGCGGGTCCATGACAAGGAGGCGAATAAGACCCCGCATGAGCCGGGGGTGGACATCTACAACCTCACCAAGTACATGCGCTCCAACCAGAATACCTGCATCAACCAACGCCCCCTGGTGTCTCCCGGCGACACCGTCGACCGGAGTGACGTGCTGGCCGATGGGCCTTCCACCGACATGGGCGAGCTGGCCCTGGGCCAGAACTTGCGGGTCGCCTTCATGCCCTGGAACGGTTACAACTTCGAGGATTCCATCCTCATCTCCGAGCGGGTGGTCCAGGAGGACCGGTTCACCAGCATCCACATCGAGGAGCTCACCTGTCTCGCCCGCGATACCAAGCTGGGGCCGGAGGAGATCTCCGGCGACATTCCCAACGTCGGCGAGTCGGCCCTCTCCAAGCTCGACGAGTCCGGTATCGTCTACGTCGGCGCCGAGGTGTGGGATGGCGATATCCTGGTCGGCAAGGTCACGCCCAAGGGGGAGACCCAGCTCACGCCGGAAGAGAAGCTGTTGCGGGCCATTTTTGGGGAAAAGGCCTCGGATGTGAAGGATACCTCCCTGCGTTTACCCTTGGGCATGTCCGGCACGGTGGTGGACGTCCAGGTCTTCACCCGCGACGGCGTGGAAAAGGATCAGCGGGCGTATCAGATCGAGGAACAGGAGCTCGATCGGGTGCGCAAGGATCTGGACGATCAGCTGCGCATCATGGAGAAGGATACCTTCCAACGCATAGAGAAGATGCTGGTCGGCAAGGTGGCGGACGGCGGACCCGGCAATCTCAAGGCCGGCAGCAAGATTACCAAGACCTATCTCAATAGCCTGGCGGAGCAGGACTCCAGGGAAAGGTGGCTGGAGATCCGGTTGCGCGCCGAGGGGGCGGCCAGCCAGCTCGAAGCGGTAGCGAAGCAGATCGGTCAGCAGCGCGAGGACTTCCGCGAACGCTTTGAAGCAAAAAAGCACAAAATCACCCAGGGTGACGACCTGGCCCCCGGGGTGCTCAGGATGATCAAGGTCTATGTGGCGGTGAAGCGTCACATCCAGCCCGGCGACAAAATGGCCGGTCGCCACGGAAACAAGGGCGTTATCTCCATGATCGTGCCGGTAGAGGATATGCCCTTTTCGGCCGACGGCGAGCCGGTAGACATCGTCCTGAATCCCCTGGGCGTGCCCTCACGCATGAATCTGGGCCAGATATTGGAGACCCATCTGGGCTGGGCCGCGCACGGCATCGGCATCCGGATCGGCGAGATGCTGCGGGCACAGGCCGAGATTACCGAGCTCAGGGCCTTTCTCGACCAGGTCTACAACAGCAGCGGTAGAACCGAGGAGCTGACCGACCTGGACGATGAGGATATCTTCGCTCTGGCCCGGAACCTGACCAAGGGCGTGCCCATGGCCACTCCGGTGTTCGACGGGACCTCGGAGGAAGAGATCCTCGCCATGCTGCGTCTGGCGAGCCGGGACGACGGGAATGAGGGGATTCCCATGGGCCAGACCCTGCTATATGACGGGCGCACGGGCGATGCCTTCGAGCGACCCGTTACGGTCGGCTACATGTACATGCTCAAGCTCAACCACCTGGTGGACGACAAGATGCATGCCCGCTCCACCGGACCCTATAGCCTGGTCACCCAGCAGCCCCTGGGCGGCAAGGCCCAGTTCGGCGGCCAGCGCTTCGGCGAGATGGAGGTGTGGGCACTGGAGGCCTACGGCTCCTCCTACACCCTGCAGGAGATGCTCACCGTCAAGTCGGACGACGTGAACGGGCGGACCCGCATGTACAAACACATCGTCGACGGCGATCATCGGATGGAAGCGGAAATGCCGGAGTCGTTCAACGTGCTGGTAAAAGAGATCCGCTCGTTGGGTATCAATGTGGAGCTTGAGCAGGATTGAGGCGCTGGTACGAAATCCGGGCACAAAAACTACGAATCACGCAAATCCTCGCGAAATTGTCATCCCGAACCGAAGGGAGGGATCTTATTCGCGCCGATTCGCGTGATTCGTAGTTTTCCCTCTTTTTTGTTGACCGGTGATGATTGAACCGCAAAGATACGAAGAACACAGAGGAAATGAATGTAACCCCCGTAGGATGCGGTAAGCGCAACGAACCGCGTCGATTCGAACTAGACTGACGTAAGTATAGCGTTGGAAGAATAGATGTCGGTCCATTTCATTTGTTGAGCACTCATATCCTTCTCAGCAACCGTAATGGAACAAAGTCTCATGAAAATTGAAAAACTAAAATCACTAGGGATTCCATCGGAGCTTGTAGCACAGCTAAAAGAAAATGGGTTTTCTTCACTTACTTCAACCCAGGTTTCAGCTATTGATGCCGGCTTGCTAAATGGCGAAAACCTTCTTATTTCTGCGCCCACTTCTTCAGGCAAAACGACAATCGCTGAACTTGCTGCAATATCGGCTGCGCAGCAAGGTAAAAAAACGGTCTATTTGGTAACACACAAAGCACTTGCGGAAGAAAAATATAGATATTTCAAAGCTACGTATGACACAGAGCCTAGTCCTTGGTTTGATGTGACTATTTCGACAGGAGATAGGTATGAAGGGACATGGATCAGTGGGATATGTATCGCAACGTATGAAAAATTTCTTTCTTTAATTGCAACAAGAGCAATTAAAGGATTCGAAAATTTAGTTGTAGTAGCGGACGAGATTCAGACCGTGGGTGATCCGGCTCGAGGTTCAGATATCGAACTTCTTTGCACTATCATGTTGCATGCGAAGCCTTTCCAAATGATTGGGCTGACTGCAACGATGCCAAATGCTCGTGACATAGCTGACTGGTTGAACTCCAATGCATGTGAAGTAACCACGCGAGATGTGCCGCTACGTCAGGAGATCTGGAGTGGCGGAAGAGTAACATACTCTATGGCTGGAGATGGGCAACTTTTTGTTGACGAAACTCGTAGAGTACCAACCAGTATTAACACAGTTGATGTTGCAAGGGAGCTGGTTACAGGTGGGAAATATCCTGTTCTTGTGTTTTGTATGACAAAAAGGAGAGCTGAAGAACTTGCGGCGTTATGTGTAGGAAATACTCGGAGCCAAGCTGCCTCTTTAGATTTAGGCAGACAGTTAGATTTATTGAGCGAACCTACCTCACTCGGTCAACTTTTTTAATCGCTCGCTTTGGTTTGCTCAAACAGAAGATACAAACCTTGAGTTGGCAAATAAGTTGAGAGTACGTATCGACGAGTCTATTAAATGGCTCGTAAAGCAAGGTTTGTGTGCCTCAACAACTGATGGCGTCGTTGCAACGGAGCTGGGAAGATCAGTCAGTGCCACTGGCATGCTTCCCTCTACAGCAATGACGATGTTGAAATATATTCAACCGCTTGATCCTAAGAATGTTGAAAGTCGCGCGTTTGCCTTAATCCATTTGGCTTGCGCATCTGACGAATTTCTCGATAATGTTGGTAAACGTTTCTTACCTTACCCACACCGAGGTAGAGCAGAGGTGGAAGCATATGTTACGTCGAAAAATGGTATCCCCATCAGATTAACTGATGAAAGATGGGCACACATAACAGAGGAGCATTGTGAATTAGCCGGCATGCGTTTAGATGTGCTGGAAACGGTAGTGAACCCTACTCGTGTATTGCTTGGAGGATATGGCGAGCTTTTGGCTATACGTGAATCTGAACCAGGGAAATATCTTGTTGTGGTATATCGTGAATTGCATGATGACGGTTTCATAATTACAGCATTCTTAACGCGCAGAATAAGCGCTCTGAACAGGAAAACCCGGATATGGCCGAAATATCAGTCAAAGAATATTTGAGCTTGATTCCGGCGGTTAAACACACGCCACAGGGATACTTATGGTCATCCTATGATTCCGAAGCTGATGTATTATATGTCAATTTCAAAAAGCCGAGTCATGCCACGGATAGTGAATTAACGGATGATGATGTAATTATTCGTTATGAGGAAGATTCCGTAATAGGATTTACTATCCTACATGCGAGCAAGAGAAGCCACGTGGCTAGCGCCGGGTGAGCTTAGCCCGTAAGGCCAGGTCGAATGAGCCGTAACCCAGTCATGTTGAATCACAAAGGCCAAAGGACGATTGAACCGCAAAAACGCGGAGAACAGGACTACGAATCACGTGAATCGGGAACCACTACCTAGTTTCTTGGCTCGTTCCCACGCTCCAGCGTGGGAACGCAATTGTGGCCGCTCCAGCGGTCAAAGTGCGATCCTGAATTATTCGGCGTTGTCTGGAGGGTTTGACGTGTTGCGTTCGACGCACCAAGGCTCGCTGACGTCTGCCAGATTAGTGCCGGCGTCTTAACGCAACCTACACCCACATTACCCCCCCGCGCGGCCTGTTCGCGCGAACCTCGTATTGAGTGTAGGTTGCGTTAGCCGCGTGGGGAAACGCCTCGGGGGCAAGGCATCAAACGCGCCGTAACCTAGCCATTTTTGTTTTAAGAGGTAACTTCATGGCGACAATGGCTGACTTTAAGAAAGAGATAACGATCTTGTCAGGAAGCCCGTAGGTTGGGGTGAGCTTGCCCCGCACCTATCTCCACCGACCAGTCGGTCGGCAGAGATAGGTGCGGGGCGGGCGAACCCCAACGAATCGCTATGTCGAGCCAAAGCCGTTGGGGTTTGTCGCCCCTATCGGGGCGACCTCACCCCAACCTACGCGAGCTGAGCGTGGCGTTAGCGGCAATAGAGAACAACACAATTTCCCACGTGCAGGGAAATAGATGATTGAATCTGTTACGTCGAAAAATGGTATCCCCATCAGATTAACTGATGAAAGATGGGCACACATAACAGATGAGCATTGTAAATTAGCCGGTATGCGTTTAGATGTGCTGGAAACGGTAGTGAACCCTGCTCGTGTATTGCTTGAAGGAAATGGCGAGCTTTTGGCTGTACGTGAATTTGAACCAGGGATGAGCCGGGATCTTATCGTTGCTGGTCACCAACAGATTACCCAGGAGTGGTGGAACACCCGCAGCAGGGACTTTAATATCTACGTCTCCCAGCTTGTGGTCCGCGAGGCGGGTGGCGGTGACCCGGACGCGGCTCAGAGGCGTTTGTCGGCGCTGGCGGATATACGATCGCTAGAGACGAACCAGCAGGTTGTTGACCTGGCGAACATGCTTGTGCTGGAAAGGGCGCTCCCCGCGACTTCAGCGGAGGACGGCGTACATATCGCTGTTGCATCTGTACACGAGATGGACTATTTGCTTACATGGAACTGCAAGCACATCGCCAACGCCGAGATCCGGAAGGCAATAGATACCGTCTGCCGGAATGCAGGGTACAGCGCACCTAGCATCTGTACGCCCGAAGAACTACTCGGAGACTAAACATGTGGAATGATCCCATTGTAGAAGAAATAAGGACGCGACGAGACGAACACGCGGATCGGTTCGGCTACGACATCCAGGCGATAGTTGAAGCTCTAAGGCGAGAGGAGGTGGAGAGTGGAAGGCAACCGGTGTCGTTTGCTCGCCCTCCCAAGTCATCGAGAACTGAACACCTAACCAACGCGTCAAGTTGACGGCTGAAAGGCTTTTGGTGCTTCGCGGCAGCTTCGTGGCGCCGCTTTCAGGTTTTTTAAAACAAGAAATTGTTGGAAATGTCGTAGAAGATGAAAAAATAACAATCAACCACTATGGACTGAAAGTCCGGTAGTGCGTCAGTTTGGGCGCATGTGCATACGCATGGTTAGGTTTTGCCGGTTCGCTGACGCCCTGCGGATGTTGGGCTAAGCGATGGACAAAACGGCGGCGGGCTGTGGCTCGCCGTCGCCAGAAGGTGTAATTGTTCAAACTGACGCACTACCGAAAGTCCATAGTGGTTGATTATCGGTTCGGGATGACAATTTAGCGAGGATTCGCGTGATTCGTAGTTTCCCCTCTTTTTTGTTGACTGGTAATGCTTAACATAATGGTGTTGGGCATCAGCTCCCTGATTCCTGGGCACGTCAACCCCGGGCTACCCATTCTGGAGGCATGAAATTGAAAGACCTTCTCAAGATTTTGAAGCAGCAGGGTCAGGCCCTGGAGTTCGATGCCATCAAGATCGGTCTGGCCTCCCCGGACATGATCCGCTCCTGGTCTTTCGGCGAGGTCCGGAAGCCCGAGACCATCAATTATCGGACCTTCAAGCCCGAGCGTGACGGACTGTTCTGCGCCAAGATCTTCGGCCCCATCAATGACTACGAGTGCCTGTGCGGTAAGTACAAGCGTCTCAAACATCGGGGAGTCGTGTGCGAGAAGTGCGGCGTGGAGGTTACGCTGGCGAAGGTGCGCCGCGAGCGCATGGGACACATCGATCTCGCCAGCCCGGTGGCCCACATCTGGTTCCTCAAGTCCCTGCCCTCGCGGATCGGCCTGCTGTTGGACATGACCCTGCGCGATATCGAGCGCATCCTCTACTTCGAGTCTTTCGTGGTCGTGGATCCGGGTCTGGTCCAAACCCTGGAACGCGGGCAACTGCTCACCGACGAGCAGTATCTGGAGGCCCTGGAAGAGAACGGTGACGAGTTCGATGCCCGGATGGGGGCGGAAGCCGTCTATGAATTACTGCGCACCATCGATTTACCGGCGGAGGTCCGCCGGATGCGCGAGGACATCGAGGCCACCAACTCCGAAACCAAGATCAAACGGCTGAGCAAGCGTCTCAAGCTGATGGAGTCCCTGCAGGAGTCGGGCAATCGTCCGGAGTGGATGGTCCTCACCGTACTGCCGGTGCTGCCGCCGGAGCTCCGGCCCCTGGTCCCGCTCGACGGCGGACGCTTCGCCACTTCCGATCTCAATGATCTGTACCGGCGCGTGATCAATCGCAACAACCGGCTCAAGCGGCTGTTGGACCTGGTGGCCCCCGATATCATCGTGCGCAACGAGAAGCGCATGTTGCAGGAGGCGGCCGACGCCCTGCTGGACAACGGGCGGCGCGGACGCGCCATTACGGGCACCAACCGGCGGCCGCTCAAGTCCCTGGCGGACATGATCAAGGGTAAGCAGGGACGCTTCCGCCAGAACCTGCTCGGCAAGCGCGTGGACTACTCGGGACGCTCGGTCATCGTCGTCGGCCCCACGCTCAAGCTCCATCAATGTGGGTTACCTAAACGCATGGCCCTGGAGCTGTTCAAGCCCTTTATCTTCAGCAAGCTGCAGCTGCGCGGTCTGGCCACCACCATCAAGGCCGCGAAAAAGATGGTCGAACGCAGCACCGCCGAGGTGTGGGACATCCTCGAAGAGGTGATCCGCGAGCATCCGGTCATGCTCAACCGGGCCCCGACCCTGCACCGCCTGGGGATTCAGGCCTTCGAGCCGGTGTTGATCGAGGGCAAGGCCATCCAGCTCCATCCCCTGGTCTGTACCGCCTTCAACGCGGACTTCGACGGTGACCAGATGGCCGTCCACGTGCCGCTGTCCCTGGAGGCCCAGCTGGAGGCCCGCGCCCTGATGATGGCCTCCAACAACATTCTCTCGCCGGCCAACGGCGAGCCTATCATCGTGCCTTCCCAGGACGTGGTGTTGGGGCTCTACTACATGACCCGCGACCGGGTCGGTGCCCGCGGCGAAGGCAGCCTGTTCGCCGGCATCGACGAGGCCCGGCGTGCCTATGAGACCGGCCACGCGGATCTGCACAGCCGCGTCAGGGTACGCATTCGGGAGGTGCTCACCGAGGAGGACGGCACCCGGCGCGAGCTCGTCTCCATCAAAGAGACGGTGTTGGGGCGGGCCCTGGTCTTCGATATCGTGCCCGACGGCCTGCCCTTCGACCTGGTCGATCAGGCCTTGGGGAAAAAGGCGATTTCGCGCTTGATCAACCGCTGCTATCGGGTGTTGGGGCTGAAGCAGACCGTGATCTTTGCCGACCAGCTCATGTACCTGGGCTTCCGCATGGCGACCCGGGCGGGCATCTCCATCGGTCTCGACGACATGGTGGTCCCGGAGGAGAAGGCGGATATCCTGGCCTCCGCCGAAGGGTTGGTGAAGGAGATCGAAATCCAGTATGCCTCGGGCTATGTCACCAACGGTGAGCGCTACAACAAGGTGGTGGACATCTGGTCGCATACCAACGATCAGGTTGCGAAGGCCATGATGAACAAGCTCGGCGGCGAGCTGGCTCACGTCGATGCGGCATTCGAGGCGCAACGCCTGATCGGTCTGTATCGCCAAGGGGTGCTCAGCGTCATCGATGAGGCCGATCGGGCCGTGGTTCAACGCCTGTTCAACGAGCTCCGGTCACAGGTCAGGGAAGCCGCAAACCGGCTGAATGCGGGGGAGATCGAGATCGAGACCTTTCGGGAACAGGTCGTCTCCATGCTGGCCGACTACCGGACGCGGCTCCGGGACCTGGTGGATATCGACGCCATTCGGGCGGAGAACCTGAAGCGGTCCGTGAAGGGCGTGCTCGCTACGCCCGAGACCCAGATCACGCAAGCGCGCAAGCAGGACTCCTTCAACTCTATCTATATGATGGCGGACTCCGGAGCCCGCGGCTCCGCGGCGCAGATCCGGCAGCTCGCCGGTATGCGCGGCCTGATGGCCAAGCCGGACGGCTCCATTATCGAGACGCCGATCACCGCCAACTTCCGTGAAGGGTTGAACGTCATCCAGTACTTCATTTCCACCCATGGTGCACGCAAGGGGTTGGCGGATACGGCGCTGAAGACCGCCAACTCCGGCTATCTCACGCGGCGCCTGGTGGACATCGCCCAGGACATGGTGGTGCTGGAAGAGGACTGTGGGACCGAGGAAGGGCTGCTGATGACGCCCATCATCGAGGGTGGCGACGTGGTCGAAGCGCTGCGTGAACGGATCCTCGGGCGCGTCACCGCGGTCGATCTCCACCGGCCCTTGACAGACGATTTGATCTGCCCCGCAGGCACTCTGCTCGACGAGGGATGGGTCGATATGCTGGAGGCGATGGGCATCGACCAGGTGCAGGTGCGCTCCCCCATTACCTGCGAGGCCCGGACCGGGGTCTGTGTCCAATGCTACGGCCGCGATCTGGCCCGTGGCCGCCAGGTGAACATGGGTGAGGCGGTGGGTGTCATCGCCGCCCAGTCCATCGGCGAGCCCGGAACCCAGCTGACCATGCGCACCTTCCACATCGGCGGTGCGGCCTCGCGCGCCGTGGCAGTCAACAATATTGAGATCAAATCCACCGGTACCGTGCATCTCCACAATCTCAAGACGGTGCGGCATCACAGCGGCAACCTGGTGGCCGTATCGCGGTCCGGTGAGCTGACGGTAACCGACGAAGTGGGGCTGGAGAAGGAGCGCTATAAGGTCCCTTACGGTGCGACCCTCAAGGTCGGTGACGGTGACGCCGCGCCGGGCGGCCAGGTCGTCGCGAGCTGGGACCCCCACACCCACCCGGTCATCACCGAGATGGCAGGGCGTTTGAGGTTCGAGGACTTCATCGACGGCGTTACCGTGCAGAGTGAGACGGACGAAGTAACAGGACTCACCTCCTTGGTGGTCACGGACCCGAAGCAGCGCCCGGCGCAAGGCAAAGACCTGCGGCCCATGATCAAGCTGCTCGACGAGCATGACCAGGAGCTCAATCTTGCCGGTACCGAGATCCCCGCCCGTTACTTCCTGCCCGCGGGCGCCATCGTCGGCGTTGCCGATAACGCCGAAGTGGGCGTAGGCGACGTCTTGGCGCGGATCCCCCAGGAGTCGAGCAAGACGCGCGATATCACCGGCGGTTTGCCGCGGGTGGCGGACCTGTTCGAGGCCCGTAGACCGAAGGAGCAGGCTCTGCTCGCCGAGGCATCGGGAACCATCGGCTTCGGCAAGGATACCAAGGGCAAACAACGGCTCATCATCACCACGGATGAGGGTGAGGTATTGGAAGAGCTGATCCCCAAGTGGCGCCACGTCAACGTCTTCGAGGGCGAACACGTGGAGAAGGGCGAGGTGATTTCCGACGGTGAGCTCAACCCGCATGACATCCTGCGTCTCAAGGGGGTGACGGCCCTGGCCGAATATCTGGTCAAGGAGATTCAGGACGTTTACCGGCTGCAGGGTGTGAAGATCAATGATAAGCACATCGAGGTCATCATCCGTCAGATGCTGCGTAAGGTGGAGATCACCGACTCCGGTGACACCAGGTTGCTGCGCGGGGAGCAGGCCGAACGCACGACGGTGTTGACCGAGAACGCGCGGATGGAGGCCGAAGGCAAGCACCCGGCCCGGTACCAGCCCTTATTACTCGGCATCACCAAGGCCTCGTTGGCCACCGAGTCCTTTATCTCAGCGGCCTCGTTCCAGGAGACCACACGGGTCCTCACCGAGGCGGCCGTGCGCGGCTCCACCGACCGCCTCACGGGGCTCAAGGAAAACGTCATCGTGGGCCGTCTGATCCCGGCCGGAACCGGGCTTGCGTATCACAACGAGCGTCGCAGCCGGCGCCAGACGGAGCGTGAGCTGGAGTCCGAAGCCCGGGACAAGGTGGAAATGGCCGCCGAGGACATCGAACAGGCTCTCAAGCAAGAGCTGAACACCCCCACCGAATTGAACTTGGGCTGAGAAGCTGTTTGGTTAAAAGCAATCCTGAATGATTTGGCGCTGTTTAGGGGAAAAGATCCCTCCTGCGTCGGGACAAGCGTGTTGCGTTGCGACGCACAAAAGCGCGTTGATCTCCTGCGACGTCAGCGCTGGCGTCTTAACGCAACCTACACCCACATGAGCCCTCGCGCGGCCTGCCCGCGCGGGCCTCGCGTCGGGTGTAGGATGCGGTGAGCGGGGTATGCCATTGCCGGACTGCGCCGTCGCCGACCGCGAACCGCATCAAAGATACTGGTAGTGAGGGAATCAATGGCGGGTCACAGTAAATGGGCCAACATCAAGCACCGTAAGGCGGCCCAGGATAAGAAGCGCGGCAAGATCTGGACCAAGCTGATCCGGGAGGTCACGGTCGCGGCCCGCGAGGGGGGAGAGGACCCGAACGCAAATCCGAGACTACGCCTGGCGATGGACAAGGCTTTCAGCGCCAACATGCCCAAAGACACCATCGACCGCGCCGTCAAGCGCGGCGCCGGCGGGGGCGAAGGAGAGCGTTACGACGAGATCCGCTATGAGGGCTATGGTCCGGGCGGTACCGCGGTCATGGTCGACTGTATGACCGATAATCGCAATCGCACCGCCGCGGAGATTCGTCACGGCTTCGCCAAGCATGGCGGTAACCTGGGTACGGATGGCTCGGTATCCTACCTGTTCGCCAAGCAAGGTATCATCAGCTTCCCGCCCGGCACCGACGAAGATGCCGTCATGGCGGTTGCGCTGGAATCCGGGGTGGAAGACGTGGTGGTCAACGATGACGGCTCCCTGGATGTGATCACGACCCCCGAGGATTTTTCCGCCGTCAAACAGGCCCTGGCCGGCGCGGGCTTCGACACCGAAGTCGCCGAGGTAACCTTCAATGCCGCGACCCGGATCGAGCCCGATCGGGAAACGGCCGAAAGGCTACTCAAGATGATGGATACCTTGGAAGACCTGGACGACGTGCAGCACGTCTATCACAATGCGGACATCCCCGACGAGCTCATGGTGGCTTTGGACGCCTGACCGATTGCAACGACCCGACTCTACCATCCACGGGCTTGGCACCAAAACTTGGCGAGTCCCAATCACGCAGGAAAACGATCGTGTCCACAGGCCTGACCTTCGAGTATCCGTTGAACGAAAGGGTTCGCACCCTCCTGCGCCTCGAATACCTGTTCGAGAAGGTCGCCCATTTCCTCCCGCAGGAGGACCCATGGATGTCGCGGATAGCGGTCGAAGGGATCCTGGACCTCCTCACCGTCACCACGCGGGGAGGCATCAAGACCGAGCTGCTGAAAGAGCTGGAGCGAAACGCGAGCGCGCTGAACCGTGTACAGCACGAGCCCGGAGTGGATCTGAAGACCCTGGAAAAGACACTCGATGACCTGCGGCAGGCCACATCCGAGCTGTACCAATCGAGCGGACAAATCGGGCAATCTCTGCGCCAGGACGGATTTCTCAAGAGCATTGCCAAACGCAGCAGCATACCCGGCGGTACCTGCAGCTTCGATATACCCCAATACCACTACTGGCTGAGGCAGCCGTTGAAGCTGCGCCAGCGGCGCTTAAGCGACTGGATGCAGGATTTGCAACCGGTGAACAAGAGCGTTGCCTTGACGCTCGCGTTGGCGCGCACCAGCGCTGAGCCGCGCAAGGTAACCGCTGCCGGCGGCTTTTTTCAGGAGGCTTTGAACGCCCAGGCCCCAGCCCAGCTGGTGCGTGTCACCCTGAAGGAGAGAGACCGCCTCTTTCCCGAAATCAGCGGCCACAAGAATCGCTTCAGTATCCGCTTCATGAGCACGGAAAAGACAGGGCGACCTACTCCCTGGCAGGAAGACACCACCTTTACCCTCACCTGTTGTATCTTCTAGGGCGTGTTGACATTGAGTAGGATGGACAAAGCAAGCGCCCGGCAAGCTGGGCTCAAGGTTTCGGTCATTCCACGAAGATTCCTGAACCGCGATGGCCTGGGAGGATGCACAGCGCGTAGCGTGCCCATCACCTGTCGATGGGCACGCTGCGCCTGGTTGGTCTCCCGACCAGCGACCGCGGATCGGAAAGCCTGCGCCATGACCAGCGCTCGTGGCCATCCGGATGGACAGGCTCCGCTTTGCCCATCCTACGGGCTAAATGTCAACGCTACCTAGTCTATCCGTCACCCACAGATTTCTCCTCGCACTGCCACTGCACGTGAACACATCCCCCAAGACGGTTGCCTGCCCCAATTGCGGCAGATCGGTCCCCTGGGTTCCGGAATCCAAGTGGCGGCCCTTCTGCAACGAGCGCTGCCGGTTGATCGACCTCGGCGAGTGGTTCGGCGAGAGTCACTGCATCTCCGAGTCTGTCGAAGACAGCTATACCCTGCCGACGCGAGAAGAGGACGCCGGTTGTCATCATTCGTAAGGTGTGGTGAGTGCAGCGAACCGTACCAGCTTCGGTGAGATATGCGCACCGGCCGGCGGACCAAAGGCTCGGTTGCTGCACCCATAAACACAGTTTTGGGAGGGAAAAAGCGACGACTGTGGTATGGTTTACACTGTACCCATGCCGCCGTTTCAGCCTACAGGGCGCGACGGTCGCGCAACCCTGCAACCTGTCGCAAGGTCTGCATAAGTTATCGCAAACAAGATTCGCCCCGTCGCGCGTGCCCGTGTCGGACGCCCGAGCGCGAGTCGTCAGGAGAGATAGAAGATGATCAAACCAGTCGGCTCCGACGAGCTGCAACCCTTGTTCGTTTACGATCCGGATAAGCACCATGCCCTGCTGCGTGAGGCGAAAGAGCTACCCGCAGTGACGATCAGCTCCCAGGCCGCGGCTAATGCGGTCATGATGGGCGGCGGCTATTTCAGTCCGCTCAGGGGCTATATGACGGTGGAAGATGCCGTGAGCGTGGCCCGCACCATGCAGACCACCGAGGGTATGTTTTTCCCCGTGCCCGTGCTGTGCCTGCTCGACAGCGTCGATACCATCAAGGGGGCCCGCCGCATCGCCTTGCGCGATCCGAACATGGAGGGCAATCCGATTCTCGCGATCATGGAGGTGGAGGGCATCACGACCGTCAGTGACGAGCAGATGGCCCTGATGACCGAGCAGGTCTACCGCACGGACGATATGAAACATCCAGGCGTTACCGCCTTTAATGGCCAGGGTCGGTTTGCGGTCTCCGGGCCCATCCAGGTCCTGCATTTTTCTTATTTCCAGGATGATTTCCCGGACACCTTCCGTACCGCGGTGGAGATTCGCCACGAGATCGCCGAGCGCGGATGGAACAAGATCGTGGCCTTCCAGACCCGCAACCCGATGCACCTGGCCCACGAGGAGTTGTGCCATATGGCCATGGACCGCCTCGGGTGCGATGGCCTGGTCATCCACATGCTGCTGGGCAAGCTCAAGTCCGGTGACATTCCCGCGCCGGTTCGGGATGCGGCTATCCGCAAGATGGTCGAGCTTTATTTTCTACCGAACAGCGCCATGGTCACCGGCTACGGCTTCGATATGCTCTACGCCGGCCCGCGGGAGGCGGTTCTGCATGCCTATTTCCGTCAGAACATGGGCGCGACCCACTTTATCATCGGTCGCGATCACGCCGGGGTGGGCGACTACTACGGGGCCTTCGACGCCCAGATCATCTTCGACGAGGAGGTCCCGCAGGGGGCGATGGAGATCGAGATCTTCAAGGCCGACCATACCGCCTGGTCCAAGAAGCTCGGCAAGGTGGTGATGATGCGCGAGGCGCCGGATCACACCAAGGAGGACTTCGTGCTCCTGTCCGGCACCAAGGTGCGGGAGATGTTGTCCGAGGGCATTGCCCCGCCCGAGGAGTTCTCGCGTCCCGAGGTGGCTCAGATTCTGATGGACTACTATCGAGCGTCGAAATGATCCCGTCAATTTAGAGCAGCGGAGCGCAAAACCTGAAACCACCATCTCGGGATCGGAATGGAGCCGGTCTCGCGCAGAGACGCAGAGACGCAGAGAAACTCTTTCTTGGAGTCCGTTGACTCATCGAGTAATACCGGTTTTCATCACCGCCTCACCGAAGTTGAGCTCGTTCTCCGTCATTCTCTGCGCCTCTGCGCGATCATTTGATTTCGATGAGAATAAGTTGGTATCGGTTCTTCCGCTATACAGCACTAGCTCCAAAGCCCGCAAACAGAATTGCCTATTCGACGGTAACGGATTTGGCCAGATTCCGCGGCTGGTCCACGTCGGTACCCTTGAGCACGGCCACGTGATAGGCCAGGAGTTGGAGCGGGATGGTGAAGAGCAAGGGGACGATGAGACCCTCTGCCTGGGGGATTCTGATAACGGTCATACCTCGCCCTTCGGTCATGGTGATGCGGTCGTCGGCGAATACGAAGAGCTCGCCGCCGCGTGCGCGCACCTCCTCGAGGTTGGACTTGAGCTTCTCGATCAGCTTGTCGTTGGGCGCGACGGCAACCACGGGCATGTCCTCGTCGATGAGGGCCAGAGGGCCGTGCTTGAGCTCACCGGCGGGATAGGCCTCGGCGTGGATATAGGAAATCTCCTTGAGCTTCAGCGCCCCTTCCAGGGCGATGGGATACTGGTCGCCGCGCCCCAGAAAGAGGGTATGATGCTTCTCCGCGAAATGCTCGCTGAGCTTCTTTATGGTCCCGTCCAGGGCCAACACCGCCTCGATCTTTTCGGGCAACGTCCGCAGTAGAGCCACGCACTGGGTCTCGAACTCCCGGTCCAGGCCATGGCAGCGCCCGATGACGGTCGTCAGCAGCAACAGGGCGGCAAGCTGGGTGGTGAAGGCCTTGGTGGAGGCCACGCCGATCTCGGGCCCGGCCTGGGTCAGAAACACCAGATCGGACTCGTGCACCAAGGAGCTCTCAGGAACATTGCAGATGGCCAGGGTGGCGGCATAACCGAGCTGCTTGGCCATACGCAAGGCAGCCAAGGTGTCGGCGGTCTCGCCGGACTGCGAGATGGTGACGAAGAGCGCGTCGGCAGGCACCACCTGCTTGCGGTAGCGGTACTCGCTGGCCACCTCGACGTTGCAGGGGAGGCCGACGAGCGACTCGATCCAGTAACGCGCCACCAGGGCGGCATGAAAGCTGGTACCGCAGGCGACGATCGTGACCGCCTTGAGCCCCGTGAAGATCCGCTCGGCCTGGTTGCCGAATGCCTGTGGTAAGACCCGGCTCCGGGAGATCCGTCCCTGCAAGGTGTCCCCGACGGCGCGGGGCTGCTCGAAGATTTCCTTGAGCATATAGTGTCGGTACCGGCCCCGTTCCACCGTGTTCACATGGAGGCAGGAGGTCTTGATCGGGCGCTCCACGGGCTCGCCCGCGGCGTCCCAGATGCGGACCGAATCGCGGGTAATCTCGGCGAGGTCGCCGTCTTCCAGAAAGATGAAGCGCTGAGTAACCGCCAGCAACGCGAAGACATCCGAGGCGATGAAGTTCTCCCCGAAACCTACTCCGATGACCAGGGGGCTACCGTATCTGGCAGCGATCAGTCGGTCCGGATCGCGGGTGTCGAGAGCGCCCAAGGCATAGGCCCCCTCGAACAGTCGGATGGTATCGCGCACCGCCTCCAACAGCCCTTGCCCCGCCTCGATCCGATCGTATAGGGCATGGACGATGACCTCGGTGTCGGTGGCGGACGTGAAGGTATAACCAGCGGCCGTCTGCTCCTCGCGCAACGCCTGGTGGTTCTCGATGATCCCGTTATGGACGATGGCGCATCGGTCATGGCAGACATGGGGATGGGCATTACGCTCCGAGGGTTCGCCATGGGTCGCCCAGCGCGTGTGGGCGATGCCCAGCCTGCCGGGGAGGGGATTGCGCGCCATATCTTCGGCGAGACGCTGCACCTTTCCCAGCGCACGGACCCGTCTCAGCTTGCCCGGTGCCGCGAGCACCGCCATGCCGGCCGAGTCATAACCGCGATATTCGAGACGCCGCAGCCCCTCCAGAAAGATGGCCGCGACCTCGCGTTGGGAGATACCACCGACGATACCGCACATAACCAACCCGCATGTCTTACCTGGGCGCCTGACGGCGCCTCGATTTTCAATTCCACCCTACCACGTCGGACCGATCTTCATCGCCGACTGTACTAGTACCCTATTTCATCCCATTTTGCACTTGTAGGGAACGGCCTCCGTGCCGTTCCGCAAACTGTTCGGAACGCCACGGAGGGCGTTCCCTACAGCAAAATCAAGCGAAATGATGTACTGGTAGTGCGTCAGTTTGAACAATTACACCTTCTGGCGACGGCGAGCCACAGCCCGCCGCCGTTTTTATCCATCGCTTAGCCCAACATCCGCAGGGCGTCAGCGAACCGGCAAAACCTAACCATGCGTATGCACATGCGCCCAAACTGACGCACTACCGATGTACTAGGTAGTGTTGACATTCAGCCCGTAGGATGGGCGAAGCGGAGCCTGTCCATCCGGATAGCCGCAAGCACTGGTCATGGCGTAGGCGTTCCGAGCCGCGGCCGCTGATCGGGAGACTAACCAGGCGAAGCGTGCCTATCGACAGGTGATGGGCACGCGGCGCGCTGTGCATCCCCCCAGGCCATCGCAATTAAGGGACCTCCGTGACATGATCGCGGCCTTGAGCCCAACTTGCCGGGCGCTTGCTTTGCCCATCCTACTCAGTGTCAACACGACCTAGTATATTCCAAGGTTCGGACCGGTTCCGAATGCTTCGGCGCGGCCTGGAGGACCGGCGGGTCTTGAGCGCCCGAACGCCTTATCTCCCAAGGGTGCGATGTTGTAGAATCCAACCACCTTGAACAGCTGCCTTCCCGGCGACTTTTCAAGACGCGAAGTGAGAAGCTGTCCGGCTAAAAGTGTATCGGCTGCAAATGTCCCAAAATGGTCCCTGTTTCCGCTCTATCTCGCTAAATAGGCCGGCTATTCGCCTCGAAAGCGCGAAAAAACGTTCTCATTCCGGACCATTTTCGCTGCGATCCATGTTAACCGGACAGCTTCTGAAAAGCGGGTGGAGCTCCGCGTGGAGAAGGCTCCGGGGATCGAGTTGCCATCATTCGAGGATCCGGAATTCAAGTTGCCTGTGAAGTCGGCGTCGCGCCGGGAAGCCCCGCGCAATCCCCACCGTTCGATCCTCGGCACGCTGACGTGGCGCGTCGGTGTTGCCGTGTTGGCCGGTGTCCTGGATCTGACGATGGTGGGAGGCCTTGTCTTCGCCGTTTTCATTGCCATCGCCCGGACCGACCTTCCCCCTCTCGACAAGCTCACGGAAATGCGCCTGCATGAGCCCCTGCGGGTGTATGCCGCCGATGGTGGTCTGATGGCGGAGTATGGTATCGAGCGGCGCCGTCCGGTGCCCTTCAACGCAGTACCACCCTTGATGGTGGATGCGTTCCTGGCCACCGAGGATGCCCGGTTCTATGAGCACGAAGGGGTCGATCTCAAGGGTATTGCACGGGCGGTGATGAACTTCGTCCAGACCGGCGAGCGTACCCAGGGCGGCAGTACCATCACCATGCAGGTCGCGCGCAACTTCTTCCTGTCCAGAGAGAAGACCTTCCAGCGCAAGTTCACCGAGCTGCTGTTGTCGATACACATCGAGCGTTCGTTCACGAAGGAGAAGATTCTCGAGCTCTATCTCAACAAGATCTTCTTCGGCCATCGGGCTTACGGCGTCTCGGCGGCGGCGGCCCTTTATTATAACAAGCCGCTCGAGAAGCTGAACCTCGCCGAGATAGCCATGTTGGCCGGCCTTCCGAAGGCCCCGTCCGCCAATAATCCGGTTTCCAACCCCAAGCGCGCCCAGGAACGCCGCAACTACATTCTGCGGCGTATGCGCGATCTCGGTTATATCGATCAAAAGCGGTTCCGGACCGCTTTCGCGTTCGCCGACCAGGCCCGTCTGCACCGCAAGGAGGTGGATCTGAAGGCCGGCTATGCCACCGAGATGGCGCGCCGAAACATGTTCGCTCGGTTCGGGGAAGATGCCTACCGACAAGGCTATCGGGTAACCACGACCATTGAGCCGGGGTTGCAGCGTGACGCCCAGGAAGTGGTGCGCAAGGCCCTGCGGGCCTATGATCGGCGTCACGGCTATCACGGCGCCGAGGCCAAGTACGAGGTCGCGGGCGCCGATGATAAGCAGCTCGACCAGCTCCTGGCGGCGGTGACTCGCTTGCCGGACCTAACCGCCGGCATCGTGATTCGGGCCAGTGCCAAAAAGGCCGAGGTCTACATCGGAGGAGGTAAGCGTATCACCCTGAGACTCGGGCAGGTCCGGTGGGCGCGTCGGTTCAGGAACGAGAACTGGCGGGGGCGGGCACCGCGCCGGGTAACGGACGCGGTGGCCGTGGGTGATCTGATCCGGCTGAAGCGGAACGGGAAGGGTATCTGGGAGCTGTCGCAGGCACCCAGCGTCACCGGAGCCCTGGTCGCGCTATCGCCGCTGGACGGGGCGATTCAGGCCGTGGTGGGGGGGTACTACTTTGACGACAGCAAGTTCAATCGGGCGGTCGACGCCCGGCGTCAGCCGGGCTCCAGCTTCAAGCCCTTCGTCTTTGCGGCCGCCCTGAACAAGGGCTACACCCCGGCCAGCCTGGTCCGGGACGAGCCTGTCTTAGTCAGGTACGGTCGGGGGCGGGCGTGGCGGCCACGGAACGCCGATCATCGGAACCTGGGACGGATCCGCATGCGCGTCGCCCTGACCCTGTCCCGAAACCTGGCATCCATCCATCTCCTCAAGCGGGTAGGGGTGGAGGAAACCAGGCGTTACATCCAACGTTTCGGGTTTACCCTCGATGAGCTTCCCCGGGGTCTCTCGCTGGCCCTGGGTACCGCAGAAATATCCCCACTCCAGATGGCCGGGGCCTACGCCCTGTTCGCCAACGGCGGCTTCCAGGTGAAGCCCTATCTCATCAGCCGGATCGAGAAAGGCGACGGTGAAGTGGTCTTCGAGGCCAAACCGCCTCGTGCCTGCCTGAACTGTTGGGCCCGCTACCGGTGGTCATCCACCAGGACCGCGGCCCTGAGACGGATCAACGGTCCGCTCGCAAAGCGGGTGCTGACTCCGGGTCTGGTGTACGAGATAACCTCCATGATGCAGGACGTCATCAAGCGTGGGACCGGGCGCAAGGCCCGGAAGCTCGGACGTAGGGATCTGGCCGGCAAGACCGGGACGACCAACGAAGTGCGCGATTCCTGGTTCTGCGGATTTCAGAAGGACGTGGTTACCGTGGCCTGGATAGGCTACGACAAATTCCGCCCGCTGGGTAAGCGGGAGACCGGTGGTCAGGCGGCTCTCGGCATGTGGGTGAATTTCATGCGCAAGGCCCTCAAAGGCAAGCCCCAGGCGGTCCTGAGACCGCCCCGCGGGATGGTCAGGGTGCGCGTCTCCAAGGCGAGCGGACGACGGGTCAGGTCAGGTGGGGTCTTGGAATGGGTCCGTGCCCGATATGCGCGTGCCCTGCAGGGACCCAAGCCCGTAGCCTACATCTGTGGTGGGAAGGCCGGCGGAAAGGCCGGTAAGAAAGCCCGTGACAAGAAGAGGAGCTGCGCGTCTTCCGCCAAGCCGAGACAAAGTGCGCCCCGGGTTATCGAAGATCTGTTCTGAGCGCACCTTGAAAGGTTCCTGCCATGGGAGCTCGCGACCCGCGAGACCGAAAATGTGTCTCCAACCGGTTTACTTTCATGTTCAATCGGTTAGGATATTTCTATTCGACAGGGGATCAAGGTCGTGAGCCGTCGTATGCGGCACGCCGACAGCTCGGTATCAGCTCCGGATGAAAAAGGTTCTTGCTTCTCTCGTCATCGGCGCAATCCTGGGTCTTGCAGGATGCGCTTTCGGTAAGAAAGATTCCCAACCCAGGCCCTCGGTTCTGGAGAAGCTGCCGTTTGTCCACAAGATGACGGTGCAGCAGGGAAACATCGTCACCGAAGAGATGGTCGACCGTCTGGAGTCGGGCATGACGAAGAGTCAGGTCAGGTTCCTGCTCGGAACCCCCATGCTCATCGACCTGTTTCATACCGATCGTTGGAGCTACACCTACACCATACAGCGTGGTCACGACAAGATGGCAATCACACGCCTTACCTTGCTGTTCGAGGCCGACAGCCTGGTGGAGGTGCGAGGTGATCTGCGGCCGGACCCCAACCGCGCCGCCCGACGTCAGCCCGCCGACCTGTTGGTCTCGGTGCCCGATTGGGAGGGCGACCGCGGATTATCCGCCAGGCTCCTGCTGGACCCGGATGCGGTAGACTAGTGTTGCATAGCGGAAGAACCGATACCATTTTATTCTCATCAAAATCAAACAGAAGTATGTACTTAGCGAAACCCCACTGAAAAAGGCCCGCTAGACACTTAGCTCGGGGCTTAGGGTTTCGCTAAATGATGCCATCCTGTAAGACCTACCGCGCTCACCGCATCCTACGAGCTAACGCAATGGTATTAGGGGCAACCCCCCGTGGTTGCCCCGGCCGAGGGCAGCTACGCGGACTCGCCCTGACCACAAACGGGCTATCGCCCGGACGCTATTGGGTATACCATCCGCGTGAACAACAGGTGGTCGGCCAGGCCCGGACCTCCTTGTCCCCTTTCCCGCCCGCGCTTCGAAGCTTACGAGGAGCCATGCGATGCACCCTTCAGACGCCATCGAGCAACGGTTGAAGAACCTGGAAGCCCATCTGAAGCAGGAGAATCCGGTGCTGCTCGGCACGGTTCAGAGCTTTCGCACCCTGGATCGGGTCGCCTACGGCATGGGTCTCCTCGAAAAGAGCCAATCCTACGCGACCCAGATTCCCTGGTGGCCCCTGATCTCGGTACTCGGGACCTTCTCCGCCGGCAAATCCACCTTCATCAATCACTTCCTGGGCAGCAAGCTGCAGCGAACGGGCAACCAGGCGGTGGACGACCGCTTCACCGTCATCTGCTACAGCCGCGAGTCGACCGAGCACGCCTTGCCGGGAGTCGCCCTCGATTCGGACCCGCGCTTTCCCCTCTATCAGATCTCCAAGGACATTGATCTGGTGTCCGAAGGCGAAGGCGAGCGCATCGATACCTACCTGCAGCTCAAGGTCAGTTCCAGTGAGCAGCTGCGGGGCCGGATTCTCATCGACTCGCCGGGCTTCGATGCCGATGCCCAGCGCACGGCGACGCTGCGGATCACCGATCACATCATCGCGCTGTCCGATCTGGTGCTGGTGTTCTTCGATGCCCGTCACCCGGAGCCGGGGGCCATGCGCGACACCCTGCAACACCTGGTTGCCGACACCATTAGCCGACCGGACGCCGGCAAGTTTCTGTACATCCTCAACCAGCTCGACACCACGGCGCAGGAGGACAACCCCGAGGACGTGATCGCCGCCTGGCAGCGGGCCATCGGCGAGGAAGGCTTGACCGCCGGGCGTTTTTACACCATCTACAACCCGGATGCCGCTATTGTCATCGAGGACGCGGCCAAGCGCGCCCGGTACGAGGAGAAACGGGACCAGGACCTGCGGGAAATCCACCGGCGCATGCGGAAGGTGGAGGTCGAGCGGGCCTACCGCATCGTCAGCGCCGTGGACAGGACCGCCAAGGACATCGAAGAACGTACCGTACCCTTTCTCCAGCGGGCGATCGACCGCTGGAGAAAACGCACTCTGTGGGGCGACGGCATCGTCCTCGGTCTAGCCCTGGCCGCTTTTCTGGTCTGGATCTTCCAGGGCGACGGACTGACCTCACTCCAGGGTGTCGGCACCTCCTGGGTGGCCCCCATCCTGATCGCCGTAGTCCTTGGCCTGTTGGTAGCGGCCCATTTAGGCATCCGATCCCTGGCCGCGAAATCCGTCGCCCGTTCATTGACCGCTCGGGCCAAGGAGGAGGGTCTGCGCAGTGATCTGACCGGCGCCTTCGCGCGCAACACCCGGTGCTGGCGCACCATCTTCGCGCGCACTCCGGCAGGCTGGAATGCCGGTGCCAGACGTCGCCTGCGTGAGGTCAGACAGGCCTCCGACCTGCATGTCCAGACGCTCAACGACCGCTTCACCAACCCCTCCGGCGACGGCCTGGACTCGGATCTGGCAGAACCCCAGGCGAACGCTGAGTCCACGGCAACCACGGAGCAGAATTGATGTCTCGTCAAAAACGGGCGTAGCCGATTCGGGTTGGTGCTTGTGCCGGTCATGTCTTTCTTCAGAGCTACGAATGTACACGAATTTGTGTAGGGTCTAGATAACCTTAGCATGCTCTCGCAGTGGCTAAAGTTATCTAGACCCTTGTGTAAATTGGTGTTCATTCGTGGTTCCACGAGTTCTTTCGAAACCGATTGGGGCTGGTATTTGTTGTGAGCGGAATCTGCATCGGAATCGATCTGGGCGGCACCAAGATCGAGGTCATCGCGCTCGATGCCGATCAAGCGGTGCGGGCGCGCCATCGGACGCAAACCCCGCGCAACGACTATGCCGGGACCCTGCGGGCCATCGGTGAGCTGGTCGCCAAAGTGGAATCGGAGACCGGAGAATGTGGCACCGTGGGCGTCGGCATTCCAGGCTCCCTGTCTCCCTTTACCGGCCGCATGCGCAACGCCAACTCGGTATGGCTGAACGGGAAACGCCTGGATGCGGACCTGGCCGAGGTGCTGGGACGTCCGGTGCGATTGGCCAACGACGCCGACTGCTTCGCCCTGTCCGAGGCGGTAGACGGCGCCGGCAGCGGGGTGGGCACCCTGTTCGGTGTCATCATCGGCACCGGTACCGGCGGCGGCATCGTGGTGAATGGCCGCCTGCTCATCGGACCCAACCGCATCGCCGGCGAGTGGGGACACAATCCCCTGCCCTGGTCGCGGGGTGAAGAGCATCCGGGGCCACCCTGTTACTGCGGCAAGCAGGGCTGCATCGAGACCTTCCTGTCGGGTCCGGGGCTCGCCCGCGACTTCCGGGAGGTGACGGGGCGCGACCTGACGCCCGAACAAATCGTCGCCGCGTCCGCGGCCCATGACCCGGAAGCCGAGGCCGCTTTGCGGCGCTATGAGGACCGTATGGCCCGGGCCCTCGCCGGCGTCGTCAACCTCCTCGACCCGGATGTGATCGTACTGGGCGGCGGCCTCTCGAACCTCGACCGGCTCTATCGGGAGATACCCAGGCTCATCGGCCGGTATCTGTTCTCGGACGGAGCCCATATCGACTTGCGGCCCCCCGTCCACGGCGACTCCAGCGGCGTCCGCGGCGCGGCCTGGCTGTGGGATACGCCCCGGTAATCCGCAATGCCATTAAGTCAAGCTCAATCAAAGCCTCTCCCGGCGGGAGAGGGGCTTGCCCCGCACCTATCGCTGGGGGAGAGCCAGTAGAGATGCTGCTGGAGCTACCGGCGATAGGTGCGGAGCCTGCCCCGAGCGCAGCGAGGGGGCTTAGGGAGAGGGCGAACAAAAAACAGCGTCCGATCAATCACAAACGGCGTCGGTGATGCTTAGAGGCTGTCTAAAAACCAACACATAGATCTAGAAGAGGTAAACTGGATCGAGGGACGAGACCCGGCAAACCAGACTACCCGCAAAAGCTGGGTTTCGTTCCTCAACCCAGCCTACACCTACGGTCCCTTTTTAGACAGCCTCTAAGGGCTGGCAATCCCGTGAAATTCAGTGAGCTTACCCGACTTTTGGAGAAAAACGGCTTCCGGATCGTGAAGCAAAAGGGATCCATCCGATACTACGCGAAACAAGGCTGCGATAACTTAGTGCAACAGAGCGCAAGTCCTGATACCGCCCTCTCGGGATCAGAGTGGAACAGGTCTCGCGCAGAGGCGCAGAGCATGAGTTTCTCCGCGTCTCTGCGTCTCTGCGCGATCATTTGATTTCGACGAGAATAAGATGGTATCGGAACTTCTACTATGTAGCACTAGTAAGGATCGACTACCACGGCTCGAAAGAAGTACCGAAGGGCACATGCCACGCGATTCTCAGCGCAGCCGGCATCAACCCATAGGGTGTACCCCCATGCTTGATCTCATGTACTCGCTCGTAATCGAAGCAACGGAAGAACCCGACTTTTTCACCTTTTTCTCTCCGAACCTGCAAGGTTTCACAGGTGTTGGACACTCCATAGAGGGCTGCATCCACCAAGCTAAGCTGGGTATGGTCGAACATCTCTCTGTGTTAGGAGAAGCCGGATTGCCAATCCCTCCCTCGAACCAAAACCCGACTGTTGTTGTCCGGAACGCCCAACCAATGTCCCAAGCAGCATAGAAAAAGTCCGGAAGTATCAAGATTTCAGAAGCTATCCGATTAAAATGGATCGGAGCGAAAATGATCCAAAAGGATACCTCCTCAGACAACCGCCATGCCCACCCTTGCCTCCGCATCCTTAACCGATCACCCGGACGAGCCCGGAACCGAATATCGTATTCGGGCCCCGCAGCCCCCGCAGTGGCCGGCGCTGTCCGACGCGGAGAGAGATGCCCGCAAAAAACGGATCGCCCACTTGCTGGCCGAGCAGGACGCGGTCCTGGTGGCCCATTACTACACGGACGCCGACTTGCAGGAGTTGGCGGAGGAGACCGGCGGCTGTGTGGCCGATTCCCTGGAGATGGCCCGTTTCGGCAGTGAGAGCGCGGCCGCTACCCTGGTGGTGTGCGGCGTCCGCTTTATGGGTGAGACAGCCAAGATCCTCAACCCGGAGAAGCGGGTGCTCATGCCCGATCTGGCGGCCACCTGCTCTCTGGACGAGGGTTGCCCCCCGGATACCTTTGCCGCCTTTTGCGACCGCCACCCCGACCGCATGGTCGTCGTTTACGCCAACACCGGCACCCTGGTGAAGGCGCGCTCGGACTGGGTGGTAACCTCCAGCATCGCACTGCCCGTGATCAGGCACCTCCACGAACAGGGAGAGCAGATCCTGTGGGCGCCGGACAAACATCTGGGGCACTATGTGCAGCGGATGACCGGCGCCGACATGCTGCTGTGGCAGGGGGCCTGTGTCGTCCACGAGGAATTCAAAGGCTTTGCCCTGGACCGGGTGCGGCGACTGCACCCGGACGCCGCCGTCCTGGTCCACCCCGAGGCCCCGGCGGACGTGGTCGACCAGGCCGATGTGGTCGGCTCCACCGTGCAGCTCATCGATGCTGTGACCCGGCTGCCGAATCCGGCGTTCATCGTCGCCACCGACCAGGGGATCTTCTGGAAGATGCGCCGGCTGGCACCGGAGAAGAAGCTGATCGCCGCCCCCACAGCCGGGGTGGGTGCCACCTGCGAGAGCTGTGCCCACTGCCCCTGGATGGCCATGAATGCCCTTCAAAACCTGGAGCAGGTCCTACTCGCGGGCGATCAGGAGATCCGAATCGACCCCGGGATCCAGGCCCGCGCCCTGCGGCCGATCCGGCGTATGCTCGATTTCGCCCGCGGTTGAACAATTCCGCGCGGTTCGTGCTTGCGTCCAATGGTACAGGATTGACAGAATTAACAGGATTTTTCGTTATTTTGTGTTGTTCTGATTGTACTGTTGTGGGACCTGTTGGACGGGAGCTGACGGAGGGAATCGTCGGATCGACTTATGCAGTGCATCATGGGCCAATGTCACTAAGTTAAGCCGTCATTCCGGCAGGGATTGCCGGAATCCAGGTGCCAGGGATGACAAGTAGTGGGGGGTTAAATCATTACATCGCACAACCATGACACTTATAATTTAGCCACTACCAAATACATGAAAACAGTCGGTTAGCGTTAAATGTCAACAGCACCTAGAACTTTGCGACGAGTGTTCAGACGAATTCGGCAGGCGCCGGCAGCGGAGGATACAGGGTCATGTCCAACGATCCTTCCCGTAAGCGAACCTTTATCATCCTCATCATCGTGTTCCTGGCCGGCATCGTCTGCGCCGGCCTGTTCAACAGCGGCCTGGCGCTCACCAACCGGGAGGAATTCTGCACCGATTGCCACACCATGCAGATCCCCTTCAAGGAGCTGCAGGAGAGTGCCCACTACAAGAACGCCTCGGGCGTCGGGTCCACCTGCGCCAACTGTCACGTCCCGGAACCCTTCTTCCCCAAGCTGCTCGCCAAGCTCATAGCAGCCAAGGACGTCTATCACGAGCTTATCGGGACCATCGACACCCCGGAGAAATTCGAGGCCCGCCGGTGGGAGATGGCGAGCCGGGTTTGGGCCAAGATGAAGGCAACGGACTCCCGTGAGTGCCGCTCCTGCCACGATTTCCGCAGCATGGACCTGACGGAACAAGACCGCAGCGCGCGCAGCAAGCACGGCAATGCCGAGGACAAGGGACAGACCTGCATCGATTGCCACAAGGGCGTTGCCCACGAGGAGCCGGACGAGCCCGAGACCACCGAAGATACACCGGACCCGGACGCCGCATGATCCCTATCCCGAAACCGACCATACCACCGAGACCTACCGTATGAGAGCCAAACCCATCCCCGTTGTTTTATGCCTGCTCGCCCTCCTGATGGGCCCGCCGGCCTGGTCGCAAGCCGTCGATTTGAACAAAGAGCTGCGACTGGCCGCCGCCATCGGCGATGACGAAGCCATCGCAAAGCTCCTGGATGCCGGTGCCGACGTGAACGCAGCCAACAAGTTCAACAAGACCGCCCTCATGATGGCGGTCGAGAACGACAACCCGGACACGGTGGCCCTGCTCCTGGTCCGGGGCGCCGACGTCAACGCGCGCACGGTCGCTAATTGCACGGCGCTGACCTTCGCCGCCGAGAACGGCCACAGCGGCATCACCGCCCTCCTGATTGAGCGCGGCGCCAACCTGCATGACCGCACCCGCGCGGGCTGGGACGCTTTGACCATTGCTGCCCGTTACGGTTTCACGGACATCGTCGACCAGCTCCTGCAGCGGGGGGCGGATCCCAAGACCACCGACAAAGGGGGACGCACGGCCATGATGCACGCTGCGGAAAAGGGGCGCCCCAAGGTCGTGGAGCAATTGCTCACCGCCCACGCCGACCGGGAGGCCAGGGACAAAGAAGGAGCCACGGCGCTGATCATCGCCGCCGGAGAAGGCCGGCGCGAAGTGGTCGCCACCCTCATCCGCCACGGCGCTGACATCGACGCAAAAGACAAGCTCGGCGCCACCGCCCTCATCTGGGCCGCCGGCCAAGGCCACGCAAAGGTGGCCGAACAACTCCTCGCCGGCGGCGCCGACCCGAACCATCAGGATGTGGACGGGATCACCGCTTTGATAGAAGCCGTCACGACCACCCACAACGGACTCGTCGAAATCCTGATGACACACCATGCGGACCCGACCCTGAAGGACAAGCGAGGCCGGACCGCTACGGACATCGCAAAACGCAAAGACAACGACACGGCCGTCGCCCTGCTGGCGCGGCCTTGAGTGCCGGGTGTCTCGGATGCGTGGGCTGCTCGCAGGCTTTCACACCACCCCTTCCATGCGTCCCATGTTACCTGTCCGCGTTGGACTAGCAGCAACCGCGGAGAAATCCAACGCGATCACAATGATTCCAGAGCGGCTTGACTGCCTGGGGTCAAAGGATGCATTGTTACCACCGATGCGATGGATTATCGTCCGTAGGTCGGGTTAGGCGCGCATTCATGACATTGAGTTATGCGGATGAATTCGAACGCGCCGTAACCCGACGCCCCTGTCGGCGCGGCACTAAGCAAAGCGTTCGGATGCATGGGATTGAGCTATGCGAAGTCAAATGTAAGTTTTCGGCTTCGCTCTATAAAACTACCAACAACTCACCGACTAGGCTTCAGAATTGTTAGAGAGAAGAATGCTATGGCAAAACCGTTGAAAATGCTCATCAGTTATTCTCATGCTGATGAGAGTTTTGTTCATGACTTTAAGACACACTTGGCTTCTCTAAAGAGGAAGCAGATAGTTGAAGAATGGTTTGATAGGGAGTTGACAGCGGGTGATAAATTTGATGAGGAAATAAGGGCTAACTTGCTAAGTGCGGATTTAGTAGCATTTATGATAAGTGCTGATTTTCTGTCATCCTGGTACTGTTACGAAGTGGAACTAAAAACCACTTTGGATAGAATAGAAAATGGTGAAGTCCGTATCATTCCAATAATTATTAGGACCTGTAAATGGAAAGACACTACTCTTGCTGATTATTTGGCTGCAACCAAGGATGGTCGGCCTATTAGCAAAGGGTCTAGATAACTTTAGAGAGGATTTTCTCTCAGTAAAATGAGTATTATATCATATAAGTTTTCCTCCCGATGATTGAATCTGAATTCACATTCTTCGAGGTGTAGATGAAACGTATGTCTGGGAACACCATTGAATTTTGCAAGCCTCCGTTTGGCCTACGACCAGAATGATTCAATGCCATTGAGATGACAAGTACCGCGG
>Ga0209454_1000231_pt1 | contig 31723 bp, 26 predicted proteins | sample WorMetHERISLAND1_2_FD_187400 | JGI IMG/M metagenome (GOLD analysis project Ga0209454, IMG submission 187400) | Marine gutless worms symbiont microbial communities from Max Planck institute for Marine Microbiology, Germany - Olavius geniculatus... | ecosystem: Host-associated > Annelida >... | reverse complement strand
CCCTATTTTAGGGCAATCTGCTTTAAAATTTAAGTGTTTAGTAGTATTTATAGCAAAAAAAATCAAGTAGTATTTTAATTTATCACACTGTTTTTATTGAAAATTTTATGTTTGTGCGCTTGCTCTATAATAAAAAACTAGGCTATAAAAATTATACCCGGCAGTCAAGTTAGAAAAAGCCGCTAAATATATATTGACAACTTTCCGTGACCCCAATACAAATTCGGTGCGAAAATAGCAATAGTTTGTAACATTGACAGTATCGTATAAAATCGAAAGACAACCTGTTGACGAGAGTGTTTAGTATTTGGTGTTTTGTGTTTAGTGGTATAGCATCTTGATATGTCGTGCGAAGGGTTTTACCAAATACCAAACACGAAACACTAAACACATGATGAATTCGACTTTTTACGAATTCATCAATATAGAATTTTCGGACTTCGAGTTTCGTTTTCCGGCTTATCCGGGTGAGGTGACAGACGATGTATCCAGATCTTAAAGGCAAAACGGCCCTGGTAACCGGCGCCGGCAAAAAAACAGGCATCGGCTACGCGATTGCTCAGAAATTGGCTGGCAGCGGCGCCAATGTGCTGCTCGCCGATATGGTAAAAAAAGACGACGATAACCAACCGCTGGTTGCCGGAAACCGCGCGGAGATGACGGCGCTGGCGGAAGGATTGGCCCGGCGGTTCGATGTAAAGACGGCCTTTATCACGGTGGATGTGGCCGATGATGCGTCCGTCAGGCAGATGGCGGATGAGATAAAGTCCCGCTTTGAAAATTTGCAGATTCTGTGCAACAACGCGGGAACCGTTCTGGGCGTGCCCAGTGCCATACACACCTATGACGATGATGCCTGGCTGAAAACGCTGGACGTCAATTTAAACGGCGTTTTCCGGGTATCCAAGGCGGTGATCCCGCTGATGATGGACACCGGCGGCAGCGTCATCAACATTGCTTCCCGCGCCGCCAAAGTGCCGCCGCTGTTTAACGGTGCCTACGCAGTGGCCAAAGCTGGTGTCCTCATGTTGACCAAAGTCATGGCGCGCGAGCTGGCCGGCAACGGCATCCGCGTCAACGCCGTTTGCCCGGGGGTCATTACCACCGACTTTACGCGGTGGCGATTCGATCTGGAGGCTCAGATACTGGATTCCACCAGCACCGAGCGTGAGGCGGAAATGGTTAAAACGATCCCCATGGGTCGGCTGGGGTCGGCCGAAGAAGTGGCGAACCTGGCGGCCTTTCTGGCATCTGATCAATCTTCCTATATGACCGGACAGGCGGTCAACGTGACCGGCGGCCAGCTGATGGAACTATGACATTAAGGTTTCAGGTGTCAGGTTTCGGGTGTCAGGAAACCGAAGTGCCAAAACCTCTCGGGTGAAACTACATCTACATTAACCCCAAGAAAGGGATTTTAAACCGTCCTCGTCCTCGGGTTTTAAAGCGCCTCAAAAGCTTCGAGGACGAGCACGAAAAGAAGTGACGTAGGGCGGGCCACCGTGCCCGCCAAAACCGGTCGGCACGGTGGCAGACCCTACGTTGTCATATGAACAATGTTTCTATCATCGATCAGACTGGACGCTCGCTGCCAGAGGCAGCGCTGATACCTGACACCTGAAACCAGATAGATGCCAGGTGCTTGACCCACTTCCGGTGAAACACCGGTAGCAGATTATCAACTGAATTTTAACTAACAGATTTAATACTACGGGGAGGAATTATGGGCGAAATAACCGGAGGTGAACTTCTGGTCAGGTGTCTGCATGCCGAAGGTGTTCGTTTTATTCATGGGATTACGGACGGAACCTACATGATGGTTATTGAAGCCATCGAGCGGCTGGGGGAGGAATTGGGCATTCAACTCATCGTACCGCGTCACGAGGCGGCGGCGGCACATGCCTGCGATGCCTACACGCGGGTGACGGGAGATCCGGCTGTGGTGATGGCCTGCGCCGGCCCCGGAGCAGCCAATCTGGTCGCCGGGTTGATGTGTGCCGAAGCCGAAGGCAGCCCGGTGATCGCTATCACCACCACCCGCCGCAGTGAAATTTCAGATTCATACGTTCAGCAGGGAGGCATGCAGGTCAGTCGGCACCTCGATATTTTCAGGCCGGCGGTAAAGTGGAATGGGAAAGTTGACCATTGGAACCGCATTCCCGATATGGTTCGTCATGCCTTTCGGGTCGCCACTTCCGGACGCCCGGGTCCGGTGCACATCCTAATCCCCGAAAATATTCTAGGCCAGCGAGGGGAAGCCGATGAGGTTCCTATCTGGCAATCCCATAGTTATCGGATAATCGATTCTGCCGCCTATGATCCGGAATGTATTCAGCGGGCAGCCAAGTTGTTGGCCGAAGCGGATCTGGTCAATATCCATTGCGGCAATGGCGCCGAACGGGCCAATGCAGCAAACGAAGTCCGTGAGCTCGCCGAATACCTCGGGGCTGCCGTCACCAATACGATCAGAGCCAGAGGCATCGTCTCAGATGAGCACCCGTTGTGTTTTCATCCCACCTGTTTGTCCAGAATCATGGCCAACAGCCAGGCCGATGTCGTGCTGGCCGTCGGGTCCCGGTTAGGGGAGCTGAACATGTGGGGCCGGCCGCCGATGTGGGGAGAGCCGCAAGACCAACTTCTGATTCAGATTGACAGCGAACCAACCCATATCGGCTTAAATCGACCGGTCGAAGTTCCGCTGGTTGGCGATGCCGGGGTGATTTTATCCCATTTGTTGGATGCCGTAAAAAAGATTGCTCCCCAAAAAAAGGAGACCCATCCCAAGATTACGGAGTTTCGCGCTGTCCAGGATGATTGGCAGAAAGAACTGGACGAGGCCGTGGCGGACATGGAACGCTCCCCTATGCTGACGGGACAGATATTGACCGTCTGTAATGACTTTTTTCCGGATAACGCCATATTTGTCATGGACGGCGGCAACACGACGCTTTGGAACATTCATTATCACGTACCCAGAACCCCGCGTTCTGTGATCTACTCAATGAACTACGGCCACCTGGGTACCGGGTTGCCCTATGCCCTGGGAGCCAAACTCGCACGTCCGGAAAAACCGGTTTATTGCGTGACCGGCGACAGTGCCTTTGGTTTCAACCTGCAGGAACTCGAAACCGCTGTGCGACATAATTTGGCGGTTGTCATTGTGGTCGCTGTCGACGGTGCCTATGGGATGGAAAAAACAGCGCAACGGCGCATGTTCGGGCGTGAAGCCGATTGGTTCGGCCATGACCATGCCCCGGTTCGATATGACCAGTTGGCCATTGCGATGGGGTGTCATGGGGAATTTGTGAGCAAAGGATCGGAAATAAAAACAGCCCTCGAAAGGGCCCAGGCCTCGAGAAAACCCGCTGTCATCCACGCCGCGGTGGATCCGGTCGCCAATATCGATCCTCCCGGCAACTGGCTGTGGACGGCGGCGCGAACCGGGAAGCTTGAAATGTGAAAACGGGTTACGGGTTGCAAGGTGGGCGTCGCAAGGAGCGGGATACGGGATTTTTGATTGCGGATTGATGAACAGGAAATAACTGAATAACTGCGGAACTGGGGTCGGACCACGGTGATCGCCTGGCAATTAAGGATCTATCCTAAAAATAACCCCGTTTTTCAGGCTTAAAGTGATACTTTTGACATCAAAAAGGACGGTTTAGGGAAAAGCCAACCACTGGATTTTCGCCAAGCTGCCTTATCCCTTAAATGCACCTTTTCGACGGCAAAAAGGACATTCTAAGGCCAAATAACGGCCTTGTTTTTAAGCTCATGCCTTAATTGTCAGGGTTCTACCTTGGTCCGACCCCGCAAGCTTCGAGAAGAAGCATCGATCCTGCACGGCCCTCTACGTAAAATTGCGGCCTTCACGCCGTCTGCTCAACTGATTGGTTGGCCGATGTATTCAGAACGAAGACCGGCATTAGCAGAGGCCGCAAATTGTCTCTTGTCGGAAGTTAGAAAAAGATCGGCCTGCCACTCAAGAGCGCACGCAACATGGAGAGCGTCCATTGCTCGTAAAACGTTGCCTTCCAGTAGTTTAACGGTTCGCGAGACGGCAGCAGGTGTGATTTGCAAAACCGTTGCGTCACGTACATCACCCAACAATTGTGTCTTAACTGTTCGATAGTCCGCGAGGGTCAAAGCCCGTTCTCTCAGACGACGATTGAGGCCGGAAATGATCTCAGGCACTAGAATGACACAAAATGCCAACTCTGAAGCACTCTCCAAAAAACGATCCAGTTCGTCGCTGCCAACCTCTTGCACATACCTTTTGGCAAAGGAGGACGAATCAATAGCCAGTTTCATGAAGCAGTCTCCCGCTCATCCAAAATAGCAGATGACAAATCGCTTCCTTTTATACGTAATCGAATTCCGGGTTGTTTCCATGAGGGAAGACTATGGGAGTTGTCTGAAAATGGAACTATTTCAGCTACAGGTTTCCCGCGTCGAAGGAGAACAATTGTCTCGCCATGTTCAACTTCGGTTATGAAACCAGAAGCCCTTTTACGGAAATCAGTGAATGTGATGGTTTTCATTTTATACCTCCTAAAGTGTACACCTAACTGTACATCATAGGGGGCATATTGTCAAGGCCGACTATAGGGCCAACGGTGAGCTAACCTACCGGCGCTGGATACTCGAACCTGCATAGAATTTCACGCAATTCGGCATAAATCCCCCGGTCAGGTTTAGCGGTTGGTTAGAAAGCATAATGCCTTGTACTTCGGCGTTCCTTGGCCGGATCATGCTGGCCACACCAGCCATGGAGAATTGCGGGACGTTCCTCGGATTATCGGATTATTCAATATCGTCATTGATTTTATGGAGAATTGCGGGACGTTCCTCGGATTATCGGATTATTCAATATCGTCATTGATTTTAGACCCCATTTAACCGGGGTATCGGTTCTGAAACAAGTGACCATGGCAACGATGACACCGGTTGAAACTTACCGCATATCCGGTCAAGATTCTGCGTATTACCATGGCGATAGGGCGGTGCCTGTCCCTCCTTTTTATCCCATTGCAGTTGCCAAGGCCGGATAGGTAAAAAAGACAAAATGAATGCAATTCAACAGAAAATGGGTGAGTATGCTGGCTTCAATGTGTTGGTTTCGAAGGTACACCCATCCGTAGCCAAAACCGGCCACCGTTGACAACAGCACATATTTTGTTCCACCCGGATAATGCATCAACCCAAAGAGCACAGCGGCAAGAACAAGCCCGATGGTCGCTCCGTATCGGTATTTCGTCAAACCGGCAACCAGATACCTTTGCATGATGCCGCGGTAAACGGCCTCTTCAGCAATGCACGTAAATAAAAGATTTGTCCAAGCCCAAAACCAAAAAAGTGATAACCATTTCGGCTCGAATCGCACATAGCCCAGTGCAAAAGACATGAACATAAGCTCAACAATTGTGATTCCGGTCTTACTCGAAATTCGGGATATAAAACTCTACTGATTTATATACTCCAGCATACTCTGACACGATGCTAAAATAGCTTCATTAACACAACTATTCATGTATCGTAGCTTCAGGAATTTCTGTCAAAATGATTTATGGGAATTTGTGGCGCTAAATGCATGAATAAAAAGATAAGAAGTTGCTTTTCCGGAGCGGATGATTCGTAAACGGTGAATTGTGTATTGGCATCAGCTTCCGTCTTCGCTACAGCTACGCCGCGACATGTCCGACTTCGCTCTTCGAGCTTGGGGCTTCGCTTCACAGCTACCACCCCACAAGACGGCGGGACAAGTTGGCCCCCCATATTGAGGCATCAATTAAACGGAACCAATAGCCAACCTGCTAACGGAAGGGGGCTTGATTGTCAACAGTGATTTTTTGAGGTGGAATTGAGAATTTGGGCAAATTCGGGCATACTTTCCCATTTTGCCTGCGGCTGGATTTTTTTAGCGGTGAACTGAGTGAACTGGGGTCGGACCACGGTGATCGCTCGGCAATTAAGGATCTATGCTAAAAATAACCCCGTTTTTTAAGCTTAAAGTGATATTTTTGACATCAAAAAGGACCGTTTAAGGGAAAGCCAACCACTGGATTTTCGCCAAGCTGCCTTACCCCTTAAATGTACCTTTTCGACGGCAAAAAGGGCATTCTAAGGCCAAATAGCGGCCTTGTTTTTAAAGCTCATACCTTAATTGTCAGGGTTCTACCTTGGTCCGACCTCGCAAGCCACACCGAATAATTGAAAAAGACCGAATTTTCCTAGGCTGATGATTATTAGAAAAATAGAAAATAACGTGGAACAGCTTTCATATATTTCTGATATGTCTCGCCATATTTTTCTGAACAATACTTTTCCTCCGCCAAAACAGTCAGGTGAGTTATTGCGATATACAAAATTACTAGTATAACCATGAAATATGATGCACAAGCTATACCGATTCCAAGAAGTGTGATCGCCGAAAAAAAGTACATTGGATTTCTGGATATTTTATAAACGCCTTTAACAATCAGTTCATTTTGGGGGGCTGAAGCAAAATTAAAGGTGGCTACAACATATGGGATAGATCCAGACGCATAGAGAGCCGATCCTATATAAAACCACATTGTTTCCAATCTTAAAGGTAGACCGATTGAGTAAAGAACAGCTCCGAAAAATACGAAAGTAGACAAAAAAGTCTGACATTTTTCTTTTACATTGTACGTAGACATATTAATGGCTCGATTTGTGGCCCCCTTATTTAATATGAATAGGATAATCATTGACAAGATGATTGGAATAGTTCCTATCCAACCATTGCACCAGCCTACCTCGAAATCTGGAATCAAAGGATTCATTCTATTGTCTTGGATTTCGAACGGACAACTAGCATATTAAATATTCAAGTAGTTCTATCGTTTATCACATATAGATGGTGCTTCAGCAGGCTAACGCTGTTAATCAGCCGCGCGGTTTTTTGCGTCGGCTGCATTAGCCTTGTTAGTCTCTCTATTTTATTTCTTTATTTATCTGCTTGAACCTAGAGTATACCGAAAATCGCAATAATCGGCTCCTTCCATAATGGTTTGTGTACGTTCAAGTTTCAACTGAGGATGAAGTCCACGAGCAAAGGGTTCGTCACGACAGCAGGAAAAAGCTACACCGTACTCAGCAAGCTCTAGTTCACGGTATTTTTCATAATAAGGGCAACGAGTTATGTTGAAATGATATGTATATGAGGTTTGTTCTAAAACCTCCATTTTTAGCTCACCTCCTATGCCCCAGGTAGCTACATCATCAACTAATTCATGAATCCCTGTGTGTCCAAGTTTTTTTCTTATGGATTCACCACGCTGGAACGCTTCTTTTTCATTGACTTCCTGTAAAATGGCAAAAGCTTCTTCCTTTCCAATTCGTTGAGCCACAGCATGAATTATAGGGGCAATAGCGGAGGCTTCAATTGCTCTCTTTTCTATCCGATTCAGTTCATTTGATTCACTCTGTGTTTTCATCACTTTATCCTCTGAAAGTTAATTCGTTTCGCGTTGTTTTATTGGATTGATGATAGTATTTGATGAAGGCTCGTGAGCATGAGCAGCGGCCAAAATAAATTTCTAACTTGCTATGCCTTTACGAAAAACCGCGATCTTCTCGCCGTCTGCTCTACGCACTGGTTCAAGTAAGCCGCTTCGCGGCAGGGGATAAAGAATCCCTATTTCATTTTTTATATCCCAGCAAGTTGCAAAAGCTCACCATTTTCTGTCATACCATTCTTTGCTAGGCATTGGGTCCGACCCAGTAAGGTTTCACTACGTCCAAAGGATCAAACTGCATAATTGTAATAAATTCAACCTCGTTGCTTAGTTGCCGTCTTAATAGCTGAATTCCACGATAACCTGATACATTTTTAGATGCGATTGTAGGAAAAATCTCAGTCTTAAGGAGATGTTCATATACATTTGCATTTTCAAGTGTCGTCCAACCATGCCAGATTCTTGATATCATTTTTCCACCTTTTTTATGGATTAATTATGCCGTTCCTTGCAAATCAGCCGCCCGGCTTTATGCGTCGGCTGAATTTGCCTTGTTAGGTGGTTTGCTTTGATTTAATAAGTAGTTCCTTGGCCTTAGGAAGGCGTTTTACAATTGCCTTATATCTCGGCCCTTTTCTCACATCTGCCATAGTTTCGGTTCGGTGTTTCTTGTAAAATCTTTCAACAGTATTTATGTAAATTTCACAGTAATCGATCTCTTGTTGGTAATCCTTTTTCTTCCTGGAAAGAATAGCCACACGTTCAAAATAGTAAGGTGCAGGTGCAAGGCCTGCGCTCTCCATTGTTATTAGTTCTGCATTGCAGCACTTCTTCATATATTCGATGTCATGTTTCTTTTCTTCCGCATATTCCCAGGTTTGTTTTCCTTCTACAAGGTTTGCACCTTCCGTGACTTCCGCGATTAGCTCCCCGCTGGTTTTCGGCTGACCATTTGGTTTTTCGAGCTGAGGTGCTTTCTTTCTGAATAGTTTGCTTAAAAGGCTCATCGAATCTCCTCTCCACCTAATGCGCCTAACCAGCCGGAAGGGAGAGGCCGGGGATGCAAATGGAAAAGAATACGATTAGCACCAGCCAAGGGCAAAACGTTAGCCGCCCGTCCCTTCCGGTCTGTTGAAGGCGCTTGTTCGCGTAATCGACTTTTATTCTAATAAAATCACCCCAAAAACTCCTGATGATTCTTTCAACAAGGTCGATGAAGCCGTACCTTGCAGTTAACGCCGCTGCTGCTTTTGCTGGATAAGCAAATGGCAGAGATAGCTCCGCTTTCTGGTTTATGCAGAAATTTAAAATGCCTGCACGCTTTCAAAAACTACCCGGTGAGCCCTGGGGTCGGGCCACTATAGCGCTCAGCTAAATTGAGACACCTTTGCTCAGATAAACTGAGACACCCTTTTCAGTGATCCCCCGCCATTTAGATTTATTCAGGAGCGATTCAGGCTTTACAAATAAAGAACCCCCGTTGTACCTTTTTTAACGACAAAGAAAAAAAAGGAGGAACAACGAGGGTATGCCCACCTACATCAGTGACATAAGTGAGCACTTGGCTTTTTTATAATACAGATCCAGCCTAGTTTTCAATTTATTTCTGACTGGTACCGCAAAAAAGAGGTCCGCGGTATTGTTGCGCAGTATTACAGAGTTGTTCGATTCGTTCTCAAAGAAAAGCCCCAGCTGAGACCGTGCCTGGCGCGATGCCGGCATTGTCAAATCCTGTTTTTCACCCACCCACGCAATGCCGGCCGCAATGATCTTGGCTGCCCTTTCGGCTGTCGGCAGGCTCATCGGCGCAAAAACGCCACAAAAAGAAGCACTGAATATTATCGGAGCAACGAAGGCAAGATAAAGAAAAAGTATTTGAACGCTGGCCGAAGCCAACAAAATCGTTTGGCGCAACCAAGCCAGGATGAAAAAAGCACCGGTGATTACGAATGTAAGTTTGGTGATGCAATGGTGGTCCACATACAGCTGGTCACTTGTCTGGTAGAAGGCCGCTGGGTTGGTCTGTCGGAGATTTTAACCATGCTGGAGAAAATTTTGAGACAACACAGCATCGACTTAGCTGTGAAAATACCTTACGGTGCGCTGTGTCGCCAGAAAAATCCGCCCTAAAGGACGACAAATGATCGAACAAGTGGAGATCACCAGTTTAGACTTACGTTACCGGGGCTGCCGAATGAGTTGTCCGGGTGCTGAGAGGGCTCTTCTGTTGTCAATTTTGGAAAAAGGCATCCGCGATCCGCTTCAGGGCATCGATGACGAGTCGAGCCGAATATTGCTTGACGGCTTCAAACGGTATCGATGTGCCAAGAAGCTGGGATTGGGCATTGTACCCTACCGTTCGCTGGGCAGTGATCAAGTCAGTGGCATAATCGAACTGATTCGTATGTCCAATGCGACCAGCCTGGGTATTTTGGAGCAGGCCAAACTGATTGATGAACTCAAAAGCGTTCATCACCTGTCGGTTTCTGAGATCGCACGTCTTGTTGACAAAAGCAAAGGGTGGGTCGGCATGCGCGTTGGCATTATCGCCCAGATGAGCCCACTGGTGATGGACAAGATATTTGACGGAAAATTTCCAGTCTACGCCTACATGTACACCCTCCGTCCGTTCATACGTATGAACGGTGTGAACAAAAAGGAGATCGACCAATTTGTTGGATCGGTGGCCGGTAAAAAATTAAGCATCCGCGACATAGAGATTTTGGCTCATGGTTACTTCAAGGGCAGTGGTCAGCTGCGAAGGCAAATTGAAAGTGGCGACATATTATGGGCATTGAGCCGGTTGAAACAGACATCATCAAATGCCGGCGAATGCACCGAGTTGGAAAGACAAATGCTCAGAGAGCTTGAGATCACCCAAAAATACATGCAAAGGGTTAGCTGCAAAAGCCAGGATAAAAGATTTACCACCAGCGGTTTTTTCGCTCAGGCCAACCTGTTATCCGGCGGCATTTTGAGACAATTGGACCCATTTGCCCAGGCGATACGGCAATTTTATGATCGAAGCCGACAAACGTAAGGCGATTTATCTTCTGCACAAACAGGGCATGGGGATCCGAGAAATTTCTCGGCACATGAACGTCAGCACCAATACGGTGAGCACCAGCATCGGCCAGGGCGGTGAACTGCCGCAGACCACCCGAAGCGATAAGATCAAAATCGACAAGCAACTGGTCAGCCGGGTTTATCTAAAGTGCGACGGCCGGGTTCAACGCACCCACGAGATGCTCGGTGAAGATTACGGCATCGATATCGGCTACTCCACGTTGAGTCGGATCATCCGGGAGCTTGGCTTTGGAAAAACACGCAAAAAACGCTGCCATCAAGAACCTGACCAACCCGGAGCGGAGATGCAACACGACACCTCCGGATATCGGGTGAAATTTGTAAGCACCCCGGTTCTGGTCCAAGGCAGTCTTTTATATTTTCGTTACTGCAAGTTGAAGTATTTGAAATTCTACCGCGCATTTGACCGCTTCAAGATGAAGTGTTTTTTCATGAAGCACTGAGCTTTTGGCAATATGCGGCAGCCGATTGCATCATTGACAACACCAGTTTAGCCCGTCTTTACGGCACCGGTAAAAACGCGGTGATAAACCCTGAAATGGCTCAATTTGCCAAACAATACGGATTTGAATTTATCTGCCATGAAAAGGGACACGCGAATCGAAAAGCCGGCAATGAAAGAGGGTTTTACACGGTTGAAACCAACTTTTTTCCGGGCCGTGAATTTGCCTGTCTTGAAGATATGAACCGTCAAGCTTTTGAGTGGGCAACGCTGCGAATGGCTAACAGAGCCACCACCAAAACCCGTTTGATCCCTGCCCAGATCTTTGAATATGAAAAAGCGTATCTGAAAAAGCTGTCCGTCTATGTCCCGGCCCCCTATCTTGTACTGCAACGGGGCACCGATCAGTAAGGGTATGCATCGTTTGACGGCAATTATTACTGGATACCGGGCACCAAACGCCACGATGTGAAGATTTTGCAATATGCCGAGCATCTGATGATCTACCGCAACCGTAGGCTGCTGGGTCGCTACCGCATACCGCCCGATGGCGTTAAAAATAAGCGGATTCCCCCTGAAGGGCAACAAATATCGCCGTACATGCCCAAAAACCGCAAAAAACCGACCACAAAACAGGAGACCATCTTACGCACGGCAGCCAAACAGATCGACGACTATCTTACTTTTGCTCTCAAAAACGGCGTCAAACAAAAACACCGGTTCATCCGCGCGCTGCATGGACTGTACCGCAAAGTGGCCCTTGAGGTGTTTATCAAAACGGTCAATCGAGCGCTCAAATACCGCATCACGGACATCAAAACCGTTGAGCGCATTGCCACATTGCAGTTGACCGCTGCAAACTTGCAATTGCCGCTGCCGCACATCGACCGGCAGCTGGAAAAAAGAGACGCCTATATCGAAGGCTACTTTGCCGATGAGGTGGATCTGAGCGTCTATGACAAAACCCAAGAGGATGACGATGGATGAAAAATTGCAACAAATGCTCAAGTACCTCCGGCTTGCGGGCCTTTTGGCCAACTGGGACCGCTATCTTTCCATCGCCCAAAAGGGCAATTATTCGCATGCGCATCTGCTCGAGTATATCGTCGAACAAGAGAGTATCAAATCAAAAAAGAAAATGCCCGAAAGATGCGCCTTGCCCGCGCCAGGATCCCGGAAAAGTACGTGATCGAAACCTTTCCTTTTACCCGTCAGCCGAAGCTGAATAAAAAGAAAATCATCAACATGTATGAGCACTTTGACTACATGCAAAAATGCCGCAATGTGATTTTTATGGGGCCAACTGGTATCGGAAAAACAGGTCTTGCAACCGCCTTTCTCACCCATGCCATACCCGGTGAGCCCTGGGGTCGGGCCACAGCAACGTGCCGAAATATTGAGAAAAGAGCTCCAAAAACACCTGTAAATTAGTCCTAATCGACCAATTTTCATCCAAAAACTGCCCGATTAAGAATGCCTGGTTATTGATTCCATATATAAGTGTTCTCGGAATCCGGATTAGCAGCATTGCCGAATGGCGTTATCACCTCCCGAAGTTCAAATGTAAATAATGTCTTTTTGCACGGGCCATTTTTCGTCGAGTCTCTTAATTGGGCAATTTTAGGGACAAAATCGGTCGATTTTGGCCGGTTTAGAGACTTTTTTATGGCACTTTCTATGTAATGTCAACCACTTGGCGTGGCCCGACCCCCAGGACGCGCTGCTATGATACCAGCACCAAAAGCACCCCAATGCAACCATTTGTGAGGCTTTTCTTGCTTTATGATTGAACCCATCAACCCAAATATGCATGTTAGGACTCCGCCGATAATTGCAAGAAAAGTTGTAGGTCCGATATTTTGTATTAGTTCATTCATTTAATTTGGGAGTACAATGGCCGCCGGTCACCTGCGCCAGATATTCCAAAGAAAGTTAAATTTGGCTTCTTGCCCTTATAACTTATGTTTCGCACCTGGAAAAATAAATTACGGGATTTATATTTAACATTGCCATAAATACGCATAACTTGCTTATATTACTGCAAATAAAAAAAATCTAGACATTACCCTTCAATTGTTTTATAACGCTCTCTAAAAGCCAAATAGGAGGCGCTATGGAGCAATTTGATACCCGGTTCAAACAAGTCGATGTATTTCCGATGGTCAAGCATTACATGGATGAACTTGACCTGTACAATTTATTCAAAAAATATGTCCCGGCAGCACCCGATAGCCTTGCGGATCACGCAGAAAGCTTATGCATATTGACCGCTAATATTATATGCGACAACAGGCCACTGTACAAAGTAAAGGAGTGGCTGTCCAATTACGCCGATGGAATTGTCGATGAGCAACCCGAGGCGAATCTTTTTAATGATGATCGACTCGCCCGAGCCCTATCTGCTCTTTTTGATGCAGACCGGCATTGTTTAATGACAGAAGTATCATCTAATTCAATTTGTGTTCACCAATTGCTGACAGATGAAATTCACAACGATAGCACCACGGTTACCTTCATTGGTGATTATAAAAATCCGGACCCCGATGCCGTTAAGCTTAAACATGGTCACAACAAGGACTTTCGGCCTGACTGTAAACAGATTGTATTTGGTTTGAATATCACATCTGATGGCCATGTGCCTTTAAGCTATAAGCTTTTTGACGGCAATACCACCGATGATGTCACGCACATACCGAACTGGAACGCCCTGCGTACGTTATTGGAAAAAGAGGATTTTATATACGTAGCCGATTGTAAACTGTGCAGCCACGAGAATCTGATCCATATTGCCGGAAATGACGGTCTTTTTATTACCATCGTTCCCAAGAATCACAAGGAAGTAAAGCAGTTTTTAAAGCACCTGAGAGAAAAAGATGTACAATGGCAAGACGCCTTTGAAGTCGAAAGCTCACGCAAAAAGGGCAAAATAAATGTCTACAAGACCCATGAATCTGAACGGACAAAAGACGGGTTCCGCATCATTTTTGTTCATAGCAGCTCAAAACAAGAAGACGATGAAAAAAGAAGGCAGAAGAAGATAGATAAGGCTATTTTACAATTAGAAGAGCTGTCACCGAAATTAAACGCGTATCATTTAAAGACCAAAAAGCAGATTAAGGCGACGGTTGACGGTATCTGCAAAGCGGTCAAGGAGTTTATCGATGTTAAGATATTAACCACCCGCAAACAGATTAAAGTAAAAGTCTCACCCGGCAGGCCTTCTTTGACAAAAAGCGTTTTCAAAAACAAATGGAAGTTCACATACAGTATTCAATGGGAATTAAATCAACAGGCGCTTTTCGAAGCGTCTAGAACAGATGGGATTTTTCCTTTGATTACCAATACGGTTCTGGAGGCCAGTGAGGTATTGAGAAAATATAAAGACCAGCCGTTTCTTGAAAAACGTATGTATACCAAAAAGACAGTTCTGGAAGTGGCCCCTGTTTTTCTAAAGAAAGAAAAGCGCATTGAAGCCATGCTCTTTCTTTATTTTGTGGCCCTGATGATCGTGTCGCTCATCGAACGCAAGATTCGTATGAATATGGCCAAAGAGGACATAGAGAAACTGCCCATATTGCCGCAGGGTATGAATTCAAAAAAACCGACATGGAATAATATTCGATACTTTTTTCGAAATGTTCACTACTCGGAAATAATCCGTAACGGCAGATGCATACAAGCCGTGGTCAAAGGGCTCAGCACCTTGCATGAACAGATCACCCGGCTTTTAGAAGTTCCCGACTGGGTGTATAGATCCCTCCATGGTAGCTGGTGGCGGTTTAATGGAACATAGTCGATTTATTATTAAATTTGGCGGGAATATTCAAAAAGTATTTTCAGGACGCGCGAAATGTAAGTTATAACCGCCAATTTTTGGATCGGCTCGGCGTCTGGCGTCAGGTGCCCTGGCATTGTTATGTACTATAGTTTTAATATTGCTATTATAGCCAAATGCAGCCTTGATCTTTTTCAATCATACATTTTCATTTTCATAGCGAATTGTTCTGCGCTTTTAATATCAGCAGTGTTTGGGTGCCCCTTACTGATGCCCATCCATTTGGATAGGGGGTGTTGGTCATATCCGCGGCAATCCCATTTTCCAATTAAACTAGCGCCAAGACGGTCAAAGTTGTTTTCAATAAAATACCAGTACAATCGAAGCATGAATGGAAAACCCATCCCACTTGTGATGAACATAAAAGCATTACACCCTTTGGGAAGAAAGGATGCTGATTCGTAGATTTTTTGATCGATCCGAGTCCAGTAAATACCAGATCCAAAACCAACCAAGGTACGGCCCTTGAGATGATCCGAAAGCACATTTTCAACTGGAAAAACATCTGCATTCAATATTGATGCTATAGTATCAACAATCATGCGTGTATTCCCCGTTTTTGACTGATAGACAATTAAAGGTTGCAACGTTCCATTTCCTTATTAATCGCACCATGCCGGTGAGCTAACCTACCGGCGCTGAGTATTTCGGTTTACGAAAAACTTCACGCAAACCGGCAGAAATCGCCCGATTAGGTTAAGCGACTGGTTCAAGTAAGCCGATTCGCGGCAGGTTAGAATTCCGTCAATTTTGATTTAATGCTCGCTGTATAAATGCTGCAAGTTGCAGAGCCCTTCATTTTATTGTCATAATCTCCTTCGTTGGACAACCTTTAACCCATTTAAAGAAAAAGAGATTTATGATGAAAGACTATTACGACAAATCCATGAGAGCCCTGCAACTTGCCGGAATGAGTGAACGCACCCAACAATGCTATACACGCTCTATTCGAATGCTTGTTGAGTTTTGCGGTAAAACACCCGACCTGATTACTGAGTCTGAACTTGAATACTATTTTTTGCATCGCAAAAACGTTGATAAATGGTCGCCCGCCACCATGCGCATTTGCTATAGCGGCATTAAATTCTTTGTTTATCAACGTTCTCAAACCTCAGTGGCATACACTTGATCTGGTCCACGCAAAACGCGAACAGCGCCTTCCTACCGTGTTAAGTACAAATGAAGTAAAAAGCATCCTCAACACGGTCAATACCCCTCAAAACAAGGCCTATCTGACCACCGTCTACTCTTGTGGCCTCAGACTCAATGAATCTCTGTTTTTACTGGTCGCCGATCTCAACGCTGACCGTATGCGCATCCATGTTCACCGCGGTAAAGGCGCTAAAGACCGAAACGTTCCATTACCCGAGTCCACTCTCCATACCTTGAGAAATTACTGGAAGCTGCATCGCAATCCGGTTTGAAGAAATAATTGGGACATCCGTTCTATTTTTTTATTTCAACAAAATAGATAAATAGAACGGACGTCCCTATTTTACTATTTTATCTATTTCCCTTTTTGAATTAAAATTTAACACCGTAGTTTTCTACTGTCATCATTTAGCTGGTTTAACAAATCTATAACATCTTCCTTATGCGTTTTGCATGATTTTCAACCTTGAGAATGAAATCCCGTCTTTAATCTGAGAAGGCGATTCTTTTCCGTTCAGCGGGCCGGACTACTCCAGCACATGAATGTTTTTCTGATTGCAAATGTCCTTGAGAATTTTGGGCCAGACCGTGACGCTCACCTCGCCCAGGTGGGCTTTGCGCAACAGGTACATGTAGGTCCGGGATTGTCCGATGCCGCCGCCGATGCTCAATGGGATCTCATCATTGAGAATGGCCTGATGGTAAGGCAGTTTGAGAAAATCCTCCTGGCCCGACATCTCGAGTTGGATCTTGAGCGTCTCCTTTGTGACCCGGATGCCCATCGAAGTCAGTTCATGGCGTCGTTTGGTCACCGGATTCCACACCAGAATATCGCCGTTTAGCCCATGGTACTGCTCGCCATTGTTAACGATGGTCTCCGTGACCCAGTCGTCGTAATCGGCAGCGCGCATCTCGTGCGGGTAGCCGTCTTTTAACACCGAGCCGATGCCGATAATAAAAAGCGCCGGGGCGTGCTCCATAAGGGTCCGGGTCTCCCGCTGTTTGCGCGGCAGGTCCGGGTACATATCCAGCATTTCTTCAGCATGCAGAAAGGTAAGCTCCTCGGGTATGGGGGGAAGTCCGGAAGTGTTAAGCTGCGGGAACATCTCCTCTGCCATCCGGCCGGCTTCCAGGATGACCTTCCAGATTTTTGTCACGATGATTTTCAGGAATTCAAGGTTGCGGTCTTCTTCAGTGATCACGCGCTCCCAATCCCACTGGTCTACGTAGGCGCTGTGATCATGATCCAGGAAGTAATCCTTGCGCACAGCCTTCATGTCGGTGCATATGCCTTCGCCCACATTGCAGCCGAATTGCTTCAACGCCATACGTTTCCACTTCGTGGCCGCCTGAACAACCTGGGCGGTGATGGGCTCGTCGAGACCCAGACCGCACGGGAATTCCACCGGTGTACGCGAGCCGTCGCGGTCAAGGTAGTCATTGACGCCGCTGTCCCGATCAACAATCAGAGGAACCTGGATCATCTGCAAATTGAGTTCCCGGCACAGGTTTTGCTCGATGTAGCTTTTGACGGCAAAAATGGCCTGCATCGTTTCCATCGGAGACAGGAGGGGTTCATAATCGTCGGGCAGTTCCTGTCGTAAGTCGTCATAATTGCCGATACCCGGTCCCGCCAGGTCTGCTCTTTTGTCTTTCATTTTCAACCTCCTCTTCGAACTGGGGTCGGACCACGGTGAACGCCTGACAATTACGGATCTATGCTAAAAATAACCCCGTTTTCGAGGCTTAAAGTAATGTTTTTAACACCAAAAAGGGCGGTTTAAGGAAAAGCCAACCACTGGATTTGGATCAATTTGCCTTTTCCTTTAAATGCATCTTTTCGAAGGTACCACGAAACTGCGGGAACAATCGATCAGAAGAGAGATCAGCTCAGTTTGAAGTAATGCTCAGCACATCGGTCGGGATCGAAATCATAATGCGGGACTGCGGCTAAACTGGTTTATTTTGTCAATAGAATAAAATTATTCTCATGTCAAAAGAAATATACTGAGGGCAACCAAGAGGCAGCGCTGTCAACTATTCCAGGCGCTTGACAAAAGACTAGTTTTAGACAGTTAACAAATCAGTTTTGCGCAAATTAGGAACCCCTAGCGGACGTTTCGGCATTCCTCAGATTCTTACGAGAGAAAAACAGAATGCCACCACGTCGAGCCAGATTGGATGCCCCAGGGACCCTGCATCATGTAATCCTGAGAGGAATCGATAACTGCAAGATTGTCAAAGATATTTCAGATCGCAAGAATTTTGTGTTGCGGGATTTGGGGACCAAATAGGATTTGGGGACGGCCAAGCTAACAGGCTGTAAATATTATATATGAGCTTAACCGGTCAGAAATTTAAAGAAGAGCAATATTCCTATATCGCTCATTTTGGGGCAAAAAAGAGCGACATAGGCGCCCAAAACACCTATGTTTGGGATCAAAACTTTGGAAATGCAACGACTTAGCTTGGCCCGTCCCCCAGAGAGTACCTTCAAGTGTCAAGAAAGAAGTACCTGCCCTATTATTTTTTGCTTGGTCCGACCCCGCAGCCAATGTCTCAGATCGCGCCAAATTAAGGAATTGAGGGATTGGGGGATTATTTAGAGCGCTTACCTTCAATTCCTGAATTCCGGAATCCCTAAATTCAAACCATACTTATCTGTGAAAATCTGCGAGGATCTGCGTCCCATAATTTGATTTGTAACCATTAAAAATATTAAGAAAATAGCTTATGTGCCGAAGATGACTATGAAAGGATAGCCATGATGAAAAGTAAAAGCGGACAAGTAATACTAAAAGCGTTTTCAAATTCAGAATCTCAACAAAGCGTTCTGGCCTATCTGCTGAAGATTTCCAAAGGCGCTGACCCGGACCAACTCAAAAAGAAATTTGGCAGCCTGCCGTTGGTCCTTTTTAAAAATATTTCGGCCGAAAATGCCGGGATCGTCGTCCGCCAATTAATTCAACTTGGCGCCAACGCGACCTTTGTGCCGCAAGATGAGAGCCAGCGAGGGCCTTCGAATATCGCTGCCGCCGGGTACGGCCAAATCGAACCAAAAAATGCCGCCGATCCGATAGAAACCGTTCAACGGCCGGTATTGAAATCCGCGGCGCCCACGCCCGCAAAAAGGCCGCGGCGGGCCCGCGCAGTGCTCTGCGCTGTCCTGCTGTTTACATTGGTTATGTTTTTTTACAACCAACACAAGGGCAAAGGGTCCGGGCACTCCAGCGGTCCGGTTGTTCATCCGGCCAATGGTCCTGCCATCATGCGCGTTGCTCCGGAATCAATATACGACTCGTATGTCAGGCAGTATACCGTCTCGCCGGACAGAACCATTATCGGGGCCTTCGATCAGCTGATCGAACTTTATGGGAGCCTGCGCGGCGTTTCTGCAGAGAAAAATCCATTCCGCAGTGGGCCGGTTCAATACGACGAACACGAAGTTTCACTGACCCTGATGAAAGCGGACCGCATTGTATCAGAGATTCGCATTCCACGGCCGCTCGATCCGGCCAAGGCCTTAGGTTCTATGCAGCGATGGTTGGAGTCCATGGAAGATGAAAATCCCCTGGAAGTTCCAGCTGCGGTACGTGGCCGGGCCTGGAAAGAAAAACTCGGCCTTGCGTTGGCCGATTTTAACAATCCTGATCCGCGATTGATCATCAGAGGGCTGTTGGGTCTGGAAAAACTCTGGCAGGAAGAAGGGCCGGATGCGCGCTTACTTTTATCTGCTGTCAGGGGCTATGCCATCCTTACTTTTGGCCTGCAGCCGGATCCGCTTGACTATAAAGATGATTTTGCTTCCCGGGCACTTGCTTTGTTGGCCCTTACCAAAAAGCTTGATCCAACGCTGCCGGTGGCCCGGGAGGAAGCCTTTCTGGCCATGATATTAGGGTATACGGCCCATGCCGACCAATTGATCGACAGCGGAGATGTGCAGATATTCGGTCCAGTAGACCATGCGTTCAGGGCTTATATCAAGCAGGATCTAGCTGAATTAAAGCAGCAACTTCGACCTGATGCCGAACTACTGGAACTATACCTCCTGGCCCGTCTTTATCGCCGGATGGGGTTGAGCAAAGAAGCTGAGAATGTTTCGATTCAATTATTAAACAAATTCCCGCATTTGTATCCGGCGTTGGTTGAGATAATTTACTCGGCCAACCTGCCGGCCGCCAAACTGCTGACGATTGTCTATCCCCTGGATATCCTGGCGCGTCTTGAAGGTCGGGTGAAGCCGGATGCCGTTGAAAACGCCGCCGCATGGGGTGAGCGGGTAAAAGCGTTTGCCGGCGGATCTGCTGAAGGCAATGTATCTTTTTCACAGTTTGAGGATCTGCTGGCAGGATGGGAGCCGTTGAAGGGCTATGGCCGGCACGGCCTGTTTATCGATGAGGCGCAGATCAAGCAGGTATTTCGGACACTATACACCGGCGCAGTATACTTGCGGTTTAATGTCCTGTACAACCGGTGGGCAGTGTTGGATCGGGCAACCAATTACGTCAATTCATTCGCCACTGCCGACCCGGATCATCCGCTGGTAATGTCCATGCAGCTGAAGGTTTACGTCGAGTCCGGCCGGCGCCGGGAGGCCAACGCCATTTGCGAAAAGGTCCTGCGGCATCCCCGGGCTTCGGCCTCGATCGCCTCAAGTGCCCACTATTTGCTCAATGACAAATTGAAACAGATCAATGCCACGCCGGCTCTGGTTTCCAAAATGGACAGCCGTCCGTCCAACCTGGTTCAGCTGGGCCGAATTTTTGTCAGGCTGCACCATTTTGACTTTTCGGAGAAATTTTACTTTCTGGCCTTGGCCCAGAACCCCTACCAATACCAGACATATGTAGATTTGGCGCAGGTGACGGGCGACGATGAACCGATTTTGGCCGCGATCGAAAAATTTTCCGGCAATGCGATGATGCTGGAGAAGGCTGGTGACTATTTCGCTGAAAAAGGTAATCAGCACGCCCTTGCCAAGGCAGTAAATCATTATCGGCAAGCCGCTGTTCTTCAGCCAAGCAATGAAGACCATCCCCAAAAATTAGCCCGTTCTCTGAGAAAGTTAAAGCGTTTTGGGGAAGCCGTGCAAGTGTTGCAGGAATGGATTGCGCAAAATGGCGGCAATAATCTAACGACCACAATTTGCAAGGGCGGTGTCGCCCGGGTCTACCTGGAAATGGGCAAACCGGAAATGGCGCTGCAGGCCCTGGAAACGGAAATGGAATCATATCAGTCCGGCGTCATGATGATCATCGCCGAGGCCCACAGCATGCGAAATGAGTTTGATCTGGCTGAAGCCGTGTTTCGCAAAGCGCTGGAACGATACCCCCAGAGCGGTCACGTGCTTGCCGCATCAGCCAAATTCTGTTGGAAGACCGGACGTGACAAGGACGCTGCTGAATTCATTGCCCGAGGAAGAAGAATAAATGGCGAAAATTCCAACTGGTACTTTTCAGATTTCTTGGAAGTCTTCGAACAGGCGCACCCGGGCAGAATATTAGCGGCCATCGGCGGCTTGCAGGCACGCGGTGCATCTGCCTGGGAGACCGGTCGCCTGGCGCATCTTTTTGCAGACAAAGGCCGCTATAAGATTGCATTGAAGATTTTGCAGCAGACACCGGCCCAGAAAACCATGCAGCGACTCGAACTGGCTGTCGCCAAATATGAAGTTATCCGGCAATGGAAAGGAGAGAAAGCTGCGCGGCATTCTCTATTCCAAATGGTGCCTCCGCAGGTGCTTGGGCAACTGACCATGGTACTGTTCAAAAAGGGGCATTTTCCGCTTGTTATGGCAGTGCTCGAAAATCCGGATTCCTTTCAGAAGCCCTATCGGGAATTTTTGTGGCTGCTTAAATTAATGGCTTGGCTTGCGGAGGACAATCAACCCGCAGGCTTGCAAAATGAGTTTTATCGCCATTACCACACAAAATCCAAAGACCACTACCATGCGATCGGCCGTTTTATGCTCGGAAAAGTCACTCGAGCCGACCTTCTGGCATTGATAAAGACATCCAAGCAGCGCTGCGAATTCAGCTACTACATCGGCTTTGCTGAAAGGGTGCGGGGGAATTTTTCAGAAGCGGCCAACTGGTATCAAATTTGCCGTGAAACCATGCTGTCCAACAACGGCGAGTTTCACTGGGCTTCCACAGAGCTTTTTTGGTGGGCCCATACGGGGACCCGCAATCGCCACATTCTCATGAGGGATGATATCAGTGACTATCGCCGAAAGCACGACTCGATGTCATCAATCTGAAAGGTAACTCAGGGATTCGTTGATTACAAAATCTCTTTTTCTCAGCTCATCGGCGAATTCCTCTGCCGGCAGCATGGTTTCAGCACCGTCCACGCCTTTTTCTTCACCTTTCCTCGGGCCGGCATCTGGGCCCCGATGGAAAGCGGGATGCCGACATTTTTGGAATAAGCGCTCGGTTCGCCCCAGATATCCATGGGCGGGTGGTCCGTCACGAGTCGATGGGCGGCGAATCATATAGGCCATAGGCATAGAGCATTTTTACCAGGCCCATGGCCCGCGGCGGAAAGCATCTCCTGATAAACACCTGTTTCACACCGGGAATATTCTTGGAAAGCGTTTGCGACTCGCCATGGGTTGCGGGATTTGGGGACCGGCCAAGCTAACAGGCTGTAAATATTATATATGAGCTTACTTATACCCATCAAAACAGGGCCATATTGAGCTTTTTGGAACAAAAAACAGCGATATAGCAATGTCAAGAGCGAAGAGGCATTACATACCGTGCCAGAGATGGCATACCCCAGATAAACAAAGGCAAAAAAGGTTTAACGGGGTAGATAGCACATCATGCTACGCCATTGGCTTCGACCCGACAAGCCGATGCCGTAGGAGAGAGTTTCTGCTTAAGTTCGCAAAAGATCGGCGGAGGTGGCTCCATTGGCTTTTTGAATCGAGAAAGCGATATGGCTTAAGCGTTTTAAATTATACGGTTACTTCAAATCATTCACTTACTAGTCGCCGATGATAAATCCTGGAGCGTCATTCCTGACTCGATCAAGCTTATTGCAGGTAGGATCGGTCAGGAATTTAAAGAAGAGCAATATTCCTATATCGCTCATTTTGGGGCAAAAAAGAGCGACATAGGCGCCCAAAACACCTATGTTTGGGATCAAAACTTTGGAAATGCAAAGACTTAGCTTGGCCCGTCCCCCAGAGAGTATGGCCAGGAAACTGATTTTTAAGCCCGCAATTGTAAAGTTAATTGATAATCTACGATCTATATTGCATATTCGGTTTACGTAACGTCGGCACCGTTTACCATCTGTTCCTTCACCTTTTTCATCAAATTTTGCATGGGCATTGGGTCGGACCCAATATCACAATCTCTATTCCACGGATAATTATGTGGTGCAGGGCTCCTGGTGCATACGTCTTCGCTTAAGCTACGCCGCACAGGTCTATGCGGGCTTTTCTGGAGATGGTGTTAGGGTATCAGATTCAGATAATTATAAAAATAGAGAAATAGAGCGGACGTCCCCTTTTTGCCCGGGTCATGCTGGGCTGATGGCCGCTGATTTATAAAGGCAATTCCCGGAACATCGCCCGGGAGTAAATGTAAACTTTATTGTCATTATTTGATTTTCTACCGACCCTTATTCCAACAGCGTCCTGCTTTCAAATCCATTGTAAGACCCCTTGGAGCCTGAAAAAATACACGTGCGCCCCTATGTCACATAGTGGTGGTATAGTAATTGCTTCTTGAAGAGTCTAAAACGCTGTTGCGTGGATTTCCTAAATCCAAAGGTTGCAAAAGAATGAATTCGGACCAATAATTCTCCTTTGCCTTGTCATTTATGCAACTAAGGAGTAAATACTTGTTATGAATGATAAAAACGATCAGAATCTTGATCCGACCTTCGTTGCCGGAATTGTGTTGGTCGTTTCCGTGTGGATCTATCTGCTGGGGGATGGCCAATTCCAGCGACTTTCATTTGTAACCTTTATCCCATTAAGCTTTTCATCTATTTTCTTCCTTGGTTTTCTCGTTTATATTTCCAATAGAGCGAATCTATTCATTTCCTGGTCAATATCGCTTATCTTTGTGTCTTTATCGGTATGGTTGGTTTATCTGAAACCCGGCGCTTTTCTTAGGCTTGCCATCGTTGCGCTGGTCCTAATCGTCGTCTCAATAGTCGTCATAACGGTATTAAACGAGTTAGGGCAACGGTCCCTTCGCCGGGATATTGAGCAGCAGCTGGAGAGCGACCGGATGGCCAGCCTCAAAAAAATACCAGACCCGCCGTATTCTTTGTATCTCAGAGCATTTGAAACAACGGATCGTCTCACAGTTCGGGCGTCTACCATAAACAGGGGCAAGATGGGCGATGTGCATGACGGCGGACCGGCCGCTGATACCGATTTTGAAACGGTCCTGGCGCAGGCTTTGAAGGGCAGATGCCCGCTGCATGCACTTGGCCTTCCCGGGGAGATGATCGGCGCTACGCGAATAGAAACGGAAGAATCAAACTGGCGCCAACATTTTTATGAGTTAGCTACGAAAGCCGCAATAATTTTTATCGTTCCTGCCAATAATGAAGGGACCTATTTTGAAATTCAGCAGGTGTTTCTCAATGAAAATATGAGACCCAAAACCGTCTTCATCATGCCGCCGTCTCCCAAACGCCTCCCGGTTGGAAAACTATATCCTTCAAATGCCGGTGGCCAATCCGAAAAAAAGCAGCCGGCAACCGTAATTGACCATTCAACCATGTGGGAAAGCGCAAAAGAAAAACTAGTCGAAATCGAAATTCAACTTCCCGACTATTCGGATGGCGGTATGTTTTTCGCTATCAATGAAGATGGCCGGGTGGAACGAGAAAAAATGCTGGAAATTTATGACCGTACCGTATCAGAGAACGAGATTCGTGAGGCCATCCAAGAAATAACCGATTACAAACTTAAAAAGATCAGTCACAATCGACGCTGAAGAATCTCGCTTTAAACCCAATGCCCTTATTCCTTCTGGATTGGGGTTTTCCAACTTGTGCCACTTTCCAATCCGCTACCAAAAGGAATTAAGAACTGGGGTCGGACCACGGTGATCGCCTGGCAATTAAGGATCTATGTTAAAAATAACCCCGTTTTTTAGGCTTAAAGTGATGTTTTTGACATCAAAAAGGACGGTTTAAGGAAAAGCGAACCATTGGATTTTCGCCAAGCTGTCTTATCCCTTAAATGCACCTTTTCGACGGCTAAAAGGGCATTCTAAGGCCAAATAACGGCCTTGTTTTTAAGTTCATGCCTTAATTTTCAGGGTTCTACCTTGGTCCGACCTCGCAAGCTTTACAGGGGCGGCAGTGTGCCAATCTCAATCCGCCGCCCTTGCTTTTTTTAATAAAAAAAGGCCTCCTTCGGAGACCCATTTATTCTAATAAACCATTTCTGCTGACTAATCGATTCTAAAAATCCCTCATAGGTTTAGGACCACATAATTCGCTCAATGACAAGGAGCTCCCTATAGCGTATAACGCCTACGCATCAGCTGCGGGCAAAAACAGTTCAAACACCTTAATAATTTTACGGGTTCCCCCGCACCCCCATCCCGTCAGCTGCATGCGTCTTGTTGGATGTTTTTCTTCCTCCAAAGATGGCTAACTCAAAAACTTTGAAGAAGCAATCAACATCGCTGAATCCGATATGCCTCAACCACTCGCACTGCTCTTCGACCGCGGCTAGGATGTTTTCTTTCTTGTCCGGGCGTTTGTAATATTCGTCGGCGATGGCATCTCGGCTTGCATTGGCGTAGGTTTTGCTGTGAAAGTCATGCAGGTGATCGACGAAAAAGTCATCGAACAGTTGTTGTCCTGCTTCGGTCGCTGAGGCAACATGCTCAAGGTTGAGAAAGATTCCTTTAGGTGCAAGCAGGTCAAAGATCTCTGCGTAGAGCTCGCGTTTTCTCCTGTCAGGCTGGTGGTGGATAGCGAAGCCAGATACCACAGTGTCAAAAGGACCGTGTGGTCGTGCGATATCGAGCCATTGGGGCGAGGCGAAATCCGCCTTTGCAATAGTAGTGTTGGGAAGCCCGCCCACTTTCTCAATCGCAGCGTCAATCATCGGATCTGAGAAATCTAAAAAAAGGCCGCTTGCAGACGGAAAGAGTTTCAGAAGAAACTGGCCAAGAATACCGTTGCCGCAGCCAAGGTCCAAAATTCGCTCCGGAGACGTGCTCCACCGATGAACAACTTTGCTGATCACTGCGAGCTGTAAATCTGCTCCCGGAATGGCATCTCGCATGCCTTCAAGAAAGGCCTGAGATAGCTCCTTTGTCTGCCATTCGCTTTTGGGTCTCATTATATTCTCTCACATCCAACGCTCGCGCATCACCTGCACCCAAAGTTACGAAGAACTCGTAAAAGGCACATTTTTTGGATTTACAAATAAATGCCGAAAGCGGCATTGCTTTGGGTGTCAGAGTGCATGCGCATTGTTATGCGCCTTATCTGGATTTCGGCTTTCCAATAATACGCCCTGGACCAAATTCCGATTCAAGGCGCTTTTCCGCGTTTACAGATGCCTGGGGATAATCTTTCTCTTCACACCATTCTACATGAACATTTCCCTCGCGCATTCCGCATACAAGAATGACCCTCATATCAGACGGATAACGATGTTCCTTTGCTTCGCGCATTATTTCGATAAGCTTCTCAGGGTCACACGATCGCAGCTCAGACCATAGGTTAGGATTCGATCTAAGAAATACCTTTAAAAGCGCTTTATAATCCTGCATGTCATGACCTAGTGTGCGATTCCATGCGACCTGTGCAAATAAAAGGGAGGCATGGGCGGCTTCTGATGATGGCGGGACTTTAGGATTTTTAAAACTTGTTAGTGCGATTTCCTTCATGATCTCAGACATTTTTCTTAATGTAACCATTTGATAATAACCTCTGATTTTGGCCAGGCGCATAACGCCGCTAATCAGCCGCGCGGCTATTTGCGTCGGCTGAATTAGCCTTGTTAGGAGTATCTCCTACTAAATTGTTCAACAAAGGGTCTATAGAGATTCTATGAGAAATAAAGCTCTTTGATAATTTTAAAGATTCCTCAAGGTACCTTTTAGAGCTCTCAGCGTCTTTTTCAAAGGCGTAAATGCTTGAAATATTGTAGTTTATTACGGCTAAAGATTTTTGATTTATTGTTTTATCATTAGATAATTGCAGAAGAATATTCTTAACAGCATCGATCTTATTCGGATCATTTGAATCGAGAGCATAAAAAGTAAGTCTATCCGATTCACCGTAAAAGGATGTTGATTGGTTTAGCTCATAAAGACGCACACATTCATCTTTTAGACCGTATATAGAACAAAGATAAGCAATAGCGTGATTCGGATTGCCATATGATAAATGCTCAGTATCCTCATCTTCTTTTTCTTTGTAAACAATACGAAAAAGATAGAACATAATGCCTGCTAAAGCACCGGCTATTGCTGGAAAAATGTTTGAAAGGCTAAAGCGTTTGTCTGGGGTCTTCAATGGTTTCTCTATACCGCTTAATCCTTTAGCTCTAAGGGAAACATCAGGAAATTTAGGAAGTTTTTTTTGGGAAGAAGCTAAAATCGAAATTTGAACATTTTCCGCTGGATTCAATAAAGGAATATCGATGCTAAATGTATCACCTAACATTTTGTCACTGAATGTAATTGTAGGTTTTGCTAATACATTTTTGTTATCTATTTTCGCTCCAGGAATAGCTATCGTTGATAACACTTTCTCAACTTCTTTTTCCCCATCATTAGAAATAGTGACATGATATACCCCAACAAACTGATTGTTCCCTGAGAATGGAGCCGTTTCAATTATTGAATACTGTAAAATGGGCTCTTTTTTTTCGAGTTTGGATAAAACTAGTCCAGCACCAACTGTTACGGCACCAGTAATAATGGCAGTAATTATTATACTAAACCAATTTATTTTCTTCATATAAATCAACTCCTAACCAACAAACCCCGCAAACTAAACGCCGTCAGCTCCACTGGTTTGTTATCTTTTATTTAATAAGTCTTTCTTTTTAACTTCAATAGCTTTTCGACTACAAGGAGTTACTTGATGGTGTCCTATGGCGCCAAATAACAATTCTACTTTCATACTTTCACAAACAAAACTAAACTCTATGACATATGATGTATCTGTTTCTTCGATATGAGTACAGATCATATTTGCAATAGACGGATCTTTTGTAATATGAGCATACCTTGCTTCCTCTATAATTTTTGCAACCTTTACATCGGAGACATTAATTGGTTCAGGCTTAGATTCAATACTTAAAGAGGCCATAACCAAATAAATTGTAACAATAAATCCGATTACAATCCCTGCAATAATTAGAAAGAACGGTTTAAATATTTTTTTCATTGAAGGTAACGGTTAAGCTAACCTACCGGCGCTGGATATTTGGACTTGTATTGAATTTTACGCATACCGGCATAGTTTTCCCGGTTAGGTTCAGCGCTTTGTTTGGCTAAGGGCTGGCACCACGAACGAAACGCTAAACCTTGCGCGCGTTACAGCAACGTACAACCTTTCCGGAGCCTTCAGCTTCGTTTCGTCTCCATCCTTAAGGTACTTTAACATGGGTTTCGTCGGAAAAATCATCACTCGATCGAACGTGCTCCCTTTGGCAACCCCGATATTCATCGCCGGCAGTCCTGCAGTGTCGGCATTTTTGTCATGCCGAAGAACGGTCACCGGGTGGTGCTCCGCGATGTAACCAGGTACGTCTTCTGCCGCGATTTGAAAGATGCCGTCATGGCCGGTTAGAGGTACATCTATTGATGTCGTTGCCGGTAAATGAGGGTAGATCGCGTCAGCGAAGTCGCAAATAGCCTGGTTGCAACGATAACTGTGGTTGCGTGGTTCGAGAGTACAGACACCCGAGCGTTTTGCAAACCAGTCTGCGAGCCCGGCACCTCGGTACTTTTTGTTCCTTGGCCCAATGTTAGTTGCAAATGTATGCTGTCGAGGGTCGCCTACGAGAATGAGCTTTATCCCCGACACTAATAGAAGGTCAAGCATATCAAGATCGAAACCAACGAGATCCTGCACCTCATCGATGAAGATATATTTGAATATCCTCTCCAACCGTCCAATAACAGCTCCCTCCGTCTTTTCGTTGAGAGCGACCACAAAGTCGGACACGCCATCCCGATACATGTCTGCATTTCCATCAAGGAAGTAACTGATATTCGACTTTTTAGTGAACCGGTTCCTTCGACCTTTAAAGTTAAGCCCCTTGATCATAAGAGGTTCACCAGTCAGTGCCCGCTGAAAGGGCTTAGCACACTGCGCAATAAGAAATGAAAACCAGCCCATCACTGAAATGTGGGGCGGAATTGCACCGATCTTTTGCTCGATTCGGGTGACAATCTGGCGCTGGTTCTCATTCGTATAAGTAGTAATTAATACTCGTCCGTCAGTGACAGCAAGCGCCGACTCTACAATGTGATCAGTCTTGCGCGAACCTGCTGCCGCAAGAATCGTTGTGTTATCATCCGCTGAGGACATTTCTGATATACTCCGGCATCTCGATCTTGGTGTCGGACTCAAAGATTACAAGCGCCGAACCAGTTTTATCCTTCAGCATGGCCTCGAGCGCTTCTTCCTTTGAACCATATTCCGTCCCGAGAGCTGCGTTCAGAGTGGCCAGATCGTTGGCCGCTACAATCTGCGGTTCAAGAGTGCGGAGTCCCGGGTCGATACCAACGTGGAGCGAAACGACATCGTTATCGAGGTATCCTGAGAAACGCTTAATTACCTGATCCTCTGTTTGGCCATCATTATCAGTGACTACCCACACGCGTCGGTTGAGCCGAATAGCAAGGTCGAGAAAGCGCTTGTGGGAAAGGCCGACGCTTATGACATCAATGCCGACTTCGATAGGTAGCTTCCCATTGACATCTAAGTACCCCCGCTGGATTATGAGTTCGTCGGACGGCCCTTCAACAAGAATTGCACCTTCGGCGAGGACCAACCGGAGTGTATCAAATCCGGCCAATTTTTTGAAATAGTCGACCGTCTCTATCGGCACGTCGATGATCCGAGTAGCAGTGCCCTCGCCGAGGAGTATTAGGTTCTGCAGCCCAAGCTTGTTGAGCACGTAGTTGCTATGTGTAGCGACGATAACCTGCTTGCCGGCACAGCGTTCCTCGATGCGCCGGATCAGTTTTCTTAGAGAAGCAAATGAAAGGTGATTCTCCGGCTCCTCAATAAGGATGACGTGGGCGTCATCGGCTTTCCGCCCTATCGCCAACAAGGTTTTCAGAGCGTTCTGATCCCCTTTTCCTATAAGTTGAAACGGCAAATCGTCGAGATGAGCCACGAGGCTGCTTTCCCACGTATACCGCTGTGAGATGTCAATCGCGAGGCTTAGTTCGCGGCCAATAAGATCTTCGTCTTCGGCCTTCAGTCTTTCATTAATCGTTTTGACTGATTCCTTGTCGCTGAACTCCTCGCGTAGACTTCGATACTGCCGCGATAGCTCAACACGTTCCTTCGGGTCAAGGTGTGTACGGATGATCTGCTGCAGGTGATAGTCGACTCCGGACTGTAGGCGGATTGTCGTTGGATCGATGACTGATGCGGTCGCGGGCACACTTCGCGCTGATACAGCATTGCCGGAAAAACCGAGCCAGTCGATTTTGTAGTACTCAGTTGGAGCGAGCCTGACCGCTTCTGGCTCGCTAATAAAGCTAAGGTATTCTTCGTAGAATTCTTGAGACAGCTTTGCTTGTATTCTTAAGCCGCAGTCATTCTCAGCGTGTATGTTGTTAGTGCCGCGGAGGATTTCCGTCTCATCCGCATCCGCTAGAAAGACATCGATTATTATCGTCGGCGGGAGAGGAGGCTCTTCGCCGCCCGATTGAAGATGTTCTATATACTCACGCGTGGCATCTAAATTGATGAAATATGGAGAAAACTCCTGCGCTAGCATTCTGCCGTGAACTCGGCCTGTCAACACGAGGTTGATCGCCTCGATCAACGTGGACTTCCCGGTGTCATTGTTGCCGACGAGTATGTTGATGCCTGGCGAGAATTCAAGATCGAACTCGCGGAACAATCGATAGTTGCGAATTGCAATCTTCCGAATCATCACGCTTCTCCTACCGTGTTATAGCTTGTCCTATTATTTTAGCAGACTAAGTCGAGATCTTATCGCACTTTGGACTGGCAGGCCTCGATAAGCCCAACGGTTGAGGTAACCAGCCGGATCACTTGCCTTCGCACCAGCACAGACTTTCACGCAAAACCGCATAATTTTCCCGGTCTGGTTCACTGATGGGTTAGCTGCTTTTTAACCCCAATTATCGATACAGAAAAATAGGACACCTTGGGCAATAAATACAAATCCCAGAATGCGCATGATAGATGGCACCTTTTCCTCATCATACATCGTTTCAATTTGGCCTTGGGAAAAAGGGCGAATTGAAGCCTCTCGCCAAATCCGTCTCCCAATACGACAGAAGTATATACCAATTGGTCTCGAAAAGATGGCCATCAGGAATCCAAGGACAATAAAACTTATGCCAAAGATTGTCTGGTAATACATTTATTTCCCTGTAGCTAACGTGGGCGTGAGCAGCGGCTCTATCAAGGTTCGAACCTGCACGGCCTTTACGTAAAACCGCGGTCTTCTCGCCGTCTGCTCAACGCGTTTGTTCGGTATTTATCTCATTCTTCCGGTTCCATTTA
>Ga0209454_1000228_pt1 | contig 31919 bp, 28 predicted proteins | sample WorMetHERISLAND1_2_FD_187400 | JGI IMG/M metagenome (GOLD analysis project Ga0209454, IMG submission 187400) | Marine gutless worms symbiont microbial communities from Max Planck institute for Marine Microbiology, Germany - Olavius geniculatus... | ecosystem: Host-associated > Annelida >... | reverse complement strand
CCACAACGCTGACAAATACATCAGACTGTGCCGGTTTAGATAATTTTTCAAAGAACTGGCGATCAAATCGACTCATTTGGATCGTAAATCTAAAATATAAAACCCTGGTGGCTGCGGGACAAACTGTAAACCCCGCCACTACTCTTGTACAATGACTAAGTTTCTTCTTCGATCAGAATCGCCGCTGGCAGCCAGCGGCGGCGCTAATATGAAATTTTATAACAACATGCCGTAAGAAGATGAAGGTTTGCCGCAAATTTAATTAGCCGCCCACTCGCTTCGGCCTTCGCTCTACGAGCTACGACCCGACAAGTGGCTCGCTCGACTCACGCAGACAGTATCCGGAATAGTTGACCGCCATGGCCGGATATGATTCCCGTTGCCCTTCGGGCAAATAAATTAATTATTGGCTTAAATTCAGATTAATTCATTCTGAAGGATTATCGCGAAGCGATGCTAACTTTAGACCGGCCAGGTCGGCCGGTCTAATGGTCTGCGGCTAATTTAACAAAGATTCTATCGCCAAATACTCAACGCTACCAATCTTTACTCGAACTTTTCTGGAGATGATCCTCAATTTTAAATTAAATGGAAGGAGCGACCTGTCGGGTCGTAGCCGAAGGCGAAGCCTGAAGCGACATCCACAAATCTTCAATCTTCATTCTTAAATTCCAGCATAAGCTGCAAAAAAAGGGGCATCTTTGACCAGATGCCCCTTTTTCTGTGTGATTGCGTTTCCCGGAATTACATGCCCGTCTCCGCCAGCAGTTCCACCCAGCCTTTCATTCTTGAACGGATACGCTCGACATCGTCGACGCTGAACCAGTCGGTGGGATTGACGGATTCCACGGCATAGACCGGCCGGTGGAAATCCTGCTCGTAGCCGAAGGGAACGGTGGCGTCAATGCCCATGCCGCCTTCGAATCTCGTGTTGGCACCCGTCCATTCTTTTTCGCCGGCCGTCATGCGTTCCGCCGGCATGAAGGTCTGGCCGCGCCCGCCCGGCAGCGGATTGAGAATGTCCGTGTGCGGATTGACGCGGGTCGTCAGAGTCCACATGATGTCGTCCATGCTGTAGATGTTTACGTCCGTATCCACGGCGATGGCCAGCCGCATGCCCTGGCTGCAGGACAAAATGGCCGACAGGAAGTTCTTCTGCCAGCCCTCTTCGATTTTGTTGCGTTTTTTTACCTGGATGATGCAGCCGCCCCATTCGGTCATGCAGTAGGGCAGATGGACGTCCTGGATGATTCCCGGCTGCAGCCGATTGCACAGTTCAAAGATGGCCGCTTCCCGGATCATCTGGTCGTTGTTCTGGCAGTCGGCCGTGTGCACCCCCATGGGCCAGAAGGTCAGTTTGCCCTTGGCGGGGTCCCGCATGGTGATGGCCGTGACATGCAGGGTGGGGGCCTTGTAGGCTTTGCCCATGTAGCCGGCCCATTCGGGATGGAAAAAATACTTGCCCTGCACCCCGGCGTCTTCCGCCTCCTTGGTCTCGTAGCGTTTGTCGCGCGGATGAAGATAGCCTTCCAGGACCAGCTCGGCATCGGCCAGCGCATAGGCGTCGATGGTTTTGGCCTTCACAATGTTCAGGGGATATCCCTGGATCGCCCCGGCAACCCCGAGCTCATCGCAGCCCTTGGGCAGCACGACGTAGTCGAATCCGCTGCCGGCCGCCAGCTGGGCAGCCGGAGGAATGCCGAAATTCATCGTCAGGGGAATCGGTTTGTCATCCTTGTAGTGTTCCGTCATGATCTGCCACATGTGGGAGCCGGGGGAAATCTGGAAAGTCCCGACATTGCTCCAGCGAAAATTCATGCGGTTGTAGCTGATGTGGGTGCCGCCGTCAAAATAGGGTCCGACCACCACGGTCTGGGCACTGCCGATGGTCATCTCCGATTCGAGTGCGGTGTGCCGGATGGCCAGTGCCCATCGGTTGACGTCCAGTTCGTCGGTGATGACCACTTCCTGAACCGGTGCTTCGGGGACTTCCAGCGAGGCAATCGGATTTACGAGCGCCCGGCTTAGTTTGACGGTACGATCTGTTTCATCCTTCCAGCCGAAGATTTTGTTGATGAGGTCCCGATTGGCGAACATGTTCGTTACGGCCCGGATATGATCATAGCCCTTAACATTATTGAAAAGCAGACCCAGTCCGCCATCAAGCTTTTTTTGAAGGGCCGTGATCTCCAGATCAGGATTGACCTCCTTATCGCTGACGGCGATGTCCTTTTCGGACACCAGCCATTCAATCGTACTTCTCAAACTCGATATGTCACGATCAACCTTTTCAGTACCAGCCATGTGCAACCTCCTTGGATTACGTTGAAGTAGAAAAATTGTAGTTATTTTAACCGACTTAAAATTTAATTCGAGCCCGCCGGGCTGCTGGTGTTGGTGAAAATTGCTGCTGACTCGGCTATTTTTTAATGAAGAAAGACCTTTAAGTCAATAAAATAATTTATTTTATAAAATATAAGCGATTATATTGAAAATTAATGCTATAACACAATAATTTTGTTTACAATATATAATTCTACTGCTATCAATCAAAAGTGGTAAAAAGGTTTTTTTACCCCAATGATTTACCACCGCACAACCTGCTGGAACCCGATGACAAACCCATCCGGTTCGCAGTATCGGGTTCAAAGGCGATGGACAGATGCCGTTTGGCGGTGTTGCGGACGGTGACACGGTCCGGATCGGTGATTATGATTTTGCATGCGTCCAAGCCACGGCACATTCCGGGTCACATGTGTCTTTAGGACGCTCAAAAGAAATTGCTGATTTCAGGTGACCACATCCTGCCGGGCATCACCTCATACATCCGTGCGCTGAGAAACGAAAATCAGGCCGAGACACTGGGTTTTGCTTGGCAACCCCTGAATCAAAGGATTTAAACAGCGCCCTATTGATCAACCAGTGTCCATCCGGATCCGCCTGAGGCGGAATGGTTCAGGGCAAGGCCTGAGCGTTTTTGCGACCGACGGCGTAGCAGTCACGGCGATAGCAGGCCTAGTGGGGCTATTCCGAGGAGCGCAAAAAAGCGAAAACGCCGCCCTGGGCCAAAAGATGCTGTTTGCGCTTGGACACGAACTTAAAACTGCAGGTCACCTACTGGAGGGCTTTGTACGATGGATGAACTTAAAATTCTCGCCAACAAGAAGATACTGATCGTCGATGATGAAAAAGATGTTTTGGAGACGCTTGCAGATTTGTTGGATATGTGTCGCTGCGAGCCGGCCTCGGATTTCGAATCGGCCCGGCGTCTTTTGGATGCCAACGATTATGATCTGGCCATTTTGGATATCATGGGCGTCGATGGTTATAAACTGCTGGAGCATGCCGGCAATAGGGGGATCCCAGCGCTGATGTTCACCGCCCATGCGCTCAGTCCGGAAGCATTCGAAAAATCGATGGGCGGCGGCGCCAAGGCTTACATCCCTAAAGAAAAGATGTCCAACATCGCCGAATATGCCGCCGAAATCGTCACGGCCCACGAAAAGGGAGTGCAGCGCCCCGGGAAATGGTTTGGCAAATTGCAGTCGTTTTTTGAAAAGCAGTTCGGCAAGGATTGGATGGCCCAATACAGAGAGGCGCGCGAAAAATATGACTGGCTGGACTTTGACGAGTGATCCGGCGGGCAAGAAGAGGCTTTCGGCGTTGGGCAGTCGGCGCACGAGGCACACCATTTCTTTTAATGATAGATATGTCATCCCGCAACAGCGGGGATGCAGGTTGATGGTCGATTTAATTTTCTGCCTTATGTCTAAGGAATTAAGCCCGTCTTGATAAATTCCGGTGCTATGGGCAATCTCATCGATCCGCAAAAAGCTTGATATTTTTTACGGTCCTATAAACAAAAAGAAGGTCCATGCTCCGCGTGCTATTGTTTTTGAAATAATTTCGGAATGTTGGAGTATTGGAGCGCTGGAGTAATGGAATGAGGACTGTAGCGCAGACCACCTGATGACAACACGCCAACTTGTCGCGTCGAAGCGCAGCGAAGATGGATACTCCATCATTCCAGTATTCCACGATCGATAAACTCTTGGACTGTAAATAATCCCAGGTATTCCTTAATATTGTTTATAATTCCTTTATAAAGTGATTTTCCGGGTAACCAAAGGAGGCTGTATGGCAAAGCTGAAAAGCATTTCGAAAGAAACCGTCCCACAGGCTCTGCAACTGGCCGAACGGTATCGGGTGATGAAGGAGCCCTCGGTTTCGGAAAGCATCTGTTGCGACATTCTCGAAGTTGACCCGGGCAACCAGGAGGCGCTCATAACGCTTCTGCTCGCCATTTCCGAACAATTCAAAGATCGTCTGATGCCGGGGTACAAGCAGACACGCGAAATTTTGGACCGGATCACCAACGAATACAAGCGGGCATTTTATGAAGGAATTATCATCGAACGCCGCGCCCTGGCCCACTTTCACAAGGAATCCTATGGGTCGGGGTGGCAGGCGCATACCTGGTTCGAAAAGGCGATGAAGGCCTATGAAAAAGCGATCGCGCTGCGTCCTGCCGGAAACGATGAAGCCATCCTGAGATGGAACAACTGTCAACGCACCATGGCGCGTTATCCCGAGATTGTATCGCCGCCCCAGGAAGAAAACGAGCAGATGCTGGAGTGAGCATATTATCGCCGCCGCCGGCTGCAAGCGTCCCGTCTGACCGGAAAAGAAACTCAAGTCAATTCATCTCTCACAGAGTCCGCAGAGTTCTCAGAGAAAAATATAAAAAGCTCTGTGCACTCAGCTGGCTCTGCGAGATATTTAATTAAAGTTTCATATAAGCAGAGAGCAACGCGCATGATGACGAGTGTCGCGGCCATTGCCGCCGGCAGAAAGCGCTTTTGCTCCGGTATCCAACCCCCAATCACCGCGAAGCGTCACAGGAATCCAGCATGGACCCGGCCGGCCCGACATCGTGGAAGCGCACCCTTTATGTCATCGTCTTCGCCCAGATCGTGACCTCCATCGGCTTTTCGAGCTTCTTTCCATTTCTTCCCCTGTATGTCGCCGAGCTGGAAACGAACAGCCGGCTGAGCGTGGAATTTTTATCGGGGCTGGCGTTCTCGGGCCAGGCATTCATGATGATGATTGCCTCGCCGCTCTGGGGCATGGTTGCCGATCGCTACGGCCGCAAACTGATGGTGGAACGCGCCATGTTCGGAGGGGCGGTGGTTATCGGCCTGATGGGATTTGCGCGCTCGGCCGAAGAACTGGTTCTGCTGCGGGCGATCCAGGGGTTGATCACCGGTGTCATCAGCGCCCACAATGCCCTGGTGGCCTCAGTGGTTCCCCGGGAGCGAACCGGCTATGCCATGGGGCTGCTTCAGGTCGGCCTGGGTATCGGGGTCGCCCTGGGCCCTCTGCTCGGCGGGCTGGTGGCGGATCTGTTTGGATACCGCTCTGCGTTTTTCGTGACCGGCGCGCTGCTGTTTGTTTCCGGGATCGTCGTGTGGCTCGGTGTCCGGGAAGACTTTAAACCCGCTGCAACCGCCAAGCTGGCAAGCCGTATGCTGGCGCAAAAGTGGAAAAGCATCCTTTTCACTCCGGGCGTACTGATCACTTACAGCCTGCGCTTTATCAGCCAGTTCGGCCGTATGACGATATTCCCCATTTTGCCGTTTTTCATCCAGTCCCTGATGGGCGACCCCTCCCGGGTGAACACATTTACCGGCATGGTGGTCGGCACAAGCTCGGTGTTCCTCACCCTGAGCGCCGTTTATCTGGGCCGTCTGGGCGACCGCATCGGTCACAGACTTATCTTGATCTGTTGCTTTATAGGAGGGACCTTGGCCTTCCTGCCCCAAGGTTTCGTGGTGTTCCCGTGGCAGCTGCTGGTGTTGCAGGCCCTGGGCGGAGCTGCCCTGGGCGGTATCATACCCTCCATCAGCGCGCTGCTGGCCAGGTATACCCCGCCGGGAGAGGAAGGTGTGGTCTACGGGCTGGACAACTCGGTGACCGCGGGGGCCCGGGCGCTGGCACCCCTGTTCGGCGCGTCCGTCGCCATGTGGATGGGCTTGCGAACCACATTTACGGCCATTGGTCTGCTCTTTTTTATGGCGGGGATTCTTTCGCTCTGGCGGCTGCCCCGGGAAAAGGCGCCCCCGAGAGAGCCGGGAGACTGAACCGTCTGTCTCTTTTTTTTCCAAACATCTTTGCCATCTGAAAGCAGTGAAATGGGCACAGGCTATTTCTCCTGACTGGACTGTAGATTCCGATGAACATCACTTCCCCAAATATCATTGCAAATTTAACCTGTCAGGTAAAAATTGAGTCCCAATTTTACCCTTCTGGGTTAAAAATGTGAGATTTATTTCATCAAGGCTGCGTATGCAAATTAATTGTCAGATATTAATTATTGACAAATTGATTTACACCGATTAATATGACCATAGTCATTTGACCATAATAATTTTGGCGGGGAATGCCATGGAATCCTTATCAGTTTCTGAATTCAAGGCCAGGTGCCTTTCTGTTTTGCAGGACGTCAACACGCAGAAAAAACGTGTCGTCATCACCAAACGGGGAAAGCCGATCGCGGAAATCGTTCCTCATGATGCTGAGGAAAAAGACATTCCTTTAGAAGATACGATTGTTTTTATGGGAGATATCACTTCGCCGGTGGCTACAGAGGATTGGGAGGTGTTAAAGTGACAGCCATACTTTTAGACACCCATGTCTGGATATGGCTGGTATTGAAGAAGGACAAACTATTGTCCGCCAGGGCCAAACAAGTGGTGAAATCAGATCGTCAAAAATGGATTGCGGCCATTTCCTGCTGGGAGCTGGCCAAGCTGGTCGAAAAAAACAGAATCGGCTTCTCTATTCCAACCCTGACATGGATCAGACGCTCACTCAACCAATACAACATTAAAGTCGCCGATCTTTCTCCGGAAATTGCAGTTGAGAGCACCGTCCTGCGCGGCTTTCACAGCGACCCGGCCGATCAGCTCATTGCAGCGACATCCAGAATTCTGGGATTTCCCTTGGTGACTTCGGATAAGCAGATTCTGGAATTTGCCGAGGTAGACACCATTTGGTAGCGTGGGCAATTTATCACTAATGGTTAATCGGGTTTAGGGAAATTAATTTGTAACTTTCAGGCTTCTTGAAGCTATTTGTCAGCATAGGATTTCGATAAGCCATAGTGAAAAAGTCGTCGGGTATAGCCATGAGAACTCGTAGCGGGAAGAATTTCATAATTTTGTGGGATGTCACTGAGAGGCTAATCGAGTTTCTATTCCATTCAGGTTGATGCTGCATCTAAAACCCTATAGTGAGATAGGTTTTAAGGATAGTGATGAATATCTGCTGAACAACATATCAATTTTTTTTGAGTTGTGACCGTTTCTGTCACTCCTGTTTGATATAATATACATGAGAATGTGGGCACTTAAATGAATTTCTGTATATTGACAGAGCCTTCCCAGATCGGTGAATATGTTGAAATAATTCAATCATTCGCTGATGCTAATAAAAGGGCTCTAGGATTTTTACCTAAATCAGCATTCAGTGACCACGCAAACTATGGCCGATTATGGGTTGCAGTGTGCGAAAAGAAAAGAGACTGTGTAGGATACTTGATGTATGGAGGAAGGTTTCCCACTCTTAGAATCTCCCAACTTTTTGTGTCAAAAAACCACCGCAAACATCGAATCGGCTCGACTTTGCTATCAAAGTTTGAGGCATATGCGGAAGAAAGAAATTATTTATCAATTAATGCCCGGGTTGCAGCCGATCTTGAATCCAATAAGTTCTGGGATAAAGCAGGGTATGAATTAATTAAACAGGTTGAGGGCGGAAAAACTACTAACCGAATCATCAACGTTAGAATTAAAGATTTAGATACACCATCGCTATTGAAGCTGATGTCTTTTAAATCATGTGGTGATCAACGGGGAATAGAATCCCTAAAAACCGTGCAGCGTCCGCTTTTTAGAAGCTCAACCTATGTAATAGATTTGAATGTTTTTTTTGATGTGGTGAAGCAACGGATCGATCGCGACAATGCGACACGGCTTATATCCTCGGGACTGAGCAATGAGATAAAATTTACGTTACACCCGAATTCTGTCAAGAATTGGAACGAAATAAGACGAAAAAGCATGACCCAATATTTGAATTTGCCAAACAGTTGCCGACATTACCGCGGATAAATAAAAATGAAATTAACAAACTTATCAAGGAACTGAAAACAATTGTTTTTCCAGACCGGGAAAATGCAGAAGATCCATTTTCGCGAAATCGTTCAGATTTAATCCATTTGGCATACTGTGTACACCATGGAGCCTCCGGTTTCATTACTCGAGAAAAAGCGATTCTCTCAGCTGGTGATCAACTTAAAGAATCCTACCAAATAGAAATTTTATCTACCGCGGATTTCAACCAACCGAAAATTGAGGAATTTCCAAAAATTCAGTCTTTAAGCGTCAATCACAAAATAGAAAAACTAACAGTATCGCTATTTAAAGAAGATCAAAGAGAATTAGCAGAAATGTTTTTGATGTCGTTTCAGATGAATAAGGAATACATTTCTGAAATATTACATCCGGGAACGAGTTCATCACCCCGCATAAGAATGGTCGCCAAAGGCGGATATCGAGTTATAGGCTTCGCGTCTTGGGACAATTCTAGAGATCTCAGGCGCGGAAGATTTTTACATTTATATGTAGATGAAAACTCGCCACTATCAGAATTGATAATCGACCATTTTCTTGAGGCTTCGATAAGAGATTCGGCGTTGCTACATCCGGTGATAATGGCCCTAAACACAGGCCCAGAGCAGCCAAAGACCGTCGCCACAGCTCTACAATGTGGATTTCTGCCTATATTTGGCGACGATGATCGCAGTCCTCGAAATGAATTAGTTAAATTTATTTACAATGGACCGATATCAAAAGGGAGTTGGTATAATTTTAAGGAAAATTTCGAAGCTTTGACCAATTTTACTCTTCCGGAAAGAATACCAACCCTATCGGAGTTCGATAATACAGGAATCAGGATAAAGACCGGGAACGGCAAATATAGCTGCTTAGATTTGTTTGATTTTGAGACCCTAGTTTCACCAGCAATTGTATTAAGCCCGGGAAGAGACGCACTCATAGTTCCGGTTCGAAAAAAATATGCTCAGAATTTTTTTGCACTGCCTCGCACACAATTAGATTTATTCTTTTCCCCTGAGGCGCTCTTTCATATCGAGAAAGCATATTTTAGAAGTTATCGGAACGCTTCCCTTTTCGAGCCCGGAAAATTGGTTTTGTTTTATATATCCGGTTCTGATGGGGGGTCAAAAGAAATAATTGGTTGTGGTAGGATAACATATTCAGAAATAATTACCGTGGATAAAGCATCTCTGTTGCTTGAACGACAAGGAGTGCTTTCGCGTGAAGAGTTGTCTGGCATTGCTAATAAAGACAATTTAATTCATGCCTTTACATTCGACAATTACAGCAGGTTTCAATTCAAAATTTCCTTTGACCAACTAAAATTAAAGAAGCTGATATCTGACGCGAATCTTGTCACTGCAGAGCGAATATCATCTAAAAAGCTAAATAAGATTTGTGAAATGGGGTTTGGTAACTGAGTAGCGGGGAAAGTTATCATGGCTGACGCGTTAATCTCCATTAAACCAAAGTACGTCGACAGATTTCTCAATGGACAAAAAGCAGTAGAGATACGAACCCGTCGAGTAAATCTGCAAAACAATGCGAGGCTTTGGATATATAGTACCTTGCCAAAGGCTAGCATTCAGACCGTTGCATATGTGAAGTACGTTGAATCCGACACTCCTGATGTAATCTGGTCCAAGTATAGCCAATCAATCGGCATCTCAAAAAGAAGATTTAATGAATACGTAAATGGGTCAATACAAATATCCGCTATAGTAACCGAGTCTATATGGAAACTACCATTCGAAATGTCGCTCCAAAAAATAAGAAAAGAGGTGCCTGAATTTCATCCACCACAGTTTTTAAAATTTTTGGCAAAAGATGATCCACTTTTTATTGCGATTATGAACATATTAGCTAAAGAGCTGAATATGTCTACAATGTCTGAACCGGACATTGGTGCTCTTACTAACTAAATTTTAGCGCTCTTAGACTAAAGACATCTTGTCACTTCAGAAATCACCAAAGGATTGGTTAAAGATATTCCTTCTCGCTATTGGTCTTGGAAAACTAGTTTACCTACTCGTCCTCATGCCATCGGCCGCCCGGTCTCATCCCACCCCTGGAGCTGGTAGTATTCCTTGAGCATGATCTCCAATTCCTCGGGAGTGATCACTTGGCCGTTGTCCGTCAAGGCCCGATGGAGGGCTTTGGGGAGGCGTTCGTCCGCAGGCTGCATGCCTTCTCTCAAATTAAAGCGCCGGATCAGGGTGGCGATGGCCCGGGCCCGGTCTTTGAGCGCCTGCTGACCGGCATCCAGACCGGTTGCTTTAGCGATGATGTCTTCGAGAACATCCCAGAGATAAAAATCCCGGTAGAAGCGGCACAAAATCAGGGTATCGAAGATCGCCAACCGGTCTTCAAAATCCAGAAACATCGCGGCCTTGCCCTCGATCTGCTCCGGCGGGATCATGCACGCCAGCTCCGGCTTGTAGAAGGTGGCGCGCAGGTGGCAGGCCCCGCGGTCGGAGGTGGCATAGGCCAGGCCCATACCTTTTAAGGCCCTGGGATCGTAGCCGGCCGGCTCCAGGCCCTTGACGTGCACGGCGATATCCTCCAGGTCCCATGCGGCGGCAGCGTGTTTGATGCCCTCGGCCAGGACTTGGCCGGCACCCTCCTTGCGGGCAATCTTGTGAAGCAAGTCTGCAACGCCATCGACATCGCCGTAATCGATCTCGAGATCGACTTTTTTACGGCGGGCCGCTTCAATTGTGAAGGCGCACAGATTGCCGGCGGTGATCGTGTCCATGCCCAGCCGGTCGCAAATATCGTTCAAGTAGGCAATTTCTTCGATGCTGTCGATCAGGCAAAGTCCGCCGAAGGCATAGATGGTCTCGTATTCAGGCCCCTCGATTTTGAGGCCGGCATGGCGTCCTTGCTTGACCGTGCCCAGCTGCCCGCAGGCCATAAAACATTTGCCGCAGGCATGGGGGGTGGGGTCCATTTTTTCAATCAGCGCTTCGGCGCTGATTTTCTCCCAATCCTGATAGGTGCCCTGGGTCCAGTAGCGCGTGGGAAAAGCCCCGGCCGTGTTGGTCACTTTGACCAGCATGGGGGTGCCCATGGTGCGGTAGGCATTGGCCGCGGCGTGGTCTTTGAAATCAGCCATGAAATTCTTTGAAAAGGCCTTGACCGCGGCCTCATCCGCGTGGGATCGTTTGCGGTTTCCGGTAAACAATATGCCCTTGACCTGTTTGGCGCCCATCACCGTCCCGGCGCCGGTCCGGCCGGCCGAGCGCCAGTAGTCGTTTTTGATGCAGCCGAAGCGCACCAGATTCTCGGACGCCGGTCCGATCACCAGAGCGCCTTTTTTGCGGTAGTCCGCCATGGCAAACCGCTCTTTGACGGCATCTTCGGCGCTGTGGCTTTCCTGGCCCCATATGTCGCCGGCAGCGCGAAAGACAGCCCCCTCGGGATGAATGGTCAAAACACTCGGCGCGTCGCAGCGGCCCTGAATCACGACGGCGTCGAAGCCGGCCGCATCGATGGCATCCGGCGTGCGCCCGCCGGAATAGGATTCGGTAAAAAAGCCGGTCAGCGGCGATTTGGTGAACACCCCGTAGCGGCAGGAGCCCCAGATGGTGCTGCCGCCCAAAGGACCGGTGGCAAATATCAAGGTATTTCCCGGCGCCAGCGGATCGATCTCCGGCGGATTCAGCTCGTAGAGCAGATGGGCCGCCAGACCCTTGCCGCCCAGGTATTGCTCGTAAACCGCATCCGCCGGCGTGTCGATGCTGAATTCCCGGCGGCTTAAATCGATTTTTAGAATCCGTCCGTAAAATCCGTCCATTATATTTTTCCTTCTGATTTACTCGTTAAAAACAAGCTCGAATTTTTCTACCGATTCTTGTCGGTCCCAATAAATTTTCCATTCCCGGAAAAATATGTAATTTAAAATTATTGGAACATGACCCTAGAAGTGATTTTGAAACAACTTCTAATCGATGGCAAACCATTCCGCAATCCTGGCCGAGCGCTCCCCGTCTTTGTGGTTGAATTCCGCGGTTTCCGGAGAAAATAGATAGTCTTTTCTCCACGCTTCGATATGTAGGACGATGGACTGCAAGGCTTCGAGAATATATTCCAGCTCATCATTTGACATGGTTGGATGAATGGACATTCTGACCCACCCGGGCTTTGAAGAAAAATCGCCCGCGTTGATTTGGTCCGTAATTTCCTGGGATTGGCTGCGATCGACGCCCAGAAGAAAGTGCCCGTATGTGCCGGCGCAGGAGCAGCCCCCGCGCACCTGGATGCCGTATCTGTCGTTTAACAATTTTACGATCAAATTGTGATGAATGCCGCTGATATAGAACGAAAAAACCCCTAATCTTTCGGTCGCATTCTCAGCCAGGATGTTCAATCCCGGTATTTGCCGTAATTTCGCAAAAGCCAGCGCGTTGAGCTCCGTCTCCCTGTGGCGCATATGCTCGACGTTCATTTTCTCTTTGAGCTTGATGCTCAGCGCCGCTTTAATGGCCTGGAGAAACCCCGGCGTACCGCCGTCTTCCCTTATCTCGATATCATCAACATAGGAGTGTTCGCCCCAGGGATTTGTCCACGTCACCGTCCCGCCGCCGGGATGATCCGGAATCCGGTTTTTATACAGGTGTTTGCTGAATATCAACACGCCGGAACTGCCGGGCCCGCCTAAAAATTTGTGGGGAGAAAAAAAGACCGCGTCAAGCTTCTCAAGGGGATCTTCGGGGTGCATATCAATGGCGACATAGGGGGCCGAGGCCGCAAAATCGACGAAGCAATAGCCGCTGTGTTGGTGCATGATCCTGGCCAATTCGTGGACGGGCGTTTCAATCCCGGTGACATTCGAGCAGGCTGAAAAGGAGCCTATTTTTATTTCCCTGTGCTCATATTTGACGATCTCATTCTCCAGGCTGCCCGGTTTGACCATTAGATTTTCGTCGGGCTCAAGAACGATGACATCTGCAATCGACTCCAACCAGGGGGTCTGATTGGAATGGTGCTCCATGTGCGTGATGAATACGACCGGCTTCTCGTCGTCGGGCAATTCACAATGGGAAAAGAGATTCTCTGGCAGGCGAACCCCGAGGATGCGCTGAAATTTGGCCAGCGCCGAGGTCATACCGGCACCGGTCGTAATAATCACATCGTCGTCATCGGCATTTACGTGCCGCTTGATGATGTTATGGGCCAGGTGGTAGGCATTCGTCATCGTTTTCCCGGTTGCGCTGGATTCCGAGTGGGTATTGCCGACCAGCGGGCCGAATACATTTGCCAACTTATCCTCAATGGGTTTGTACAACCGCCCGCTGGCGATCCAGTCGGCATACACGATTTTTTGCAGTCCATAAGGTGATTCAAAGCAGGCATCGATGCCGACAATATTTTTGCGGTAGGATTCAAAGTAGCTTTCGAGATTCATTAGTGTTGTATCCTATCTCTTTTCGCGAATAAAGCGAAACACGGGGATGAACAAGACGGCCAGGGTGCACACGATGATAATTTTGGCCACCACGCTGGACATCAGCATCCAGAAGCTGCCGTGGGAAATAATCATGGCCAGCCGGAATTGCTGTTCGGCCATGGGGCCGAGAACCAGCCCGAGCACCACCGGCGCCGTCGGATAATCGAGCCGATTCATCACATAACCGATAAAGCCCAGCACGAGCATCACGTAGAGGTCGAAGGTGCTGTTGTGGATGGTGTAGACACCGACCACCGTCATGGACACGATCAGGGGTGCCAGCAGAACACGGGGCAGCTTCAAAACCTGGCCGAAAATCCGGGTGGCCATCAGGCTTCCGAAGAAAATCAGCAGGATCGCGGTCAGCAGCATCTGCAGCATGAAGCCGTAGACGACGTCGGGGTTGTCCCGAAACAATTGGGCGCCGGGACGCAGACCGTGAACCAGAAGCCCTCCCAGGATCACCGCGGCCACACCGCTTCCCGGAATACCGAGGGTCAGGGCCGGTATCATGGCCGCCGCATTGTCGGCCCCATTGCCGCACTCCGCCCCGGCCACGCCCAGGGGATCGCCCTTGCCGAAGTTTTCCGGATTTTTGGCCACGCTTTTGGCCTGATTGTACGAGACGAAGGCCGAAATACTGCCCGCCGCACCGGGTAAAATTCCGATGATGATGCCCACAATGGCGGTTCGAATCCAGACATGCACAAAACTGACCCAATTCTTGAACACGGATGTGGTCCGCTTCAAGCTGGCCAACTCCTTGGCCAGGCCGGTCTTGAGCGCTTTTTCCGCCATCACCAGGGCGGGCGGGATGGCGTACAGTCCGGTGAGCAGCACCACCATATTGAGTCCGTCGACCAGATGCAGGTTTCCAAAGGTGAAGCGGTCGAAACCGCTGGTGTTGTCCGTTCCCACCAACCCCAAAAGAAGACCGAAGCAGGCCGCAACCATCCCTTTGAAGGGATCGTCGCCCAACAGCACCGAAACCGTCGAAAGGCCGAAAAGCGCCACCCAGAAGTATTCCGCCGGTCCGAACATCAGGCTGATTCTGACCAGCGGCGGTGCGAAGAGCAGCAGCGCGATGGCGCTGGCAATGCTGCCGATGGCCCCTGAAACCACCGCAACCTGCAGGGCGTAGGCCGCCTGACCTTTTTGGGTCATGGGATAGCCGTCGAGCACGGTGGCAACCGAGGCGGGGGTTCCCGGAATGCGCAGCAGGATGGCCGGAATGGCGCCGCCATAACTGCCGCCGTTGTAGATGCCGGCCATCATACCGAGGGCCACCAGGGGCTCCAGGCCGAAGGTAAGGGGAATTAATACGGATATCCCGAGAACGACGGTCAGGCCCGGCAGGGCGCCGACGATCATACCGGCGATCATCCCGACAACGACGGCCAGCAGGTTCTGCCACTCCAGCACAACGGGCAGAGCATGCAAGATGGGTTCAAACATTTCAATCATTTTTCCGTGTTCCTGTCTAGAAGTTCTGAAAAAATTCAGGTGGAATGGGGCGTTCGAAAAGACCAATAAACACAAAATAAACGAAGCCGAGAAACAGCGAGATCGTCAGCAGGATTTTCTTCCACTCCCGATAACCGAGAGCCAATGTCAGGGAAATAAAAAAAAGCGTGCTGCTGGTAAAAAAACCCAACAGCGGCAGCAACACGATATACCCGAATATCGCCCCGAAAGCCGCCCAGAAATTGGCACGGTTTTCAAAAAACGGCTCGGCCGGCGGCGCCTTCTTGGATGCCCGCGGCCCGATAAAGGTGCGGATAAAGATGGCGGCCGACAATACCATCATCAGCCCCAGCACGGCATAGGGAAAAATCTTAGAATCGGCCGGAAAACTCCGGCAAAGGGTTATTAAAAACAGCGCAGTCCCAAAGATGACTGCCGCCATGATTCGTTCGTGAATGCGTTTGTCCATTTTATTCAAGCCCCGTCTATTCTGAATGACCGACAGGAGGAAGCAGGCGTGCCCCCCATAGCACTAACGCTAAATTGGTTTGGTGTGCCAAGAGCTGAGAAAATAAACATCGAACATCGAACATTGAACTTTCAACATCGAATAATGTATTCTGTCAATCTTATAAAAAAACTGATCAAACTTGTTTCGCCAACTCGTCGCTGATTACCAAGAGTGCGACTAAATTTAGAAACTTTGCTGTTTTTAAAACAAGTCTTCAGCAAGAATCGTTTGTTTCAAAATTAGATAAAGCAAAGCGTCATCATTATTCGATGTTCGATGTTGGATCCGCCTCAGGCGGATTCAATGTTCATCTCTTTAAACACGCCCTATGGCATAATTGCACCGGGTGAACAGATATCAAATAACTTAGCGTTTATCGAGGTAGTCCCCTGCATCCCCTTTCCTGTCGGATTGGATGCATGTTGTTGTCGTTTATCTCCAGGGGGCTTCCGCCCAGAGGGCTCTCAGATCCTTTTCCAGGCGGTCGATCAATGCCTGATACTGCGCGCCGCTGAGGTAAGCCAGGGGCACGAATGCTTTCTTGGCATTGGCCACGTACTCCGGATCATTGACGGCGTTTTTAACAGCCATCTCCAGTTGATTGAAAAGTTCGTCCGGAATGTCCTTGGGCGCGGCCAGACCCCGGGAAGAGCCCGAGATTACGTCGACGCCCTGTTCTTTGAAGGTAGGCACATGGGAAGCCAGTGAGGCGCGCTCCTCACCCATGGTGCCCAGGAAGCGGATCTTGCCTTCGGCTTCCAGGGCCACGCCCTCGCCCAGGTTGAAGGCGCCCAGCGGGATGTGGCCGCCGAGCAGGGCGCTGCGCATGGGCGCGGTGCTGCCGAAGGGCGCGTGGTTGAACTTGGCGCCGGTGAGTTTTTCGATCTGCATAATGGCGATGTGCTCGCTCGACCCGCTCGAACCGGTCGTGCCGATGGTCAGCACACCGGGATTTTTCTTGCCGTATTCGATGACATCGGAGAGCGTTTTGAATTGGCTGTCAGCCCGCACCGCCCAGACGCCCGGATCGTAAACGATATTGCCTAAGGTCCTGAAATCGGACATCTTGTATTTGGTTTGCCGCTCCACGGTGTAGGCGGCTATCGCCGGCACGTTGATAAAACCGATGGTGTAGCCGTCCGGTTTGGCGTTGGCCAGGGTGGTGAAGCCGATTTCACCGCCGGCACCGGGTTTATTGACGACGGCGATCTTGGCGCTCTCTCCCAGGTACTTCTCGATGTAACGCGCAATACCACGGGCCGCGACATCCGTGCCGCCCCCCGGGCTGAATGCTACCAGCATGGTGACCGGGCGCTCGGGATAATCTCCGGCCTGGGCCAGTGGGGATACCAGCAGCGCCAGCACGATACACAGCAGACCTGCAAAAAGTTTCTTTTTCATTTTTTTCTCCTTTCTTTTTGGGTTTCAGTCAGGGTTATTGGTTCAGCAAGGTCAACTACCACCCCTAAAAGGGGGGCAAATTGATATTCGTTTTCACCGCAGAGTCGCTGAGCACGCTGAGAATTCATTATATTATTTTCTCTGCGATCTCTGTGTCTCGAGCGAAGCGGGTGGTGAAATGTCACTCAGATCTCGTCCGGTTTTGTAAAAGTCCTCGTTGCATAGAAAACCGGCCAGGTCAATCAAAGACCGGGTCAGGGGCATTTCGACGCCGACCCTTCCCGCCAGACTGCTCATGGGTACCAGACCGTAGGCGATATCTTCCCTGAAATAGCGATGGTCAAGGGATCGCGGGCCCGGAGATTTGGCAAACTGCGGGAAAGTATAGATCATTTCGTACAGGCTGTCACCCCGCATGCCCTGATCTGCATAGAAGTCCGACATCCAGCGGGTCAGCGGGACCGGCGCCAGCCCCAGCTGCCGCATCAACTGCTGCCGCTCGCCGTCGATTGCTTCCACCAGAGCGCCGATACGCGGGGTCAGCCCCTGCCGGTAGAATGTCCACGGCTGGCCTCCCTGCACGTACCCCATATTGAGCAGGGCGACACAGGGATGCAGAATGAAATTGGTTTCATTCAACCCGGCTTCGATGGGGCTTGCGCTCTGTTCAATGCCGTCAAACAATTCTTTCACAAAATCCACGCCTGCACCGGTGCGGTCGTTCGGGCCGATGGTGGAAAGCATGAACCGGCGTTTTATGCCGTGAATCGATACCGTGTCGCCCGACAATTTGCGGCAGGCAAAGGGCAGCACCGAGCACTCCACCACAGCGGGCTGGGCGCCGGCGGCGCCCGCCCTGATCTGACGGTCGATGGCCCAGCCGCCGCCCACATAACCCGGACAGAGGATAACCGGTTTTTGATTGGCAAAAGAGGCGCAATAAGCGCTGATTTCCCAATGCGCGGCGGCATGGGTTACCACGAGGATCAAATCAGCCCATCCCAGGCTCTCAGCGGGATCGGTTGTTGCAAAGGCAAGCTCGAAGCGACCGCTGATCAGCCCCTCGGATCGTATGGCCAAGTTTTTGTCGAAGCCTTCAAGATTGGACTCAAACCGGGCAAGCTCACACAGGCCGACCCGATGTCCCGCGTCCAAGGCCCGGCAGGCCATGGCCATGGCTCCGGGTCCGGCTCCGAATATACAGATATTCATTGTCAGCGACAGTCTCCTTTAACGGCGCCACGAATATCCGCCACGACTCGTTCAAGCACATCGAGGTTGCAGGGGTGGCGGATGGTGCAGCCGGGAGCCAATATCAGGCGGCGGTTGCCGGTCAGGTGAAGCATCTTGCGCACATCCGCGGCGACGGCGTCAAGGTCGCCTGCGGTAATCTGGGTGCGCTGCAATCCTCCGACAATGACCTTGTCTTCGGTTCGATCCAAAAAATGGTCGGCCGCCGGTGGCGTCTCCCAAATGTGCCAGCTGAACCCGTGCACCGGATAGTCAACGACCTGATCAAACCATAAGTCTTCACCGTGAACATGCAACACGTTGAACCAGGTCTGCTGCCGGGCGGCGCTCAACACCTTCAGGTCGTAGGGTTTGGCCCAGGCCGCATAGTCTTGGCGTGTCATCATCTTCGCGGTGCACATCTGGGTGGCCAGAAAGATGCCGGCGCAGCCCGCCTCGACCGCCTTGCGTACAAACCGGGAAGTCGTTTCGGCAATAACCTCCAAACCGTGGGCGACCTTTTCGGGCGACGTGCGCAGGTGGCGGAAAACCCGGCCCTGGGAGAGTTTGTAAGCCGTGGTGATCGGAGAAAAGACCGTAGCGATTACCGGCGCTTCTTTGTTCACCAGCGACAGCAGGCTTTGCAGGGCCTGCAGCTCGCGCCCCAGGGCTCCCTGGTGTAAATCCAGCTCTGCCAGGCGCGGCCAATCGCCCCGCGTCTGGACGGCGGCATGGGTGACGCGGGCGACGCCCCCGCGGGCGATTTGACTAAAATCGCAGGTGCAGCCCCAATCCTGGATGGAAAACATCCCGTTGGGCATCGTCTTGATAAAATCCAGGTCAAGTCTTTTGTAAAGGGCGTAAGATGCCTGGGACAGCGCCCGGGCATCCTGGTCTATCCCGGGAAAATGGGTCCAGAATCCGCAGGCCGGCCGATCCGGCGTATCGCCGTTCAATATGGATTTGATGCGTTCAATTTTTTCCATTGGATCGACAATTCAGGCAAACACGGCGGTGTGCAACCGAGCCGAAAAATTCAGCAGGTGATTCTTATTTTTTCCGCGCTCCTTGAATATGTGAGAAATTGCTTTTCTAGTGCTGATGGATCAAACAGGGTAAATGGTGGACCGGTGTCAGATGCAGCGCAGCATTTTGAGGCGCCAAATAATTGACCGCCATGAGCCTCCTGATAACCAAGGGGGACTAGGTTGTCAATACCTATTTTCCCGGTGGAGTAGTAAAATCAGCCCGACTTGAGCATACTTCACCGCTAGGATCGGCAGCGGATTCTTTTTATTGGAAAATTGTATGTTTATTAGCTGTTCTACCAAAGAAAGCTTTTGGGGAGCAGACATCAGCGGTGGCGATGCCCCGGGGGGTCACATCCGCCGGCGCCATCAATGGCATCCTGTGTCCGCCCGCGCGTATCTCAACGTGCCGGCAGATGTGTGCGGTTCGGCGGCAAAGGTACTCCCCGACAGCGGACCTCTGCCTGCCCTGCGAAGCCTGAAGGCGAAGCAGGGTCATCCGTCTTCTGTCATCCGTCATCCGTCTTCTGTCCTCTGTTATCCGTCTTCTGCCCTCTGTTATCTGCTAACAAAGTGGCAGGCCGCGTAATGCTCCCGCCCCACTTCAACCATTTCAGGGATATCCTCGCTGCAAATCTTTTGGGCGAACGGACAGCGGGTTCGAAATGTGCAGCCAGAAGGAGGATCGGCAGGATTGGGAATATCGCCCTGCAGCGGGATGCGCTCGAAGACCGATTTGGGATCCGCAACCGGTATGGCGGTCAGCAGCGCCCGGGTGTAAGGGTGGCGGGGCTCATTGTATATGCTCCAGCTGGGAGCGGTTTCTACAATTTTTCCCAAATACATGATGGCCACCCGGTCGGCGATGTGCTCAACCACCGCCAGATCGTGAGAGACGAACAGGTAAGAAAGCTGCAATTCCTCCTGCAGCCTGACCAGCAGGTTGATAATCTGGGCTTGAATGGAAACATCCAGGGCGGATACCGGTTCGTCGGCGATGATCAATTGTGGATTCAGTGTGAGCACCCGGGCGATTCCGATCCGCTGGCGCTGGCCCCCGGAAAATTCATGGGGGAAGCGCCGCATGTAGGCCGGTTCCAAACCGACTTTTTCAAGGACCTCGACAACTCTGGCGGCGCGGTCTTTAGCACTGCCGATGCCGTGGACGAGCAGAGGCTCCCCCACAATATCCCCCACGGTCATGCGGGGATTCAAGGAGGCAAAGGGATCCTGAAAGATCATCTGAGCCCGGCGGCGAAATTTTTTGAGATCAACGGCTTTCAAATCGGCAACATTTTGGCCCAGGAAGTTGACGGCGCCGGCGCTGGGCTCGATCAGCCTTAATACAACCCGGCCGGTGGTTGTCTTGCCGCAACCGGACTCACCGACCAGCCCCAGGATTTCGCCCTTGTCCAGGTGGAAGCTGATCCCGTTGACCGCATACACGTAGCGCCGCTGCTGAAAAATCCCCGTTCTTTTCAGCGCAAAATGTTTAACCAGTCCTTTTACATCCAGCAGTAAATGACTCATATGTCTATCTGCGAATACAGGCCACCAGATGGCCGGTTTCAACTTCATTGAGCGGCGGTCTTTGGGCGTGACAGTCGGCGATCATTTCCGGACAGCGCTCGGCGAATTTACAGCCTTGAATTTCACGGTAGGGCGCCGGCACCACCCCCTTTATTTCCGCTAAATACTTCTCACGGCGCCCGAGAACAGGCAGCGATTTCATCAGCGCCATGGTGTAAGGATGGGCCGGTTTTTCAAAAAGGGCACCCACGGCGGCTTCTTCGACTTTTTCACCGGCATACATCACCACCACCCGTTGGGCAAATTTGGCCACGATACCCAGGTCATGGGTGATCAGAATCATGGCCATGCCGAAATTTTCTTTCAGCCGCAGCATCAGGTCCAGTATCTGAGCCTGAATGGTCACATCCAGGGCCGTGGTGGGCTCATCGGCGATTAAAACATTGGGATTGCACCCCAGGGCCATGGCGATCATGGCTCGCTGTCGCATGCCGCCGCTCAATTCGTGGGGGTAGGCTTTGAGAATTCTGGCGGGTGAGGGTATGTCACAGGCAGCCAGTATATCGGCGGCCTTTTGACGAGCTGACCTGAGCGAGATTTTCTGATGCAGGGTGAATACCTTTGAGAGCTGGTACCCGATGGTAAACACCGGATTCAACGACGTCATCGGTTCCTGAAAGATCATCGATATCCGGTTGCCCCTGATTGCGCGCATCTTGTTCAGTGGCAAGGCCAAAAGATCCCGGCCCTCGAATAGAATTCGGCCGGACACGATTTCGCCGGGCGGCATTGGGATCAGCCTCAATATAGACAGCGCCGTGACGCTTTTACCGCAGCCGGATTCTCCCACCACCGCAAGGGTTTCGCCCGGGTTGACCTGGTAGCTGACTCCGTCGACTGCTTTGGCGATGCCGTCCGGGGTATGAAAATAAGTCCGAAGGTTTTCAACAGAAAGAACCGCAGCTTCAGAGTCGGGCAACGCCATAATTTGATTTTCCCATATAATTTGGAAGCTGAATTACAAACCCAATTGAGCTAAAACCAGTTGGAAGTTATCTGTTACTTGTTAAAAGTTAATAGGTTAAAAGAAATAAACCCCATTTTTATAACTGATCGGTTTTAGAAATAGAATATGAGGCTGTTAATTATTACTAATAACGATTAACATATAACCAATAACGCCGAATTGAGGGTTTTTCCCTCAATTGGGATACGTTCAACCCTTCTGAAAACGCCATCTGATCTTGGGATCCAGCGCCTCGCGGAGGCCGTCGCCCAACAGGTTAAAGGCCAGGACCGTGATAAAGATCGCTCCTCCGGAAAAGGTCGATATCCACCATTGGGTCATAAAAAACTCGCGCCCGTCGCTGACCATGACCCCCCAGTCCGCCGTGGGCGGCTGGGTTCCCAACCCGAGAAAACCCAGCGAAGCCAGCGCAAGAATGATATAGCCCATATCCAGGGTGGCCTGCACGATAATCGGCGACAGGCAGTTGGGCAGGATATGTCGAAACATAATGCGCCACTGAGACACCCCGATCGCCCGGGCCGACTCGACAAACTGCATTTCCTTGATCGACAAGACCTGGCTGCGCATCAAGCGCGTGTACCAGGGCCACCAGGGGAAGGCTATCGCGATCAGTGCATTTAAAAGACTGGGACCCAGGGAAGCCACGATGGCGATCGCCAGAAGGTAGGACGGAAAGGCCAGAACCATATCGGCCAATCGCATTATAAACTCATCCAGCTTGCCGCCGAAAAAACCGGCCATCAAGCCCAGGGGCGCACCAATCAAAACAACCAGCAATACCACCGCCACTGACGCCTGCAGGGCAATGCGCGAACCAAAGATAATACGGCTCAAAATATCCCGTCCCAGGTTGTCGGTTCCCATCGGATGCCTGATACTGGGCGGCAGCAGCCTTTCACCGAGGTTGGAATGCCCGGCGCCCTGTTCCGGAAAAGGCGCCAAAAAGGGCGCCAACAGCGCCGTTGACGTCAGCACGAAGATGATGACCAGGCCGAACAGGGTCAGCGGATTCTTAATGATAAAATTCAGCCCCCGCAACCAGTCCCGGCGGCGCGCATCAGGGTGTATATGTTGCTGATTGTCCATAAATAAAATGCCTTGCATCAGCTCAATCGGATCCGGGGATCGACCACGGCGATCATAAGATCGACCAGCAGGTTGATCAGCACATAAAATATTGCCATCAGGATGGTCACTCCCATGATGACAGGATAGTCGTTGGAAAAAATGGCCGTGGTGGTGTAGGTTCCCAGACCCGGCCAGAAGAAAATGAGTTCGATAAAAAAGGTCCCGGTCAACATGAAGGCAAAGGACAGCCCTGCCGTGGTCAAGGTGGGACCCAAGGCATTTCTCAATCCCTGAACAAACACGATTTCTTTTTCGGCGATACCTACCGATCGGGCCGTCGTTATGTAATCTTCGCGCAGCACTTCGATCATGGTCGCCCGCGTCATGCGGGTGATAACACCGATGGAATAAGTCGCCAGGATCAACGAAGGCAGAACAAGGTGGGAGACGGCGCTTTTCAGCGCCGTCCAGTTCCCGGTTAGGAGCGAATCCAGGATATAAAACCCGGTAATCTTTTCGATCGGACTGATCAGCCCCACCACCGTATCGATGCGACCGCCCACCGGCAGCAGGTTCAGCCATTTAAAAAATACAATCTGGGCAATCATCGCCAGCCAGAAAGACGGCAGGGAGGCATTGGCAACCGAAAAAAGACGGCTCAGATGATCGGTCAGCGTATTTTCCTTTTTGGCCGAAATCGCGCCCAGGGGAATGCCCACCAGGGTGGCAATCATAATGGCGCAAAACATCAACTCCAGCGAAGCCGGCAGGTGATCGATGATGCCGGTAATCACCGGCCGGTGGGTTCGCAACGACTCACCCAGATCCAGATGGGTCAGATCCCGCAGGTAATATAAAAACTGCATATGCAGCGGCTCGTCCAGACCCATCTGGGATCTGAAATATTCGATCTGCTCCGGTTTGGCCCGTGGTCCCAGGTATAGAGATGCCGGATCACCGGGAACCATCCGCGAAAGATAGAACGTAACGGCACTCAGCCCCAACAGGACCACAACAAGCCAGAGGAGGCGTCTGAGCGTAAAGCGAATCATTACTCTTTGTGCATCTCGTAAAAGAAAGGCACCCGGGGATAGCTCGGGTTGATGACATATCCCTTCAACTCGTTGCGGATAAACACCGGCAGCTCGACATCGATCAAATAAACGGATGGTGCTTGCTCAACCAGAATTTTCTGGGCCCTGGCGTACAAGCCCGTGGCCCGGGAAGCATCCGGTGAAGTGTAGGCCTGATCGATGAGTTTGTCGTATTCCGGATTTTTGTAGTAGGCAAAATTGAAAAACGGCTTGTCTTCCGAATGCCAGAGGCTGTAGAGGGTGTCATAGGGATCACTGAAAGTCGGCCACCACAGCAATGCGGCCATGTGCTGGGCTTTCTCGGCCCCGCCTTTCATCAAATCCCACTGAGCATTCCAAATCATCGGCCGGATCTCGACATCAATTCCGATTTTGGCCAGTGATTCCTTGATCAAGGGAGAAAAGGCTTTCTCCACCTGATTTTCCGCAGCGTATGTATATACGATCTTTTCCTTTAGTCCATTGGGATAACCGGCTTCGGCCATCAGCTTTTTGGCTTTTTCCAGGTTCTGGGAATATTGATAAAGGGTTTTATCGTGACCGTACTGCGTATAGGGAACGGGGCCAAGCGATTGTCGGCCAAGGCCTCCGATACCGACTTCGACGATATCCTTGTAGGGCATGGCGTAGGATACCGCCTGCCGGATTTTTTTATTGTCAAACGGCGCTTTGCGGGTGTTCAGGTGAAGCGCATAATTCAGATAGCTGGGCCCGACCAGGCGCGAACAGCATTGCTTTCGGTCGAAAATCCGGCTGCTTTCAACCGGAATGCGGTTGCCGAGATCTGCCACCCCGGATTCGATCATCTGTTCCTGCACGGCTCCCTCTTTGACGATTTTAACCACAATGCGGTCGAAGTGGTGTTTGTCCCAGCCACCCCAGTAGCCGTCAAACTTTTTTAGGATGATCTCCTCGTCGGGTTTGCTGCTTTCCAGCAGATAAGGCCCGGAGCCGGCCGCGTTTCCCATGTCAAACCACTTTTGATCCTTGCCGACGGCCTGCGGGCTGATGATCCAGGCCGCATAGGCCGACGCAACGATGCGCTCCAACGGTGCCACGCTCTTCAGGTTGAACTGAACGGTGTGGTCATCGAGGACTTTGATTTCCTTGATCGGCCCCAGGATGAAAGAGGCCCCTTTTTTCATCGTTTTGGTGCGTTCGAAAGAGTCTTTGACCGCCTTGGCCGTCAGCATGCCGCCGTCGTGGAATTTTACGCCTGCTCTCAAATAAAAGGTCCAGGTCAAGCCATCGGCGGATTTCTCCCAGCGCTCGGCCAATCCCGGTCTGAATTCCCGGGCACTTCCGGGGGGTGATACCCAGATGAGAGGTTCGTAAATATTGGCAAGATAGGTCAGCTCGGTTGAAAAGCTGACACTCGGATCCCAGGTGGTGGTGCTGTCAGTGCAGGCGTATACCAGAATATTTTTGGGCAATTTGGCAGCCTGTCCGGATACCGCAGCCAGCATCAACACCAAAGCACTGATGGCTAAAATCGACAATGAATGCCTGAATTTGATTTTCATGATTTCCCCCTTTCTGTTGTAAGGCTAAGTGACCTCTATTGTAATTTACCTTCCGACGGCAGACTATCTTTGACCTGCCATTATTATTCGTTAATATTTTTGTGGAGTGCAACCGGGCCCAGGGCTTTAAAAATCTCCCCCCTGGATATCGGCCCTTCATAGACCGGAAATTTTCCTTTAAAACTGCCAAGTTCTTTCCAAACCTGACATTGACCCACGGTGCCGTACCGGCGGGCCCGCGAAACCAGGTCCAGATCGATGATCTCCGTCATGAGCTGTTCGCCCGACCCGGAACTTTGGAGAATTCTTCCTTCAGGATCGACAAACACAGATCGGCCGATCCCTCCGGCCCCGACACCGTTTAAGCTGAACCAGTAAACCTGGTTGGCAATCGCGTTGGCCTGGGCCATAATTATCTCCTGTGAGCGGTCCGGGGTTATTGTCGCCGTCGGGCAAAACACGGCCTCGGCCCCCATCCAGGCCAGGGTGCGGGCCATTTCGGGAAACCACTGATCATAGCAGATGCAAAGCCCGAAGCGGCCGATGTCAGGAATGTCGAACACGCAGAATTCTTCGCCGGGGGTGCTGGTTTCCAGCGGCCGCCAGGGAAAGATTTTGCGATACTTGGCAACAATTTCACCATCCGGACCGATCACGACGGCGGTGTTATAAATGTCATCCCCCTGTTTTTCGTAAAACGAACCCGGAATCACCCACTTTTGGGCATCCTTGGCCCACCGTCTGAACCGGTCCAATTCCCGGTCAGGGTCGGACAGAGCCTGTTGAACATCCACGCCGCTGAGGCAAAGTTCGCTGAAAAATACGATGTCGACCCATGGAAACATCCGGGACACGGATTTCATTTTGGCCAGCATTTTGGCGGCGTTATCCTCGCTCCTGTCGACTGCCATCTGAATGCCGGCAATGCCGAGATTTCTGGACATAATTCCCCCTAAACTGATGCAAGCACAGCCTGGCACCCTATCCGTGGGTTCAACCCTGCTGTCAAACTGTCAATGTTTCTTCCGCCCTCCGCCATCTGCGTGCCGCGGCGTAGCCACAGGCGAAGATGGGCCTGCCGCGACGAAGCCGCAGGCGAAGACGGGTCATCCATCTTCTGCTTGCCCTGCGAAGCCCCCGGGGCGAAGCAGGGTCTTCTGTCATCCGTCCTCTGTCTTCTGTCATCCGTCTTCTGTCATCCGTCTTCTGTCTTCCGTCTTCTGTCTTCCGTCTTCTGTCTTCTGACATCTGATATCCCTCAGTAATTAATCACACAGTGTACGTCCCGCATGAAATCGGCCGCTTCAACGGCATTTCCCTTTTCGAAAAGCTTGATCATCGTCAAATGCTCGGAGTAGTTCATCTCCCGCATCTTGCGGCTCCAATCCTTTTTGCCGAATTCAAACAAACGCTGGCGGATGATATTAATCTGCTTTAATACGGGGACATTGGACGACAAATTAAGATAGACATTATGAAAGGCCGTGTTCAAATCCCAATACCGGCTGAAGTTGAAATCGGAAATGTTTTCCAGCATGCGTTTGTTGTGCGCTTTCATATTCTCGATCTCAATGCGGCCGATCCTGGGAAATACCGATAGCAGCACCCGTGAATCCAGACCACCGAGCATTTCGTACAAATCCTCGATATCCTGCTGTGACAATTCATTGATCCGAATTCCCCGCTGGGGCAAAAAGGTGACAAAATTTTCGGATTGTAGTTGCAGCAGGGCATCCCGGAGCGGTGTGCGGCTCAGTCCCAGATTTTTCATGATCAGGTTGATGCTGACAAACATCCCGGGTTTTAAATTCCCATCTTTGAGTTCACTGCGCAAATATTCGTAAACCTGGGATCGCAACAGCTGGGGTCCGAAAGAGTCAGATAGTTTCGAATTCGATGTGGTCTTCATTGGCAAAAAAAGGAAATGAGAAAAGAAAAACTGGCGACAAGAATCAAAGGTGACCAGGACAAACTTGGAACTGATATACTAGTATACTAATATATTTGTCAAACAAATATATTGATGTCAAATCCGCAGGCCATAATCTTCCCGTGTTAAGCATTAAAAACTTTTTAACTATCTATGTGTATTGCAAAAATATGTGATTATGCGCCAGTGCAGTTATCTATTGCGGACAGCGGCCAGGGTTTCGGCCAGCAGACAGAGAATCTCAAACATCAGGGTGGCGGCTGCCAAGGCGGTGTTGCCGGCCGTATCGTAGGCCGGGGCGACTTCAACCACGTCGGCGCCGATGAAATTCAGTCCCCGCAGGCCTCGCAGAAGGGCTTGGGCCTCGCGCGTGGTCAGGCCGCCGACTTCGGGGGTTCCGGTCCCGGGTGCAAACGCGGGATCGAGGGCATCCACATCAAAGGAGAGATAGACCGGCGCGCCACCGACGGTCTTTCGGGTCTCGGCAATTACTCCCTGTACCCCCAATTCATCGAACTCCTCGATGGCAACCACGCGCATCCCCTTTGCAAGGGAATAGTCCCACCCCTCCGGCGAAGCCTGGGCACCCCGGATGCCAATTTGTATGGTCCGCCGGGGATCGAGCAGCCCGTCTTCCACAGCCCTTCGAAACGGTGATCCGTGGGATAATTTCGAACCGGCGAATTCGTCCCAGGTGTCGGTGTGCGCATCGATGTGAATCAGCCCGACCGGCCGGGCGACGGCAAGGCCTTTGAGTAGGGGGTAGGTAATGGAATGGTCGCCTCCGGCGGTCAGCGGTATAAGACCACTCGCTTGAAGCTTGCCGAAAAAACGTTCGATATCCCTGCCGGCATCCTCCTGGTCGTGGGGCCTGCCAAGCGGCACATCCCCGACATCGGCAATCCTGCAAAGCTCGTGGGGGTTGATGCGGGTCGCATGATGAACGGGACGGATCAGCCTTGACATCTCGCGGATCTGGGCGGGACCCTGCCGGGCGCCGCTTCGATTGGTCGCGCCGCCGTCAAAAGGCACCCCGACCAGCGCAATATCCACATCCGCATATTCCGTCGCCAGCGGCGTTCGCATGAAGGTCGCGATCTGGGTATAACGGGGCGCAAGTATCGAAGGGGCCGCTTTCCGGTCAGCTTCAGTATTTTTGCCGTTATCAACCAAAAGAAAGCCCTCCCAATCTCATCTGTTTTTTTATCTACCCTATTCCGTCCTCTGCCTTCTGCTTGCCCTGCGAAGCCCCCAGGCGAAGCAGGGTACGCCGCGACGAAGCTCGAAGAACGAAAACGGGCGTGCCGCGGCGTAGCTCGAAGAGCGAAGACGGGTCTTCCGTCATCTGTCCTCTGTCCTCCGGCCTCTGTCCTCTGTCTTCTGGCCCTTCTAGTATCCCAAATTCTCCCCCACCAGCTTGACGTGAATGCGGTCCTTGATCATGTGGCCTTCGATGGTGCTCCATATGTTGCAGATGCGCTGGGGAGTCTTGCAGTCGCTGCACAGCCCGGTTTCCACACAGGGATTCTTGCGCCTGAAGCGTAAGTTGTTGACCGGTGCGGCGTAGTGCTTGACCCGGGCCACGGCCGATTCCAGGTCGGGGGCCACCTTGTTCATCCCCACCACCAGGATCACTTTTTTCGGGCCGAAGGCCATGGCCGCCACGCGGTTGCCCATGCCGTCGAGGTTGACCAGCCGGCCGTCCAGGGTAATGGCGTTGGTACTTGCGATCATGATATCGGCGGTCATTCCCCTGCGCCTGAGCTCCAACCCCTCTTCGGGCGCCAATTCGGGACGATAGGGGTCGATCAGGTCGACTTGCGGCAGAACCGCAACGGCCTCCCACAGCCCCACACTCACGGCCGTCATCGAACCGCAGCGAAAGACAGTCGCTCCGGACGGAATCATGGCAAGAATCTCGTCTCGGGCCAGTTCGGCATTGGCGCTGTAGCTACCCGCCATCCGTCGCTTCTCGAGGTTTTCAATGATTGTCTGGGCTACTTTCTCGTTCCATTCCACTTGGTGCTCATCCATGGGATGTCTCCTTTAAACATTTAAGGTATTGCTTGGATTTTAAAAAGGACGGAGCGCAGCGAACTCCACAAATCTTCATTCTTCAATCTTCAATTATCAGGCCTATCATACCCATTGGGGCTTGAAGATCAATCAAAAAAGACGAAAGGAATCCGTCCTTTTTAAAGTGCCCAGCACCATCATCAGGGAAGAATTCAACTATTTGATCAACCCGCTGCATCCGGTTTCTAAAAAACTGTCCATCGCAAGCGCCCAGAAGTTTGCATTTGACCCCGAATCAACTCCTGAAAGATATTTCAACCTGCCATTTCTTTTTCCAAAAAAAGTGAAGAAATCGGGTCTGCATTCTTGACCGCGTGTCAAGAATGAAGCCCCCCACGTTTTCCCCCAATGTTTTCGCCAAACAGTGGTTAATGTTGACGGCAACCTAACGCTGCGGTCAGAGGCAGCCAAGACTTCCACCCGCCTTTTCATGCAACGTTTGAAAGTCAATGGCATCTGGTTTATCAAAACGGCCCTGACCCGGGTGTCCGAGGCGATGCAATATTTTTACTAAAATGTTAATTTTAATTGAGGTGACCCGCGATAATTATCGTATTCAATGAATCCAAACTTATTATAAAAAGATAATACTCTAACAGCTTTCTCATTCACACCCAATCTCAGACCTGGATACTTTTTGCGACAATTCTCGATGAGAGTATTCAGCAGCAAGGATCCAATTCCCATATTCTGATATTCAGGCAATACACCTAGCCCCAATTCAGGATATTCAGCATACTCTCTCGTAACACATTCTTTTATCCGACTCCATATAGCTCCAACTATCTTGCCTTCTTTCATTGCGGCAAATCCGATGTCATCCGGTTGTCCCCATTCTTCATAATACGGTTTAATAATCGGATCACCGAGAATGCTTCTTGTTCTACCCGTCACGCCATCAGGATTCAATGCTGTCCAAAGAATTTCCATGAATTCTTCAGTTTGAGTAGATAGAAGTGGCAAAATTTCAGTTTCATTCTTAATTTGCATGTCTATTAAATCTTATCGGTTATCGCGCCGATGTTCACCGCGACAAGACTGCCGCTCGCAGCACGGCTCGCGGGCGAGAAATCGATCTGCTTTCCACGAGTACTGTCCGTATTTTTTGCAGACTCGATAGTCAGATGTCAAAAACTTGTTGGGCTTTTAAATTTCTTATCCAGAAAACTGCCTTCAATATTATTTGCCATTTCCACAAATCGATTTGAAGGCATGGAGAATGCCAACATATCTTCAGGAAGGAACTTCATGGCCACGATATCAAAGAGTCCGATAACACTTTTGGGATGGTCTTTAAATTTTTCATTATAAGGAATTGTAAATACACCCTGACAAGCTGAACAAAAGGGAGTAAACGCATTATCATTAGTAAACCTGTCGTAGTTTGACAGGGATACAAGTTTCAGCAAGTCGGGCGGGCTTGCAGGGAAAATATTTGCAACCTCAATCTTCCGGTCGTTATCTATGTTTTCGAGTTTTTCCATGTACAGATATTTGGCTCTGGGTGGATGAATAAGCGCTTGTGTCTCCCTGACATATGCTTTTGAAATTTCGATATTCTTAAACACACGCTCTGTTTCAGTGAGAAATTCGCCTACATTAGCATCAATTTCAGCAAAGCCGAAGTATGATGCGGGTCCATCGCAAGCACGATCAGAATCTCCTGAGAAACGGATTCTTTTTCCATTATTCAGCACCATTTTCATATACATGAACATGCATACCCATTTGTTCTTTCTAAAGACAAATGAATTTTGAATTTCCTCAGAGGAAAAATACCAACCAACAGCAGGATAATTAAAAGATAATACTTCTGAGAATTTCCCAAGACTTTCTTTTACCAGTTCTGAATTCATTAATTTCTCCATCCAAAATATTTTTTTCCTTCAGTTTCGCACCTCAGCCAGCAGAGACCACCTGCAAGTGAATCTTCAGCAATATGCATACCATTTTTTATCTCCCTGATATCACTGCAATTATTATGATACAGCTCAATAACCAACGAAATATAGTGGTCCATACTACTATATTTCGCAGTTTTATGATATACTACTAAATATCGTGGCATTTCCGAGGTGTGAAAGCGGGGAGGTTAAAATGAAAGCTTACAAAAATCACTTCTTTCAAAACCTGACCTTAAAATTTGCAATAGTCTTGAAATTGAAAATACGCTGCTCAATGGTTTTAGCTATTTAAAAGAATATATTCCAGCCGATGGTATGACCTTTGACATTACCAAACCTGACGGCTCTTTGCTAAGCATTGCAAGAGTCACTTCTAAACGGTTTGTTGCTGGAATCGACATTTTTAGAGCGCCAGCGATAATGAATGCTTCTTATTTCATGAATGGAATTTTACTCACGCTCAGCCGGTGATCTTGGCCTGATGGTATGCTAAATTCTTCTCCT
>Ga0209454_1000227_pt1 | contig 32059 bp, 23 predicted proteins | sample WorMetHERISLAND1_2_FD_187400 | JGI IMG/M metagenome (GOLD analysis project Ga0209454, IMG submission 187400) | Marine gutless worms symbiont microbial communities from Max Planck institute for Marine Microbiology, Germany - Olavius geniculatus... | ecosystem: Host-associated > Annelida >... | reverse complement strand
ATATACGAAAATGCTTACTGCGTGGCGTCATTTAGTCATTTCAGATGGCTCGATAACTCAAAGATCTAATATTTTTCTAAGTGACATTAACTTTTTAAATGAATTTTTGAAGATTGCTTTTGTATAAATGCAGTCCAAAAATGAAAAATTAGCTTAAACGAAATTGGGGGGTCGCTCCCCCTCCCCCGTTTTCTGGCTACGCCATTGCGTGCATGGGGATGATGCATATCGATGAGCGGTGGTCATCACGAGCAGGCGCAGATTGAGAGCTGTGGCAGGAATGACGACGACTTGCTGCTCAAACAGTTCGATGCCGCGTACTGCACTAATGAAATCAGCTTTGTCCTCGACCGACCGGGCGCCCGGCGACGCCCCTTGGCGTCCCGGCACGACACTTTACCGCGCGCGCGCGCCGCCAGCTGGGTGGTTTTATCGCTCACTTCTGCTTGGTCGACTCCGGCGCCTGCACCGTGGCGACTTTAATCAGCGCAACCAATCTCTTGTCGCCCGCGAGGTATTCACGACATTTGCTGCGGCCATCCATCCAACACGTCCCGTGCAAAAGACGAAGCACCGGTGGGTCAGCGACGTCTTTGGTCATCATGAGCGACTGCTGGCTGCATCAAATCTAATTTATTCGCAGACGCTTCGCCAATTTGCAACAGCAGCAGCGCAGTGCTTACTAATTGCAGCGCCAGCGATATGCCACTGATCAGTCGGTCGACGCCGTGTGTTTGCAGACTGCGAATACACAACTGTACGCACATCATTACAGTAATTGTCCACTAGCTAATTGCACGAAGTTTCTACCAATCACTAAAGTAACGTCGCAATCAAACTGTCTAATAACAGTATCGTCGTGAATAAATGTGACGCTAATTGATACGAAGAGTGCAGATTATACAGATTCCTGCAGCAGCTACGGAAAACATGAGTTATTGTCAGTCGAGGTTTCTCAGTGTGTTCATCACGAAATCGCACGATTTCTTGATCTCGCTGTTAGAGTATGTTTTGTCAGCAAATTACTGACGTGTGTACACTGTGTCACAAAAACATCCCCGACATTAAGGATTAGCAGATTTCAATAATTTTTTGCACAAATATTTCCTACACAGCTGGCTATTAAATGGTTGTTTACGTTTCCATTTCACTAACGTTTGCGTGTCATTGTGTTCTGTCGCAGGTAAGACATACATGATGCTGGGCGTGGATGACTCGCCGCTGAACCTAGGCGTGATACCGAACGCCATTGCCTGGTTGTATCGGCTCGTGGACGAGCGGCGTCGCACAACAGGTGCGCGCTTTTCTGTGCGCGTCTCAGCGGTAGAGGTCACCGGTAGACACGAAACTGTCAAGGACCTCCTAGCTAACTTCACCAACCCAGGTATACATTTACGTCCCCTCGCTGGCTGATCATCTCGACATCATCGTTATTATCATCATCATGTGCATTATTTCTCAGAACGCAGACAACAGCAGTGTATAGACACAAATACGTATTATACGAAGTTGTCAACGATTGATAATCGTCGGCATCATGGTGTTGTTTCGTGGGAAATTAGTGTATTAGAAAACCGAACGAAAAGACACATGCAGAGTACTCTTAGGCCTACATCTGTACCTAAAATAAAAACAACGCGAACAAAACACAGTGAAAAAAATACTGCAAAATTCATAAGAATAACACACATGAAACAATCAATATAGACCTTATCATTTACATTTATGCGCTAAATTGTTCACAGACAAAAACTGCACAAGCCATGTTAATACTAACTAAATTACATATAGAATTTTATATCGTTAACATTCGAGAAGACATGGCGTGCATTTTTATAAGTGAAATAAATCAGTTTACCTGTAAATTGTTGTTATTTAAATCGGTCAGTAATGAGGAATATATATTTGAGTTTATGTTCTTAGGTTGCGGGGCGAGCAATACAGAGTCTTTTAGCGCTCGTGACGGTGCAGTGTTTGGAGCTCCGCTGGAACAACAGAATGAACTCCGAGCGCCCTCTGCCCACCATGCTGCATACTACCTCGACGCTGCCATCGCCGCCAGAACTGTGCCCGGTACGCTCCTGATGATGATTATTTTAAACTTTAAATTTCAACTAAAATTTTACTTTTACGTTGTTACCGCACAAACTGCGTTTATGCGAGATATGCGTCGCGCGTCGTTTTTTGGGAGTTTTTGACGCTCGATAAACCTGATGATTGACGCTTTGTCGGCTCTAAAATGAATTTGCGCATACCGGGAAAACGTCCGCACCATTTTCGGTTTTTCCAAGTTTCTTTTTGTTTTCGAGTTAAAAACTTGTAAGATCTGAACAAACGGACGGACAGAGAAGTGGACGGACGGATGGACGAGCATGGTCCTTAATGCGGTTTATTAAAGTGGCCGCATAGCACTGGCATTTCAAAGCTGCTGTGAAGTCTAAACAGTTATAGAACTACAAGCTGCACCTAGACTATATACATATACATTATGCATGATAATATAGTTTGTTCTTTATTACAGAAGCCGAAGATGACGCAAGAAATTCTCATCTGCTGTTTACTTTGAACGTTTATCAGTACAAAGTTGATCACGACAACTCGGGACAAGAAGAAGGTAGAAGCATATTTTCGTTCTCCCTTCGCATAAGCCTAACTTCACTTATGCATTGATAAGAAATACTCTACGGATAACGGATATCCACATGAAAAACGAGGATTTGGCAAAAGGCGAAATCGACGTAGCAAGTTTATTTAACTCCTTGTTTGTATTTGTCAGGGCAGTTATATCAGCATAGTACTGGCAGTTTGGCTGCGATTTTCAATTGCATAATTTAGCCGGGGTTTGATTCATGAATCTTCTTCTCTTCTATGGGTTAGGGACCCCATCTAACACAATGTCATTGGACCAAAGAAGGGTACACCTACTTCCGAAATGACGTCTAAATACGATGAACGCTTTAAGCACGGGCACAAAATGTGTCAGACAAACAGACGACTGACAGACCACCCCACAAAGAAACGTGAAGATATAGGCGGAACCATTTGCGCTATTGACGCAATTCTACCTAATAATGTCACAGAGCAAGTCGGAAGTCGGTTGGATGGCTAAATGTTCGAGTCCTAAGACGCTGTAGTTTCGTTCTAGTTTTATTCAGTGTTGTATACTGATTGCAATCTCTGTATATAGAATGTCTTCTGTGGTTGTGATGTCAGTGATTGGCGGTCGAAGTCGTCTGCATCTGTTGGATCTGGGCAGCTGTAGTCGCGCAAAGGATGGCTCAGCACTAAGCCTTATGTCATTAGGTGCCGTGCTGCTTGCTCTGCTCAGTGGTCAGAGACACGTGCCACATCGGTCGGTTTACTGCTCTCATTATTTTCTCCACTGCTCTTTACCTGAGTAAATATGTAAGTAAGTAAAACGTCAGTTTACATAGTGCATCATCGCCGGAACAGCTCCTAATGCGCTGTTTACGTTACTACTGTGAAAAGATAAACGTGTCGAGTAATCGTCCAAAGACGGAGTAGTGTGAACAGGATCATGCATAAGTCTATGTCTCAGCATTGAGTTCCACATCATCGGACCAGCTACTCTTGTTGCTAACTAGTCACACCGTCAAAAATCAGACAATTATATGTAAAGTGTGATTATTGTAACCTGCTTCAATTCAAAGTTTGCCCTGCCGCATTTCAGATGTGATTTCAGAGTTCGATGTGATTTAAAAAGTCTTGCTCCAACATTTCTCAGAAATAAACTCTTGAGGACTTGACCCGGACTCCCGGAGATAAGTTTTACGGGAGAATTGAAATGGTACGCACACACGGGAATTGCTGCGGTTTGTTACTGGTGGTTAATGTCGTCAGTGTTTGAGGTTAACGTATAGCACACTTACGATTTACATTACAATTCAAACCAGAATCCAGCAACTCCATTCAACTCCATCCAACCCCGGCTATTTTTTCCCACAATTTAAAGCCTGTTACAGTCGCTGTCGCTGTGTGACACTGCACAGTGTCTAAGAACATTTAATACTAAACTCAAGACTCATCTGTTTTTCGCTGTTTCCCATAGCTGACTATACAGTGACTGCGGTGCCATAGGTATTTCTCACGTTAAATTTCATTGTTTTGTATTGTACTGCAGAGAGAGCAGGTTGACGCAGTTGGTACGAGAGTCGTTGTGTGGTGGCGCCAGCGGCTGTTGTACGTGCATGATCGTACACGTTAGCTCGTACGAACACTCGTACAATGAAACGCTGCAAGTCGTCCAGCTCGCCGCTAAGATCTTCAGACTCCGCGTCCGACGTAAAAACAAGGTCTCTGCCAGCCATTTTTAGGTCATCGCAGTGCAATGCAGATAAAAAATGGCAATAACTGGAGATCAGAGCGTTAATAGACTACATATTAAACAATAAACAAGAAAATAATGACGGTGTCTCGTTTATTGACATGATCTAAAAGGCATGACGTGAGTCAAATCAAATACTTTTTTTTAGTAAAAACAACTGACAGACCGCAATTCAACAACGTAAAAAATGCGATATATAAAAGGCAGAAAAAAGTCAATGAATTTGACGAAAACATGCGTTTGCTAAAATTACAGCCATTGAGATGGGGCATGCGGTCCGGAGGCTGTCCACTGCGTCACCCGTCCCTTAAGTTGTAGTTTTTATCGGCAGGTAGGTGTAAGAATGCTTACAAAACGTTATCGCTCGCTGATTGTTGAGAATGTGGTTATTTGATGTGATGCAGTTGGGCCTTGAGGTTGGTGAGATGTCGCCGCGACGTGCAGGGATACAGCAGCAGCGAGTCCAGTGCTTGAGTTCTGACGCCGACTACACGTCCAGCAGTGAACAGTCGTGCGACACCGTCATCTACGTCGGCAAGAACGGACGAGTGCTCAGCGACCGCGAACTCACTGACAATGAAGGTCCTCCGGCGGCTTCTAAGCCCACCGTGTCTGCCGCAGCCACCACGCCATCTCCTGGCACGCAGAGTAGCACGCCAGCCCCCGCTAAATGTTCGTCGGAGATCTGCGGCGACAGTTGTACGAGCGGTGGAATGATTATTGCGTCCCCACCACCTGCGGTCAACGTGGTTGTCGATAGCAGCTCGGCGCACGGGTGTGTTGGACAGTCTCAGCACCGCAGAGAGTTGCTAGCTTCGTGTCATCGCGTTCGTGGTACAGCGGCAGATTCGAGACACGGCGACGTGACGATAAAAGGCGAGAGTGCAGTTAAATCGTCGTCGGCGGCGGACTGTTCTAACACATCAACAGCAGCAGCGGAGAAGCTCCGCAAGACGCCGGCCAGCCGACGCGCTGACGGATGCGCTGCCGGGGTTGTGGAATGCTGGATCGACGGACCGCGATCCGCCGACGTGGAGGCGGTGTCGGTCGCGGCGACGGTCGGTGGAACGGCGGACGACTCCGACGCCGGCGCCGGCGCCGCTGAGTTGTGGGTGGACGGACCGGCAGAGTTTCAGCGCGATCCCGCCTCACTGGTCGAGTCCGCGCGGTCGCCGATGAAACTGCGAAAGTCCAAGTGCGCCAAACTGTACCGAGCGCGAGCCGCGGCAGTCGCAGCGGCAGCGGCTGACAGCGTGGACGTGGACACGACCACATCAAAGCGAGCACCGGCAACCGACAACGTAGAAACGACTAGAAAAGACGTTGACATATCCGCTATTCGACAGTTTGCTGTCGATCCTCTTCGTCTCAAAGGTAGCGACCAAACTCGCCTGCTGACAAACACCGCAATGGACTCGGTGGCCGCATATCAGGCTGTCATGACGGAAGAACTCGGCAGATGGCGTGCTCATCGCCGGTCGTCAGGCCGCAAGCCGACGACGACAACGACAAACCACGTCACGCTGGCGTCGTTCTACTCGCCGGACCGCTGTGCTCCAGCCAGTGCCCGGGCTGCTCCAGATGGTAATCAGGGTGGTCCAGATTGTGCCCCGGGTGGTCCAGCCAGTGCCCAGTCCAGCCCCGCGCACCGTTTGCGTCTAGCCGGGGGCCGCGGTGTGCAGTGCGGTGATCGCACGGCTCAGTGGGTGCGCTCGGTGCAGGTCGCCGCCGCCGGTGTCGCTCCGTCGCAGTTCAGTCAGCGGCCGATGTCTCCTCTCAAGTCTCAGTCGGTGGACCGGGTGTTGCGAGGCTGCGGCGTGGATCTGCGGCCGTGGCAGGACTGTGATAGTGCATCGGACGATGCAATCACTGCGGTCAGCAACAACTCGCCGCCGCCCGACTACGCCACGTGCGTAGCCGCCGACCTCGAGCGACGTCGCTGCCGACGCATCTTCACCTCACCCACCAGCAACCACCTCGACATCAACGAAAACCTCCAAGCTACCAACGCCGGAACTTCCGGTGCGCCGCCGCCGCACCTGAAACTGCTTCCAGTATCGTCTTTAACACCGCTCCACGTCGCTGCGGCACCGTACCTTTACGGCGTGGTACCCCAGACGTTTGCCGGCGTGCAGGTGGAACCCGCAGCCAACGCTCGGAGACCGACTTCCGGCTGTCATCAGGAGCAACCGGAAGCAGTATTCGACTCGTCGACATGGCCGCGGCGTCAAGATGGCGGGGGCGGAAGTGTGATGAGTTTCCCGGCGCTGGACATGGACGGCGAGGAGCTGACGTCAACGCCGTGCAAGCGACTGCATCACCCTGACGGCGCGTCCAACCCTCAACTATCGGAGGAGGTGTCGAGGAGGTCTGATGACGTTGATGCGGTCGACTGCTGCAAGCTGCTGACGCTGCTGAACGCTGACAATGACTCGACGTCGACATCAACACGTCGTCAGTGCAGCTGTCAGGCTGACGCAGTCGATGTACTCAAGTGCCGCAGCGCGTTGCTAGAGTCTTCCGACGCGCCGCCCGCAGCGCTAGCACTGTCTCCCGCCTGCATGCGACTGGCCGCCCACGAAGATGCGATACGCGGCTTGTCGAACTTTTCTCAGCAGCAGTCCGACTCAGACCGGTCGACTACTACGACGAGGCCCATCGCCGACACTGTCAGACCTCCGGTTTCGTCGAACCCGACGAAAGCGGTTCCGTCGACACGTCTGAAGGCTCCGGCGTCCACTGCGAGCAAGACGGCGTCGCCTAAACGCAACAAATCGTCGTCTGGTGTTTCACTGCTGTGGTGCATCCATCCGCGCGGTAGCAGTAAGTCGCGGTCGTCAAAGTCCGGCCATCGCCAGGCGGAAGTTGTGTGTCTGGACGGCGATAGGATAGGTCATGAGCGGCAAGCGACGGACACACAGTGGTTAGCGGCTGAGAGCGCCCTGGTTGCTGACAGAAGTACGGACAGTGATCGCGGCAGCTCGCTGAGCGAATGTACGCCTCCCACGGCGCTTGAGCAGGCTAGACGACTGTGTAGCGGTGATGATGATGATGATGATGATGCTGATAATGCTAGTAGCGACTACTGGAGTGGCAAGGCGTCAGCGGATCAGCTTCCATCAACTCCGCGTCTCGCCATTACCAGCACACACCATGCTGACGGTCATTTCAGATTACCATTTTATCATTTTGTTTTTTTCCTTTTATCTTCTTACCCACTGCTTGCTGCTTTCTGCTAGATTTTATTTTCTAAAGTTACTAGACAGCTTTTATTGCGCTGCAAAAGAAAAAGACACGAAAGAACTTAAAGGCATATGCATATAAAGCAGAAGAATTTTGAAATGTGATTGAAAAAATTCATAACTTATTTAAATAACACCTGGAATCATCGGAATGTTGAGATTCGCTAAACATTAGCGTAGTTGTAAAATTCTGCTGATATAAATTTGCTAATACGTTGCCACGTGTATCGATGGTCGCAAACTGCAGACAACTGTGCAACGAGCGCGGGAAGCAGAGGCTGCTTGAGCAGCAAGGCGACGGCGACGACGATGGCAGCAGACTCCAGTTTATTGACATGGCGCAGGAACATCGATGATTCCGCCATGGTGGGTAAGTCATCCATTCTCTCCTAAAACTGACACGACACGTTCACACAGTTTGTTTTTGTATTGAGCATACTAATGCTACTGTTTGTCAGCACTGCTGGACGTAAACGGTGATTCGGAAATTATTTCATTGCATGCGTTGCATTGTACTCCTAACTTTCAGGTTGTGGTTCAAATCTCGCTGCGGGTCATCTGCTCTGCAAGCAACGTGGAGCAAGTTGCTAACCTGCTGTGTGTTTGGGGCAACTCAGCCTACTACCCTCATCAAAATGGGAAATGAGTAGTAGCTTACAGACCATGGTGTGAAAGCCTAGTGGTATACGTGGTATTTCTGCTGGTTGCATCGCGGGTACAGTTGTTCGCCGGCGCGAGCAATGGGTGGCCGCTGCGGTATCATTGGCTCATGCCAATCGGCTGCCAGTCGAGACTGCAAAGCTCTTCTGGTCACGAAAACAAACAAGAAAAGTCCAGTTAACGCAAAGGGGAACGCGAGACAGCGGTACATGCTTGAAGGCTCGGTGCGAACACAATCTAAGCTCACCGATCCCAGCACGATGATTAGCAAGGCTAGTATCTATATAGAGTTTTATTTACACTCGCCAGAGGGCGCCTTCGGTCTCGCGCAACCGTATTGGTTGAAAATCGTAAATTTTCTCTACCCCATGTCATTTAGCGCCCCCGCTCGGGGTAACCCTTTTTAAATTTGTGGAAAAGCTTTACGGATCCTGAAACTAGAGTCTTCCAGGCAGCCGACGTGAAGATTTGGTGATCCTAGCTGGCACCGTTTTTGACTGATTTGCCCATGTGACAGACAGACAAACGGACGGACAGACAAAATTGCGACGACAGTAGCTGCTGTCGCGCGTAAAAAAAGCGCATAAAAGGACTAAAATCGGTGAAGTTCAAAAGTAACTGGTGTGCCAGTTTTTTAGCTCAAAGGGTCAGAGTTTAGGGGCGGCCGCATAGTATGTCGGCTCAGTGCAGATGCAGAGATTTGCTGTTCGTATACGAGCCTATTTACAGTTTTAATCTTTCACTTCGTGTCGTAATGATAACAGATGCTGCGGGCGCCTTTGAAACGTCAGCAGAGAGTGCTAGAGCTGCTCGACATGCAAGAACAGCTGAAACACGATCTCACAACTGCCAAGAACACCCTTCTCGTTCATCCATACTTATGGAACTTCGACTGTACGTCTACGCATTGTGTGTTTTACTATAATACTTAGGCTAACAGAAACAATTAACTGGTGAGTTTTACGACACACTTAACAAAATGCACAACAGAGACGCAACCGTAGGGGCCTACAAACCAATGAAAAACTACCGATACATATTCTATTGACATATTTTACTGCATTAATGTCAGTAACGCATATTATGCATGTAGCTGACGCCCTGTTTCTTAAGAGGTAGCACCGTAGCTAGCTACATGTAATTAGCTTCTTGTTATTCTGCCGTTAACGTAAACTGATAGTTAAGTACCGGTAACTGTACTTATTTCAAGTTATTTGATACTAGCAAAAATAAAATTACGCCCACGAAAATGGGGGTCGAAACCTCCTCTGCAACCGCCACTGCTACTGATATTTGGAATCTGCCTTCAGCATGTTTCTGAGACCAAACAAGGTTAGGGGTACAGCTGCGGAGTATGCCTCATGTCGCTACCGCACGCCGAACTATGTTTCTAGGCATAATCCGTGATTGTCACGAAGAACTTTTGTCTATCTCTGCATTACTTCACGTTATCAATCAGTTTCAGGTTAGTTGATATTGACAGGCCTATACTAGTTATACAATAAAAGGCGTGCACAAACTAAAGCAATTATTATGCTATTTGATCGATCGCGTTATTCGCGGTTCGCCTATTATGAACTATGATGTCTGTATGTGTCAGTGCATGTGGCGACAAACACGAGTCTTGAAGCTGCTGCTGCTGCTGATGATGATGATGGTGACGGTGATGGTGGTGTTTACATTGAGGCGCTGAAGCAGAAGAATCGAGTACTGCAGAAGCGCATCGCCGCGTGTCACTCTCGCATCATGGTCGCCACCGTTTTCGACGACACTTCCAGCGCAATCACGTGACATAGTCACGTGACGCGCGCGCACCTGTAGTCACGTGATAACAGCGCATAACTCTTTGTCTTGAAGTGGGGATTCTAAGATGGGGTCTCACTCCCCGCCCCAGCGTAGTGCAGGGGGTTTGGGAACGAAGTTCTTCAAAAGCTGAAATACTGTAGCTGATCGGTGACAGTATAAATTTTGCCTTTGATTTAAAATGCGCCGATAACTTTTCCACAATTCTGCGATTTGTAACACTTGTGACATCAAAATGTTGTGAGATTTATTAAACTTCTTCAAATTCTAAGGGTTGAAGTACATTTAACTATCCCCGCCTTATAGTGTAGGGTTGGATCGCCGTAACCCTCTGAGTTACGCCCCTGCACGATATCCTCAAGTCACGTGACGCTCGTGACACGGGATACGCTTTACCTGCCGATTGTACTGGTCTAATTAATGATCTCGCTTGCTGGCTAAGTTTATTTTGTCGTCTACATATTATGCTTGTACTGCATTTAACTGTGCCACCTGATAATTTGGATCTATGTGGACGAAGTGCTGATTACGCTTATCGCCTACATTTCTGTCAGTTCCATCAACGATTGATAGTAACTATATGCGATTAGACCTACGCAGTGGACACAAGTCAGGTATAACATTTAAGGGAATTCCGTTACTCTGTCTCAGCACATTTCACCATTCCTTAACCTCTCTTTCTCTTTTCTCATTGTTCTTTCTGCGACCTTCTAGTCTTTATACCACAGTGTGGTATAAGTCTAAAACCGAATCGTGATCTTCACAACGGAGTTAATGACTAAACTCCGTAAGCCCTACATAGGCTTACGTGAAACATTAGGCCTAATTTCTTCCCAAGCTACAAGGCGACGCTGATCTCCGTTTCCTTACACTGCGAGACCCCATACATACTGGGCTAGTGCATTGTGCCTATGTACGCCCCAGCTTTCGCTGGTACGAAATGCTCTTACCTACAAAGGGACGGCCAAGCTGAGTTGATCAAAAATCCAGCCGAAATCACTCATTTGTACGCTTACAGAACTGAGGCAAACCCTTAGGTCATCGGTCAAGTCGGATTGTCGGAATGCTTAACTTACACGTGACTGGCACAATCGTTGGGAATTTTTTGGCCTTCGCCAGCCTCTTGAGAGTTTTCACTTATTGCTTTAATTTGACTAGGGCCCTATCTTCACGCTGTCCGTTCTATCGTCTCTCTTATAATCTTATTCAATGTGCGTCGCTTTAAATTAAACCCGAGATTACTCGTTACGTGGCAAGTTTTTACATTATTGTTGTTTTCGTTTACGTTGATCGTTCGTTTCGCCTGCAAACGTATATTTTAACGCTCAGACGTGTGGCTTTTTATAATGCCGTCTGAACTATTCACTTGATTTATCGTTTGTCTTATGTTTTGCCGTGCAGTTTGGCTATGCAATTTGTTCTTATGATAATTTCACTAGTTAAGTTGAGAGATGCGATCGGTAGACGCACACGCCGTTAATTTAGTTGTTAATTTGTTATTTGTTCATATTTGTTCAGTTGTTATTTTCGAATGAACGATACCGTTCTGGGCTTGCCACTGTAAGCCCACAGAATAAACGAGAGTTTATATTGAGAAAATCGTTTTCTTTGAATGCATATGGTTGAAAAAAACGTCAACCGAAACAGAAACTTAAAAGCGTCTATTGTCTTTTCTTTTTCCCTCGGCCAATAGCCGTAAAACTCTGCCACATGATGGGAAATGAATACATTTAGATAACGTATGTTCGGAAATTCAAGTTCGGGACCCTCTCAAAAAAGTCCTACATTAAGTGTAACTTCGGACAATTTTAGAGTTCAATCGCGAATATCTCCAGAAAGCATCAAGATATCAAAACTCAGAGACAACGTTATGATCCCATGTGACCTTAACGCTGAATATGACCTTGAAATTCAGTATGGTTCTACATGTAGGCCTACATGTTCACGCAAAATTTCAACAAGCTAAATACAGCGGTTCCTGAGTTATCGCGTTCACAGAGAAAAAAAACAAAAAAAACACGTAGCAATAACGCTGAAAACAATGCTATCACAAGTCAATGATGGATGCCATCAAACAACACCATTACCACTACAATACACCACTAGCTAGCCTGCTATATGCAGTTCTATAGCAGCCATAATTTTTTACTTCTTTAATCACCACCAGTACAACTGTTACTACAATGACGATACAAACAACAAAAAACACGCGCATACACCCATCTCAGCAATCTCTGAACAAATTTTCTCAAAAACGTGCCACAACGTAAGCCTACGAGGGGCGTTCAATCAGTTCTAGGACTACGTCCTTAATACAACGACAGTAAATCGCACATTTCTGTAACCATTTCGCAGAGTTAATTTCTATGTTTCTGAGATTTTTTGTAGACATTAATTTTAAACTATGAGGGGCGTTCAATAAGTTCCAGAACTGTTCTTCTCAGTGAGCACACACTGACAGCTGAAAAACAAAACTATTATGAAGTTGTACTGCCACTATTGTACATCACTTACCACGGTCTCTGGAACTTATTGAACGCCCCTCGTATAGCTTTGCCACATTACCGACAACAGAAAAAGTGCTATTAGTGCAGAAAAACTCCGTTTCCGCAAATTACTCAGACACCATATGACAATTTTGCACTGTTGCTCCAAAAAGCAACTTAGCACGATATTACAGAAAACCGTGCCACGCACACACTAATGTTCAGCCGTTATGAACGGGAAGCTATCAGGCTAATCTGTGATGGAATGCTGAAATACACTGACAGTTCACGGTAATGGACCTAATGCAATGACACAGTCTGATGTAAAAATAGGGCTCGGGGATAATTTTAAAATATATTTTACTTCATGACATTCTGTGTAATATTGCACAGCAGCCCGCAAATAGTATCAATGATAACTAAAATGAAAATACTCATACTGCAGCATAACAGACCAGACGCCAGAGTTTTGGTTCAGTGAAGTAAACAGTTTATATAAATATGTCACATGCACATGCTTACAATAAAAATGCAGACATTATAAAACATGCAAACGTGTACAAAACATGAACACAACAAACCAGCGAAATAATATGTAACACAAGTTAGACACAATCATACAGAACTAGGACAATAAACAAAAAAACTGCATCAGTATTTTTGACTTTTGAGGGGTCAAGTACAAATTTTTAAAACGGATGGAATAGAAAGTTTTTTACACCAAATTTAGTTGACACAATGAGTGTTTTTCACAGCACTTCACTTACGTTCTTTGTCAACGGTGCCGAATCGTCTCGACGCCGTAATGGTGAGCGCCGAAATAGAGGCGCCGTAATGTCACGTACCGCTCTTGCATACTATTCAGCATGTTGGTTTGTTTTTCATGAGCTGTAATGTAATATTACACGAAATGTCATTAAAGAAAAACGACAAATTTTTAAAACAAATTATTCTCGCCCCAACCCTACTTTTTCCCCAGACTGCAAATAAAAGACATGGAAATGTTCTTATGCGTAATGGCTATGGCGTGTCCAATGCGCCCTCCACTCATCAGCAGCCAGCAGTACAGAACTGCAGAGCCAGCCTGCAGCAGTCAGTTGAGAGCACAGAACAGAGAAAGACTCGTCGACATATTGCTGTGAAGAACTAATCACACCGAGCACATCACCTATGCACAGACACAGAGAGCAAGAGATGTGCACAAGACCTTGTAAGCCAAGACTGAGACGAGACCAAAGACATTGTGCATTTTTTCCGCATTAATTAAAGCGTTATTAACGCACCCAGGCCCGTCAAAAAAAGTACAGGGAAGTTACCCCAGTCCTCGTGACGTTTGGGGGTGCCTCCTGTAAAATATAGAAAGTTAAAAAGCAAACAGAAACACATTTTCAACAATAACTGACGTCACCGCTAGCATAGAAATCTATTAGCCTGTCATGTAAATAATATTTATTTACAGTAGTAATGGAACGACAACTACAGTTAAGTTACTTAAAATTCATTCGATTGTCAAATAACCGCAGTTTAACGGAATATTGAAACGTTTGATTCACAGAATTTAGTAAATTGAATAAATTTACGCATTTTTTACAAATTTTTTAACACGTGTTAATTTATTAACTAACGCGCTGATTTGACAGCTCTAATTAACACTCATTCCCACGCTGTTTCTCCCATGACCGATTAGTGTATGCACAATTAGGGGTGCAAAAAGACTGCATCTACTGTAAAAGAAATCCAGTTCTGGCAAACTAAAAGACAAATAATTATTAAAACCCATATAACTACATGTGTCAGACTATCTCCGGTCTAAAAACTGTGGTGGCGCATTTTGGCCACACAGTTTTGAGCGGCGCCACAGTATCACTGTATCAGTAACACGCCTGCCTAAATCCTCACCAATCAGCAAGCAAAAACCACAAACTTGAACTTCAGCATGTCAAATGTGACACAATCAGTGCATCAGCTATGATTAAGGCTGTCCAGCAAATGCATTGAGATAATTACTGACGATCAAATAAATTAATCGTGTCAAAAATGTAACGTACAGACATAAACTGCATGAAGCCGGAGAACCATTGTGTAACAGAAAACGTCCAAAATTGTACTGAGGTTAGTTGATGAACAACTAATTATACTGAAAATAACAAGATGAGGTCAACAATCGATCAAAACACTGCATAGGCCAACTCAGCCTCCTACCCTTCGTGGGACAGGAAATGAGTAGTAGCTTACGGGCTACGGGGTGAAGGCCTAGTGTGGCTGATTGGGGCGGTGGTATGTCTGCTTGCTGCAAACCGCGGGTCCAATTGTTTGTTCGTGCAGGCAATGGATGGCCGCATAGTGTGCTGTGGTATCATTAGCTCATGCCAATCAGCTGCCACTTCCAAGATTGTAAAGCACTTCTGGTCTTGAAGAAGCACGTAAGAAGCGCTATAGCAAGTACGTGGACTTTACCTTTACCTTATAGCGCCACATGTTGTAAATAAATCAGACACTGCACACAACAGCATATCTATGGTAAAATAACAAAACATCCTATCTGTTGTATGTCGGTGACATCTCAGGAAAACTTAAAACCACTGCAAGGCATTTTTCACACTTTTTCTGCAGTGTTTTAAATGCTGCTGTAAAGTCTGCTTATAAATAACACCCAGATTGGTTTGCTATTATTTCATTATGCAAGTATTCAAATAGCATTTTGATGAACTTTGTAGTTAGGAAGTTCTAGTCAACTGTAGATACAATGGTTTGCCATACTGTCCTCGATATCATGTAAGATGGAGAAAATTTTTTATACAACTCATATCACATATTTCTGAAATGTGTGATATAAGTTATTATCGACCAGAGAAAAACAAACCTTGCTTAACGAGCTTAGCAATCAGCCGCAGTTTGCCATCAGACAACAACTATCAGACACATGCACAGACATCAGGGTCTAAACAACAGTTAAAATAGCTTCAAAGCCACTTTTAAAAGCCTAACCTAATGGTTTTAAAGTTAAACTGAAACTTATTTTAAAAGGCCCAACTTGATGAACTTGCATGAACTATTGTTATTTGCTACTAGTGAAGACTACTGTAAGCGATGTTATAAGCCCAGTATGTCTTGCCAGCTGTGTTTACATGAGTTGTTCTGTATTTTTGGTGAATTAAAGGCAATAATGGGTTTTGTGGTTATCATGGGTTTTGAGTTATTAGAATAAGCACTGATAGATAATGTTCACATCTCCCCGGTAGTATAGAATGTCCAAAAATTGTGAAATTCAAAGGCTTAAAAGTTAAAAGATGTAACCATAATATAATATTTCAGTATAAGTCTAAACTACATTGTGTCTCAAAAAAAGTTCAGCCTTTTTATTTTTTGTGATTAACTTGATCAGATGTCATGCAATTTTGCCAATTCTTGGCAGAAACACACTCAAGAAAATTTGAAACAAACTCTTATATGCAGCTCATGACATCTCGTTTTATGTGCTCATTTTGTGCCTTGTAAATACTAGCAACTCTACGGCATACAATACAGCGTCAAATACGAAGATTCGACGTAAAAATGTGAACAGATGAACAAGAGAGTTGTCATTGCGTGAAAGTTTAATTGCAAAAAAACTGTGCACAACAAAAGTTCAAAGTGTCACCTATCATTTCTCACGCAAGCTCGCAGCCATCCACGCCAGTGGTCAGATTGCCTCGTCGATGACATGCTGCTCCAGATCACACCACACAGCAATCAGGCGCCGCTTCAGTTCAGCAATGTCCCTTATAGACGTGCAGTACACATGCTCCTGCATGACGCCCCAGATCTTGTAGTCCACGGGATTAAGGTTGGGACTATTTGGGGGCCACGGGTCTGGAACAATGAACTGGGGTGTCGCCTGGGACAAAAGTGCCACGGTATCTTGAGCCCGGTGTGCAGGTGCGTTGTCTTGTTGGAAGACAAATGTGTCTCCGGCAATGCTGCAAATATCCAACAGTAGCTGCTTTGACAACATCGCATTCCAATAGCATTTGCCATTGACTTTGATGCCCGGCTCCACAAACACCACAAACACCAGGCAACTCTGGCATTCCAGCTTTGACACCGCTACAGACGCCATTAACGACCTGCTGAAGGTTGACCTCGTGTGCAGAAGTCGTCCAGCATCAACCTCGCACTTCTTTGTCGTCTGGCTCACATAAAGCCAGTCATTTTGGAGGTTTACTGGAAATGCCATGATAAAAATCTTCTCACCTGAGAAGAATATAAAGTCAACGGCTGACACCAAAAATCGATGCAGCAGTGTCTTTGCACGACTTAAGCATGCTGCACAGTTTGCTTCAGGCAGCTGCTGAGCGCAACGTTTTTTCAGGCATTTTAGCCCAAGGTCTTGGTGTATGATATGGTGACCGATGAATACCGGAGTCTCTTGCAATCTGCCGAGTTGCGTGACGTGACCTCGGTGCATCCTCTTGGCTTAAAACCAAGTCATTGACAGTGTCAATGTTCTTATCAGAATGCCCACTGCGAGGTCAGCTGCTTCTCATTCGTCTTCTCATTGAACCAGTACCTCGCAACTTCTTCAAAGGCTTATTCAAACTTCCAACATTCCAAAGTTCATCAGAAAAGTCACGAATTAATTTTTTAGGTCCAAAACCTTTGAATTTGTACAAATTTTCTATCAAAATGCGATCATCAGTACTAAAAACCATGTTTACAGCAAAACATCATCTGCTACTAAGCAACTCTTAAGACAGTCCTCCACTATAAAAAATCTGCCAATTAAAAAAACGAATGGCGCACTGCAAATTTTGCGAAAATGAAAAGGGTGAACTTTTTCTGAGACATAGTGCATTAACAGTATTGGAGTAGTAGCCCATACGGTGGTAGTGTTGACAGTGTAGCAGTAGTTGACAAGTTCAGCATGGTAGCAAGCTTTCAGCTGATCTGTGAAGTCAGCTCCATCGCTCAACACAATGTTTATTTGTCCTACAGAGGAACATACGGACAGATATCCAATAGTAGTAATGGTGCGGTACTGGTGGTGGTAGTAGTAGCAGTAGTGACAGCAAATGAGATCTCGTGTTCTTGTTAGGGATAATAATATTATAGTTATTGATACTGGGGATAATAATATTGTAGCAGTAAATCATACGCTGGCAGTGTTGGCACGCACATGGTCCTGTTTTTGAACGACAGTGGGGAGCCCCACAACAGTGAGCACCCAAAGTCCCCACAAGATAAACACATGTCCCATATCGTCTCTCCCACGATCAAGTGACGTGTACACTAGCGGGTGTGTGAAAAAACCACACATACTTTTCGAAAACCCAACTCTGAAAATCAGAAGATAAATAAGTAAAATGCATCATTGTATCCACACTGCAAGACACACACAGACATACAGACAAAGAAAGAGAGAGAGAGAGGGGAGAAAATGATAGAGTGTGTACATACGCCTATGAATGTCGATGGAGAGCAGATATTGACTGTCATTAAACAGCGCCAACAGACTGACAACATCAGCATTACTACATACATGCATACACAATTACACATATATGCATACACACAGTGTGTCTGACCCAGTTTTAACACACTGTTATCACAGAATATCGTTTGCAGTCAACAGCAGCTTATAAAGCAAATATCGACAAACTTCATCAAGCTGCCTGCATGTTCAACGAAAACTCTCAACAAAATTCCTTAGCCCCTTACCAGAGGTCAAATAACTGCATAAAATGTGGATAGCACAGGCATAATAACGTAAATGTGATGAGTAACCGAGCCCAATTTTCATTGTGATGTTTACTACCGGTATATAGAAAATGCAAACAACAAGGGGTTTGGTAAAGTAACAGTATGGCATTGGACTTAAGATTAGGAGGTCATGGGTTCCACTTCCAGTCACTGCTACCATGTGATTACTACTTGGATGGTTGACTGTCTGTGGACATGTAAAATATCTCAGTATATAAGCAACCACCAAGGCCACCTCAGCCTTTTATCCCTCCAGATTAAATAAATCAAGTACCAGCCTGTCTAGCTGGGGCACGTTCACCTGTGTCGGGTGGCAGGTAACACTGTGTGATTCTGTATGGCAGGTGATGCTCAGTAGCTCTGACACAGGTTTAAATGAGAAGCTATACACGTCTTTAACCTTCAACATTTACAGTCAGTAATATCAGTCACCTGTCAATGAGGTGCTGTATTGAACAGCCGACGTTAAATGTGAAATATCGTTTTACACCTACACAGATAAACACAAACACACACATAAAAGCAAGATGATGTACACAATGTCCCAAAAAACGACTTTTATTTTTGCGATAACTTTAAAAATTTAGACCAATTTTATTAATTTGTTTACTATTACATTCACAGATAAACTGCAGAACAAGATAGAATCAATCCAACCATCTAGCCTGAAATATTTTTCCGCACTACCTTGTGAAAGTTATCACACGATCATTGAAAATCGATTGCTATAGCTGTTACGATACTTGCAGTCCTATTTTCCATTAGCCACCAAATTTTATTTTGAACAACTGCCACCAGAAAAAATTTTCAGCTAGCCAACTGAGCGAGCCAGTGCTTTTGAAAATAATTTGACCTAGAGGTTTAAGTCACACGCATTCATACCTGTGAAGACAGGTTCACGCTGATTAGCCTGCCGTAGAGACAAGACTTGCTGCTGTTGTGTGCCCAGCCAATGGCCAATAACACAGTGAAGTCGCGACTGGTTGAACGTGTCCATCGTGACTGCGGCGACAGCACGATAGTTAGCATAGAGATGTACAGCAGTGAGACAGATATACAGCAGCCAGACCACCCTGCAAACACGGTCAGAGACACACACAGATGCTGAGACATACACAGAAATACAAACACACACAGAAACACACGCAGACAGACATAGACAGACGAACATACTACACAACTGTGAAGTCATTATCACCCATCTGACAGACAAGACAATGCAAACAGATCAGTCTGGTTAGTATCTCTGTAACGTCACTCATAACCAGACCTACTCATCTGCCATGTACTGCAATGGTCCTAGCAGAAACTCAGCCTTCTACCCTCTGTGGGATGGTAAAATGAGTATCAGCTTTCGGGCTGAGTATTAATAAATGGCAATGGTTAGTGTAGTACTAGTAGCTGCCTACAGACAGATCTGAGGTTCAGATCGATCGGTCTGGTCCAAAGGTCGGCAGCCGCATGGCACTCGTGCTGATCTGGCCAATGAACTAGGGAACTCTTGCAGTGGCAGTTCACTGCTACGATGACAGCACCATAAACATTTTTGCGGCTATTACTATTACTATTAGTGCTAGTGACAGCAGTAATAGGAGTGAAACCTGTGAGAATCACTGATGAGAGGCATGATAACCAGACTACACAGCAAGGATGCCAAGTTCACCAGCGTCTCCTACAGAGATATATACACACATACACAGAAATACACAAACAGACAGACAGACACAGACATACAAAGTGCACCGACAACAACAAACCCTTAAGACAAATCACAAGAAATGTTTAAACTGTTGACAAAGAATTTTAGAAATTTGATTCAGTTTTCGGAAACACATATGAGCAGGACTGCATTTAATGAAAGCTAAGATTACAAAGTCTGTGGCATGAATAGCAGATTGTGTCTTAAATAATTTATAAAAATCTTCTGAAAAAAGAATGAGCTACACTAAAAATAATAACATCTGATTAGTGAATTTTTTTCTATTGCCACTAAGTGTTGTCAACATGCTGTTTTCACAGTACCTGACTGCCATCTTTGGCTGAGACGTCGGCCATGTTGTTTCTACGAGCCTGATGCTGAGTCAATGCAGCTCTGGTGGCTCCACCTGCCACGCCCACCACTGCCTACATAACAACATATACATAAGTAATACACACAGCCATACAACCACAGTAGAGACATGAGTTACATTAGACTACTGTATCAGCAGGTCAAAACAAGCAAAGATGACGTTCCAGCATTGAAATAATTTGCGGCCGTCTGCCTACCTACCTACCTATACACTGCACTGTACAATGCTATCAACGATCATGATCTTTTAAGCAGAAAATTGGCACATTGGTTACCACTGCCTTTGGAAATGTTTGCACTGTTTTTAACCCGTATTAATTTTCTAAAATATGCATTAATTTATTAACACATTAAGTTAACAACATACTTTACTGACTCCAGCCGTGCAGACAACAAAACGAAAGTACTGCTCAGTGAACGGAGCGACAATCTCCAGGAATATAGCAACATCGTTCAGCATGTCAGCAAACAACCTGACACCACATCATCACTGTATACATCATCATCACTGTGCTCTTCCAAGTCAGAGATAAGACACACTGGCATCAGATAACCAAAACCCACTAGGTTGCATTGGGTAAATGCACATAAAAACTACCAAAAAACCGCCCCAAATATAACCCAACTTTAGTTTCGCATTCCGTTGACAATAAAATATTTTATTACAATTAAAACCTTGAAACTATTACATGTATATATTTGCAAACTTTGGTATATTTATTTAATGTGGATACTGGATAGTATCTAGCAGCAATCATTCTGATAACTGCCCATGAAAGCACCAAAACCCATTAACCACTAAAAACCGAATGGGTTAAACTCTTTTGAAAGCCCAGATTTTTCAAGTCCAGCCTTTTGTTGGACAACACTAAATACGCATAAGAAATCATCACCTGCTACTTGCATTGCTGCCACAGATCCACAGTAATAATAATGACATCTCTGAAGTGCACTGTGGCACGCAACTGGCGAGAATCAGAAGCTCATGACTGTGTCTTTCTGTTGGCAATTCTTGCTACCTCAGCAATGCACCATAGTCACGCAGCTTAGCGTGACAAGCGGTGAAGTAAACAAAACTTTTTTTTCAAAACCAACAACAAGACATTTGTCTCAAGACCAAAACCATGACATTTCATGCAGCATCATATATTTCAACATATTAATGTGGCTCACTGGTTAAGAATCTTCATCAAAGAACAATACATGGTTAGGTGCTACAAAGTACATGTATGCATTCTATGCAACTCAATGCAAGTTGATGAAACCGGTCAACTGCTGTTGATACATTAATTAGTAACTGCTAACAAAAATTGGTGTGCACAACCAAAACCAAGACCGACTTTATTTTTTGTCCTTGAGGCACCTTGAGACCAAGACCTTGACAACAGCTGCCATGACAATGATGAGTTTCCATGACAAAAACAATGATGATGACGTGTTAGATGAGCACTGACTGATCACATAGCAGCTATAGCATCTATAATACAAACATCATGTCATATTGTGACCTACTAACACACTGACCTCGTGACACAGTTAAAATACATTACTAAAACAAACAAACCTACCTCCATCTTTTGCAGTCACAGTCCAGATAAGTGCTGCAGGCATAAACACACAACGAACATTCAGTTTACACCTAAAATGTAAACTGAATGTTCAAACTTCAAAATTAAAAATATAATATAAAATCAACTAAATGTACACCGTGTCCCACCCTAAAAACTGCAAAATTGTTTTGTGTGCCATATCTGTGCCAAAATTATCAAAGTTGGTTGAACATTTGACGATGTTATGACCAAAAATTGCATAGTTTTTGGACACTATGTATAATGCCTAAGGCAACAGCATGAATGTAATTTGTTAAATACAAATAATAAATTAGCTAATAACAACATATCACTTGTCTTAGGTGTCACAAAAATTCATTTTTGGCTAATTTTTGGTATTTTTATTATTTCCACTTATAGTACGACAAATGCAGCTAAAATGACAGGAATGTAATGTGACTGCAGGTTACCCTTGAATCCAGGCAAACAAAATGCGACCGACCATCCCGGTACCATCTGTACACAGACACAATCAGTCAACAAGTTTTCACCAACGAACACTCAACAGTCATTGAATGCTATATCATATCTCTGCCTTTGGTGTCTCACAGCATTTGGTTCGCTGACAGGAACAACATCTATCTGGTTTGTAAAAAAAATTCTGCCACAAAACAACACAAGAGTTTACTTCTGTGAACCGATCTGTTCTGGAATCACCTAATCTCAAGTAATTCTGTAAAAGCTGGCTGAATAAATAAAGGTCAAGTTTGTGCATTATAAGGAGAAAACTAGTTTCTCATTCTTTAATTAATTATTTTGTTAGCTAACCAAAAGTTTTCTATAGGACAATGCTAATCACATAGTATGTCACCTAGCACATTGGCACAGACATGAATATTAATAAGCTGGGTTGACTAATTGGTCATGAACCAGAGATGGGCCCTAGGTCACATCATCATCTGTAAGTGGCAAAATGTAAACTGGGTCACAGACCTAGTTAGCTGATAAGTGATACAGTTGTAGCCAAGCTTAACATCCAGCAATCACTACGGCAGTGCAATGACCACTGACCCACCGGCCTAATGATAACCCTCTGACCTAGTTAGCTGACCTACCTTTGAGTATCCAGGTGATGGTGGCACTGAGCACTGTGGCTGATTCATCACCCACACCAAAGCCACGCAGCAGTGCCTGGGTGGCCAGACTGCCTGTTATACTGCTGCAGAATGCCTACAGGCGGACAGATGACAAGATGTCCTTACAGGTCTATCAAGTGTTGTGCTACATTAATTTTGTACTAATGCAAAATGCTAGCAGAATTTTTGTGACTATTACATTGTAGCTGTTTTCTGTGTCAGTGGGTTCATGACAATGTGAATCCAAGGGTGGGCAATATCTCAGATCACAGCATCGCAGGTCTAATTCAACATATCAGTGGGCTTATAATTATCGATGTGATTCACCTAGCTTGACCAGAATGTGAACAAGCACTTACAGATGTGCTTGACTTACTGTAAACACATGCCTAGGCCTCACAGGCCTAGGCCTCACAGGCCTGCCTTCCTACTGAACCATTATGGTACCACCACAAAGATAACTATAATCATACTGTCAATACAAAAAGTTGAATTACTCCAGAACTAATATCTGTACAATGACATACATGTATATTTAGAATAAGTACCTGAAGAGTGTCCCAGAGCTGGTACTGGAGATAGTCCTGACTAACACTGTCAGGATAGCCTTGAGGCAAAAATGCAGACTAGAATCACAAACAAACAAACAAACATGCATATGTGCATACATACAAACAGACAGACAGACAGATAAATAGATCAGAGCAGATTTGTTTGATCTGCAAAACAAAACGCAAATAAAATGCCCATATTTGATTTCTACTGAACTGTATTTCTGCACAAAATAAAACCAAAACAATAGTGCCTAACAAACTATGAACGACTAAGCCGTAACAATGCTCAACCATCAACACATGAAACAAAGTGACTTACTCTGAAAAACTGTGAGACCGAACGCCACTGTTTCACTGCTGCTGATGATAGCTGCACTTCACCATCAGCTGTGAGTATGTAATGGTTTTTCACCGAAGAGGATCCATAGTCTTCTGATGCAATCAACTGAGACATCTTGACAATAGTTAGACATTCATCTACATAACACAAAAGCTTTGGCATGGAACCAGAGGTTCAGGTATTCAATAAAATGGGCCCATGAGATCCTGTGAGCCCGAGTAGGGTGACAGCAGGAGTTTACCTGAGAACACAAAAAAACTCTTCGTGGCTGGGGTTTGTGGCCCACGCGAGAGCTTTCACTGCTCCCTAGACAAGAGGTCGTCTGCTGATGCTAGACAGGTCACCGCTGACGCCGTAGACTGTTTCCCAGTCCCCAAAGATAGTAAAGAATTGGAGCTTGCTACCCTCACAAATCTTCAAATATCGTCTTTCAAGTTTTGGGCATGTCAATTTGACACCTCTAACTTGCTACTGAACCAGGACTCTGCAGAGCCTTTACTTGCTCCACCAATGCACAAGAGCTACACAAAAGGAGAAGGGCATAATCTTCATCATCATCATGACACGGTATGACTGAAGTCTCAACGGACACCACCGACCCCACCGACCTACAGCAGTCCGATAACGGGCCGCCTTATTAATATCAAAAACGCCAATTATAACTAACGCAGCATTTACCCAGTAACATCAGCCACGTTCATTGCGGTTTTCCCACGATTGTTTACCTCTTTGTTTGTAAACAAAGCAAGTAAAAGGTTCTGCTAATTGTTGGAAACGACCCACCATGCAATGCACCAATCGTGTAGCTTCGGTCATTTCTGTAGTTTAGTTTGACGTCAAAGATGGAAGAAGTTTTGCTAAGATTTGCAACTAAAGTTTGTCGGAGAACTGCGGTTATCATTTATGATGTTCTTTGTAGTTTAGAGAGTTTGAAGCTTTTACCAAAATGCATTTTATTTTTTAGTAATATATGATGATGTAGTTGCGGTAACTCTCATAAAACTGTTTAATCAAAAATGGGCGTGATCTCGGAAGAAAACAGAGCCAGTATAGATCAATTCGCCCTTGACATTATAATCGCAAAAGTGTGTTTGCATAGTTTTTTGCTGCGACTTTTGTCAGACTTATTGTGACTAATGAAAATTGCAGTTTGTTGAGAGACATTTTATTATGGTTTTGTTTGTTTTCAAGACATAATTTTTTAGAAAAGATAAGGTACTTTTAGTTTGCTTAATTTCTCAGTTGTCGTAAGAGTTTCTTCAGAGGCGCGTTTCGCACTTTTTTCTCTGAGAATCTCTGAGAATCTCAGAAATTCTAACTTAGAATTCACGTTTCGCACTTCCTTTTCTCTGAGCTTCTCTGAGAAATCATGAGCAAGATTTTCCTTTGCTACGTTGTCCTAGCTCCGCCCACTTGCTTGTGAGTTATGTCATCCAAAATTCTATGTAAGAATTCTCGTAGAATTCTTACTTGTGCGTTTCACACTTTTCGTGAGAACTAGTGAGAAATACTGAGTCGTAAAAGTGAGATTCTCAGAGAAATAAAAAGTGCGAAATGCACCTCAGATCTATTCTGTGGTCAAGCTAGCCACACAGGGTAGGATCTACCACGACTGTCTTATCCTGTGATAACTTTTCTCAAGCAGTAGGTTGTGTGAGCATTGAGATGTAATGTGTTGTTAACGTGTTTTTGACATGTGTAGGGATCATGCAGTCAGACTTTACGTCTGCAGCGAATGTCAACGTCACAGCGTACTGTGAAGCGCTGGGAAATGTTCCCGGCACGGAAAATCCCGATGCTTCCCAAAGATACATTTCACGACAAGGTGGCTTTCGTGACAGGAGGAGGAACAGGCCTGGGGGCTGGGATGGCAGGCATGTTAGCACAGCTTGGAGCTCACGTTACGATCGCCAGCAGGTTATTACAATTATTCCTATGTCACTAGTTAGTCTCAACTGTAATGTGCATACCAGTACGTACATTCAGAATAAGCTGTGAGTGTGAAAATTGACTACTGTTATGTGAGTCAAGTGTGATGCTTCAGGCATTAAGAAGAAGAAGAAGAAGATTTCACATAGGCACTAGGCAGCGAAGCTGAACTAGGCCCGTTGCGTGGGAGCTCATCCCCTTGATGGCACTTTGAGCCGGCGAGGGCGGGGTTAGTTAGTTAGTTAGTGATTATTGTATGTTACCTTTTTTCACCAAAATGTATCACGTACAGAAGAAATAGAAAACAAAAAAGACACAAATGCATGCAAGTTATACTCATAATTACTAGAGCTGTTGAAGCGTTAATTTTTTAAATGCATTAATGCACTGCATTAATTTTTTTAACGTACTATTAATGCACCCAGGCCCGTCGAGAGGGAGAGTAGGGGGGTAAGTTACCTGGGGTCCCGCTACATTTGGGGGCTTGCCTGTAAAATATAGAAAGTTAAAAGTTAAAAACACATTTTAAATGTATAATCAACAATAACTGCCATCATATTGAAATAGAAATCTATAGCTTGTCATCAAAATAATTATTTATTTACAGTAGCGATAGAATGGAAACTACAGTTTAGTTACTTGAATTCATCCGATTGTCAAATAACCACAGTTTAACAGAATATTGAAACTTTTGCTTCACAGAATTTAGTAAATTAATATAAATTCACGTATGTGCGTTAATTATTTTAACATGCGTTAATTTTTTCAATGCGCATTAATTTATTAATGCGTTAATGCATCAATTTGACAGCTCTAATAATTACTTCAAAAGCATGAGCACTGAATGCAGAGCTACAGTTGCAGCGTCAAAGAAAACATTGACCATATTTTATGCAGATGGGTAACATACAGAGACTGATTGTTTATTGTCTAATGTTGCTACTGATGACAGGAACATAGATGTATTACAGAAGACTGCCGATGAGCTGTCAACAAAAACCGGCAGCAAGGTATTGCCGAGCTGCACTAGTTTGTGTTCTACTTTGTAAACTTTCTTTTTGTGTCTGTCTCTCAGTACATTCAACTTACACTATACTATCAAATGTTGTCATTTATAACTTTGTTACAGTAGTGCTTTTGTAGCAGTTGCGATAGTAGCATTAGTAGTAGTTGTTGTAGTAGTATCAGAGTACATTTATAGGCTCAGTCAGCTGCTGACCATTGTCATCCACAATGCTGCAGTGCTAGCGGTAGTAGTAGCTCTAGTAGTAGTTCATGTTGTAGTTGTTGCAGTAGTAGTAGTAGTAGTTGTTGTTGTTTCAGTTGTTGTTTTAGCTGTTGTTGTTGTTGCAGGTGTTAGCGGTGAAGTGTGATGTTCGTGACCCCAACGCAGTGCGTGATGCAGTATCAGAGTGCATTGACAGGCTTGGTCAGCTGCCCACCATTGTCATCAACAATGCTGCCGGTAACTTTGTCAGTCCAACGGAACGTCTGTCGGTAAATGCTTGGAGGACAATCATTGATATAGTTCTGATGGGAACTGTCAATGTCACTATGGACGTCGGCAAACGACTAATTGCTGCTGGATACAGTATGCTCTCTCCTATACTGTCTTCTGTCGCTGTAGTTATACACCGTGTCTCAAAAAAATAGTCAAAATGGTTTTTTGGCATAACTTTGTCAAATTTCCACCAACTTTGATAATTTTTGGCATAAAGATGGCCAAGACAATATTATTATGTACGGTGCACTCATTTACTACCTCACCTAATTTATGTCAACACACTACCATGTGAAACACAGATGCTCCAAATTGTTACATTACGTGGTGATTATTTGCATCAGATGGCTCACTTTTGCTTCATCAATTTGACAGAGGGTGTGGCGTGGTTTAATAACTTTGAGATATTAAATATTTTATGCTGAAAACAGCAGACAAAAAAATAGCTGGCTGATGAGCGTAAAGCACGTCTAATCTATGAGTGAATGCATTTGATCAGTCAATCGTTGATTCTGCTATCAGAAGTTGGCGTTACATCTAAGCCATTGGGTCTTTGTATGCGGAGCACACTTTGGCATAAATTCTAATATGCAAGCAAGTTGTTATACAGACTTTTAATTCTGTTACATAATTTACATTTTAGTGTATTTTGTGCCCAATTAACTTGTTATAGCGTTTACTTGAGACAAAAACTCAGCATTATGCAACAATTTGGAGCATTTATGTTTCACATGGTAGTGCAATGACATAAATTTGGTGAGGTGGAAAATGAGTGCACCTTACATAATTTCAGTGTCTTAGCCATCAACATGCCAAAAAATTATTAAACTTAGTAAAAATTTGACAAAGTTATGACAAAAACAACTTTGACTGTCATTTCTGGGACACGATGTACACTCTATCTCAAAAAAACATCCTAAACATTTTCGATTGTATCTTGAAGAAGGATGATCAGATTTGAATAATTTTTGGTACGAATATTCCTGAGATAATTGGCCATCAAATGACCATTTAATTTCTTAATTTAATTTCTTACCACACCCAAACTTTGTTTCTGCACTATGTGGGGAAAGCAGAACCAACAAAATATTGCTTTTTTTTTACCTAAAGTGGCATTATTACTTAATCTAAATAATGCACAGAAACACGTTTTGTTCACATTTTTGACACTTTGGCTGACACTTCATCCAATTGTTTTATTTTTAAAACTGCCTGCAATAAAATTGCTCAAAATGTTGGCACATTGTGCGAACACAGGCATGGAGATGCTTCCTTCGTTTATTGACAACGGTATCGATAATGTTCTCAGCTGCAGACTAATCCATACTTCACCATCAGTTGCTTTTTGAATTCATGAACATTTCTGAACATCATCTGTTAGACACACTGCTGCATGACAATCAGACTTTGTACTCAACTGGCTGTTAGGGCCACAGATCTGGCTAGATGGATTGAATCAACGTTTTTTCATTCATTTCAACACGTATTTGCTTGTACTTGGGCAGCTTTCCCCAGGTAGTGCAGGTGCAAACATTGGGTGAGGTGGGAACTTAAACAGTCGTTTAATAGTCAGTTGTGTCAGAAATATTTGTGCCAAAATATTGAAATCTGGTAATATTCTTCAAGTTACAATCAGTAATGTCAGGGATGTTTTTCCACGTTCTTTGTATATGTCAATGCATATTTAGTTTTCTTTTTTTCGCAGGGTAGTGCAGAAGCAGACATTGGGTGAGGTGGGAAATTGAATGGTCATTTGGTGAAAAGTTGTGTCAGGAATATGCACACCTAAAATTATGAAATTCTGATAATTTTTGTTCAAGTTAGAATGGAAAATGTCGGGATGTTTTTTGAGACACAGTGTAATAGTGGTAGTAAAGTTGTTGTAGTAATAGTGTCAGTAGTAGTAGTTTTCATTAGTGCTGGACAGTACGCTCTTTCTGTCTTACATGTTTCTCTTGCTGTGTTATATAATACTGTTATATAATATATGTAACATATAATACACATACATTATAACTCTGTCAAATATTTACTAATTTCAATTTTCTTTTAGTGTTTTACATAGTGTGAAATGTGCTGCAGGTTTCACCCAGTGTCAGCATATGTATGTCATTCGTGTGTGGTAGACGGTGTATTTCTGAACGTGTCAACAACATATGCTCGTTCTGGCTCGGGTTACGTCGTGCCCAGTGCTTGTGCTAAAGCCGGTGTTGAGGCATTCACTAAGTACAGTACCCTATCAGTATTCTGTCAATCAGTCTGTCATTAAGTCTGTCGGTGTTCAGTATGTTGCTCGGCGCAGTCTTTCTGCATTGGTTTACTTGCATGGTCAGTGGAATGCAGTGAGCATCAGCTCTGTATTAGCATTAGTGGAAAAGTTGTTACTGATATTGTGGTGGGATGTGTTGTATTTGATGTAGTTGGAAAGTTCTGTAGTTTTTAACCTGCATTGTTTGTGACTAACTGGTGTTTATTGATAAGAGGAAAGTAAGCCTGGCAGATGAGTGTACTGGTATGTTGCAAGGAAGTCTTATAAACCATTACTGGCTCAGTGCATAGTGGACACTGTCATCTAGCGAACTGTCTGCCATCAGAAGTGGCATATCCGCAGTGTCTGCGAACGTTTAAGACTAAATTCAAGACTTGTCTGTTTTCCGCTTCTTTCCCGCAGCTCACTGAAAAGTGACTGCAGTGCTGTGGGTATTCTTCAGTTTAAATTTTATTGTATCGTATCGTACTCACTAAACAATTTGTTAGCTTCTAGAGACTGGGATTCCTAGCACATAAGATCGAATTTGCTGTGTTGCATATTTTTATATTTTCAGTGATGCACTCTGAATATTAATAAAATTGATGCTGTCATGTGTTTTTCTCCAAACTGTTGCTGCTGCTGCAGTTATGACTGTCATCTCTCTCTGTCTGTATCTAACTAATCACTCACTCACTGACTCACTCTGTGTCTGGGTAGGTCATTGTCGTCAGAGTGGAGTGTTCATGGCCTGAGGTTCAACTGTATTGCTCCTGGTCCTATCTTCACTGAGGTACCTCTGCCATCCATCTATCTCACCTTTTGTTTAACCCTTACGTTTCGCTCACACAGCCTGCTGGGTGTGGGGATGTTTCAATAGAACATTTCATCAAGTTTGTATCTTTACAACTGCAATCTCAGTTATAAATTACGTAAACGTTTTTTTTAGCTAGGGCCATTCAGTGTGGTCTTGAAGCCAATGCAGGTCAGTTCAGCATGATGATCAAGTTTTTATCAGCAGAAGAATATTTCAAGAAACAAAGCTTCAATTTACATGGGATAAATGCAGACATACGGACATAAAAATTTTGACTATTATTTTCACTTGTAACTGCAAAACAGAAATTAAGTTTTCTATTTTTTTGTAATTTTCTGTTGTACATCATGGGCAAAAATTTGTGCAACACTGGCTTTTGACTCTAAATCCAACTTTTTAAAAATTCATTTGTATGGAAAGAATCTTTGACTAATATTTGGATTAGCCGAATTATTGTGATCAGTCAAAAATACAGCTAATATTTGGCTGAATGCCAACATTTTTGGCTGATACATGGATCAGAGAAATTATTGCAGTAAATGTAAAAGGTAAAGCTAAAATTGGGCTGCTGGCTGGCTGTTTTTCGTCAATTGTGTAATCCAGTCACTAACAGCTGGCATAGAATTGCCATCAGTAATTCTGCTCAAAAAGCATGCAGCAAACTGTTCAAACAAGGTGTCAAATGTTTGAATGTTAAAACTGTTATCGACTCACAAACACAAGTGCTATTTTTTTATTTTGCAGTTTCTGGGTGTGATGGGGAAGAAAAAATGTGTATACCCTTATTTTTGGTTGACAGAATTCTGCTGAGGATTTAGTCAGCCGTAATTTTTTGGTGAATTTTTGGTGCAAAAAATTTGGCAGTGATTTCAGCTATCGGCTATGACTTGGGGCTCTAACTGGTTACCGAGCTGGCAGAAGTCAGGTGATATGTGATGACACATAGTGCTTGCTGTGTCAGTCTGTATGTGTTTGTATGCCTATGTGTGTGTGTGTGTGTGTGTGTTTTATGTTGGTTCTAGGGAGCATTCACTCGTCTTGATCCCAATGGCACATTTCGTAATGCCGTCAAGTCACGTATACCGACAGGTCGTCTCGGTGAAATAGCCGAGTTTAGCAACTTGGCCTGCTACCTTGTCAGCGACTACTCCAACTGGATGACTGGATCGGTCTGACTGCATCTGTCTCTTTCTCTCTCTCATTTCCGGTTAAGGGGAGTGGGTCACCACCCCAGTCTGTTTCAGGAAACTCAGAGGTGTTGTGGATCCATTGTGAAGTTGGCTCTTGGCCAACTCTGTATGTCTGTTTATGTCTGTTTGTCTTTCTCTCTGTCTCCCTGTTTGTCTGCCTGTATGTCTGTCTCTGTGTCTGTCTTGGTAAAAGTGAAGTATCTGAGTTCAGTAACTTAAGGGGATGTCAGACAAATGACAAAGTCAGCCGACTTTTGTGGGTGTGGTTTAGTTGCCTGACAAAATCGGCCGACAAAATCGGTGAAACATGACACACGGCCGATATTTTTGTCTGCTACTTCATACGATATCAGCTAGCACAACAGTCGAATGGAGATTGCAAAATAATACTTGCATCACTTTTTTCTGCATCTAATGCACGAAAATAATAACAAACACAATAAATAAC
>Ga0209454_1000226_pt1 | contig 32124 bp, 27 predicted proteins | sample WorMetHERISLAND1_2_FD_187400 | JGI IMG/M metagenome (GOLD analysis project Ga0209454, IMG submission 187400) | Marine gutless worms symbiont microbial communities from Max Planck institute for Marine Microbiology, Germany - Olavius geniculatus... | ecosystem: Host-associated > Annelida >... | reverse complement strand
ACCGGCGGAGGTGATTGAAAAAGTGCGCCGCAAGCAAAGGGCTTTGCTTGAAAAACAGGAAAAACTTCAGACCAATTTGGATAAAATACAAAAAGTTGAGGACTAGACCGGGGTACGGGTTGCGGGTTACGGGGTGCGAAGTTTTCCGTGATGCGGGTTGGGAGTAAATTGAGTGGGTTGAGGCTTGCGGTGCTGTACCGGTAATGGCTTTAGGCCTTCGGCCTTCGGTATTCGGCCATAGGCTTTGAGCACACGGTATAATGGAAGGATTCATGGTATAAGGTATAAGGTATAAGGTGCAGGGTGTAGGGTGTAGGGTGTAAGGTCAGCGGCATCAGGCTTTACCCCGACAAGTCGTGGTGCGATGACGGCAATGGCATTCGGTGCAGGGGCTGATATCTGACATCAGTTATATGGCATCTGACTTCTGGCCTCTGTCATCTGTCATCGGTCTTCTGTCATCTGTCATCAGTCATCAGTCTTCTGACTTCTAACTTCTGACCTCTGTTCTCCGACATCCGTCTTCTGTTTTCTGATATATAGTCAGACGGTGGAATCCGGAGGCGTTTCCGGGTAAAGCATGGAAACCAGGTTGCGGCCTTTTTGCTTGGAACGGTACATGGCCTGGTCAGCTCGCTGAATGAAGGTCGACAGCTCTTCCTTGTGCTGGTATTCGGTGACACCGATGCTGATGGTAATTTTTACCTTTTTGCCGTCCAGCGGCGAAAACCGTTCAGCCTCCAACGCGGAACGTATACGCTGGGCAACCGTTCCAGCCTCTTCGCCGCCGGTTTCGGGCAGTATTACGGTAAACTCTTCCCCACCGTAGCGGTAAGCGGTGTCGTTGGTACGCAGGCAGGATTTGATGATCTGGCTGAAACGAACCAGAACTTTATCGCCTTCGAGATGTCCGTAATTATCGTTGTAATCCTTGAAATGATCGAGATCCAGCAGCAGCAGCGAGAGAGGATGTTTGTAGCGATTAAAGCGATCGACTTCGGTTTCCAGCTGGGTGTAAAAAGATCTGGAGTTGTACAGTTTGGTGAGACCGTCGGTGACGGCCAGCTTTTGCAGCTTTGCCATCATGCGGACGCGCTCTTTGGCCAGGTCGCGCTCTTTCAGCACCCGCTTTAATCGCAGCAGCAGTTCTTCGAGACGCACCGGTTTGATGACAAAATCGCTGGCACCGATGTTAATCGCCTCTTCGTAGGAATAATCGTCGCTGTAGCCGGTCATAACGATGACATCGGCGTCCGAGTCCCTTTTAATGATCGTGGTTAGATCCAGGCCCCCCATGGCGGGCAGGATGATGTCGGTGATAACGATATGAAATGATTTTTTCTTCAGCAGTTCGAGGGCTTCCTCGGCACAGGACACGGCATCGGATTGATAGCCGGCGTTGTTCACGTATTCATTCATCGTACTGCGCACGGCAACATCGTCATCGACGATTAAAACCTGAACCGGTGTCTTCGGTGGGGCCATAGAATGCACCGTTTTGAAAAATCCGAATCGAATGCAGACTTGACAGCAACTTTGAAAAGTTGATAAAAGTCTAAATTTATTAGTTATTGTGACTGATTATATCTGGAATTAGTACCGGTGTCAACCGTCTTTTACGTTGGTCAAATAGCCAGTATTATATCGTACCATTAATCACTCCTGTTCCGGGACTCGGGCGCAGGGGCGACGTGATACTGGAGGCTCGATTCTCGATGACACTCTGACTGGTCTGAATGTCGGATGATCGCTTATCGAGCATCAGGTCTCACCTGCTACTGATGGAGCCTTACAACAAGCCGGAAGCTGACGATCGACAATCCGGAACATGGGGGTACAACCCTGAAAAGTCAACCTTGAACCCTGGTATCCTTCGGCGTCGCCAAAAGCGGGGAAACCGCGCCGAAGGCGGGTAAACCTTTGAACGGTCACACTTATATGCAGAACATAAGAAATTTCAGTATTATCGCCCACATCGATCACGGCAAATCCACCCTCTCCGACCGGCTCATTCAAACCACGGACATCATATCGGATCGGGAATTCCAGGATCAGATTCTGGATACCATGGATATCGAAAGGGAAAGGGGCATTACCATCAAGAGCCAGACCATATGTCTGCCCTACACTGCCGCCGACGGCCGGACCTACTACCTGAACCTGATCGACACCCCCGGCCATGTCGACTTCACCTACGAGGTTTCGCGTTCACTGGCCTCCTGCGAGGGCGCCCTGCTGGTAATCGACGCCAGTCAGGGAGTCGAAGCCCAAACCCTGGCCAATCTGTACCTTGCCATGGAGCACGACCTGGAAATTATTCCGGTCATCAATAAGATCGACTTACCGTCGGCCGATATCGATCGGGTAAAAAAACAGATCGAAGAGGATCTGGGCCTCGATCCGGATGACGCCATCCAAATATCCGCTAAGGAAGGAATCGGCATCCAGGACGTTCTGGAAGCGATCGTGATCAAACTGCCTCCCCCGACCGGTGACCCGGACAAACCGTTGAAGGCGCTAATCTTTGACTCCCACTATGATCCCTACCGCGGTACCATTGTATATTTCCGGGTATTCCACGGCCGGATCAGTGCCGGGGACGTCATTACCTTTATGTCCAACAACGCGGTTTACAAGGTGGAGGAAACCGGCATTTTCCAGCTTGAAATGATCAAGCAGAAGCAGCTCGAGGCCGGCCAGGTCGGATATTTAACGGCCGGAATAAAAACGGTCAGCGACACACGCTGCGGCGACACCATCACCTTGAAAAAACAATCCTGCGATGAGCCCATGCCCGGTTTCAAAGAGGCCAAACCGGTGGTATTCTCCTCGATCTACCCGGTGGCCTCGGACGGCTACGAAGATCTGGTAGTGGCCCTTGAAAAACTGAAGCTCAATGATGCCTCCCTGATCTATGAAAAGGATACTTCCGTGGCATTGGGATTCGGTTTTCGCTGCGGTTTTTTAGGCCTGCTGCACCTGGAAGTCGTCCAGGAACGTCTCGAGCGCGAATACGGTCTGTCGCTGATATTGACCGCACCGTCGGTCCAGTACGAGCTGAACATGAGCGACGACACGGTGGCGATCATCGATAATCCCGCGCTGTACCCCGATCCAACCCTGATCGAATCGACCCGGGAGCCATTCATACGCGCCGCCATCATCGTGCCGGACCGCTACATGGGCGCAGTTATGAGACTATGCCTCGATCGTCGCGGCGTCAACAAGAACTACCAATATCTGACCAGCGACCGTCTCGAAATGATCTTTGAAATACCGTTGGCGGAGGTCATTTATGATTTTTATGACCGGCTCAAGTCGGTTACCCAGGGATATGGTTCATTCGATTATGATATCATCGATTTTCGGGAAACCGACCTTGTCAAATTGGACATTCTGATCAACGGCGAGCGGGTGGACGCCCTGTCGCAGCTGGTGCATCGGGACAATGCCGTGGCCAGAGCACGCCAAGCCTGTGAGAAACTGCGCGAGGAAATTCCCAGGCAAATGTTTAAAATCGCCATCCAGGGTGCCATCGGCGGAAACATCATCGCCCGCAAAACCGTATCCGCCTTCCGCAAAGATGTGACCGCCAAGTGCTACGGCGGGGATGTGACGCGCAAACGAAAGCTGCTCGAAAAACAGAAAAAAGGCAAAAAACGCATGAAAATGGTCGGTCAGGTCATGATTCCACAATCTGCTTTTCTGGCCGTTTTGAAGACCGATACGGACTAGTTTGAATGCGGAAGGGGGAATGCGGAAGGCGGAAAGGGGATTGCGCAAGTGGATTCGGGATTGTAAATTCGAGCTTAGGTTATCCCAATTAAGCTGAAACAAATTCGGTAGTCATCGGACTTGCTCATATTGTTAACTTTTATGAAACTTCAGTAAAAGCGAACCGCAGAACCGCAGAATCCTCCTCCGGCGGACAAGTGTCGAATTACGAATCCTCCAAAGGCGGACAAGTTTCGAAGGATGGAATCGCTTCAGTCTTCGCCTACGGCTACGACCCGACAGGCCGCTCAGGCTTTTTAAAAGTAGACAGAATACATTCCTTCGATCCGCCTCCGGCGGAACATTCAATATTCGACAATCGATCTTCGCTTTTTCAACGTTTCTTCTTCGATCAGACTGGACGCTTGCGGCCAGCGGCGCCGCCCATAACGAATAACCGATAACCTCCTTTGGATTCAATTACAAAGCTGCTAATCAGTCACCGTCGCTCTGCTTTTTTTCCTTTAACCCATCCTCGTAGCGCTTCTTCCCGTACCAGTCGACCTGGCGGCAGAGTCCGCGGATGATCTGGACCTCTTTGGCCCTGAGCTGCATGCGGCCGAAAAAGTGACGCAGGTTGTTCATAAAATAATCCGGGTTATCCGGATCTATAAAACTGATTCGCATCAGCACATCTTTGAGCTGGTCGTACATCGCGCCGAGTTCATGCTGGTTGGCCAGCCGCGGGGCAAATTCACCGGGCTTGTCCAGGCTGTAGCGAAACAGTTCATAGCAGACCACCATGACCGCCTGGGCCAGATTGAGTGATGAGAATTTGGCCGTGGGAATATTCACCAGCGTCTGGCAGGAGCGGATATCCACATTGGAAAGGCCGCGGTCCTCCGGGCCGAACAGAATGGCGATACGATTGTGAGCGGACAGGGGCACAAGCTTTTGGGCCAGTCTGGCGGGAGAGCCGACGACCTTGCGCTGGCCCCCCAGGCGGGCCGTCGTGCCGACCACGTAATTGAAGTCCGCCAGCGCGTCCTCCAAGTTGTCGAACACTTCCAGTTTCTCGACCACCACCGCGGCGGCGTGGGTCGCCATTTTATTGATTCGGGCCAAGTCGTAATTTTGGGGATTCACCAGAATCAGGCGCTCAAACCCCATATTGAGCATGGCCCGGGCCGCGGCACCTATATTTTCCGGATAGCGCGTGCCCACCAATACGATGGCGATATTCTTGAGATTCAGCTTTACAGGCATGGATGGTCTAAACAATCTCTAACTGATTGAAAAAATATGATATTTCGAAGGAAGCGGTTTCGGGGGCATCGGATCCGTGAACGACGTTTTTCTCGATGTCGCTGGCAAATGCTTTTCTGATCGTGCCCTCGGCGGCTTCCTCGTGGTTGGTGGCCCCCATCAATTCGCGATAGCGGGCAATGACGTTTTCCCCTTCCAGAACCATGACAATCGCCGGGCCTGAGCTCATAAATGTGGTCAGGCTCTCGAAAAATGGCCGCTCGCGGTGGACGGCATAGAAGCCTTCAGCCTGTGCTTTGGTCATGTGCACCATCTTCATGGCAACTATGTTGAGCTGATTGTTTTCGAGCATCCGCATGACTTCACCGATAAGACCGCGTTTGACACCGTCGGGTTTGATAATCGACAACGTTCTTTGCATGATAAAATTGTCCTTTCGTTTTGGTTTACGGTGGCATAACATCTGCCGGGTGGCAAGTCAATGACCGACGGTCGCAGGATGGAGCAAAAGCAAATTCTAACCCGTTGCACCTTTGAGCGGAAAATTGAAGACGGTACATGGCCCATGGCCTATTGATGATTGAAGAATGAAGATTGAAGAATATCATAGACAATGGCGGAGCCCCCGATCCCTCATTTAAGGGTTTCGGCTCTATTAAGGACCGGCAATTCGGTTGACAAATAATAGGTCAAATTTTAATCTTTCAGTGACAGGTTGACGAGCAAAATTCATCCGGCCTTTCATCAAGGAGCAGGTATGCCCATTTACGAATTCTACTGCGAAGACTGCAATACGATATATAATTTTTTCTCCAAGACCATCAATACCACCAAGAAGCCGAAATGCCCGGTCTGCAGGACCGCCACGCTTTCCCGGCAGATGTCGGCGTTTGCGTTTACGGGCAAAGCCAAGGAGGACGGGGACACCGACGACCTGCCTTTCGACGAAGCCAAGATGGAGAAGGCCATGAATATGCTGGCCGGTGAGGCTGAAAACCTGAATGAGGAGGATCCCCGCCAGGCCGCCAACCTGATGCGCAAGTTGACGGATATGACCGGCATGGAATTGGGAGCCGGGATGCAGGAAGCGCTCAGGCGCATGGAAGCCGGTGAAGACCCCGATGACATCGAAGCTGAAATGGGGGATTTGCTGGAAGATGAAGAGCCCTTTGTGTTGCCCGAAAAAACGGGGTCCGCCAAAACGACCAAACGGGCGGCACCGAAAAGGGATGAGATCCTCTATGACCTTTAGGGGGGAATCATAATGGATAAAAAAATATTGGATAAATTGGAGGTTCAGCAGGGAGATATTACCCAGTTCGATGTTGATGCCATTGTCAACGCCGCCAATACGTCCCTTCTGGGCGGCGGTGGGGTTGACGGTACCATTCACAGAGCGGCCGGCCCGGATTTGCTGGAAGAGTGCCGCGGGCTGGGTGGATGCCCGACCGGCGAGGCCCGCATAACCGGAGGTCATCGACTCGCGGCCCGCCACGTCATCCACACGGTGGGCCCGGTTTACAGCGGCAAGCCTCGAGACAAAACCCTGCTGGCCGCCTGTTACCGCAACAGTCTGCAGCTTGCCGCTGACTACGGCTTGAGCTCGATAGCCTTCCCGGCCGTAAGCTGCGGCGTGTACGGATATCCCATCGAAAAAGCCTGCAAAATCGCTGTAGACACCACCCTGGCTTGTCTAGAAGCGGCCCCATCGATTGCCAGGGTGATTTTCATGCTGTTTTCGCCCGATCATTTGAACGTATATGGGCAATATCTGAATTCGTTAAGACAGGATTGACCATTGCCAATAGATCAGGCTGAACGAGCCCTTTGCCGTCTCTGCTGTCGATTAGGGGTCCTGCAACGCATACCCCGACCGGACAGAGCAGGGCTAGCGAAACTATTCGAGCCCTCAAATAGTTAAAGTTATCGCTCCTGGCTGCCGATAACAAAAGATTGACAAAACCGGTCTGCGTTATTACCATTAAGCTAATTTTTTAGATCAGATCCATTCTGGCAGGTTGAATCGCGCTGATCGTATTCCAGTTCAAGGAGGATGATATGGTAGAAGTTACCGAAGCAGCAACCCAGCAAATCGCCGAATATTTCAAGGATCGGGAAGTCGCACCCATCCGGATTTTCTTAAATGATGGGGGATGAGGCGGCCCGTCCCTGGCCATGGCTCTGGACGAGCCTAGAGATACCGACAACGTGTATGACGCTAACGGATTTCAGTTCATCGTTGACAAGGAGTTTTATGAAAAAGCCCAACCCGTGACGGTCGACTTTCTCGGCTATGGCTTTAAAATCAGCTCCAGCATCGAATTTGGACCGGACTCAGCATGTTCCTCCTGCGGCAGCAACACCAGCTGCGGTTGATTTATCTATAACAACAGCACAACCCCGAAAAGGCAACGCTTCAAAGTGTTGCCTTTTTTTTATCCACCCAGCGCCTGCGTGGAACCATCGCGGCCCGTCGCGGGACCTATCCGCAGGATAAGACATGATGAAATCTTCCCAAGGGGATAATAGGGTAACCGAGATCGTTCGCTACCACGAAGAGACCAAGCACCATTTCGACCGCTACGCGCGCTCGGCCGGGCGCATGGATTGGGACAACCAGCCCCATCCCTTTCGCTTCTACGATGGTGTCGAAAACGTCAGCCTGCCGTTTCTGACCGACGATCCGGCAGCAACCTATGCGGATCTTTACCGGCGTGGCATCCATGCCCCACAGGAGATCACCCTGGCAAACATCGCCGGCGTGCTCGAGCTGTCTCTGGGATTGTCGGCCTGGAAGGCGGCCGGAAGTTCACGCTGGGCGCTGCGCATAAATCCTTCCAGCGGCAACCTTCACCCCACCGAGGCCCACCTCGTCGTGCCCCGGATAAAAGGCCTCGAAGGCGGCGTCTACCACTACAGTCCCTTGCGTCACGCGCTGGAGCAGCGCGCCATCGTCCCCGCCAATGTCTGGGAACAGATAACTGCTCATTTTGACAGCCGCGGTTTTCTGATCGGTTTAAGCAGCATCTTCTGGCGCGAATCCTGGAAATACGGGGAACGCGCGTTTCGCTACTGCAACCATGACGTCGGCCACGCCGCGGCGGCGCTCAGCCTGGCAGCGAATCTATTCGGCTGGAAAGCGTCGTATCTATCTGGTCTATCTGATCGCGACATCCAAACCGTGCTTGGTTTCGATAGAACCCGGTTCACCCCTTTGGAAGAAGAGCACCCGGATCTGATGTGCTGGGTCCATCCCGATCCCTGTCCGAAGATGCCCCACCGGTTGACGGATGCCATCATGGCCGCCTTTGGAAAATTGGCGTTCCAGGGGCAGCCGAACCGGCTGAGCAGACGACCCGTCAACTGGGAAATCATCTACCACGCAGCCAGGCTGACCGGCAAACCGGCGACTGTGGATCACCATCGTGACACCGTCGACCGGCCCGGATACCGGTATGATCCCGTCGAAACGGCGGCGGCCAAGGTCATTCGCCGGCGCAGAAGCGCCACCGCCTTTGACAGCAACACCTCGTTTACCAGGGATCAATTTCTGGGAATCCTGGACGAGACCCTGCCCCGCCGCGATCGCGCCCCTTTTGACGCTCGCCTCGGTGAACCGCAACTGCACCTGCTCCTTTTCGTCCACCGGGTCGAGGGACTCAGCCCCGGTCTTTATTTTCTGATCCGCAGCAGCAGCGCCGCCGCCCGCCTGCGGCGGCTGACTCGATCTCATTTCGCATGGCAGCCGGTTGCAGGCAGGTTCCCATTGTTCCTGCTGCAAAAAGGCGACTTCAGACAGCAAGCCATGATGGTCAGCTGCCATCAGGAGATTGCCGGTCACAGCGCCTTCTCCCTGGGGATGATCTCCGCCTTCCGAGCCCCCGTCAGCACCGATCCTTCCGCCTACCGACGGCTTTTCTGGGAAAGCGGCATGATCGGTCAGGTATTGTATCTGGCGGCAGAGGCCCGCGGGCTGCGGGGAACCGGCATCGGCTGTTTCTTTGACGATGCTGTGCACGACATACTCGGCTTGACTGACAATCAATACCAGAGCCTGTACCACTTCACCATCGGGAAACCGTTGGAGGATCCGCGGCTGGCCACCTATCCCCCCTATGACCACCTCAAGGATCGCTGAAACTGCCGGCGCGTTGCACCCGATTATATTCATGCCTATATTAACCGAAGGCTGGAAAGGCCGTGAAGCTATAGGCTGGAAAGCGTGGACGCCAGGGCATATGACGCAATGTCGGCTTTCCAGCCGCTCAACATTCTGGCTTCCGAGCTTTATAGCCTCCCGACCCCACTATTCCAACAGATCCTGACAGACTTCAGGATTATTGCAGAAAGCGCGATCTCGGAACCGAAAAGGAACAACTTATGCCGCCCCCCAACCACCTCATCAATGAAAAGAGCCCCTATCTCATACAGCATGCCCACAATCCAGTGGATTGGCATCCCTGGTCAGAGGCCACTTTTAATCGGGCCAGAACCGAAAACAAGCCTGTTTTTCTTTCGATCGGGTACGCCACCTGCCACTGGTGCCACGTCATGGAAAAGGAATCATTCGAGGATGAAGAAGCAGCCGGATACCTCAATGACACCTTTATCTGCATCAAGGTGGACCGCGAAGAACGCCCGGATATCGATGCGGTCTATATGGCCGCCTGTCAGATGCTCACCGGAAGCGGCGGGTGGCCGCTGAGCATCTTTATGACCCCGGCGAAAAAGCCCTTTTTCGCAGCCACCTACCTGCCTAAAAACAGCCGTTCCGGAAGAGCCGGGTTGATCGATATCTGCCGACAGGTAAAAAAATTGTGGGTCGACGACATTCAAAAGATCGAAAACTCGGCCGCCGGCATCACCGGCAGCCTGGACCGCGCCTTTGCCTTTACCGCGGCCGAGGCCCCCGAAGCCGACCTGCTCGAAACGGCCTTTAGCCAGATCAAAAAGGGTTTCGATCCCCAATTCGGCGGCTTTGGACCGGCCCCCAAGTTTCCGACGCCCCACCGGCTGCTTTTTTTTCTGCGCCACCACCACCGCACCGGCGACGCCCGCGCCCTGGAGATGGTCGAAAAAACACTGACCGCCATGCGCCTGGGGGGCATCTGGGATCATGTCGGCTTTGGTTTTCACCGCTACGCCACCGACGGCCGCTGGCTGCTGCCGCACTTTGAAAAAATGCTCTACGATCAAGCCCTGATTGCCACCGTCTATCTGGAGGCCTTTCAGATTACCCGAAACGGCCTGTTTGCCCGAACTGCCGAGGATATCTTTACCTACGTGCTGCGGGATATGACGTCGCCGGAAGGAGCTTTCTATTCGGCCGAGGACGCCGACAGCGAAGGGGAAGAAGGCAAATTTTATGTCTGGACGACAGAAGAATTTCAATTGGTGCTCAAAGACCGGGACCCGCAACGCTGGGAGACGATTCTGCGGCTGAGCCCCGACGGCAATTTCCTGGATGAGGCCACCCGCCAAAAGACCGGGGCCAACATCATCCACCTGACGGCGCCAATCGAGAATTGGGCCCGCAAGGCGGGCATCTCCCGGGCGCAAATCGAATCCGAGTGGGCTCAAGTCCGCGAACAGCTCTATGAGGCGCGCAGACGGCGGATTCACCCGCTAAAAGACGACAAAATTCTGACCGACTGGAACGGGCTGATGATCGCGGCTCTGGCCCTGGGGGCCAGGACACTGAAGCGGCCCGAATACGAAACGGCAGCGTGTCGGGCCGCTGACTTTGTCCTGCAAAACATGAAGGACGCCCGGGGCCGTCTCTTTCATCGTTTCCGTGAGGGTGAACTGGCCGTGGCGGCCCACGCCGGCGATTATGCCTTCTTGATTCACGGACTTTTAAGCCTCTATCAGACAAGCTTCGATCTTGGATTTGCCGAGCAGGCCCAGGCGCTGCAGGCGGAAATGACGGCCCGTTTCTGGGATGAGGAAAACGGCGGCTATTATTCGACACCCGCAGACAGTGTCGAACTTCCCGTGCGTCCCAAGGAATTGTATGACGGCGCCATTCCATCGGCCAACTCGGTGGCCCTGCACAATTTGTTGATCCTGTCCAGATTGACCGGCGACCAGCGATTGGAAGATCGGGCCCAGGCCCAGATCCGCGCTTTTGCCGGTACGGTTAAGTCCCAGCCTTCCGCCTTCACTTATTTTCTGTGCGCCCTTGACTTTGCTTTACGCCCGGGCGAGGAAGTTGTAATCACGGGCGAGCCGCAGGCCGCCGACACCCGCAGACTACTGGCGGCTTTGAATATCAATTTTTCCCCAAACCAGATCGCCATCGTCAAAACGGTGCAAAACGCCGCGCAATTAAACAAATTTGCGGCATACACCGACGGCCTTGAAATCATTGAAGGCCGGGCCACGGCCCATGTTTGCCGCAACGGGTCCTGCACCGGTTCGACAACCGATACCCAAACCATGCTCGCAAAAATTTTGGGGAGCGGGTAAAATGGACAACCTAGAATTTGAAACCCTGACGGCCGAAGAACTCAAACTGTTTGTCGACAATCAGCGCGAAGAGCGCTATCTGCTGATCGATGTGCGCCAGCCTTGGGAGTACGAACGGGGACATATCCCCGGCGCCGTGCTGATGCCCCTGGCGGAAGTCGAAACCGGATTGTTCAGCCTGCCCGCCGAGCGGGATTTGATTTTTTATTGTCACAACGGCGGGCGTTCCCAATGGGCCGCTTCCCTTGCCGGTGAAGGCCAGGTCTGCGAAAAAACCGTTTATCACCTGATGCACGGCCTCTTGGGTTGGAAAGGCAGAATTCAGCCGGGATATCCCCGGGTCCAGGTTTTTGAACCGAACCGGGGCCTGCCGGAGTTGCTGGAAACCGCCATGGACCTGGAAAAAGGGGCCTGGCGCTTCTACCGCCATGTCATGGACCGGTACCCGCACGATCCCATTCACCCGTTCCTGGAACAGCTTGCAAAGGCCGAAAAAGCCCATGCCGAGCTGCTGTATCATTTCAGGGCAGACTTGGAAAACAATTTGCCGGGCTTCGAGCGGCTATACCAGAGCCTGCCGGGCAGCATTCTGGAGAGCGGTCAAAGCTATGAGAGCGCCTGCCGCCAGCTGGATGCTGACGACGACCGGGGCTGCCCGGCGGTCATCGATCTGGCCATGGCCATCGAATTTGCAGCCTACGACCTGTACCGCACCATGGCGGAACAAAGCAGCGACCCCGGAGCCAGGTCCGCCTTTCTTTCCATCGCCCAGGCCGAAAAGGCCCATATGCGGGTCCTGACCCGGGCACTAACAATTACATCGCAACCGGAAGTCGACTAACCATGGACATGCACGCCGATACAACAAAAATAGATGATCTGCTCGCCGCGCAACGACGCTTTTTTGCCAGCGGCCGAACCAAAGACATTGCATTTCGAAAGGAAAATTTGGCCATCCTGGATGAATCCCTGCGCTCCAGCGAAGCCAAGGTGTTAAAAGCGTTGCAGCAGGATCTGTCCAAATCCTCTTACGAAGGCTATCTGACGGAGTTTGGAATTATTGTGGACGAAATTCGATATGTGAAACGGCACATAAGCAGATGGGCCAGACCCCGCAGGGTCCGCAGCCACATGCTGCAGTTTCCGGGCGCCAGCTATATATACCCCGAGCCTTACGGCATATCGCTGATTATTTCCCCCTGGAACTATCCCTTTCAGCTCGTCATGGCACCCCTGATCGGTTCCATCGCAGCCGGCAACTGCAGTGTCGTCAAGCCCTCGGAGTACACAGCGCACACATCCGCGGTTATCGCCGATATTATCGGCCGCTGTTTCGACCCTGAGTACATCGCCGTGGTCGAGGGCGACGCCCAGGTCGCCGGCGACTTGCTCGAAGCGCCCTTTGACTATATTTTCTTTACCGGCAGCCAGGCCACCGGCAGAATCGTCATGGCGGCCGCCGCCAGGCATCTGACGCCGGTGACCCTGGAACTGGGCGGCAAAAGCCCGTGTATTGTCGATCGCAGCGTCGATCCGGACCGGGCCGCCCGGCGCATTGTTTCCGGCAAGTTCATCAACGCCGGCCAGACCTGTATCGCGCCGGACTACCTGCTGGTCCACCGCTCGCTGAAATCGGAGCTGTTGAACCGGATTCAAGCGCAGATTCGCCAATTTTACGGAGAAGATCCCCGCCAAAGCCCGGATTACCCACGCATCATCAATGAGCGGCACTTTTCCCGCCTGGCAAGTTTTCTAACCAGCGGCAGTGTCATCAGCGGTGGACAGACCGACCGTCAGAATCTTTACATCGCACCGACCCTCCTGGATGACATTGCCTGGGATGATCCCATCATGCAGGAAGAAATATTCGGTCCGATCCTGCCGGTGATGGACTATGAGAAATTATCCGACGCCATCATCCAGCTGCAGAAGCTGCCCCGGCCGCTGGCCCTGTATCTTTTTTCCAACAACAGGCAGGTTAAGGACAGAATCCTCAAAGAGATCTCATTCGGCGGCGGCTGCATCAACGATACCCTGCTGCATTTCGTCAACCCCCGCCTGCCCTTCGGCGGCGTCGTCGGCAGCGGTATCGGCAGCTATCACGGCAAGGCCAGCTTCAACACCTTTTCGCACCACAAAAGCATTCTTAAAAAACCGCTCGGGTTTGACATCGCATTGCGCTATCCACCATTTAAAAACAAGCTCAATGTACTCAGAAGGCTGATGCGATGAACCGCTGCCCGGCAAGAAATTCGGGTCGGTCAGTCCGGAGCTTCCATTGCGGATTTGCCGTCCGTGCCTGTCGCAGAAATGACGGAACACCGAAATTATAAATAGAATGAACAATAGGGAAATCCAGACGTACCGCCGGGCATTGATCAACTGGTACCGGGCCAACCAGCGCGACCTGCCGTGGCGCCAAACGGACGATCCCTACCGCATCTGGGTGTCGGAAGTCATGCTGCAGCAGACCCAGGTTGCTACGGTTATACCCTACTATCACCGCTTTCTGAAGCATTTCGCTGATCTTGCCAGCCTGGCCCGGGCCGATTCACAGTCGGTTTTAAAAGCATGGGAGGGTCTCGGATATTACGCCCGCGCCCGCAATTTGCATCGGGCCGCAGGCATCGTCCTAAAGGAACACGGCGGTAGAATTCCGGACCGCTGGGAACATTTTCGCCGGCTGCCAGGCGTAGGAGACTACATCGCCGCAGCGGTATTGAGCCTGGCCTTTGAACAGCCCTACGCGGTCGTGGACGGCAACGTCAAACGCGTGCTGGCACGCCTGCTGGTCATCGATCATGCCGTCAATGCATCTTCATCGGCAACCAAATTTAAAGAGGTAGCCGGGCGTCTGCTCGACCGCAGGACACCGGGTACTTACAACCAGGCCATCATGGAACTCGGGGCAATGGTGTGCAAACCCGGCCGGCCGCTGTGCGGCATGTGTCCGGTGCACACCCATTGCCGTGCCCGTCAAACCGGCCGGGTGCCGGATTATCCGGTAAAACTAAAAAAAGCGCCCGTACCGCAATACCGCATCGCGGTAGGCGTGGTGTTTAAAAACGGCCGCGTGTTGATCACCCGGCGCAAACCGGAGGGACTGCTCGGCGGCCTGTGGGAATTTCCGGGGGGCAAGATTCGGCCCGGCGAAGACCCTGCGGCGGCGTGCATCCGGGAAATAGAGGAGGAAGCCAACCTCGCCGTCGCGGTGGAATCGCATCTGAAGCGAGTTCGGCACGCCTACACCCATTTCAAGATCGTCATGGATGTTTTCTGCTGCTCCTATGTCGCGGGCCGGGTTGCATTAAACGGCCCGGTCGAACATCGCTGGATCAGCCTGGGAAAGCTCGACGACTTCCCCTTTCCCAGGGCCAATCACAAGTTTTTCCCGGAGTTGAAACGCTACAAGCACCGGGGGATTGGGGATCAGCAATGAGCAATGCCGATCAGCCGGGAGGCGTGGAGGCTGGGAATGGCATTCGGCCTTCGACTATCGGCGCAAGGTACATATCCCGAAGCGCGTGCGCCGAACACCGAAAGCCGTGTTTGTCCTTGCGCCATCTGTCTCTAAACTGACAATCTCAAATTTTTTGGCTCCGATGACGAGTAACCCGTAACCAGTGACCAGTGACCAGCTGCCAGAATCCAGCAGCCAGCAACGAGCAACGAGTATTATGCCCGACATTCTTCTCATCCAGCCGCCGATCAGGGACTTTTATCTGACCGCCAAGCGCACCATCCCCTATGGCCTGACGTGCATTGCCGCCGCCCTCATCAAAAGCGGATTTTCGGTGGCAATCCTGGATGCACTGGCGACGTCGAAATCACGTCCGCGCGAAATTCCGCAGGAAATGCAATACCTGCAGCCCTACTACGGGCGGCCGGACCTGTCGCCTTTCGCGCTGTTCCACCGCTTCAGGCATTACGGCTACAGTTACGATCACCTTGGGGCTGAAGCCGGGGCATCCGGTGCCTTTCTGGTGGGGATATCTTCTTTATTCACCCCTTATGTGAAGCAAGCCCTTCGCACCGCTGAAATCGTCAAAGCCCGCCTGCCCGGGGCCAAGGTCGTCCTGGGCGGCCATCACCCCAGCGCCATGCCCGAAGCGGTCATGGCTTCGGCGGCAGTCGATTTTGTCCTCCGCGGCGAGGGCGAGGCTGCCATGCCGCAGCTGGCCAGAGCCCTGTCACAACGCGGCCGCTACGAAGCCATCCCGGGGCTGGTGTTCAGAACCGCCGACGGCCGCCTTCAGATCAATCCCGTCGCCCGGATGCGGAAACTGGATGACTATCCCTTGCCGGCCGCCGGGCTCATCAAGCAAAAGTACTACCGCCGGCGCAGCGGGGCCGGTATGGTCGTTGTCGCCAGCCGCGGCTGTCCGCTGAAGTGCAGTTACTGCTCCGTCCGAAGCCGATCCGATCTGAATTACCGCCGGCGCAGCGTCGAGGCCGTCATGGCCGAAATCGATGCATTTGCCGGTCGCAGTCATCTGGGCTTCATAGATTTTGAAGACGAGAACCTGTCATTGGACCGGCGATGGTTTTTGACACTCCTGGGGGAGATTTCAAGCCGTTTCGGACGATCCCGGCCGGAACTCAGGGCCATGAACGGGCTGTACCCCCCAAGCCTCGATGAAGAGGTCATTGCCGCCATGCAGGCCGCCGGCTTCAAGACTCTCAACCTTTCCCTGGCCTCGACCGTGACGCCGCAGTGTGACCGTTTCAGACGCGCGGATGTAAGCGCGGCCTTTGATCGGGCCTTGAATTTGGCGGAGCGTTATGGCATGAACGCTGTTGGATATGTGATTTGCGCCGCGCCTTTTCAGCGGCCTGAAGATTCATTGTCAGATCTGCTTTATTTGGCCGGCAGGCGGGTGCTGGCGGGCGTATCCATCTTTTATCCGGCGCCGGGCAGCCGGGATTATGAGGAGTGCCGCAGGCAGGGGCTGTTGCCGGAGCATTTTTCCGCCATGCGCTCGAGCGCTTTGCCCTTGTCCCACACGACCAGCAGAAAAGAGGCCGCGACCCTGCTCAGGCTGGCGCGCATGCTCAATTTTATGAAATCCCTGCTGGATGCGGGATCCGCTATTCCGCCAGCATCCTCCGACGCGATCCGGGTAGATGATCCCGGCCACCGGATCGAGACCGGCAGGCGCCTGATCTCCAAATTCTTACACGACGGCGGCATCAGAGGGATTGACCCGGACGGGGAAGTCTATGACCACAGGGTTTCCCGTGAAATAAGCCGTGAGTTCGGAGCGCGCCTGGCCCGTATAAAAATACGAGGGACCAGATAGTGTTGTACCCCGAAATTATATTGCTTAGTTGAGAGGTCGGGGGGTTTTTCAATCCCTGCTATGTCCGGTTAGGGTACGCGCCCGGGCCGGCCGCAACAAATCCGTACCGGACTCCGCAACAAACAGCGCAGTGCGACTAAATGATAGCACAAACAATCAGGGGGAGAAACTTCCCGACGCCCCAAATAGCTGAGACTGAGGTTTTAAGTTAAGAAGAAACCCTGAATTCAAAAAATCTCAAGCACCAATGAAATTGCTCGCTTTCTGAGACCCTGGGCCCGCGGCGGCGGTTTTCCGAGCGAGCTTAGCAAAGGCGCGACCTATGAAGAAATCAACCGATCCGCGAATGCATACGGCTGAACACATTCTCAACCAGACCATGGACAGGATGTTCAATTGCGGCCGCTGCTTCAACGCCCACATCGAGAAAAAAAAGTCCAAATGCGACTACCGTTTCGATCGGGAGCTGACCGGAGCGGAACTGGCGCAGATCCAATCCCGGGTCAACCGGGTTGTGGCCGCCGATTTGCCGGTTACCGCAGCACAGATTTCACGCGCCGAAGCCGAGAATAAATACAATACCGAAAAACTGCCGGCCAATGCCGGCGATACCATCCGGATCATCCACATCGGAGACTATGATGCCTGCCCCTGTATCGGATCCCACGTGGCATCTACCGGTGAAATTTCGGGGTTCAGAATAACCACCGCGAGCTTTGACAACGGGGTGTTGAGAATCCGCTTCAAATTCGACCCGTCGCGGGAAGGTTAACCGCAGGTCCCCCGAGGGTCTATCGGTCGGCCGGTCCGGAGGCGACAGGACCGCTGTCCGCAGCTTCAAGATATCTTCACAAATCTCTGCCTGCCTGACGATTCGGGTTGCAGGCCGATGTCAGGCCCAGCTTCAAGGAGCAATTCAGCGCACACCAAAAGGCATTCCTGCTCATGATCAACCGGTTAGCGTCGCGCGAAGACTAGGTGCGGCCTTACGGCGGCCGGAATTTCCCGGAGAAAAATTCGCCACCCCAGGCTTGAAAAGGAAGGGATTAGGAACCATATTGTATGGACAAAAGTTGAGCAGAAGATTACAAAACCATTCTTGGAAAGGAGTTTCAAATGAGCGTACTGGTAACCCAACAAGCACCGGATTTTACAGCCCCGGCAGTCATGCCGGACGGCGTCATCAATGAAGAATTTAAACTTGCGGATCTGCGCGGCAAATATGTGGTATTGTTTTTCTGGCCGTTGGATTTCACTTTCGTCTGCCCGACGGAAATCATTGCCCACCACAAACGCGTCGAACAATTTAAGGAGCGCAACGTCGAGGTGGTCGGTGTGTCGATCGACTCCCAGTTTACCCACTTTGCCTATCGCGAGACGGCGGTCAAAGACGGGGGCATCGGCGCGGTGGACTTTCCCATCGTGGCGGACATCAAACATGAAATCACCCGGGCCTACGGTATCGAGCACCCGGACGGTGTCGCCCTGCGGGCCTCGTTTCTGATCGACAAAGAGGGCGTCGTCCAGCACCAGATCGTCAACAATTTGCCGCTCGGGCGCAACGTCGATGAAATGCTGCGCCTGGCCGATGCCCTGCAGTTCGCCGAGGAATACGGGGAAGTCTGCCCGGCCGGCTGGAACAAGGGTGATGAAGCCATGAAACCAACGGCAGAGGGTGTGGCGGACTATTTGTCAAAACATTCCGAAGATCTCTAGGGTTTGGCACCGGAAATTATTATGCAAAACCGACAGGCTGTATCGCGGTTTACCGGCGGGCCTCTATTCGCAGGGGCGGGAACCAAGTCCCGCCCCCGCTTCTTCTTCAGCGCCTAGCGCGATTGTCATGTTTGAAATAGCTTCCGTCCGCTATATTCGATAAGTTCTCCTGTTAGGAAAGCTGGCAAAAGGAACATACATGACAAGCGGTATAAACAATTGGATTCAAGAATTGGAACGACTTAATGATCCATTCGAGTCGGGAAATTATTTCTAGGATACACCCCTAGTAAACGGTGCGATTCCTCCCATCTAATTTAGCCTTGTAAAGCATCTTATCAGCGACTTTGATAATTTTCCAGGGATCGGTCGTCCCCCCTGCGGGTGAGGCCAGGCCGATGCTGACGGTAATGGTGACCTGCTTGCGTTGCGATATCGGCTTTTTACCGCGATCCGCTTCTGATTTCGAAGCGCGGTCGGCGCTGCGAATAATGAACGGTCGTGAGAAAACCGCTTTTCTGAAGTCGTCCGCATGTGGCAAAGCTTCCCGCACGGATTTGCCGCTGAAAATCGCGATAAACTCCTCCCCGCCATAGCGGAATATTTTGGCTCCGCCGGAAATGTTTCCCATTCTGGAAGCAATCATTTTCAATACCTGGTCACCGGTAGCGTGGCCGTAATTGTCATTAAACGTCTTGAAATGATCGACGTCAACCATCGCAATGGTGTATTTTTTGCCCAGATTCAGCATGGTCTCGTTCAGGCTGCGGCGTCCGGGCAAACCGGTCAATTCATCGATATAAGCCATCGCAAAGGAAGCTTCCACGGTGGTGACGACCATGATCAATCCGGCAGCGATAAAATAAAAAATCACGGCAGGTTCGGGGGAATTAGCGGCGCTTCCCAGCATCGCGGCGATCATCGCAAATAGAAAGCCGCTGATCCGAAGGTCGTGAAGTCTTATGAACCGCGTCAGGACGAATATGATGGCCAGCGCCCAGGCAAACATGGCTGCGGTCGGCATACTCGCTAGGTTGAATAGGGACTGATCCCCAAGCGCGGCATGCAGCGATTGGGAAAGACCATTTAACTTCTGGGTAATCCCGGGAGACACGGCGCTTAATTTGAGCATCAACTGCCCTGTCAGGCGCCCCTGGGGATAGCACAAGATCATCACGATCAACACCTGAACTGCCAGAAACACCATTGCGAAAACGCCGATAGAGGTGAACAGCCTTCGCTTGGTCAAGGTGCTGCAGAACGCCAGATTCAGGGGCAGTAAAAAGGCCAGGGCGTAGGATACGGATTGGTCCCGATCCATCTGCCGGGACAGATCGGACAAGCCGATAGCATCAAGACCTCCATAGGCAAGGGCCAGGGCAAGAATACCGAGTATCATCCCGGCGCTGGCATAGCGCCATCCCAGAGCAAATCCCAGCGCAAAGATGATGTATGGTACAATCGGCATCAACACCATAACCGCCCTGAGTTCCCGGATTCCATCCATGCGAACCAGAAGATCCGACCAATTCAGAACAATGGCTGATGAAAGCAAAATCAGGGTAACAGGAACAAATAGCGGGTATATGGTGCGCCTGATCGTGTGCATTAGAACAGTTGCAGCCTTTGCCGGTAGATATCGGTCACGGTTTCAGGATCATCGGTGATGACGATGTTTTCCCTGATCCAGGCCGGCGCCCGTCCCTGTCTTATCATTTCGTTGATTTGCGCGTCGATGCCGCTCCAGTAATCTCCCTTTGCTTCGGTGTCGAACAGGATGACCGGCACCGGGTCCAGAATTGCGAGCTTCATGTTGCAAAGCGTAATGCCGAGTTCTTCCAGCGAGCCCAGGCCGCCGATGTTGAAGATCGGGAACGAGGCGATCTCGAACCACTTTTGGCGGCTGTGGCGGCAGGTCGCTTGAAATACCTGGCAAAAATCCACGTCGGTGGTCATCGACTGATCGGTAATGTCCAAAAAGTTCGCGCCGGAGAGGATGCCGCGCTCCCGGGCCAGGCTGTTGGCCTGTTCCATCACCCCGCTGCCGCCGCCGGTGACAATGCCGATGTGCCTGCCCCAGAAATCGATCAGGGCATCCAGCAGCGCACCGAGCCGCTTTTCACCCGTCGGCGAGAGCGTCTGATTGGAACCGTAGAAGGCAAAAAGCATGGACTTGTGAAACGCGGCATTGCGTTCCGGCGCCACAAAATAACCCATGCCATCGCGCATGGTGTGCTTCATGAGCCGTCGGTTGAGTCCCGAAACCCAGTAGACTTCAAGGCCGAAGGCATCGTATTCTTCCAGGCGATGGTGATCCTGCTGTGACTGAAACGGGCCGTGTTCACAGGAAGGTTCAAAAAAATACAGCGCCTTGAGTTTGCCCTCACAGGTCAGATTGATAATGTCGCGATGCTCGATGATGCTGGGAAAATATTTCAAGATCAACACGGCCGGGCCATTGTTGACAACCCCCTGAATTTTTGAGGTTGCATAGACATGGGCACACTCGCTGGCCGGAGAAAAATCCCGCCTGGCCAGGGCACACATGGCCCGGGTCACATCACAGCTCTCGCCGGGGCCGTTTAAGAAGATCTCGGCCTTGTCCAACTGTTGTGATTCTCCCTGGATTAGGGCGGCGGGCTTGTCGAGAAAATGGCAGGTGGAAGGCGTCAGGCTGTCAAAGCGCGCTTCAAATTCGCGCAGCCGGCGATAGGAATAGAAACTATTCTTCGAGACGTTTTTTCGGCGTCTGCGGCCGGTGCGTGTCCTGGCGGCATGGTAGATCTTGGCCGAAATCAGGGGATTGACGATGGGATGATCGCTCTGATTGACGATTTCCAGATAAATTCGAATCCCCCTGGTTTTGATCGGGTCCAGGACCGTGGCCGGCAGATTGCGCCCCATGGCAAAGCCGCTCTGAAGCACGACGAAATGCTCGTTGAGATACATGGAACAGGTGGTAACAACACCTTCGCCCGGTGCAATCGTCACCGCAGCAACCGCTTCGCGGACCTGATAGCGGTGCAGCAGTTTACGGCCGTCTTTGCGGAACAGAATGCGACCGAGCGTCTGTTTGTCCAGCGGCTCCTTGAACCGGCAGACAACTTTGTGGGGTGCAATCACGATACTTCCGTCGCTGGAGATGGTGGTTGACGCCGGCAGCTTGAGCTCAGCCCGCTCGATGGCCTCGAGAACTTCATCGGAGCTCAGCAAGGCTCCGGGATCGCAGAAGACCAGCCTCCCGACGGGCAATCCGAGGGTAAACAGATCTTTTATCTCCTCCAGGCCCGGGTATCCGGGGATGACTGCCGAGGCCACCAGGACAAGGGCGATCCTATTGCCTGTTATGCGATCGGCACGCGGGGGATCGCATTTTATCTGGATGCCGAGCCGGGCAATCCGGGAGCGTTCGCTGAACACGATATGCTCCGGCTGGGTCTCGAGTTGGTCGATCATCTCCTCGCTGAGACCAAAGGTGGCTTCGAAGGTCATCGACTGGCTGTTCACATCGACGATCTTGGAAATAATCCCATCTTCTGATTGTAACAGCCCGCGAAACAAATGGTTGTTTTTATCTATCCCGGCCATGGGCTCTGCCCGTCCTTTTATTCTTTCCCGCAAACACCGCCGCAGGAGCATACATCCCCGGTTTTCAACCCGTTGTCAACGCCCGGACAAAAAGAAACGAGCATGGGCGTCCGGGCATGGGAGGATATAGCTTATAGTGCCGTGTCCTACTATGGACAAATACTAAATATTACCATCGATCAGAAAATTACAAATGCAAGAATAAAACGGCGGGCCCACAATTAAACGTGGGCCGAATTAACATGTGGAAACAGGGTGGCGATTTTGCAGAATTTGCGGCTCTACCCGGATAAGCCCGACCTCGTCGTTTTTGGCCAGTACAGACCGTCATGGGTGATGAGATCGAACCCATCGCGCTGAAAAATCCTATTCAGGCCCCCGAATTCTCCAGAAGGTTTTCGATAATATTAATCAACGATTGGTGAACCGTGTTGCCTTTTTTGAAGTGACACAATTTCATCTCTTTGACCATCAGATCATCGAGTACCCAGCCAAACCCCAGTTTATCAAAGAAAATAATCGTTTCCTGATCCGTTTCCCGGTTGACCTCCGTAAGCAAGCTTTTTCTCCTTTCACAATAACATCGTTGTTCGTATCAGCCGATCGGACGTGCTGCTTATCACAGTGAACTGAATCGGCCCCGGCTGACAGGTTGCTCCGTGCTTTTGTCCCCGATACTTATATATCGTCACTTTGAGCGAATTCCTTTAGCGATAGTTCCAAAAGGCATGCCGGCTGCAATGGGGGCATAGCCGGTCCGTTTGGGAGGTTCGAACTTGGCAGAGTTTTTGACAACCGCTGCAACAATATTATATTACTTCAGTTGTGCGCAAATCCAAGGGACGCCGTCTGTTATCCGTCAACAATCAAGGCCTGGTTGAGCGAACCGGCTCAACCAGGATATCAAAATTTATGGCCACTCACAGCGTTCACTCCCAGCAGCCAGCCAATCAAGACGGACAGCCGAAGGGTCTGTTTGTAATGGACCTCGACGGCACCTTGTTGAAATCGGATCGCACTTTTGGGGCTCCCGATCTGGCAGCGCTGCGAAGACTCGGGAAACTGGGTATCGTTCGAACGGTCGCCACCGGGCGCTCTCTGGCATCCTTCAACACGGTGGTTGTGGCCGACCTGCCGCTGGAATATATCATTTTTTCAACCGGTGCGGGGGTTATCCGCTATGGCAGCGGTGAAATAATCCGCCGAATCCACCTTCGAACCCGGAAAGTCACCCGGGCCTGCACGGTCCTCAAAGCCTGCCGGCTGGATTTTATGGTCCATCGAACCATACCGGACAACCACATGTTCGCCTACTCGCGCGCCAATGGGGGCAATGCGGATTTCGAGCGGCGTATCAAGCTATACCGTCAATTTGCCGTGCCCTTAAGGGATGCCGCCGCTGAGTTCGGCCCGGCCACACAGCTATTGGCGATCGTACCACCCGGAGATGCCGACGCCGCCCTTGAAAAGGTCCGCACCGAATTGACAGATTTCAACGTGATCCAGACAACGTCGCCGCTGGATGGCAAATCGACCTGGATCGAGATATTTCCGCCTTCGGTGTCCAAGAGCCAGACAGCGGCCTGGCTGGCAGAAGCACTGGGAGTCGATCAACGGGCGGTCGTATCGGTGGGCAACGACTACAATGATCTCGATTTGCTGCAATGGACGGCAAAAAGCTATGTCGTCAACAATGCACCGGCAGATCTGAAAAAGCGCTTCACCTGTGTGGCTTCCAACAACGACGGCGGGGTGGCTGAGGCAGCCGGGATTTGGTTAAAAGATAGGTGTTTGGCAGAGGACAGATGACGGAAGACAGAAAACAGAGGACGGAAGACAGATGACAGAGGTCAGATGACAGAAGACGGATGACGGAAAACAGAGGACGGATGCGGAATACAGAATATAGAGCGAAAAGCCTAGCGCCGAAAGCCGAAGGTCGAAGGCCATTCCCGTCATCGCACCGCAACTTGTCGGGGCAGAGCCTGAAGCCTCTAACCTCCCACCTAATACCTTAAACCCTAGACCCTACACCCTTCAGTATACCGTGCGCCGAATACCCCCGCTGAGCGGGATGACACATCTATCTTAAAGAAATCAAGGAGTGCTTCGAAAGCCATTCCCGTCATCCCGCGGCAATTAGCAACCCGCAACCCGTAACGCCCACCCCGCAACGCGCAACCCGCCTATCCCGCCGCTTCCCTCAAAGCATCTTCAAATATGGACAGGCCGGTATCTATCTCGCCCGGCTTCACGGTGAGAGACGGCGAAAAGCGGACACTATTCTCGCCGCAACCCAGCACGAGCAGGCCCTTTTCAAAGGTTTTGCGGATGATCCGGTTGCGCAGGTTGGTGGCCGGTTTTTTGGTTTCGCGATCCTTTACCAATTCAACAGCCACCATCAGGCCTTTACCGCGCACGTCGCCGATGCATTCATGGGCATTTTGCAGGGTGTTCAGACCCGCCATCAATCGGTCGCCCTGCCGGGCGGCATTTTTCATCAAATTGTTCTCAAGCAATTCAATGGTTGCCATCGCCGCCTGGCAGGAAAGCGGATTGCCGCCAAATGTGGAGGCATGGGAGCCCGCTTCCCAGTTCATAATCTTGGCCCGGGCAATCATGGCGCCCAACGGCAGCCCCGAAGCGATCCCTTTGGCCAGGGCCATAATATCGGGCGTGATCCCGAAGTGCTCCATGGCAAACATCTTGCCGGTACGGCCCATTCCGGATTGGACTTCATCGGCCACATACAAAATGCCGTATTTTTTGGCAATCTTGTAGAGCTCTTTGTGAAATCCCGGCGGCGGGACGATATAACCGCCTTCACCCTGTATGGGCTCCACGAAAATCGCCCCCACCTCCTCAGCGGGTACCGTAGTCCTGAAAAGCGTATCCTCCACCCAGTGCACGCAGTACAGATCGCATTTGGGGTAGGTGAGGTTGTAGGCGCAGCGGTAGCAGTAGGCATAGGGGATGTGGGTGATACCCGGAACAAAGGGATTATAGTGTTTTTTCTGGACGGTTTTACTGGCGGTCAGTGATAGCGCGCCCATGGTTCGGCCGTGGAAGGCACCGAAAAACGCGATGTTCAACTCCCTTTTGGTGTGCCAGCGGGCCAGCTTGAAGGCTGCTTCGACGGCCTCGGCGCCGGAGTTTCCGAAATACACCCGTTTGGCCGCTCGGCCCGGGGCCATGGCGGCCAGCTTTTCGGCCAGCATGATCTGGGGCGTGTAATAAAAGTCCGTGCCCGACATGTGCATGAGCCGATCGGCCTGGGACTTAATGGCCTTGACCACTTTAGGATGACAGTGGCCGGTGGAATTCGTGGCGATGCCGGCGGTAAAATCGAGAAAGAGGTTGCCGTCCACATCTTGGACCCATAAACCTTTGGCCTGGTCGACCACCAGCGGATAGATCCGGGTGTAGGAGGGCGAAACAAAGGATTTGTCCAGCCTGATCAATTCCTTGGCCCGCGGTCCGGGTAGCGCGGTTTTTATCTGGGGTGATTTCATAATGACTCCTTTCTCGATAAAATCGCGATCGGTCTTCAATAAGGGTTTTAACCGTTCTCAGGTACAGGGTTGACCGTTCAGGGTTATCTATCTGCGCTGACGACACCCACCGAAAGATTTAAAAATTATTATAACCTCTAATTACAATAGCTTATCGCGATTCTATATTTAGGTCAAGGATTGAATAGAATAGAAATATATGCAAGGCCGGGGAGTTTCTCTGCAATTGCCTTTCCTAGGATTTATCAGACCTTGGCCGCTTGGAGCGGCCTGAATAGGCGCAATAACCCTTGCGAGCCGTAACGAATAAGGATAAGATTGTGGTTCGCTTCGCTCTCACAATCTATCCTTATTCGTTAGAGACGTACGGTCAGCTGTTGCAACCATACGTCCGTTGCAGGCGATGTACCATCCAGCCTGATCAGCAAACCATTGTCCTTTTTGATCTCGGGCTGCCAGGCTGGCAATAATAGTAACATTAACATTGTCAATTTCCTGTCTCTCTATGGCGGGTGTTACATCTTCGGATTCACCTATAGGGACTTCTATTGGATCAACATACTTATCATTTATTTTTATTCTTACAAAGCGGTTTAAAAAGAACGTATATACCCTAGCTACATCTTTTTTAAGTTCATCCTCGAAGGATTGATCATCCAATAGATGTTTGACGGAGTTTCGAATCTTCTTAACCACGATTCTCGTACCCGCGGTTTTTTGTGTTCTGGCTTGTTCAGTAATCTCCATATCGAATGACCAATCATCAAGAGATTTATCCTTTTTTATCCACTCCTCAAGGTTGTCTTCGGCTACTTTAAAACCTGTTTGAGTTGTTTTAGAGATGACACTAAATGATCTGCCTATTTTAAAAAGAGCACGTTTTAATCCGACACCGTAAACACCTAAACTTCTCTCTTTTGCCATTTCATAATATTCTAATGAATGACCAAAATTAAACATCTCATTTTTAGCTTCCTCAGTCGACATACCACCACAATTGTCCCTCACGGATAGTTGTCTTGATGAGAAATTTACTTTAATTTCTGGCTTGTCGCCATTGACTTTGTCATCGCTACCTATTTTCAACAATGATTCACCAAGATCAATATCCTGCGCACGAACTAGTCCATCAATTGAATTGTCAATTAGATCTAAAATGCAGTCTTTTAAGGATATATCTCTTGTGAACATTTCAACGAAGAAGCGTTTTCTTGGTATTGCATGTGCCCTAAGATCAGTCATTGCCATAGCCTTTTCAGTTACGTCAATATCGGAATACATTTGAACGGCGAGTATGCAGAAAATACCATTATTTTGCTGCCCAATACTACATTGAACAGAAGTATATAAAATATGTAACTGTTCTTCTTAAGAGGATAAGAAGTTGCCTTCACGAGCAGATGATTCGAAACCTGAGAATCGCTTTCATGCAACAGTTACATCGCAACATATTGAGGCGTCAATCTATCGAAACCGATGGCAATCCAGATAGCGGAAATGGGCTTTGTTGTCAATATCGATTATTGGAAGAGCAAATACAGTATTGGGAATATCCGGAACGCCGATAAAACTATAAATTCTACTAAATAGCTTCCACGACTAAAAACCAGTGAGTTGTTGACGAAAATCACAAAATGCAACACCAATAATTCAGCTCCTCATAATTTCTTCTCTGATTTCTTGCAGTCTTATACTTTTAGATCCTCGCACCAAATTTCTTTTTCCAATGCCATTCCAGATTATTTTGGCCAGGCCAGAAAATCTTCTTATCAGGTTTGATTATAGGCCGATCTATCAGTGTGAGTATGTGGCCGAGTTAATTTTGTTCGGTTCGGACTCGTTTTGAAACCAATACCTCATATATCGTTCCAACACTCATCAGACCTTCGTCAAAGGACCAGTGGCAAAGTTTGCAGAGGGCTAAACCATTTGTCGGCCGGTCGTCATGGCTTTCGCTCCAGGCTCTAATGTGAGCGGCTTCAACGACCGTATGCCCCTCGGGCGTAAGCATCTTGATGCCACAAAAAGCGCATCGGTGGTCGTACAACTGGACAATCGCTTTGCGGAATCCCTGACTCCGGACTTTTTTTATTTTATCCGACTCTCCGGATTCTGTACGCCACAGTGGAACTTGTCTAATTCTTTTTAGCAAATCCTTACTTAACTTAAACGCAGCAATATTGACACTGACCTGTTCCAGCAAAGCCGGTCGCAACTCCGGTGCAAAATAGGTGTCGATCAGGACAGCTCGCAGCCGCGTGCGGGTTTCAGGATCGCGCATGAAATGGAACAGGAAATCGTCCATCCGGGCACCGGCATATATTTTCCGAAGCCGGGTCATCGTCGTTACGTTATAATCGTGCTCCGCGTCATACCCAGGATTGACAGTGCGATGCCAGAACCCGTCCCTTTGCAGGCGCGGAAAGGGATGGGCCATATTGGTTTTCCAGCCGGTCGGCAATACCATTGAAATATATGTATTGAACGTTTCAAGCAGATCCAGGGAAGGCTCGATGAAATTTTCCGTAATAACCCCTTGCTCTATCAAATCCATCACCGACAGAAGCAGGATCGGTTTATGCGGTGCTCGGTGACACGTCGCCGCCGGATATCGGTTTCTATTTTTATCCGTGCGAAGATTGGCGAATATTTTTAGATATTCCTCGAGCATGTGGCTACGTGATTGGAATCTGTTTTATTGTTTTAAGTTGACAGGATTTACAAGATCTAATCTTTGCTTTCACAGTTACCGGACGAAACTGTGAAAACCAAACCCATCAGTTGACAAAGCCATTTTAAAAAGCGAATCAAATAGTTGGCCAAGATATTTCCAATTTCTAAAACTTTATTGAGTCGGGTAATGTGTGAATGCAATTGCATCCATTGGGCTTCCTAAAATCTCTCATCGATAATCATTTTTAATTGTTCGATTGCCTCAGGACTAAATCGAATTGACTGGCTCTTTTTCCCCGGAATTTTGCGCTTTTTTGAACCGTAAGTGTCAATTTGTAAAAACTTCTCGCCTGAGGTATCCTCTACAATTGAATAGGTGCAATCAACCTCAGTATGATTAGAATTAAACTCTAATGTATGCGGTTCTAATTTCCTGACTATTGCCATTGGCTTCTCCTCCCCTGGTGCCTGTTTACTGCAGCCCAGAATTCCCCCTCAGAACCCTTGTGGCACCAACCCCAGACTATTAATAGCCTCGTTCACTGACTCCGTTGCCTCGTGTACTTGCAGCACCTCTTTGTAGTCCCAGTATTTCAATTTCTCAGCGAGTCCAGCTACTCCAGAAGCATGCCGCTTTATGGTTTCAATTTGCTTTTTGTCCGTCACAGCTACGATGCCCTGAACGGCTTGATTATTTAAGGATTTTAATAAATTTAACAGCAAGCTATCAATTGAGCCTTTGTTTGAACTTCGAATACATATATGACACGGCCCATGTTGCCAATGGTTGCCTCCCATACTGTATCTACTTTCGACCCGTCAGCAACCTTAATTTCAGTGTTGCTTCTGAATCCCAACCATTGACCGATATCCGAAAGTTTATCCCGAATCTCATTATGTATGAACTCAGATGTTTTTTTGTCTACTTTTTCAACATCTTCAGTCTTCCTTTTATCAGCCTTTTCTTTCGTATGAATCTGGCTCAAATTATCCTCGACCTGAAGCTCGTGCCAGATAAAATAATCCACTGATAATAGGTTCGAGTCCTGAATGCCCTCATTCGACATTTCCTTTGATATTGAAAGGGCTATGTCCGACAATTGTTTATATCTCTTTCCAGTTAATTGGTAATTATAGCGCGGTAGATTTTTCACGCCCAAATAATGGAGACCAACAAAGGCCCTCCGATTCCAGAGGACATGCTTCTTAGAGTGAACATGGCAAAGAATCTCACTCATCATTGCCGGCCCCATTCCTTTGATTTTAGATCGGAACCGATCCCATCGATTTTCAATATTCTCCTTACCCCAAATTAGATTTGAGAGCTCCTTCTTAAGTTTTTCGAAACCGTTGTCCATTATTAGCTTGTCGGCAGCATACTTCTTGTTTCCCCAAATAAGCATTGCCCATAGCCGAGACATGTAATCATAAAACTCATCCTCGTTCATTTTTATGATACGCTCGGGCGTCCAACTACGATAGTAGGCTGATCGCTCGAATCTTTCATTTTTGTCCTGCTCATAAGAAGCCTTGTCACCACTTATTTGCTTTTTGTATTTCTTAATGTGCTTGATAAGTAACGCTGTATTCATAGTAGGCTCCGTAGATCATGTCTGATCATTCAATGTTAAAGCACTGTAGAATCCTGATCATTGATTAATTGGTCTCCTATTCACCATGGCGGGACGGAGCACCGGGACATTGACTAAACTGACTACTTCATGCCATCATAATGGTTCAGTATTGGTGACTTACACAAAATAAATAGGGTCTAATAATTTACTGAAAAGCTGTGCCTAATAGCCGTGTGATTGACGAAAATAGTCTGTTTATTTCCTTGCCGAGATTTCCGAGATAATTTAAAGCCTATTTAAAAGATTATAAATAGATTTCAAGTTTCTGAAACATTTTAACAAAATATTAGGGACCTTTTTGCTCTTTAATTCTGATACGTTATCGTATTTTAGTTTGTAGTTTATTGTTAACTGATAATTGTATTTGGGTTTACTCTTAGAAATTTCTCGTAATAGATCCCACCAAATTATATTTTCTTTTGATTTTTCTATTCCTAATAACGTAGCGACGCTAATTTCACTTTTTGCATCCAAGACAGGGGTTGTTCTTCCCAAATAGTGTCGTTGAGTAATGGTTAATTGGGTCTCTGCTCCTTTGGGTGCTTTTTCAACCAAAGTTTTAAGGTGTGTTTTGAATCTTCTGTTTAGTTTATCGGAAACAATCACCTCGTGGAATTTTTTCCACTCACTTCTGCAGCCATTTGGCAAAACAATGCCACACTGTAAATCCTCTGGGTGGATGCCGAATCCCGGATGGACACTATTCTGTACTTGGCTGGCGGAATACCAGGCCTCCCATGGACCCATTTGTCCAGTAAATATTTTAGGTCGTCTATTTATGCAAGTAGGATAAAGCTTTACTATTTCTGGAGTCAGGATCTCTGATATTCTTTTGATATAGTGAGCTGCCAAGTCATTGTCGTAACCATCTCTGAAATTGATACCAGCAAACGGGGTCATCTTGTACTGCCTTTCCATGAAAGCCATGAATTCATTAAATAGGAATTGACCAACTGGATTCTTCGATTTATCAGGTCCAATTTTAGCTAATTTATCTAAAAGATTGACCCATGAGATAAATGTAATGTTCTTATTGAAACCCCTTATCCCTTTAACGACTTCGGGCTCCTTATTATCAGGGGTGAGAACTAATAAGCGGAAATGATTGTACTCTTCCAGCTGTCTTAGATGCAATAAAAGCTGTTTTTTTTTCACAGAGTTAGGTTCTATCTTGGTTTCAATTCCAACACAGAAGTCGAAATCGTCAGTGTAAATATATCCATCCGGTATGGATTCCCGGCCTTCAAGTCTTTTCGGCGCAACCTGAGATAAAAGATTTAGCCGTTTGGCACTTAGCCGAATACCATATTCCTTAAGGATGGATTTCAATAGACCTTGGTTATGATTAAGAACAACAAGTAGGGAGTTCGTTAAATGATTCTCCTTTTGCTGGTATTGATCAAACAAATTACGTAGTCGGTGTCTCATGAACTGATTTCCTGATTTGCCAATGAATTCTGTTGACAATTTGATATTGCATGGGCCAGATTTTCAAACGCAACAGGTTCATATCCGTTTCTTACAAGCGTGCTATATGAAATCGTTTTTTGTAATGGGTATTTTGTATTCAACTCCTTTGTTGGAACTACAGTAAATTCCCATTCGTCCGTATTCAGCGGATTGGCAGTTTGCGGATCCTTGGATTTAAAAATGCAAAACACGTAAACATCTGCCGGTCTTGAAGGATCCTTGTCAAATGTGTTTGTATCCGCATGCCACGCGGTTTTCAGGGCAATGTCAAAAACCAACTTTGATGGAGAGTCCTGTTTCCAGGATTGCAGGTAGGCGGAGCATTTTACCTCGACCTTTAAATCTTCCTGGCCGATCAAATCGTAGCTCTCCCATTCGATTCTTTGAGGCGTCTTCGACCGGATGGCTTTGTGCACAATGTATTCGGCCAGAACACCTCTATTTGCATTGCTCAAAAAATCGCCGTAGGCCCAGGCCCAGAATTTATTAGGATCGATAAGCATACCTGTTTTTCTTATATCACCATCCGTCTTCGCTTTCAGCTACGCCGCGACACGTCCGTCTCCGCCTCCAGCTGCGCCGCGACACGTCCGTCTTCGCTTCCAGCTACGCCGCGACAGGGCCACACTCCCTATGGTCGTTCGAGACACTGAGTTCACAGCGCGGCAGAGCCGCAACCAAACGGTCTCTTGGGTTGGCATTAATTAAATTGATATATTTGTAGAAACGCCAAAAAAATAAAATAGAAATGGCGACACACCTAAGGTATTGTTGGAAGCGCCA
>Ga0209454_1000224_pt1 | contig 32233 bp, 26 predicted proteins | sample WorMetHERISLAND1_2_FD_187400 | JGI IMG/M metagenome (GOLD analysis project Ga0209454, IMG submission 187400) | Marine gutless worms symbiont microbial communities from Max Planck institute for Marine Microbiology, Germany - Olavius geniculatus... | ecosystem: Host-associated > Annelida >... | reverse complement strand
CCAAATCGTTTTTGTTCTGTAGGGTCCATGGTATACTCCCTTTTTACGTGTGCCCGAAATTGGACAGATAAAGGAGTATACACTATTTTAATTTTTTTTCTGCCGCGTAGCGGCTTCGTCCAACGATTGAGTTGAAGAAAGACAGTACAGAGCTTTCAAGCACAGGAAAGACGATAATGCTCGCAAGTTCGCGTGGTTATCAATGGGAAACGATGCCTGATGGAACTTCTGTGGGAATCAATTTCAATGTTGTGAAAAAGGAATAGAATGGTGTGAAATTATCTTTTTTTCTTCCTTTGTCTGTTTTCTCTTATGGTTTCAATTGAGATTCAGGGGCGCACTCCACAGGAAAAAGGTTATAAAGAATGATATAATTGTGGATTTTTGGAGGGAAGAAAAATTCGAATCGGCAATTTGAATCTAAATATACTTGACTACGACCTTAAAGAGAAGCAACAGTATTGGCAATGGCATAAAGGGTGGACTAAGAATATTGAAGAGATAAAGAAACATGAATTTTCGGAAAATCAAATCTCCCAGATTAATAGTCAGTTTGAAATCAGTTCAATAAATATTGCTATGCATAAACCTGATATTTACAATGAATATCATCATGAAATTGAACAACTAAAAGATAATTTGACAATTGCTACAAACATAGCCTTCTCATCCTTTAGAAAAAATAAACCTAGCTTTATTTCAAAACTAAAGATTGCCATAAAAGAATTAAACTTCATCAAAGAAATTAATATTTTCAAAACTCAAACAAAGTAAAATGACAAAAGAAGATGATTTTGTGGAATCCTTATTCAAGGTTGGTGCATTTATAGGGGGAGCATGGTTACTTGGAGAGATACTAAAATCAATATCCAATCCAGTATATAAGTGTCCTTGTTGCGGAGCAGATATCCATAAAAATCAAACGCATTGTCCTAAATGTAGGACATGTTTAAATTGGGAGCCCGTGAGATAAAATGGCCAAGAAAAATACTCAGAAATGCGGGATTCCTGTTGTTGAATATCAAATCAACAAGAAACTGTATGAATCCTTTGTCATTCTATTCAAATTAATAATTACAGGCATTGGAATTTGGCTTGCTTATTATCTCACAAAAACTTGCTTATTCGACACTGCCTGCAATAATGTGGTCTCAGTCTTTATCGCAATACTCTCCCTGGCCTGTTTTCAAGCAGCGGGATTCCCCGTTGATAAACTTGCTAATTTTAAACTCACTTGAGAATTATTCACCCAACATTTCCATTTTTTTCTGAAAACATCAGTTATCATATGCAGATCTCCCATTATTCATCCCACAATCAACTACAAGTTACCCAGATCCAGTTCCCAAAAGGCTTTACAGTTCCAGTTTCAACCTTTTTGTTAAGGGGGCCTCTCGGCCCCCCTATCTCAATTAATCCATAACAACCTTCCGTCTCGGCATAGTCAGGATCTCTGCCATCTTCGATTCAATGGTAGCCATATCAGCCCCGATCGACGCGCGAAGGTACTCGTCAGAGCGCAACATATCCGGTGCTGTTCCTGACAAGATAGATTGAGCTTGATTAACAACCTCGGCCAGATCATCATCCTTGAAGATATTTCGCTCCTTGAATGTCTCGAAATATTCATAGAAGCTGTTCACTGTCGAATTCTTGAATACCTTCGGCTTTCCATCCGGTCCTGTCGTGAAACGTTCGGTGATCCTTGTGACCATTGATGCGAATTCCTCCCTAAGAGACTTGATCGCTAGCTCACGAGCCTCTTCCATTGTCTGGACGAACTTTTCCTTTTCGCGTTCGTAGACTTCAGGTGACAAAATTCCAGCGTTTCCATTAGGAACGTCCAGGATAACGAAACGCCAGACAAAACTGAATTTCTGGCGGATATCAACTGGATAATCCAGTTCATTGAAAAGCTCACCTAATCTACCATTCGCAATGGTTCTCAGGTAATCATAATCCCGGATGAAACTATCCAAAGCCATATGAAACTCATCCTTGAATTCCTGGAGCTTCTCATCGATCATATTGATCATGTCTTTTGGAACGAAAACCATGCCATTCAAGGGGAACGGCAGGCTCACGCCCTTCAGATATGATCGTGCAGAATTTCCGATCTTGGCAATCGGCTTCAATGCTTCCGGGTCTATCAGTTTCTTTGTTGCAGATAGCCATTCATGTGATTCGGTCATCTGAGCAAGCTTTCTTTGATCGATTTTCTTTGCAGCCCGCCATACACCGATTGACAGTTGGACAAGACAGCCTTTTTCAAACAGATTTTCCATGATAACCTCCTTGAGAAATAGAAAAGCCCCAAGGAATACCTTGAGGCTTTCAGAATAGTGGTTGTTGTATTAGCCGCAGAGCGGCAGGTATTTCTTTACCTTCACATCTTCATGCTCGAAATACGCAGGCGTAAGTTGAGATTTCACCTCCTTTCCTAATAGATCTTTCAAGAATTTTGCTTCTTCAACGCAGGATTTTCCCTTAAAGCCCCTTGTCTCGATTTTCACCTCTCCTTCTTCCGAAATATCGACTATGATCTCTTTCATATCAGCCTCCTACCCGGACATACAGCCGGATTCCGTTTTCAGTCTGTCTTTCAATTACTGTATGGCCTTTCAGCCTTGCTTCTGCCTTTGTTTTCTCAACTGCATAGGCCTGTTTCAGATATCCACCGTTTTCGCCGATTTTCGATTTGAGGATCGGGTCATAATAATCGCACTGAAGTTCGTATCGGCCATCAGATTTAACGACACCGATCTCATAGGACGCTTCCGGAAGTTTTATTGCATGGTCGCAAGATGCTTCCTCGGTTCCGTACCATTTGAAGGTCTTTTTGCCGGTCATGAACTGAAAGCCAAGCCGTCTGCAGGCGTTTTGCAGTGCGCCTAGATCCTTTACCTCAAGCTCGATTCTGCTTATGTGTGACATGCTATCCTCCTTACGTTGGTTTCTTTCGTTTCATCGGTCGTATTTGCCTTCCGAGCTCTGGTATTTGCCCAATTCTGCATCGCTGTTATTTCCTCTTTCATGGATTTCGATAGAGGCACGATGCTATCAAAGGCGATCTCAAGCCCGTCAAAGAGGGAATCTTTAGCTAGCTGCTCGATTTCCGCTCCTGTCCAGCCCGAGAGCTTTTCAGCGAATTCCGATGGCAATTCACATCTATAACGACGGTTCATTATCTCGATGATCTCTTCACGTTCCTTGCCATTTGGCAGATCTACAAAGAACATCGAATCAAACCTGCCAGCTCGAAGGAATTCTGGGGGTAATTCGTTGATGTTGTTAGCTGTTGCCATGACGATCACCGGACTAACAGTCTCTTGCATCCAGGTCAGGAAATGGCCGAACATCCCGGAGGTCGTCCCGCCATCAGTCTGCCCAGAAGAGCGAACACCGGCGAAGGTCTTTTCGATCTCATCCAGCCAAACAACTGCCTTACCGAATGCATCGATTGTCGCTGTCGCCTGACGCATTTTCCTTTCACTTTCACCGACTAAAGATCCTTTCAGCGCTGATATATCCAATCTGATCAGAGGCCAATCAAGAAGGGATGCAGCGGCTTTGCATGATAGGGATTTCCCTGTTCCTGGGATTCCCACAAGCAGCAGAGCTTTTGGTTTTGGCAGTTTCTCGTTTCCCGGCTCAAAGGCCTTCATGCGATTGGAGAGATACTGCTTGAAATTATCCAGCCCTCCGACATCATCCAACGGCACAGGCGGCCAAAATTCCATAAGACCGGAGCGCTTGATCATCTGCATCTTCTGCCTTGTAATGACATCAGCGCAGAATTCCTTCTTTTCGACCAGGCTCAAGGCAAATGCAGTTTCTGACTCAAACTCAGTCAAACCCTGGGCAGCTTCAACCGCAGCCGGATTGGTATAGACTCCGACGCTATCGCCGAGTTCCTTTTGAATAGCCATCAGGTCATCAAGCCCCGGCAGTTCGAAATCAAGGATCGTGAAATATTTCTCGATCTCCTGTGGAAGCCTTACCTGCGGGCCGGTGATTGCAAAGCAGCATCCAGAGGCTTTCCATATCTGGATTGAATTCTGGACCTCCTGGATTATCTCAACAGACTCCAGGAAATGGCCGAAATTCTCTGCAAATAGCACTGTATCATTTCTTGCCGATAACCACCGTAAAGCTCCGAGGGGATCTAATACATCCTCTATTATTTGGTTCTTAGTTACATCGATGATCCCCCTCATGCAGTCCCATGAGTATCTTTCGTGGTTGTTACATACGATAGAGCGAACAGCTCTTTCCGTTTCAACTGTCAAAACACTAATTGCAGGATAACCTGCTTTCAGATAATTACTGATATCCATGATTTTCTCCTTTCTATTTGAAGTATTGGAATGCACAGAATTCACACCTTGAATCATCACGACATTTCTCGCACACCAGCTGATGGTTGATCTGTCCGACAACATGGTCGATCACCCTTCTGATCGTCTCTGTCATCGGTTCATCCAGAGCCCACGCTATCCTTCGTAGGGTTGTCGAATAGAAATTGTTAAGTTCAGGGGTGTATGCCATTGGCTCCCCCTTTCATCATCCCGTTGTCTCGAAGGCTGAGATAGCTCTCTCCATCGCCTATAATCACATGATCGTGGACGAAGATTCCAAAAAGCTTGGCGCAAGCCATGAGTCTGTAGGTGATCTCAACGTCTTCCTGGCTTGGTGTGGGATCACCCGATGGATGGTTATGTACAAAGGCGATTGCCGCAGAATTGCAGAGGATTGCGAGCTTGAAGACCTCTCGGGGATGGATTGTCGTCGATGTAAGGCAGCCGACTGATACGATATGCAGAGCATTGATCTTATTTTTAGTATCAAGGCATGCCATCAGGAAAATTTCACGGTCAGAATCGCCGATGAATCTCCTGCCGATGTCAGATAATTCTTTTGAATTCGATATCTGTTCATTGCCGTATTCAACTGTTCTATCTTTGACTACTTGAAGCGATACAATCTCAATAGACATAGCAGTCTCCTTTCTTTGAGAGATTTGTTGGGCGAAACATTCAAGCTTCGCCCTGATTGATGGTTATGCAGCCTTGGGCTGCTCAATTTCATTCAATGTGTAGAGTCCGAGCTTTCGATAGGCATCTATCTGGCTCGCTACTCCGTAATCAGCGAGGACCCAGCGGTCTTCATTTTCAACAAAACGATACAATGGAATCATTGGTAACTCCTTTCTTCCTGATTCAGTGTTCAGGAACAGTTGGGATTGCTTTCGGTGAAGCGTCGGTTAGCGCGGTGGCGTATGTGTAGGAAATGTCGTATATGTGGGTATTTAGGGGGTGGAGATATAAATAAGTGAGTTCAGGAATTGGAAAAAATGGTTATCGGTCCAGCTCTGTTTTTTACTTCAAAGTAACAGTATTTTGTTTAAAATTACAAAAAGCGAAAATATATATTAATGTGAGTTGATATATATCTATTATCGGGAACAGAAAGAAGGTTTCACATGGATGGGGTCGATTGAAAAGAGGTGTTTTAGAAGTCAATTATTCTAAATTCACCTTGAGTATAACCGCAACTGATTTACCCACTATGAATTTGGCGGATGGAGAAATGATCTACAAATAGACCCAAAATATAAAAGGAAGTAGAAATCTCCATATTTTTACCAATAAAAGGTTATTACTCCGACAAAGTGGTAAATGAGAGAAAAGCTTAAATATGTGTAATGTATTATATACATTGAAAAGGTGGAAATTATGACCATAAAAGACATTGAATTAGCAATGGCAGAAGATTTAAGGCCGGACATAAGAGAACAGCACGGACTTCCAGATACAGGCATGGTTGTAGTTGAAACTTTAAACTCGGATCTTAGGCAGGAGTATAGGCAGATAGATAACATGAGAGATTATCTGCTAAGTCTTGGGGGCTTTACTGAAGCCGATATGGAGCAGGAGTAATTTTTTCTTTATTCAATATTTAAGGTGAACAATCATGCTTTCTATTATACCAGAGAGAGAAGTGCTTAGGGCATATACGGACGTCAATATTAGTAGTTCCGCAGCAAGACAAAGAGTCAATGCATTTAATGAAGCTAATCGTTTGCTTGCCCAAGGATTTCCCGTAGAAATAGTTATTGAAGGAATTCTTTTTGGTATGATCTCACCGAGACTAAATGACGAACATAAGAAAGTTTTTCGACTATTGTATGACGTAAATGAAAGTGCAGTCGGAGTCGAAGGATATAATGTAACAAGAGCAATTAAATTCATTGCTGAAGCTAAAGTTGAATTGCCAAAAAGAAAAGTGATAATAATTACAGAAAACGTCCAAAATTATATTGATTTATGTAGCTCAAATAATGATGTGAGGGCATTTACACCAAGGGAATATATTAAAAGAATTCAATATCTATTCAGAATTTTGAAGGATTACGATTCTTATAGATCAGCTCTAAATACTGTCTTTTTCATTTTACCTACAGATGTCATAAACTCTTGTGTGCCTGATGAAAGTTCGCAAAGTGAATCTGAAGAATAATTGCTTTATTTATTTTATATTTCTGCAAATATCCCATTTTGTAAATTTAATTTGACACCCCTGATTAAATCTTTAACGAATCTTTGGTCGTTCAATTCTGTTGGTATGGAAAAAAATGTAAAAATTTTAATTTTTTCCTTCAAGGTGTGACCGGATCTGACAATGTGGTGTGATATGATACGCTTGAATTAGATTAACGCCTTAATATATTGGAAGAAACTAAAAAAACCACAATATATGTCCATTTAATAATTGAAAAACCACAATATACAGTGGTTTTTATTGACAATTTCTGTTATAAAATCTATATGAAATGAATTATATCCAAAGCGAAAGAAGGATCGATGGGACAAATTACGACCTTTCACCCTATTTTTGCGCGTCATGAGACCTTTCACCCGAGATTCGGCTGGTTAAAAAAAGGTTTTGACAAGGCAAACGATGACAATTCAGTTTTTTCGCAAGAATCTGCACCTGCCGTATTGGGTGTAGGTAAAAACATGGTCAAGGCCATCAAATACTGGTGCATCGCTTTCAAGGTCGTCGAGGAGACCAGGACCAACGGAAAATTTGTCCATAATCCCACGGATTTTGCTGAAAAACTCTTGGGTGAAGACGGTTGGGACCCGTTTCTTGAAAATCCATCGTCGCTTTGGCTTCTCCATTGGAATCTTTTCAAAGTGCCCTGCTTTGCTCCCGCATGGTTTTTCACTTTCAATGAGCTGAATAAACTTGATTTTTCAGCTGATGACCTTCTTTTTTCGCTGAGAGAATACCGAGATAGACAATTTCCAAGTAAAAAGATCCTCGATTCATCATTAAATAAGGATGTGAATTGCCTTCTTAGGATGTATGTAGAAAGGACAGGAAAAAAGAACCTGAAAGAGGATTCGCTTGACTGCCCGTTCACAGACCTTGGAATTATCAATGCATATACAGATTCCAAGAGATTCACCTTCAATTTCGGAAACAAACCCACACTGCCACCCGAAATAATCGTTTCAGCCTGCCTTGAATTTTCAGCATCATTTCAGGACGATGCGAGAACTATTTCCATCTCAAGGCTCCTTTATGATGCGGGGAGTCCTGGTCAAGCTTTCAAGCTTACCGAAAGCTCACTCAGTGATGCCATTGAAAAGATTTCTTTGAAAGCCAAGGACATATACCTGACAGATACCGCAGGGATGATCCAATTCGCCTATGATAAGGATCCATTGAAAATATCGGAAAGAATCCTGAACGGTTATTACAAGAAAAGGAATTGATATGCCAGTTCTGTCGGATTTTGTATCGGTAAAAAGGCGGTACTCAAGATCAGTTAACCTCGAACGGGATTTTGGAATTCCCGATAGTCTGCTTGGTTATATCCCGACATCAAGAGCTATTGATAGCGTTGAAAGGTTCCTGAGATCGTTTAAATTCGATAATTCCGTCCGGGCCTGGACACTGACCGGTTCATATGGGACAGGAAAATCGGCATTTGCAAATTTCCTGACCGCCCTCTGTTCACCCCAAGATGATGAAATCTTTCAAAGTGCCATCCATATACTCAAACAGACAGAAAAATCCAATTCACTTCAGAGACAGATCAAGAACAGATTGCCAGAATCCGGTCTTATTAGAGCCGTAGTAACTGCACAGCGAGAGCCGATTGCACGCACCGTCGTAAGAGCGTTGAATCGTGGAGTCGCATTATATTGGCAGAACAGGAGAGGTCCAAGACCTAGTGCGATATATGAATTAGATAAACTTTTTTCAAAGTCACAGAAAGGGACATTAATAGACAATAATCACTTGCTGGAAGTGATGGAATCATTGGCGCAAGTTTCCAAGTCTGGAATATTGCTCATTATCGATGAGCTCGGAAAGAACTTGGAATTTTCAGCCCAAAGCCAATCCATGGATGACCTTTACCTTCTTCAGCAGATTGCTGAAATGACTCCAAATCGGGATGGATTCAATGTTTCGGTATTTGGCCTCCTGCACCAATCATTCGTCGATTATTCTCATGGAATAGCATCGGCTCAGAGGAACGAATGGGCAAAGATCCAGGGCAGATTCGAAGACATCCCATTTATCGAGTCGGCAGATCAGATGGTGAGGCTCATCGGTCAGGCTATCGACCAATCCAACGACAGATCATTCAATTCGTCTGTAGATCAGTGGGCCAAGAAGTGGCAATCAGCTTTATCAGACACTGATCTGTCGAATCATTTTTCCAAAAGTGACCTTGCATCAATCAATCCTTTGCATCCTCTTTCTGCTCTGATCCTGCCGATACTCTGCACGAAATATTCCCAAAATGACAGAACCCTCTTCACATTTCTTGCAAGCGGTGAACCGGATTCATTTTCAACATTCCTGGCGCAATCGAATTTCAATGATGAGAAGCTTCCGACATTCAAGCTACACAAGGTATATGACTATTTCGTTGAATCAGCCGGTATGTCGATTTCAGCTAGACCGCAATTTCAGAGATGGATTGAGATCCAATCACGTCTGTCTGATGCCAGCAATCTCGATCCCGATGTCCAGCTTGTCTTGAAAACAATTGGACTTCTGAATCTTGTCTCAACGACTGGCTCCCTTCGAGCTTCGAAAAAAACAGTCGCGCTATCGATGTGCAATCAACCAGACGATATAGATGAACTCACATATTGGGATAAAAAGATAAAAGAGCTCTTGGATAAAGGATTTATCTTATGGCGAAAGCGAATTGACGAGCTTCGGATCTGGGAAGGTTCTGACTTTGACATTGAAAAAGAGCTTTCAGAGCAGGCCGATGTCCTCAATATTTCTCTGGCAGACCTTCTGAATGAATATGCTCCACCCCAGCCTCTTGTCGTCCAAAAGCACAGCTATAAGTACGGGACACTTAGATATTTTGAAAGGCTATATTACGATAAGACAGAATCATTCGATTCATTGGAATGTAGACATCCTGATAGTGACGGACTGATCTGCTATTGGGTTGGAAAAGAACGGGATCTGAAAAAACTTAAAAATGTTCCTCATAAGACGCTCAGCGGTAAGCCGGTCATTGTCATCTGTGCATCAGATCTGAATGCTCTTCGGATTGCCTGTGATGAATATGTATCATTAAGAAATGTTTTGAAAAATTCATCAATGCTTCAGACAGATGGCGTTGCACGAAGGGAGGTCAACCAGCGAATCTTATATGCACAGAGGTTTCTAAATGATGCGTTATCAAGGTCATTTGATATCGCTTCTGGGAAAGTGAAAAATTTCGATCTTAACGACAAGATGAGGTTTGGCAATTGGGCGGATTTTCAGGGCTATCTATCGCACCTATGTGACAATGTTTACAGGCGAGGTCCATGCCTCTGGAATGAGTTGATAAACAGGAGAGAACTGACATCACAGGGGGCATCAGCACGAAACAAGCTCCTAAGTGCGATGCTTGAAAACGCCGGACAACCGAGGCTTGGGATAGTAGGGAACGGGCCGGAATATAGCATGTTTGAATCCGTTCTCATCCAAACTGGTCTGTATGTCGAATCAGATGACGGTTGGATCTTTTCGAGACCTCCGCAGGATGATGATGGCATCTTTCACATGTGGATGGCGATTGAAGATTTCTGCATGGAAGCTTGCAATGAACCAAAGAGCATAAAACACTTGTATGAACTCCTTGAAAAACCACCCTATGGAGCAAAGCAAGGGATAATGCCGGTTCTGCTCTTATCAGTGCTGATGTACCATAGTGAATATGTGAGCGTTTATCTTGATGGAACATTCATCCCGGTTCTTGGACCTGAACATTTGGAACTGCTTGTCAAGAAGCCGGAAAGGTTCTCAGTAAAGTATTTTGAGGTAACGGGCCTTAGAGCAGAAATTTTTCATGAGCTTGGAAAGATCCTCTCTTCTAACAGGTCAAAGATCGACGGAACATTCAGGAATAGGACAATCCTTGGTATCGTAAAACCCCTTGTCGGATTTGTTCAAAAATTGCCTCAATTCACTCTCTCAACTAAAAACGGGATTACCGACGAGGCCAAAGCTGTCAGGAAGGCTCTTCTTGAGGCAAAAGAACCCGATGAGCTCCTATTTGCAGCCCTGCCACAGGCCTGTGGCCTTCCTCCCATCGTCGGAGGTGATGATCAAGATAGAAAACTTGTAAAACGATTCCGGAAAAAATTGGTCTTGGCCCTGAGTTCGCTTCAGGCTGCCTATAATGATATGCTTGGGCACTGTGAGAAGCTGATAAAGAATTCCTTTGCGATAAAGATAGATACATCAGAATTTCGGGAAAATTTACGGTATCGGGCGATGAATCTGTCATCTCAGGTGATAGAAACTCGAATGAAAACCTTTATCCTTGCTGCATCTGATGACGGGGCGGACAACAGATCTTGGCTTGAATCGATATTGCTGATAATATTGAATAAGACGCCGAAATCATGGATGGATGCGGATGTGATTTTATTTGAAACGAAACTGAGCAATATTGCACGTAGGTTTACGAATCTTGAGGCGCTGCAAAAAGAGATCGCAATCCCGAGCGAAGGGATCGATGCAAGGAGAATCACACTTACATATCCAGATGGTGATGAGATCCATCAGATGCTCTGGATTGACCGTGATAAGAAAAGAATCATTGATCATATAGCAGAACAGATAATCGAAGACCATAAATTAAAGGATGATATGATCTTAAAGCAGGCTGTAACAGCTGCATTGATTGAGAAAATCTTTCATAAAGATGATGGAAAGTCCAAAAAGCAGGAAATGAAAAAGGAGCGTAGGATTGTCTAATAAGAAGGTGCGTCACATACTCGGTCTTTCAGGCGGAAAGGACAGCACTGCATTAGCGTTGTACCTGAAAAATGATATTCCTGATATCGAATATTTTTTCTGTGATACGCATAAGGAACTATCAGAGACCTATGAATATATCGATAAATTGGAGATCCTTTTAGGAAAAAAGATAAATCGGCTAGAACCTAAAAGGGGATTTGATCATTGGTTAGATATCTATGATGGTTTTTTACCGAATCCCAGATCGAGATGGTGCACAAAAATGCTCAAGATCGAGCCATTGGAGAAATTCATCGGTGATGACGAAACTATCAGCTATATCGCCATCAGGGCAGACGAGGACCGAGTAGGTTACATTTCAACCAAACCGAACATCAAGCCGGTATTTCCTTTCATGAGAGATGGCCTTGTAAAAAAGGATATATTAAGGATCATCGAAGAAAGCGGGATAGGGATGCCCGACTATTATAGCTGGCGTTCAAGGTCAGGCTGCTTTTTCTGTTTCTTTCAGCGAAAGGTCGAGTGGGTAAGATTACATGAGACCCACCCTGATCTATTTGAGGAAGCCGTCAGATATGAGCAGGAACATTCTGACGGAAGGAAATATTACTGGAACCAAGAAGAATCATTACGGGAACTGATAGAGAGGAAAGACCAGATAATTGCAGACCACAAAAAGATGATGGAACTGAAAAAGAAGAATCTACCAAACCGGCCTCTTATTGAGGTTTTTGATTCTGTTCTTGATGACGAAACTGAGGATTTCTGTTTTGTCTGTAACCTTTAGAAAAATTGTTGGAGTTATGAATTGAGTAAGACCAAAGAAGACACACATTTCTATCTCGATAACGCCCCTCCAAAAGAAGTCACAAATGTCCTAACCGTCCTATCTCTTGATTTTGAACTTACCCCCAAGGAAATTTCAGATACGCTCAGAAACAATTATGCCTTTGAGATGCAGAAAGATTACACATATTCTCCTCGAAGGCTTTTTGATATCGGCCTTTCAACCCAGATCAGGAAAGGATCGGCAGTTACATACAAGCTGACTGATCTTGGTTTAATAATTCAGAACCTCCTTGGCATTGAACAAGGCCTCGCAATGGACCTGATGCATTACCTTCATTATACAGGATATACCGGACAACCGACGCAAAGGAAATATCTCTGGAGCTACAGACGATGCTGTGAATTGATCTGGGCAGACATGCGTGCAATAAGCTCAACAGATCTTGCCTCAACTATTCAGGCAGAGATGCGTGAAGAATTTGAATGGCTTGATTATGGGAAAAAAGTCGGGGCCAGGTTCAATGACAAAGCGGTGAATCAGGTATATTCATGGCTGCGCTCACTTAAACCTAGCCCTTTTGAAAAGGGCGAAACAACCCTGGCTCCCCGGACAATAGACAGCTACGAGATAGCTCTTTTAGCTTTAGATACAACATACAACAGTAGCGGATTTACATACGGTGATCCTGTGATAATGGATGATGATTTCATCAAGAAGGTGTCTGGAGTCTTCATGCTCGATTCGGGATGTTGCAAGGGACTGCTTGAAATCGGTGCACGTATAAATCAATCGGTCAAGATATCCGAAACACTGACAGGTGCTTCGATCAATCTGACAAAACCATTCAAGATCGAAAACATATGAAGGATGAATCATGAGCCTATATATCGAGTGGCTCAATAAGATAAAGACGATAGCGACCTCAGAATGGCTGACTGAGGGACAGCGCAAAGTCTATGAAAAGATTTTGACTAAATGGGCAAATCAGCAGTTCATCTGTCTATGCGGACCATCGGGGTGCGGCAAGACATTTGTCGCTCACATTCTGGCAAAAGAAAATGATTACGCTTATTCTCATGAAATTTCAAAAGTCGTGAATGGCTCCCAAAATGTGTTGATAGATGGAGAGGAATACACAAGGCTGATGCGTGATGCAGCCAAGCTCAAGGGTATAAAGCGGGTGATTGTTCTTCTTCGAAAACCTCCACAGGATAGAATGCCCAAAGCTGAGATCATTGTCACTGAAAAAGATGTCAGACAATTTCAACATAATCTCACAAGTAATGGGGTCCTCGGCTCATTTCTAAAAGATCCAGACTCAACGGACTTCAGCAAAATAATACGAACAGAAAGCATTGCCAGGGGGGAAGGAAATGTCGATCAATGATTTGGATACCATCCTGAATAAAGAAGCGATTATCGCCACCTATCCAGCTTCACACCTCCGTTCTAATCCAGAACAGGTCGAACAGATGTATCGCACACATGCAAAGACTCACATTCCTCTTGGTGATACATCAAGGTATGTCGATACCATATTCAAGTGGGTAGGTGGCGAGAACAAGGGCTCATTCATCGGCTCGGTCGTTGGAGACTATGGACATGGCAAGACGAGCTTCCAGGTGCATGTTTGGGAAGAAAGCACTGATCGGAAGGTCTTTGCGGTTCCGCCGTTTTCATGGAAAAAGGTTGCTGACATGATCGAAGGCACAGCTGCATGGACAGATTACATGCTCGCACAGAACCATCCTGATCAGGCTCGCCAGGCAAAAAAGATATACGAACAATACCGGGAAAAGAATCTTCGTGAGACTGCTGAAAAGGTCTCTCAGCAAACAGGACAGGATATCGAAGATGTGATCAGGTCGCTGACGGCTCTCGCAGACCAAGGTGCAAGCGTCGGCATGGAGATCACACCTGATCGCTTCCTTGATTATTGTGAGGATCTGACAGTTGTCATTAAGGAGGCAGGTTATATGGGTCTTTTGATGCTTCTCGATGAACCGGAAGTTGCCGCAAAAGAACTGGGGTTCGCACCAGTATCACAGATCCTTTTTGACATAGCAAATGGACTCTTGCAGCGGCAAGGCGATTACGGTGTATTTATCTCGATGCCGGAGAATTTTCTTGCAAGAGCACAGAGCTCATTCTCTTCGCTTCCAGCCCGGCTTCAGGGAAGAAGCTGCATGTCCAGGCTTCGTGATATCTATGGTTCAGATTTTGCTGAACAATTATGGGCATCATATGTCAAAAATTTCGAACTTGGGGACGAAGGAGGAAGAATCGTCAAACCGATAACTCTGAAGGCCATAGGACAGGTGGCTTCATCAGAAAGGAAAGACCTTTCATATGGTCCTCGAACGGTCGTTTCTACATTTCGACAGATGGTGCACAGGTACAAAGAATCAAAAGCTACATACGAGGTTGAAGATTTTGTCGATGACTGCCTCGAAGATGAGATTCTGGTTGCACTAGATTATCCTACAAGGATCAAAGAATCACTGAACCGCCCTGAAGCTGAAAAACTTGATAAGGCACCCCTTCAGATTCTTGCAGGATTTCCTAATGGACTTACTGTTGAGCAGGCTGAAGAGATCGGAATCGAAGCATCATTCCTAAATAAGGCAAAGAGTAGCGGTGTCGTCTATAAAATGCACAGCCTATACGGTCTTGTGAACCTTCGTAAAGCAGAAGGTGTGATCGATGAAAAAGAGCCTGACCAGACAATCGAAGAAATATTTAACGAATTTGCTCCAGCTCCAAAAAGTTTTGAGGTAGCTAAGGAAGCTTTTGTCAAGTGGGTCATTCCAATGATCTATGAGAAACGAAGCGGAATGCAATTGGTTGGATGGGACACCCCAGACAAGTGGATAAATCGCGGCAAGATCAAATTTACTGAGATTGTCGGCGCTTTCAAGCAGACTGCAAAAGACTATCCGAGAAGAAAGGTTGCAATAGCTGTCGGACCTGTAAATGAAACTATTGAACTGCAGGAGTTTCGGGATAAGGATTCGCAAACTGACATCTTGATACATTATCTATTGCGGTGGAATAATGAAGAACCGTTACCAGATGAGCTTGTTGAGATATTGCCAGGAAAACCAGAAATTAGCGAACCTGCAATCATCAGAGTCGTAATAGACCTTGCAAGTGATCCGATTCCGAATGATCAGCTCGAAAACATCGTCGAATCAAGATATCTGTCGCCTCTTGGCATCCTTTATCTGATCGGGGCTATGGATCGCCAGACATTCCCAAAAGATGTCGAGGCAATATGGGATGCGATGAGGAAACAGCTTCTGCGAAACCTACCTGTCCTTTTCTTTCAAAATGAGGATGTCAGAAACCAAGCATCTGAAAAAATAAACCGGACGATTCCTAGTGGGGCTGTTGAGCTAGTACCCAGCCTTTGTGATCATGTTCTAAGGGAACGATATCCTGAATATTCAACGCTCATCAGACAGCCACAATGGACAAACAAGGTCAAAGACTACATCTCAGCCCTACAGAACCAAAACATTCCACTATCTTACAAGAGAGGCAGGGAACAATGGAAAGCGCCAAAAAATGAAGTCGCTACCGTCTTCAACACGAATGTAATGAACCTTAATGATTTTTTCAGCGGCTATGAGAACCTGATTTTCATTGATATGGGCAAGCGAGAGGATGATGCCATCGTCGAGTTCAAGCTTCACCCACTTGAAGAAAGGATCATGGAAACAATAACCGGCGAAAAGCCGCAAAGTCCGCTGAAGGTCGATGGTAAAGAATGCTGGTGGGTGGATATCCGTGAACTCGTACCAATGCTTCTCTATTCAGGATACCAGCTTGAAGAAATAACACAGATTGTCGAGATGGGGAAAGCTCGTGGCACCTTTCTTACAACGGAACACAGGGGCAGTCTGGTATTATATTGCAAACCCCTCGATCCAGAACAGATGAAAGCCCAGCTTCGTGAAAAACTTGAATCTCTAAGAGAGGAATTTGATGAGCTCAATAAATTGCCCAATTTTCGACACAGTTTCAATTTCGAGTCCATCGAAGCGAAGATAGAAACCATTGAAGATGATGCTGATTTTGAATCGTTGAAAAGCAAGATTCATAGGGCTTTTGAACAGAATCATGATAGGCTCGAAACCTTTTTTAATCGTCTTGAAGAAGCGTTCAACGGCGAAAAATCTAAAGCCGTCCAGGTCGAACAGAACATCTCTTCAAACAGGCAGGTATCATTATTGAAAACCCTTCCGACTGCATCTTCAAAATGGTGCTCTGATCTTAGTACATACATAATGTCAAATCTCAGTCAGAGTGTCGAGGATCTGAAAAAGGTTTCCAGGAACACGAAACAGAAGGCCGCAAGGAATATATCAGAATTCACAGCAAACAGGAGAGGTGCACCGCTTGAGAAAATCACCAGGCTTATTGATGGCTGGAATGCTTATACTGACCTTGAAGTGAATGTCAGCGACCTGAAAAACAGTTACCAACAATTAAGGAAACATCTCGATGATTATGAACAATGGGTGAAGCTGCTTGGCACATCAGATAATCTTCATAAGCAGCTCCTAGAGATGAAAAAGGACGATGCCCATAAGGTCAAAGCAAACGAACTTGTCCAGGAGGTCGATGTGGTCTGGGATGATATCTCTGAGCTCCTGCGTCAAAGAAATATTGCTGGCCTTGGCAATTACAAACAATATTTCAAACAGTTTGAAGATATTGAACAGAAACGGAAAAAATATCTCCAACAGCTAAGAGGCGCATTTGATAAGGTAAAAGACAGAGTGAACCAATTCTTGGACGAAATCGGCCTTGGTCAAGAGAGCCGTGCTAAGGTCCTATTCAATCCTGAAGACAGCAAAGGATGTTATGAACAACTCTACAGCCAGGCATCAGAGCAACTAAAGAACATCTGCAAGGTAGAATCGGATGACCTTTCCGAGAAAAAACTTGAGCTTCTTTATGCAAGTAATGTTTTGAAGCGGATTACCTCAGGAGAGGTAAAAGCATTATTGGATGACCTTGAACTGAATGAAAAAGGGCTGGGAGATCTATCTAAAAACTTAAACGAAGATCTGATTGAAGAGATCACAAAAGAAGATGGTACACCTAACCCAAGTCCAGACGAAATAAAAGAGTCGATAACCAAGTCCCGCGAATCATCCAGGAAGGCAAGGAAGGTGATCATTGAGAAGACCAAGCAGAAAGAGAAATCAGATGTGAGCAGAGATGCCAAAGAGATGCTTAAGCTTATTCCTGATGATCGAATTGTGGATCTAAAGCACGTTATATTGGAGATGCTAAAAGAAGACCAGCCGACTGAAAGCATCTTAGATCCTGCCTTGCGAAACCTGAGCGAGCTATTTCGAAATGATAAGGTTCAGATCAAAATCGAACTTCCGCGCAAAAGATGACCTTCTTAGGAGATCTGTTATTCTATGGAACCAAATGTCGAAAGGCTTTCAACTGCAATAGATGCTTTCCCAGCGGCTTTCAAGGGTAACCAGCTAAATCTATTGTTTCTCGATGATGCCTATCCGATAATAAATTCAAAAGCATTCCTATGCAAGCTTGACAGTCTTATGCTTCAGGATGAACGAAGGGAATACCTGCTTGGTGAAAAAGAAGGATGGCCTTTCCCGACAATAGGTATCGAAGGTCGCCCTGATCCCTGGAAAGTGACTGATGCATTATTCGAAAATTTCGAGATTGCCGGAAACCTCCTCCCGACTCAACGTGATACATGGAAAATATTAGCTGATCATGTATTGAGGAACGATTCTGATATTGTAATTCTCAATATTGTTGACGGTCTATCATATTATGACCTGCCAGAAGATACTGGGGCGATTCCAAGTCTTGTCAGAGGTGTAACGACAACCACTCATGGATTTCTTGATGTTGTCGGGAAACCAGCAATATCTCAGCGCCTGTTCAATGAAGGATACAAAAACCAGCTTGCCTTCACATTCTTTGATAAAGATAGCAGACCTCTGTCTGCAGAGTTACATTCGACTTTCGGAAATTCCCAACTAAACCGCATAAATTCAATCGAAGATGGGATCGATATTATTAAGAAAAATCCGTTCTGGCGTGGCTTTATCCAGATAGTCGCTCCAGGTCTTGACAAGCTAGCCCACTATCATGCTGATAGGCCCTTGGTCAAAGAGACTCTTGATAGAATATTTGAAAGGCTTGATAAAGTGATAGATTGCGTATCATCGAAAGGAAGAAAAGTTACAGCATGCCTGACATCTGATCACGGTATCCTATGGCGAGATGATGCAAAGGAAAAGACAGAGGTTGTTAGCGATTTGTTCTCAGAGGATAAGTATCATCCACGATATGTAAAAGGGAGCCTAACAAGAAGCTATTCAAAAACCGTGAAATACGAAAGCCAGTCTTTTACGCTGCTAAAGGCTCCTTACATGATACGAGACTGGAAACATTCTGAATGGGGAGTGCACGGTGGCTTATCTGCATGGGAGTCGATTGTACCGATAATCATCAAGGAGAACTGAAAAATCAGCGAAAGGCAATAATATGAATCAGCTTCTGGTTGGAAAAAACAACGATGACGGGAGCATGTTCAGGATCTCATGCGAAGAATCGCAGCGGATACTGGTCTGTGGGAAAACTGGAACCGGCAAATCCTATACTATGGGTGTGCTCATAGAAGAGCTTGCAAATATCGGTGATGATATAATCCTTGTTATCGATCCTCAAGGGATATTTTGGACAATGGCTCAGCCAAATGAAGTTCCAAATGAGGCTGATAATTTATGGGAATATGATAGAGAGGCAAAAGGATATCGTTTAAACTTGATGGTTCCGGGAGATCCAGTCGAGAGGTATGGCGGAGAAGACGTTGTCCAAGAGATGGAGAAGCGTGGTTTAAAAATACAAGGCTTAAGGTTGAATCCATCCGACCTTTCACCTGAGATGTGGTGCGAACTATTCAATCTTGACATAAACGAGCTTCAGGGAAGCATGCTGTTCAAGGCCGTCAGGACGTGCTATCGGAAATTAGGCCATGATTTCCTCTTAGATGACATCTCAGGTACTGTCGATAAGCTAAGGGGTCTTGACAAGACAAAAGAAGCGATCCATCGGAAAATCGAGATGGCTCATGATTGGCAGCTTTTTGAAGAGAGTAGATATCGCGAAATATGGGAGATACTGTATCCAAATGCCATCAATATTCTTGATCTGAGCGTTATTGCCCAGGGCCGGTATGGGCTTAGAAATCTCGTCATCGCAGTTCTTGCTAATTTCATCTTCAGGATGAGAACTATTGCGCGTCGTAGAGAGGAGCTCGGTTTACCGACAGATGTCAAGAAGGTATGGGTTTTTATTGATGAAGCCCATAATTTCTGTCCAAGAGGCAGCAGCACACTCTCAAAAGAGATCCTGATACGGTGGGCAAAAGAAGGAAGACAGCCAGGACTATCGCTTGTAGTTGCAACACAACAACCTTCGGCGCTTGGTTCAGAAGTTTTGACCCAATGCGGAATTCGGATAGTTCATCGAATAACATCAAAAGAGGATTACAGAGCGGTCAATGCTCTCAGCCAGGATTTTTTGCCTGATGATCTTCATTCTTTTATAAAGCAGCTATCCGGTCCAGGTCAGACATTGGTCATTGACGATGAATTTGAAAAAATGGTCCAAGTACAGGTCCATCCCAGGCAAAGCTCACATGGAGGGGGGAGTGCTTGATGGAAGACCTTGTAATGCTTGAAAACCTGAACTGAAGGATTCATTCCTGTTGATATCCTTTTCATAGCTCCTTCCTGCCATTTCAAATCAGATTTATTAAAAGTTCCATACCCACAATTTCCAGAAATGCGAAAACGAAATCTGACGGTAATAATTCAACATTGCTAAAAGAAAGCTATATTTACGATACATAACCAATACAAAATATGATTTCAAAGAATAGACCGATCATTAAAAGGTACATTTCTGAAGTAGGAGCCTTTGAGGACATACAATCTGATTTCCGATTCTTAATTGATAAAATCAGACAATCCGGTTTCGAATACGATCTGCAAATTAGAGACAATTACTTCAATCTTTATTATAAAGGGAACAGTATCGGAAAAATCAGATACAAGAAGGGCTATGGCCATTATAAAATCAGAATCCATCATCTATTCATAGATGACAAAATCAAAAATCGATTTAATCCCGCCTTAAAAGATCGATATCTAACATTTACGATCCCACGAAAACAACTGCATCCTCTATTCAGTTCTCAAAATCTAAAATCCATGGCAAGCAAGGTCAAAAAGGTCGATTTTCAGGAAGAGATTATCTACGAACAGATACTGATGACCGACAATATAAATAGGGATGACTTTCTGATCATCGACAGACAGGTGATGGACAAGATCTCAAGAACCAAAATGGACTTACTGGCTCTGAGAAGAAAGAATGGAAATGAATTTCAATTCTGCGTTTTAGAAGTCAAATTGGGCAATAATCCTGAATTAGAAGGTGATGTAATAACCCAATTGAAAGGTTATGTTGGTAAGATTGAAACTCATTTCGAAGACTATAAGAAATGTTATGAACAGAATTTTATCCAAAAACAGAAATTAGGATTAATCGATAAGCCATCCAAAATTGAAATAACGAACGGTGTCATAGGGGCGATTGTTGTCCTGGGATATTCTGGAATGGCCAAGCAAAGCATCCAGAAACTTAAACAGATTGATCCATCGGTCATAGTCATCCAATTAAGCAACCGGATCGACATTAAGAAACTAACTCATTAAAATGGAACTGATAAGCTCGAGGCGTTATTCTTTTTTAATTCGATGGTACCAGAAAACAGTAAACGTTTTATTTTGCCTTCCCTATCTGGTTATGAAATGAACAAGGGTTAATAATATGAGAAGCCGAGATGATGATTATTTGTTCTCCAAATTCAGCTTATCCGATGCTATTCGCGCCCAGGGAGAAGCTGTCATTAAAGAGATTGATGGATATGATAGAGATTACATTCTGAATGCAAGTGTTGACGACTTGTGTGACCATTTAGAAGAAAAATTCTGGATGAATCCCCTTACCATAAAGCGAGAGGAAGCATATATTAAAAGTGAGGGAGAAACTGAGATAGACGTGAGTCAGGATAGGATGAGGGCAATTTCTGACAGATCAAGGCCATTTTATATCAAGGGTACTTATGTCACATTTGCTGTGCCGTTCGAGGGTGACAAGGAACTTCTATTTTGTCAGCCATCATCATTCACTTTGAGCCCCCCAAGGGCTAAAGTTGCGAACAATGAACTCATAATAAGTTACAACGAGCCAGACCCAAAACCTGAAAAAATTAAAAAAGAATTCGAAAGTACAATTGCTGATATCTCAAAATACGCCGGGAATGTAAACCGGGATATAGCGCCATTCAATGAGGGACTGAGGAAAAAAATTAAAGATCGGGTTGAGTGGCGAAGGCAAAAGATTCTGAAAGATAAAGGCTTCGTTCAGGCTTTAGGGTATCCTATCAGGGAGATTCCAGACGCTCCTAAAACCTACACGGTTCCAGATGTCCGGAAAAAGGTGGTAATCCAAAAACCTGTCGCAACAACTGCCGCTTTCGTTCCAGAACCTGCTCTTGATATAGAGAACTATGAAGCGATTCTGAAAATAATCTCAAGCATGGTCGTTGTGATGGAAAGAAGCCCAAGGGCTTTTGTCAAGATGAATGAAGAAGATCTCAGACAACATTTCTTGGTTCAACTTAACGGACATTTCGAAGGCCAGGCTACTGGGGAAACATTTAATTTCGAAGGCAAGACAGACATACTGATACGGACCGAAGGGAGAAATATATTCATTGCAGAATGCATGTATTGGGACGGAGAAAAATCTTTGCTATCAAAAATAGATCAGCTTTTAGGCTACACGTCATGGAGAGATACGAAGACTGCTATCTTGGTTTTTAACCGAAATGTCGATTTTGGCAGTGTGGTCTCCAAGATTCCTGAAACAGCCAAAAAGCATGAAAATTTCAAAAGACAGCTGGATTATGACGCAGAAACTGGATTCAGATTCATATTCCACCAAAACAACGACAAAAACAGGGAACTCATACTTACGGTACTTGCCTTTGATATCCCAAGAAAATAGGCATATGTGAGATCGGTGAGTCTTTGACCTTGCCTTGATTTTGTTGTTGTTCTATCTGACCTTAATTATAATTGCTTTCGTTTCAGCCAAAGCATATATTTCCGAGACAGCTAGCTTTAATATAATTTGAACCTCTAACGATTCATCCTTTTTTCATTCACCCATCCTCCTGAATTCCTCAATTGTAATCTGAGGCGTAAAATCAAAATTCCGAGTTTCCTCTATCTCAAGAATATCTGAAGGAAGAATGGGCGTTTTCACAAAAAACGCCGATCTAAAAACGGTACCATGCCGACCACCGATAATAATTTCGTTCTTTGCATGTGAGGATATCACTCCAGCATCTTGAACAGCAAGATCACACATGGCAATCTTATAATCATGGTCTGAGTTTACTATTGCACGTTCAAGATAACGCCTAAGGGAATCACCGAAAAGTTTGTAAGCGTATATTTGTTGTTTCGAGTTACAATTTGCCTGGAAAACAAAATTGTATAAAAAATCACGGCCATCTATTTGAAGATCATCAATATCTGCCCGAAATTTAATAACAAGGCCTTTAGTTAGTCCCTCTTCTGCGTACTGGTTGTGCTTTTGTGCATAGTAATTCGCCCCAAGCCGGTCTGCACACGCGCAAATTATAGGGTATCCACCAATAAGTTCACTATATCCTCCTCGATCAGTCTCGATCCATCTCGATGGTCGTGTATCTTCTGTAGTTAGATCAGGCTTTTCAAATAATTCATCGATTCGCGATCGAAGATCGATACAATCATTTGTATAATTTTGGCTCTCCTTTTCGCTCAAGCCTTCGGAAAGGATGGTCTCCCGAACCTTTTGTTCATCTTCAGGTTTGACTGTAATACCTCTGAATAATGTGATTTGCATATTTCAATTTCCTCTCAGATGCGTTCATCATCGATAAAAGGCTTCATCCCTATCGAGTTCCTGCTTAATCTCTTCATTCGTATATTAGATCTGTTTTTCAGTAATTTTTTTTTACTTTAAAATGATCGGTTGCATCACGTAATACTGTCAAACATTCGATTCGTTGCACAAGTTTATCCGTTTCTTCCTTCAGTTATCAGCTTGATACTGCCCAAGGCTTCATCCGCTGTATGGCACCTGAAATTTAGAAGTCAAGAAAAACGTTTGGAAGTTTAATTTTACTGAATAACATCAATAGCTGTCAATTCAGGCCCTCGAAGTTTCCCTCGAAAATCATGCAATTATTGGTTTAACTACCTGGAATAATGTGGTAATATGATTCTATTGGGTTTTTGAGTCTATTTCCCGTATTCTGGTGCCACCTAATCTCAATAAGCCTTTTATATTCATTCACTATTCTCAAGTGAATCCGAGAGGGGATCATTATGACTGAAAAATCTTTAGCAGAACAGATCGTCGATGAATTCGTCGAAAAAGTTTCAGAATCGGGGATATTGGCTGGAAATAAGCTTGAATCTCTGAAAACAGCCTGTAATTCGGAAGCTGTGGATAAGAATCGGATTACTGAAATATTGAAAGAAGGTGACGCTGATGAAAATCCTGGAACTGACAATTAAGGATGTACGGGGAATTCGGGATGAAATAAGTTTAAATCCTGAAGGTGATAATATTGTCATTTTTGGGCCTAATGGAACCGGAAAAAGTGCTGTTGTTGATGCCATAGATTTTCTATTTACCGGAAATATCCAGCGCTTGATGGGTCATGGCACAAGGGGGATGAGTCTCCGAGAGCATGGTTCCCATATTGATGCTGAGGCAGACGATGCTGTTGTCACTGCTAAAATAAAGGTCGATGGTATTGATGATCCTTTTGTTATCAAGCGATGCATGGATAATCCTGGCTCTCTTGAATATCCGGATGGCATAGATGAGGATATTTTGAATAATGTGCTTAATATCGCACAGAAGGGTCAACATGTCCTATCAAGAACTGAAATCTTGAAGTTCATTGCCGCAAAACCGAGCGACAGATCACAGGAAATACAAGCACTTCTTGATCTATCTAAGGTTGAATATCTAAGAAAAGCTTTCGTCTCCATCGATACGACATCGAGGCGCGAACTGGATAATGCAAATTCAGCCTATGAAAAATCTGTTGCCAGCATATTGTCAACGATTGAGATCGACAAGATTGCAGATGAAGAGATACTCAAGAAAATAAACGATTGTCGGGGCTTGTTGAAGGGAGAACCCATAACAGAACTTGATCATGAAAAGCTGCAGGAGGGTATAGATCCAAGAGCCACTGATAAGAAAGATAGGGTATATCCTGAACAGCTGAAGAAGAATGTTGAGTCGGTATCTGTAATTCTGACGGAGAATGGCCCAAAGGTCTATGAATCAGAAAAGGCTCTGAGGTCATCTATCGTAGATTTGAAAAAAGATGAGCAGCTTCTGATCGACCTGAAAAACAAGCGACTGGTGGATATGGGGATAACTCTACTTGATGATTCGGGATCATGTCCTCTGTGCCTGAAGAAATGGGAGCCTGATGAACTTCGTAAATTCCTTGATAGTCGATCAGAAAAGGGGGTTGACGCAAAAAAGAAAGGTGACGAGATAAAAGATTACATGAGAGGTATTGATGCAGACGTATCTCGCCTTATGGGATTCATTGAATCATTGAAGGCTGATTGTGAAAAACTGAAAAAAGAAGATTTATCTAAATTACTTGAAGAATGGCATGGAATTTTGAACACTTGGTCGAAGGAATTGAAAAAGCCCTTTGAAGAATATGTTACGGAGGAGCCAGAAAAAGCTATGGAAGGGTTTTTCTATGCAGAAAAGTGGGATGAAATTTCAAAAGAATTACTTGAGGTCGCTCAGCAGCTTGAAAAATCTGATCCTGAACAGAAAGCATGGGACACATTATCTAAATTGACAGGTGTTCTAAAGAGATATTTAACGGAAAAAAAGGCCAAAGAAGATGCCGAAGAATTCAATAAGGTAGCAAGCACGCTGAAGGCTTTGTATGTAGAAACAAAGGATGCTGTTCTAGATCGATTATACGATACGGTAAATGACGATTTCACTGAATACTATAAGTTCCTTCATTGTGATGATGAAGATGGTTTTGCATCCTGTCTGAAACCAGATGGGGCAGCTCTTGACCTGGAAGTAGATTTCTATGGTCGGGGGATGCATCACCCACGAGCTCTTCATAGCGAAGGTCATCAAGACAGCATGGGGCTTTGCCTATATTTGGCATTGAACAAGAAAATTTCAGAAGGATTGTTCAATGTTATCATTCTTGATGACGTAGTGATGTCAATAGATTCTGGACATCGAAAAAATATCTGCAAATTGTTGACGGAGTGCTTCCCAGAGAAACAATTTGTGATAACAACCCATAATCGAACCTGGGCTTTTCAGATGGAAAAGAACAGGATTGCACCGAAAGGTAATCTCGTTGAATTCAGAAGTTGGAGTGTCGATACTGGGCCGAAATATGTTCATCGAGAAGAGGTCTGGGATAAAATCTACGCTAACCTTGGGGCAAACAATATTGAACGAGCAGCGCATCAATTACGAAAGTATCTTGAAAATTACTTTGAAAATGTCTGTGATACCTTGGAGGCTTCGGTTCCATATCGGAGGGATCAGTCCTATGATCTTGGAAGCTTCGCATCCGGAGCTAAAAGCAAGTTCAGTAAATTAATTTCCCTTGCCAGACGATCCGCAATCAGTTGGGATAATGAAGGAGCTAAGAAAAAATTCGAGGAGATCCAGACACAATTCAGTGAAAACGTCCGACGGACTGAGATGGAACACTGGGCTGTCAATGCAGCTGTCCATTATAACAGTTGGGAGGATTTCACAAAAGAGGACTTTCAGCCTGTCGTAGAAGCCTTCCAGGACTTAGTGGGTCTATTCCAGTGCAATCATTGTGGTGGCGTAATCAATGTTGCTAAAGAGGGTTTCACCCCTGTTGCCATGAAGTGCCCGTGTGGCACTATCAATTGGAATCTTGCCATAAAAAAATAGTTTTTTCCTTTCTTTTAGTCTCTCCAATTAAGCACCAATCTAATTTTGGTGTCCAAAATCACTCTTCATAGAAATAAATTCTGGGATAACATTTTTTATTTGGTGTCTCGTTTTTTCGGATTTCGGTAAAAATAATGATTTGTACGGACAGAAGCGAAAAAATATAAATTCCAACCTTCCGCAGTACTTCCATTAACGGGGGTTCACACTTTTACAATTATTGGTGGAAAATGAGAGAAAAAAGATCTCAAGCAAAACTTACTATCATTGCAGTGTTGTTAGCAATAATTCTGGCAACAATTTCCATGGGTCTATCTGTGGAAGTTACCGAGTTTTCAAATATAAGTCTATCAGGTTTCAATTTATCCTGTACAAGTAGTGATGTATCATCTGAATCGGAAAATATTAGCTTGTTACTTGATTTTAATTATCCAGATTCAGATGGATTTATTGGTTCTTATCCTTCGGATCTTGATTTAATGCAATGGAGATTTAATGGAGGTCAAGCTGATGGTAATTGGGAAATTGTAGATAAAACATTTAATTTTGCAAGAGGACCACAGCTAAATGCTGCAGTCTGGGCTGCAGAAACAACAAATGCATCAGAATGGGATATAACAATTCTAAATAGAATTGATGCTATGCTCGAAGATATCGGTATTCAAAGTGTAACGTTCTTTTATAGTATGAACTCTCCCTCTGTAGATGGTGGTACCCAAAGAGGAGATACTATGATTGCAATACAGTTTGTAGAATCTTATAATGGACTGGGCCCAAATTCTATTCAATATTATTTACAAATTTATACTAATAAAACTAGTTATACTAAAGTGTATGAAGAAGATTTAGGGGAGTCGATTTATGCAGATAATTGGTTCTATATCAGATATAAATATGATGGAACAAATCTTTCAGTTAAGACTTGGTTAAATAGTACTTCTGAACCAGATACTTGGAATTATAATTCACTTTATGAAATAGAACCATACGATTATGGATCAAATACAAATGACTATTTTAAAATCTATACTCAAGGATCTAATGGGATGTCTTGGGATTGGTCATTAAGATATGTTAATTTAACTACCATCAAAAGAGATTCAAATGAACTTGTATATACTGGAGAAATATATCGTAATGATTCCTTTTGGATGAGATTTAGTGATATGGGAGAGGAAGGATATCATTATCTAAACAAACAACAAGAATATGATCTTGGTGAAACTACCACATATACAGCATATTGTTTAGCAAATGATTCTACTTCCAGTGTCACATCGGAAGGATCAACGATGGACATTCCTAAGACAACCGATCTTAGGATTGTTGATATTATTCCGATTCAGGTCGTAACGAATGTTCCCATGATCAAAGGAAAAACCGGATATGTCTTGGTGAATGTTTCTAATGAAGGTAATTTTATGGTCAACGCCACTGTTACAGCATACTTTGATGGGCAAGCTCTGGAAGAGATTGATGGGAATGAAAGCGGAACTGAGAATTATAATTCAACTTTAGAATTGAATCCTTGGGAGCAAACGTTATTTAATTTTACGTTCAAACCCGAAATGGCAGGAGATAGGGAATTATATGCAGAAGTGGTGATCGTTTAAAATGAGAAGGAAAAATTTGGATGAGTTTAAGAAATCTATTCTACCTAATAAGATTAACGTATCTATCACTATTTTAGTAATTCTATTATTAACATATACATTTTTCATAGAATGGTATGGTTTAGAAGGCCCATTAACAGTTTTATTGATTGAATTAACAGTAGGTGTTTCGCCAATTATTGAGTATCTATTTATCATATTCATTATATTTGGAAGTTATTTAACTATCTCAATAATTCATCTGTTAAATACTAAAAATAAGAAAATAAAAATCATTTCTTCTATTATACTAAGTTATTCTGCTTTGTATTTATTATTTCCAAAAGCTATGCAAAAATCTTGGACTTATGAAAGGATGATTCTAATTTTCGTACTTTGGATTATTTTAGTAATTATATATTGGATTATAAAATTATTAATATATTTTTTAAAAAAGGTTCGTATATTAATTATAATTCCAATTATGTTTCTTTTTTTAAGTCTATCAATTTTCGCTCTCGAAGATTCAAATCCAGATAATAACTTTAAAAATATCTCCGTAAATGTAGTTGAAACTGATGAGTTAAGTTTACATTTTGTTAAAATTGAATCAATAAAACATCCACTAGAGACTAATGCATTTAATATTCATGTTGAAGATCATGTGAATTTTTTAAAGAAAACATATCCTTTAGCAGATGATGCTGTCACGCATACTTCTGGCATGACTGCACCAGTAACTAAAAATACCATCAAGCGTGCGTATTATGAATTTGCAAAACGAAAAGAATTCTATGGAAATTATTCTGTTGATTTATTTGCTGGTTTAGCTCCATTAAATTTTACAGGTGATACTGATGGAAGGTGGGATGATGACTATCCAAATACTGTATTGAGCAGGCATACAACATTTACTACAACTGCACATGAAATAGGCCATTCTTTTGGACTTTGTGATGAATTAAACACATTAGCCTGGCATGGGCAAAATTTATTATATATATACAAAGGCGTGGGGGGTTGTCCAAATGCTAAGGAAGGCGCGATTAATTATAGAGATGCTTGCAAAAACACATGTTATACTAAAGCACCCGACAATGACCTTATAAATGGATGTGAAGTAGAAAACAAATCTCTAATTGATGATCTATTTTTAGATGAAGGTGATTATCCTTATGAGGTTTCAGATGACTTAATTAATTTAATGGGTGCAAGTGATAGCTTAGCTCCCAATACATCAAGATGGATTAATCATGAAACTTACATGCATCTTCTAAGAAAACTAAATATTACGAATATGACATCAAATAGAAATAAAAGAAATTATTCTAATAATAGTGTTTTGATGATTCCAGGATTTCACAATATCTCAAACGATCAACCCACCTTTGATAGTAGCTATATGTTAAATGGTGGTTTTCTTTCAAATCCTGAAGATCATAAAATCGGAAACTATTCAATTATAGCAAAAAACGCATTAGGAAAAATTTTACATGCCTACAACTACTCACCTTCAAATGTTACATATGATGATGGCAATTATTCTGATGTGAACATAAGTTATTTTATTTTTAAAATACCTGCAGAGAATGTCTCTACAATACAAATAGTTTTCAATGAAACTGAATTGTTATTGGAACACAACAAAAGTAGTAACACTCCAATAATTAACATTTCTACCAATTTATCCGATAATTCTTATTATCATGGAAGCCACTTTAATCTCAATTGGACAATTGCAGATGAAGACAATGACACAGTTTCTCATGCCATTGTGGTAGTGGACGAAGAAGGTAACTCAATAAACACTATCGATATTGATGTTCAAGATACAAATTATACCATTAACACATCCTACATGCCTGTTGGGTATTATTCCTTGAAAGTAATTGCATCAGATGGATTTAATTCTGCTGAAAACATTTCTGGAATTTTTGAAATTAAGTCATCTGCAGAATTGGAAATTGGTACAGTTAAAGAAAATGAAGACTCCTTTTCAACAAAATTGCTATTTAAACTTAACAATACCTTACCAACAAATTTAGAAAACTTCACTTCATGGTACATAGATTTAGGGGATGGCAATAGAATCGAAGGAGATTCTTCGATTAATCTAAGTTCACATGAATCTATTTTTATCTCAACTATCCATGAATATGAAAAAGAGTGTGCAAATTATTCAATTCAATTTGGGGCATATCTAAATGGTGTACTAAACTCAGTCGAAACGAATCTCAACCACTGTTTACTAGATTTACACACCATTAATGTCACTAAACAGAATGATACAGCACAAATTTGGGTCTTAGTTAACAACACAGGCATTTCCAACATCACTGGAATCCGCAACTGGTCAATCGACTTCGGCGACAATTACACCATGAACGGAACTATCGATTTCAACCTTTCTAAGAATGAATCAATGATAGTATCGGCGATACATGAATATGTGGGATCTGGAACTTACTCGGTAAAGGCTTCACTCGATCACTTATTCATCCATGATGAAGAGGAGGCACAAATCACGATTTAAGAGGGATCTGAATGAAAAAACCATTGATAATAACGATAATGATGCTTTTGATACTGCCGATTGCATACGGACAGATAATAGATAGCGCTACCGATGTCTTCAATAGCCTTGACGTAAATGATGATCGGGGCTTTGCTGAATTTACTATGGATAGCCCTGTTGCACTAACTAAATCCAAACTATCATTCAGATTCATTGAAGTTTACGGAAAAGTACTGGATTACAGAGTTCAGATACTCGATCAATGCACGGAATATGTCGATGTTTATGCCGACAATGAGACGTGTGATACATTGAAGAATGGTACTCTCGAATGTACACGTGAATTGCTACGATCAGATACAATATCTGTTGATTGCTGGAAGACCGTCGATTCAATCCCTGCTGGGACGAATAAATATCGTCTTGATGCAGACTTGGAGGTAGCTACAAGACCAGATGGAACAAGAGGATATGAGATTGATTGGATACCTGAATTGACGCATAACAGTCTCACTTATACCCGTACAGAATGGGCCTGGTGGAACAAGACATTCGATGATACCAGAATATTCGAGTATTACGATGATTTCTCATCTAATTCAGGTGACTGGACTTATTCGGGATCTGGAAATTCATACGATTCGACAAATGATGAACTAGATTGGCGAGCTCATAGAGAAGCCACAGGATATTATGCTACTCTGAATCTATCTGAATTTGATATTGAAAATAATGGCTATGATTTCATTATGGATATGGATCTGAAAGTGACGTCTCATGATAGTTGGGCATACAACTATATGGGATGTGCTGAAAGAAATTTCATGTGGCATCAGCAGAATAATTGGAATTATGATTTTATTGGAATTATTCTTCAACGATTTGACTCATCAGGAACACGATTACAAGTAAGATGCACGGATTCTAGTGGTAATCTCGCATATGTTCACGTTATGGATTATGTTTTAAATACAGCGCATGATGTGTATATTGAGTATAACGCGGAAAACATGACTGTTGATTACGATATTGCTGGAAATACTGGTGTATTGAATATATCTACTTGCACTGCTTTGGATCAACCATTGAATTATTGTGGGTCTTTGGATTCTTATGCTTCGGGTGGAGGACCAAGCATGTATGGTTCAATTGATAATTTTAACTTATCCATTTTCAATGATACAATAATTCCCGATGCCAATGAAGAAGAAGGCGATGAAGCTATTGAGGAAGGAATGAATGATGCTCTCTCAAGCCCCATCATTTATGAAGACATGCAGATAATCGTCGCTAACACAACACATCAGTCATTGGGGAGATATGATAAGATTGCTATCGATGATGACCAGATCTTCGCAGCTAATTACATCACTGAGAATGAGACTTATCAAAATCAGACTGATTTAGGAACGTTCGTAATGTTTAAAGAGATGGCATCCAAGACCTATTCAGAGATTGTTTCAGAGGTGAGCAGCTGGATATCCGGTCTGTTGAATTGATTCTTTTTTGACAACCAGGGCTCCTAAGAGCCCATATTTCTTTTCAAAACGAATAATTTATTAGGTAAAGATCTCATATGTTAATCTGGAAAAAACTAAATTTCCCAGTTACACACCTAGGCTCTCCCCAGAGCCTTATTCTTTCATTTCGTCTCTCAGATGATTTCTAAGGTTCATAGACCACCTATAAAGGACAGAATCGTTCGGTTCCGTCATTAGTATCGTTTCAAGACAGTTTCGAGCCTCTGAAACGGCTTGAAATCCGTCTGATAGAATCTGAGCTGGTTATGCTAACCTAAAACTGACCCCCTGAGAGTCCAAACGACAACCCAAAATTGACCCCCTTGAGCCGATCTCTGGTATAGAGGATTGAAAGCGATCAATTCTACGACCGGAGGTGGAAAGGAGC